>Ga0209444_10001498_pt1 | contig 12858 bp, 12 predicted proteins | sample LauGreFaBDMM15DN_2_FD_188215 | JGI IMG/M metagenome (GOLD analysis project Ga0209444, IMG submission 188215) | Freshwater lake microbial communities from Lake Michigan, USA - Fa13.BD.MM15.DN (SPAdes) (version 2) | ecosystem: Environmental > Aquatic > Freshwater > Lake | place: Lake Michigan...
TACAAAGATTTCAGCGAAGGTATGGCCGGACAGGGATACTCAGAACCGGCTATTGAGACTCTCTGGAAAACACTTCTTCCTTTCGCTGACTACGCCTTTAATAAGGCACACAGTGCCGGCTATGGCGTCTTGAGTTATTGGACTGCTTACTTGAAGGCAAACTTCCCAGCCGAGTACATGGCTGCGCTGCTTACATCAGTAGGCGACTCGAAGGACAAGCTGGCAATCTACTTGAACGAATGTCGTCGGATGGACATTCAAGTGTTGGCCCCTGATGTAAATCAGTCGATTGGCCCATTTAGCGCCGTTGGCGACACCATTCGCTTCGGGCTCGGCGCCATCCGCAACGTCGGCCACAACGTAGTTGATGGGATCATCGCGGCGCGCAAGGACAAGCCTTTTGCTTCCTTTGCTGATTTCTTGAGACGAGCGCCTCAGCAGGTTTGTTCCAAGCGAACCATCGAGTCGCTAATTAAGGCCGGAGCCTTTGACTCGCTCGGGCACACGAGGCGTTCCTTGATCGAAATTCACGAAGAAGCCGTTGATTCACAATCGGTTATCAAAAAGCACGAATCGACCGGCCAGGTGGATCTATTCGGCGATCTATTCGCCGAGTCCGACTCGCAGTTGGTGATTCCTAATCGACCCGAATGGCCTAAAGCCGAAAAGCTTGCTCACGAGCGCGAAATGCTCGGTCTATACGTGTCTGACCACCCGCTTGCCGGAAGGGAAAGACAGCTGGCTCAGTTCTCAGATTTAACAATTGGTGATCTTCTGACCAGTGAGGAAATCCGCGATGGCGAGACTGTTACAATCGCAGGTTTAATTTCAAGTGTGACCCACAGGGTTGCCAGGTCCTCAGGTAATCCCTACGCGAACGTCATCATCGAAGACTTCGAGGGGGAGATGTCCGTGATGTTCATGGGCAAAACCTACAAGGAGTATTCCGAAGCTCTGATAAACGACGAGGTGGTAGTAATTCGCGGTCGGATAAATGCGCGAGATGATGGCTATGCCATTTCAGCATTCTCAATGGAAACCATCGCTCTGGGATCCGAAGGGGCCAATCACGGACCGCTAAGGCTTCAGATTCAGGAAGCTGATGCCACCAGATCCTTACTTGAGAATCTAGATGCCACCTTGAGAGCCCATCCTGGCAAAGAAGAAGTTCAGTTGACCTTCATCGACGAGCTGAACCCGAGAAGCTTTAAGTTGTCTCCAAAGGTGAAGATCAGCGATGACCTAATCGGGGAGATAAAAGCTTTGCTTGGTTCGGGCTCTTTGATTCAGAGTGCAGTATCTGCTGGAGTGAAGTAAGAACGCTGGAAATACAAAAGCCCCTTATCTAGCTTCCCAAGCTTGCCCGAAAGCACTTCCGCAACAAAAACTGCATTCTGCTCAACGCGGTGAAACTCTCGCACCCTTGCAAATAGCACAGCAGTTGCGTCTCTGAACACCGGAAGCCCAAATTCAGAGAACTCCCAATCTGAATCAGCGAAGCGTTTAGCTTGGTCTTCTGCCATTTTCTTCGCGAGCCCAAGGTTATCGGCACCAAGCATGTGAAGCGCTAAATGAGTTGCGTTTGAAAGGGCCGGCCAAGAAGATGAGCCCTGTGAAACATTGAAGGTGACCAGTGCGGGGTTTGAACCAAGTGAAGTCATAGAGGTTGCTGTGAAACCAACCGGCTCACCGGTTTCTGATTTGGTTGTGATCACCGCAACCCCAGAGGCGTGGCGCCTAAAAGCAGCTTTCAAAGCTTCAGAGGGGTCGTGATTTAGATTGTTTTCAAGCATCGCATACAAGATTAGCCCAGCCTCCAGCGATAACCGACCAAATAGACTTACGTCACAAACCTCGAATAGAAAGCTTGGGGCAATGCCGATTATTCGCCAGCTGGATCTTCGCGGACAGCTGCTGACCGAAGCCAAAATCAACACATTACTTCCTCGGGGCAAACACGACGGCTTATCGGCCGAACAGGTAGCCGGCGAGGTTATTGCAGGAGTAAAAAGTGGGGGAGCCAGCTTCCTAAAAAAGCTAACTCAAGACTTGGACGGCTTCGATCCGGAGCCTTTGCGAGTATCTGGTATTGAGCTGCAGTCCGCACTTACTAGTTGCGATGCACAACTTCGTTCAGCGATTGAAATGGCTATTGAACGAAATAGATCAGTTTCTGAAGCTGCAATGCCCAAGCCATTCACGATTGAGCTAGCAATTGGCGCGAAGGTTTCACAGCGCTATGTGCCGATGGATTCGGTAGGACTATACGCGCCAGGTGGAAAAGCCGTTTATCCGTCCAGCGTGATTATGAACGCAGTGCCCGCTCAAGTAGCCAAGGTTCCGCGAATTGTCCTTGCCAGCCCTGGACAAAAACAGTTCGCTGGCCGTCCACACCCGAGTGTGCTTGCTACCGCTGCCATTCTTGGTCTCGATGAGGTTTATTGCATGGGAGGGCCTGCCGCGATTGCCGCTTTCGCCTATGGTCTTGATGATGTGAATCTGTCACCGGTTCGTCTAGTTACCGGACCTGGTAACTCTTATGTCGCTGCGGCAAAAAGATTGGTTCGCTCGGATGTTGCGATTGATTCTGAGGCTGGCACGACTGAAATCCTGATAATTGCCGATCGCGGTGCAAACCCAAAGTTTGTTGCTGCTGACCTAATCTCACAGGCTGAACACGACGAGGCTGCGGCTGAGGTGCTGGTCACCGACTCATCTCAATTGATAGCCCAAGTTGTCGAAGAACTCGAGAGACAAGTTGTTGACGCAAAGCATTCCGTACGGATATTAGAAGCCCTTGGCGGTCAGCAATCAGCAATTGTGTTGGTCGATGACATCGAGGCTGCCGTAAAGGTTTCTAATCTCTACGCAACCGAGCACTTGGAGCTGCTTGTTGCAGACCCTGCTGCGCTTGTTGATTCGATTACCAACGCCGGGGCTGTGTTTCTGGGTGAGTATTCGCCAGTTAGCGTTGGTGACTATTTAGCTGGGTCGAATCATGTCTTGCCAACCGGTGGTTCCGCCAGATACTCCTCTGGACTCGGTGTCCACACATTCTTGCGCGTTCAGCAAGTCATTGATTACGCAAAAGAAGGTCTAGCGGAAATTTCGGAATCTCTTCCGCTTTTTGCTCAAGCGGAGGATCTTCCCGCTCACGGAAGTGCAGTTTCTAAGCGCTTCGAAGGCAAATAGTGATTGGGAAGCACCAAACCGGTGCAATTTCAACAACAGCGCTCTAAAATTGGGTTAAGGGAAGGAGCCAGAATGCATTGTCCGTTTTGCCGCTATGCCGATTCTCGTGTGACTGATTCCCGAACTAGCGAAGATGGCTCTGCAATCAGAAGGCGCCGTCAGTGCCCAGAATGCGGCAAGAGATTTACAACTTCCGAAACTGCCTCCCTTACGGTTATCAAGAGAAGTGGGGTTACGGAGCCCTTTAGTCGCGAAAAGATTGTGAGCGGTGTAGGTAAGGCATGCCAGGGAAGACCAGTTTCCGACGGCGATCTTGCGGTTTTAGCTCAGCAGGTTGAGGAGATCATTAGATCGTCAGGAGCAGCTCAAGTGGAAGCGCACGAGATTGGCCTTGCCATCTTGGAACCGCTTAGAGCGCTTGATGAAGTTGCCTTCATGAGGTTTGCAAGTGTTTACCAGGGATGGGAATCATTGGAAGATTTCGAGGCTGCTATCAGCGTGCTTCGGGCCAGTAGTGATATCCAATCCGAGGGTAGCAAAGGCTAGCGTGATCTAGCACATTGATCTATCGGGCTTTTTTCAACCTAATCTTTTCCCGCTTCGATCCTGAAACCGCTCATCACCTTGGCGTGCTGCTCATTAAATTCCTAGGGGCCACAAGACTTGCAGATCTGACCCGGGTGGGTAGCCATCCAACTCAAGTCAGGGTCATGGGACTCGATTTCAAAGGTCCTTTCGGGATGGCAGCTGGTTTTGATAAGAACGCTGAGATGGTCAAGGAACTTGGTCAGCTGGGTTTCTCGCATGTCGAAATCGGAACGGTCACGCGGCACGCGCAAGAGGGGAATCCTAAACCAAGGCTTTTCAGACTAAAGAAGGACCTGAGCCTTATCAATCGAATGGGCTTCAACAATGATGGTGCCGATGCGGTTGCGAGAAGACTTGAAAAACTTAGATCAAGCAGTAGAAATCTGCCTGTTATTGGCGTAAACATTGGCAAAAGCAAGATAACCGAACTGGAAGACGCGGTTTCTGATTATGAGTACAGCGCTGAGAAGCTTGCACCTTTTGCCGACTACATAGCGGTAAACGTTTCGTCCCCAAACACTCCGGGGCTTAGATCGCTGCAAGCCATTGATCAACTTGAACCGATTCTCAAGGCCGTGATTGCCAAAGCTGCCGGCAAGCCGGTGCTGGTGAAAATCGCACCCGATTTGGCGGACGAAGATGTCTTAGGTGTCGCGGCATTGGCCACCAAACTCGGGTTGTCAGGAGTTATTGCCACCAACACAACAATTTCTAGGTCGAGTTTGAAAACCGATAGCCAGAGCGTTGCCGCCATGGGTGCTGGAGGTTTGTCTGGCCCAGTTCTGAAGGACCGATCTATCGAAGTGCTCAGATTACTTCGGGCTAATTTGCCGAGCGAAATCGCCGTAGTTTCAGTTGGGGGAGTTTTTAGCTCCTCTGATGTTTCGCAGAGATTAGAGCTTGGAGCATCGCTGGTTCAGGGCTATACCGGTTTCGTATACGAAGGACCGCTTTGGGCCCGAAAGATTAATCGCGGCTTACTCAGCTAAGCAGTCCCTAAAAATCAATTTAAAAGGTTTTGTTGCCGCGCTTGACCTGTGGTTTTGGAAGTCTCATGCCCCGCATTTGGATTGAGCGCATTGCTGCGTACCAGCGCAATCCCTTTTCGGCCTTGTCACCATATTTCGCTTCGGAAATTTTCTGTGTTTTTTTGCCAAGAATGAATCCATCGAGACCCACTGCCACAAAAAGCGACCACATGGCAATGAGTGTTCCAAGTTGGATGTATAGATCCAACACCGCATCGTCGGTGCGAATCGAGGAGATGATTATCACCAGGAATAGAGCTGGAAGCACTAGTTCTCCCGCGGTGAATCGAGAGTCAACAATGTCACGTGCCAGTTTTCTCTGCGGTCCACGATCGCGGCTGGTTAGGTAGCGCTCTTCACCATTTGCCAGACCCTCTCGAGCCTTGAGGCGCTCGGCCTGAAGAGCTCGTTTGGCTAACCTTTTTGCCTCAGGGGAACGGTTGCCAACTACCGGTTTTTTGCGAAGCTGCTCCTGCTGTTTCCGAGCCGGAGTGGGTTTGCCTTTACCTTCCTTTTTAGGCTGCTGTGACTGAGGTGTCTGCTCTGGCATTGAAGTCCTTCGTTTTTGATCGGTATCGCTTAAGATTACCCTCATGACCTTGATCCCACCGACCACCTCTACTGCGCAGCTGGAGAAGGCAAGCGAAGCTGTCAAGAAACTGTTTCCTGAAGCCCTCGAAAACCTCAAAGATTTAGTGCGGATTCCTGGAATTGCCTGGGAGGCTTTTGATGCCAAACAGCTGGAAAAAAGCGCAGAGGCGGTCAAGTCGCTGTTCGAAGAACTGGGCGTTTTTGAAAAAGTCGAGATTCTGCGTGCTGGCTACGGAGATTCGCTAGTTGGAGCTCCAGCAATTGTTGCAACCCGAAAGGCAAAAAACTCTCGGCCAACGATATTGCTGTACGCGCATCACGACGTTCAACCACCCGGGGATGATGCCCTTTGGGAGTCGACTCCGTTTGAACCCGAGATTCGAAACGGAAGAATGTATGGCAGAGGCGCGGCCGATGACAAGGCAGGAATCATTGCCCATTTCGCCTCCATCAAACTGCTCTCCGAGATTGCAGGAGCGGATTTCGATCTCGGATTGTCAATCTTTATCGAAGGCGAAGAAGAGGCGGGATCGCCTTCCTTCGCCACTTTCTTGGAAGACCATAAAGATCAGCTCGAAGGGGACGTCATCGTGGTAGCCGACTCCGGTAACTGGAGCACCACGGTTCCGGCGATAACCACGACCCTGCGGGGTCTAGCCTCAATTGAATTTGAAGTCAGGACTTTGGACCATGCCGTCCACAGCGGCATGTATGGAGGTGCTGTGCCGGACGCTATGCTGGCGCTGGTCAAAATCCTAGGGTCCATGTGGGACGAAAATGGCTCAGTCACCATTTCAGGGCTATTTTCGGCTGAAAATAGCAAATTAGACTATTCGGAAGCCCAATTAAGGGGCAATTCTGGCCTTTTGCCCTCCACTTCGCCTATTGGCACTGGTCCGATTTTACCTAGGATTTGGACCAAGCCCGCCTTGACGCTGATTGGGCTGGACTACCCAACTGTTGCCCTGTCCTCCAACACACTGGTTCCGAGCGTTAGAGCCAAGCTGAGTCTTCGAATTGCCCCTGGAGATGACCCAGAACGGTCTCTGGAGGCCCTAAAAGGCCACATCTTGGCCAATAACACCCTTGGCGCGGAGATCACTTTTGGGGCTGTAGAGCTCGGTAAACCCTTCAGCTTGGGGGAGTCTGGTTGGGCCAAGACCCTGGCCGAACAGTCCCTATCGCTGGCTTTTGGGGAGAAATCGGTCGATATCGGAATCGGGGGTTCAATCCCATTTATCGCCGATCTGGAGAGGGTTTTCCCCAAGGCTCAGGTGCTGGTCACCGGGGTCGAAGACCCTGATTCCAGGGCACATTCTCCCAACGAGAGCCTTCATTTGAAGGGTTTCCAGTCGGCCATTTTGGCCCAGTTGCTATTTCTTCTAGGTGGGAATCAGATCGCCCTTAGCTAGGTTCAGCCTTGTTAGAGTTATAACCAAACCGAAGATCCAGGAGAGTAAGCATGGAGCAGACACTCAGCCACAAAGTAAGCCTCACAGATACCGCGAAGGACAAAGTTCGCACGTTGCTGGCTGCTGAAGGTCGCGATGACCTTCGACTTCGTGTTTCAGTGCAGCCTGGTGGCTGCTCTGGACTGATCTATCAGCTGTTCTTCGATGAAGTTTTGGAAGAGTCCGACGCTGTTGCAAATTTTGATGGTGTTCAGGTCGTCGTTGACAAAATGAGCGTTCCATATCTTGAGGGTGCATCGATTGATTTCGAGGACACAATTCAAAAGCAGGGCTTCACCATTGACAACCCAAATGCTGCTGGTTCATGCGCATGCGGAGACTCCTTCAACTAACGCAATTCGTTTCAAGGACTGCTCGAAACCCCCGAATTTATAGGCGTTTTGGCACGGTCGTACGATTTTCCTCGCTTAGACTAAGAGTCATAGGATTTCGACAGGCGAAGGGTCATTTTCTCCAGTGAGTAAACGTTTCAAGTGGGCCATTGTTCCGCTAGCGACCACCATGGTTTTGCTGCTTTCTGGCTGTTCCGACCAGTTTGCTAGAGGCTTTTTGCCTGGAGTTTGGGGAGTCACCAATCACACCGATCGAATCACCGGATTGTGGAACACCGCCTGGATCGTTTTGTGGCTAGTTGGAATCATTGCATGGGCCTTGATGGGCTGGGCAATTCTGGTTTACAGACGTCGCAAGGGCGAAACCGGCATTCCTGCTCAGCTTCGCTACAACAACCCGATAGAAGTTCTCTTCACAGTGGTGCCGCTGATTCTGGTTATTGGCTTTTTTGCCTTTACAGCAAGGGACATGGCGGCCATTGAGCAGCCAACCGAAAATCCAGAAGTCACAATCCAAGTAATCGCCAAACAGTGGAGTTGGGACTTCAACTACGTTGACGGCAACGTTTTCGAATCTGGTGTCCAGGCTCAGTTTGATGGGCAAGAAGGTATACCGGAGACTCTTCCTACTCTTTACCTCCCTGTCAATAAGACCGTAAAGATTGACCTATCAGCGCGAGATGTTATTCACTCATTTTGGGTAATCGACTTTTTGTACAAGAAAGACATGTTTCCAGGCAAGACCAACACCATGTACTTCACACCGCAGGTTGAAGGAACTTACTCCGGCAAGTGTGCCGAACTTTGTGGCGAGTATCACTCAATGATGCTGTTCCAAGTCAAGGTAGTGTCTCAAGCCGAGTACGACAGCTATTTGGCAACCTTGGTTGCCAAGGGGCAGACCGGTCAGCTCGATACAACTTACGATCGAAACCAGAACCTTCCCGGTGACAACCCAGAGATCAGAGGATAGTCAAGATGGCCACCTTAACTGAAACCCGTCCATCAAGCGGAGGCAGCTTCCCTTCGAAGAAGAAGCAGACCAAGGGTCAGATCCTCGTTGACTGGTTAACAACAACCGATCACAAGAAGATCGGCTACCTATACCTGATCACATCTTTTGCTTACTTCCTCATTGGGGGAGTGATGGCGCTAGTTATCCGCGCACAGCTGGCGGCTCCTGGACTCGATATTGTTCAGACCAAAGAGCAGTACAACCAGCTATTCACAATGCACGGAACCATCATGCTTTTGATGTTCGCGACCCCGCTGTTTGCAGGATTCGCAAACGTCTTGATGCCAGTTCAAATCGGTGCACCTGACGTTGCATTCCCAAGATTGAACGCAATCGCTTACTGGTTCTACTTCTTCGGTTCCTTCGTGGCCGTTTCAGGATTCTTCACCCCTCAGGGAGCTGCTTCGTTCGGGTGGTTTGCATATGCGCCCTTATCAAACACGACGTTCTCGCCGGGCATAGGTGGCGACTTATGGGTATTTGGTCTTGCCCTTGGTGGATTTGGAACCATTCTCGGTGGAGTGAACTTCATCACAACGATTTTGACCATGCGCGCTCCTGGAATGACCATGTTCCGCATGCCGATTTTCACCTGGAACACCCTGGTGACTTCAATCCTTGTGATCATGGCTTTCCCACCTCTTGCTGCAGCCCTGTTCGCACTAGGAGCTGACCGTCGTCTCGACGCTCACATCTTTGACCCAGCCAACGGTGGAGCGATGCTCTGGCAGCATCTGTTCTGGTTCTTCGGCCATCCCGAGGTTTACATTCTTGCTCTGCCATTTTTTGGAATTGTTTCCGAGATCTTCCCGGTGTTTAGCCGCAAGCCTATTTTTGGATACAAGACACTGGTGTTTGCCACAATTGCCATCGCTGCACTTTCGATGACTGTTTGGGCTCATCACATGTACGTCACAGGATCCGTGCTTTTGCCGTTCTTTGCGTTCACGACGATGCTTATTGCGGTTCCAACCGGGGTGAAGATATTCAACTGGATTGGAACCATGTGGCGCGGTTCAATTACTTTTGAAAACCCAATGCTTTGGAGCCTTGGCTTTTTGACCACCTTCATCTTCGGCGGTCTAACCGGAGTTATCTTGGCCTCACCTGCTCTTGATTACCACCTCTCCGACAGCTACTTTGTGGTCGCGCACTTCCACTATGTAGTGTTTGGAACCGTGGTGTTCGCTATGTTCGCCGGATTCTATTTCTGGTGGCCAAAGATGACCGGAAAGATGCTGAATGAGCGTCTTGGTTACATTCAGTTCTGGCTAACGTTCTTTGGTTTCCACATCACATTCTTGATCCAGCACTGGCTTGGGGTAATTGGTATGCCACGTCGCTACGCTACTTACCTTCCCGAAGATGGCTTTACTTGGATGAACGCGGTTTCTAGCTTTGGCTCCATCTTGCTTGCGCTATCTGTCATTCCATTCTTGTGGAACGTCTACATCACTTACCGAAGTGCGCCGATAGTAACCCTGGATGACCCTTGGGGTTACGGACGTTCCCTCGAGTGGGCAACAGCCACTCCATTCCCTCGTCACAACTTCACATCGATTCCAAGGATTCGTTCAGAGTCTCCGGCGTTTGATCTGCATCACCCCGACTACGCATCACCCGAAGCTAAAGCTGCAGCGAAGAAGTAGCCCATGAAAACTAACTATCTCCTCTGGCTGTTCTTGACTGGTTTTTACGCTCTTGTGACTGCGGGCTACGCGCTTTGGTGGTTTTTAACAAACGGCGGCTGGGAACCAATCGGAACAGCAGCTCTAGCGATGCTTACATTCATGAGTGCTTTTCTAGGTTTCTATCTTTGGAAGACTTCGAATTCGCAAGGGGTAGTTCCTGAGGACAGAGCAGACGCCAACATTGAAGACGGAGAGTCCGAGCTTGGATTCTTCTCGCCTTGGAGCTGGTGGCCACTTTATCTCGGTATCGCCTGCGCACTTGTTTTTGCTTCTCTTGCAATCGGATGGTGGCTAACTTACTTCGCAGTACCACTTGCCGTAATCGGTGTGGTTGGCTATGTTTTCGAGCACAGCAGAGGCCATCACGCTCACTAGTTTTTTCTTCGTCCTTGGGTTAAGGGAGTGAATTGGCAGCAGATAAGAAAATCTCCTCAGGAGGACCCTGGGAAGCATCAATCGGCTACTCAAGAGCGGTTGTTGCTGGCCCATACATCCACGTCTCGGGCTCCACAGCTACCATTGACGGCATCCTTCAGCACGCAGGTGATGCCTACGGTCAAACCAAAGTGGCATTTCAGGTAATTGAAAAAGCATTGGCTGAAGGCGGTCACTCACTCAGTGATGTTGTGCGAACCCGGCTCTACCTTGCCAACCAAGAGGACATGGACGCGGTTGGTAGGGCTCACGGAGAATTGTTCTCGGAGATCAGACCAGCAGCCGCGATGCTTGCCGGTATCAAGTTCATAAACCCAGGAATGCTGGTCGAAATTGAAGTCGATTCTTATAAGCCTTAGCAAGTCAAGAAAAAATCCCCCAAGCTAAATGCCTGGGGGATTTTTCATTGAATTCTTACTTTGTTAACTGGTCCTGCGCTGCTGGTGCAGAAACCGCAGGGGAGTGATCGTGGGACTGGGCCTCGTTGAGCTCTGTCTGTGTCACGGGTGCAATGCGGTCTTCGAAGTACACTCTCGATAGCGCCGCACGGAGCCTGGTTCCGACTGTGATCTTGCCGTACTTGTTTGGACGCACCACGGTCGGGCGGTAGTCCTTGAAGTCAACAAGCTTGTACATCTCGAACTTATCCAGTGGCTCGTGAACTTCGATGTATTCACCGTGTGGCAGGCGGACGATTCGTCCAGTCTCGCGACCGTGAAGAACAATCTCTCGGTCCTTACGCTGGAGAGCTAGACAGGTTCGCTTGGTGATGATGTACGCCGCAAACGGTCCAGCGATCAGCATGATCTGCATCACTGTCAGAACGTGGTTTAGCGACATCTGGAAGAACACTGCGATCAAGTCGGTTGATGCGGCAGCCCATAGAACACCGTAGAAGGTCACTCCGGCCGCGCCGATTGCTGTGCGTACAGGAGCGTTTCTTGGACGGTCAAGCACGTGGTGCTCTCGCTTGTCTCCGGTGACCCAAGCTTCAACGAATGGGTAAATCGCAACAAGGCCTAGGAACACCAAGCTTCCAACCAGTGGAATCAGAACGCCGAATGGATAGGTGTGACCAAGGAATGATATGTCAAGGTTGCTTGGCGCAAGTCGAAGTGCGCCATCGAGCCATCCGATGTACCAGTCCGGCTGAGTTCCAGCAGAAACAGGGGAGGGGTCGTATGGTCCATAGTTCCAAATCGGGTTGATGGTAAATGTTGCAGAAATTGCCATCACGACACCGAATACGATGAAGAAGAATCCACCGGCCTTTGCAACGTAAACAGGCATCAAAGGGTAACCAACGACGTTCTCGTCGGTGCGTCCAGGTCCTGAGTAGTGGGTGTGCTTGTGAATGATCACCATGAACAAGTGAATTGCAATGAAGATAAGAATTAGAGCCGGAACTAGAAGAATGTGCAGTCCATAAAGGCGTGCAACGATCTCGGTCCCAGGGAATTCTCCACCAAACAAGAAGGAAGAAATAGTGGTTCCCATTACGGGGATTCCCTTGATCATTCCATCGATGATACGAAGACCATTTCCAGAAAGCAGGTCATCAGGCAGTGAGTAGCCGGTGAATCCTGCGGCCATTCCAAGAATGAACAGCATGAAACCAACTAACCAGTTGATCTCGCGTGGCTTGCGGAAAGCTCCGGTGAAGAACACTCGAAGCATGTGAAGACCGGCTGCCGCAACAAACAAAAGTGCTGACCAGTGGTGAACTTGACGCATAAGCATTCCACCGCGGATTTCGAATGAAATGTCGAGGCTCGATGCATACGCAATTGACATCTGAGCGCCCTTTAGCGGAACGTAGGCTCCGTCGTAAATTACCTCAGTCATTGCTGGCTGGTAAAAAAACGTTAGAAAGGTTCCGGAGATTAGCAAGATTACGAAGCTGTATAGGGCGACTTCACCGAGCATGAAGGACCAGTGATCAGGGAATACCTTGCGACCGAAGTTCTTAAGGATTCCTCCAACACCGACTCGTTCGTCCAGATAGTTAGCGGTTGACGCTAATGCGCCGCCCTGCTTTTTGGTCTCTACTGTTGTGGTCATTTTTTTAACGCTCCCAGAAACTTGGTCCGACGGGTTCTAAGAAATCGCTTTGTGCGATTAGGTAACCTTCCGCATCCACCGAAATTGGCAGCTGCGGTAGGGGACGAGACGCAGGGCCAAATACGACCTTGCAGTGCTCGGTGACGTCAAATGTTGACTGGTGGCATGGGCACAGCAAGTGATGTGTTTGCTGCTCATACAATGCCACCGGGCATCCAACGTGTGTACAAATCTTTGAGTAGGCGACAATTCCGTCGTAGGACCAACTGGTCTTCTCGGGAGCTTCTTTCAAATCTTCTTGGGGGAGGCGAACAAGCAATACGGCCGCCTTGGCCTTTTCTTCAAGTTTGTGATGGTGCATCTCTGCGAGGCCTTCAGGGATCACATGGAAAACAGATCCAAGGGTGACATCAGATGCCTTGATAGGAATTCCAGTTGGGTCCTTGGTAAGCC
>Ga0209444_10001499_pt1 | contig 12846 bp, 8 predicted proteins | sample LauGreFaBDMM15DN_2_FD_188215 | JGI IMG/M metagenome (GOLD analysis project Ga0209444, IMG submission 188215) | Freshwater lake microbial communities from Lake Michigan, USA - Fa13.BD.MM15.DN (SPAdes) (version 2) | ecosystem: Environmental > Aquatic > Freshwater > Lake | place: Lake Michigan, USA...
GGCTCCATCAAGCCCGACTGTTCTGCGCCCGGCAGAATAGATCCTTCCTGACGCAACGGGTCGCGTTGGTTGCAACGATCCTTTGTCTGGCCAGCTCTGCAGCGCCAGCACTTGCGCAGACGACATCCGCCGCGATCAACCCGGCGGCCACAGCCGTTGCGCGGGCTGTTCGGCGAGTTCTTCCCGCCCACGCCGCAGATTCCCGGTGCGGTGATCGTGGGGCTTCAGCCGATGTCCTTCGACCCACAGCAATACGGCAACTGCGGTCCGAATGAATACGACATGCCACAGGCCGGCACTGCGCTCTGGCTGATGGCGGAACAGGCGAAGAAGCAATGAAAGGACGCTAATGACAATCAAACACTCCCTCACGCTTATCACCGTCCTGCTGCTCACGTCACTGGCTGCGCTGCATGCCGCCGAATTCCACGTCGCACCCGAAGGGCTGGATACCAACCCCGGCACGGCGGCGGCGCCGTTCGCCACGCTGGCCAGGGCGCGCGACGCAGTGCGCGGGAAGATCAAGGATGGACTGACTAAGGACATCGTCGTTGAGATTCGCGGCGGAACGTATCCGGTGACGGAGACGCGTACCTTCGGGCCGGAGGATTCCGGCACGGACAAATTCTCGATCACCTACGCCGCCGCGCCGGGAGAAAAGGTGGTGCTCAGCGGCGGGCGGAAGATCGGCGGCTGGAAGAAGGGCCCCGGCGAGATCTGGACGGTGGAACTGCCGGAAGTCAAATCGGGCCGGTGGTACTTCCGGCAACTGTTTGTCAACGGCCGGCGTGCGGTTCGGGCGAGAACGCCCAACGCCGATGAGCAGATGCCTTGGTGGAGGATTCGCTCGTCGAACGCCAAGCATGAGGACACGACCACGCCGGTGACGCTGAGCGTGACGGGCCCGATCAAGGCTTACCAGAATCCCGGCGACGTGGAGCTGGTTTACATCAACAACAACGATGGCGGCCGTAAACGCTGGGGCAGCGTTGCTGAGGCAGAGCAGAAGTTCACGCTGGCTCCTCCCCATCGCTGGAATCCGAAGTGTTTCAAGAGCGATTGGAAAATCAGCTTCCCGTCCGCCGGCCAGGCTTGCTATCTGGAGAATGCAGTGGAGTTGCTCGACCAGGCCGGGGAATGGTACTTGGACCGGCACACGGGCGTGCTCTCTTACTGGCCCCGGCCAGGCGAAGACCTGCATAACGCCGAGGTGGTGGCGCCGGTCGTCCAACACACGCTGCTGGCCGTGGTCGGCACGCCACAGCGGCCCGTCGTGAATCTGCATTTCCAGGGGCTGCACATCGAGCACGTTGACTGCCCGCTCCCGGCGTGGGGCTACATGGGTCTGTTCTGCTGCAACGTGACGGACGGCCCGGGAGAGAAGCCCGGCCACCGGTTCATCGAAGCGGCGGTGGAATACCAACACGCGCGACAATGCAGTTTCATCAACGGCGGGATTGCGCACGTCGGCGCGATGGGACTGTGCCTGCGCAAGGGCACCGCCTCGATCGCCGTCGAGGGCAACGAAATCCACGATCTGGGCGGGGGCGGGATCGGAGCGGGCTACCCCAATGTTGCCCACGGCTACATGGAGGCCGCACCGCCTCCGGAGCCCGGCGAGTATCGGGCTTATCGCATCGCCAACAACTACGTTCACCACTGCGGGGCGGATTACCATGGGGCGGTCGGGGTCGTGCTCTTCGCGTCGCAGGACTCCGTCGTCGCGCACAACCTCATCCACGACACCGCGTATTTCGGCATCTGTGTGGCCGGCAGCCAGGATCCCAAGGTGCCGTTTGCGCGGAACAATACGGTCGAATACAACCACATCCACCATGCCATGAAGGTGACCGTGGATGGTGCCGGTCTGTACGTCACGTTCGCCCAAGCCTCTCCAGGCTGCCTCATTCGCGGCAACGTGGTGCATGACCAGGTCGCCAATCATCTCAACAGCCGTCCGTTCGGACCCTACAGCGCAGCGGGCATTTACCTGGACGGGGCGAATTCCGGCTGCCGCTACGAGCAGAATATCGTCTATCAGACGCCTTGGCCGTTGTTCCTGATAAATAACTGGGGCAGCGGCAGCACCTCGTGGCGCGAGAACGTGTTTCTGAAAACCGGCACGCCACCGCCGGAGTTCCTCGCCGCTGTCCACGCCCGCGCGGGACTTGAGCCTGCCTACCGGCGTTCCTTGCTGAAGACAGAAGCCCCGACCTGTGATTTCCACGTTCTCGTTCCGGCGGAATCAACCCAGGACGGCTGGACCGCAGGTCAGTTTCATCTGCCGGGAGCGGGCCGGGGAGTCGTTCAAGTGTTTCGCGCTGTCGCAGGTCCAGAGCTTGCGGCTCGGCTGAAGTTGCGAGGTCTGGACACAACGACGAGTTACGAGATCAGGCATTTCTCCGGCCCGCTGAATGAACCGAGCGGCAAGGGCAAGAGCGATCCCCCGATGGTGTCGCGCGTCGATGCGGTGGACCGGCCTGCGCAGGAGCCGTCGTCTCCGAACGACGCCATCCAGTTTACCGGCCGGGAGCTGATGGAACAGGGATTGCCGGTGAAACTGCCTGCGTCACCGCACGTAACCTGGACTGTCTATCGGCAATTGAAAACTCGGACCGATGCGAGTCCGACAGGAGAAAAGCCATGATCGCCAGAAACGTTTTTTCCCTATCCACCGCCCTGCTGCTCGCATCGCTGGTCGCGCTGCACGCCGCCGATGCTGCTTCATCGAAAAAGCCCAACGTCCTCTTTGTCGTATTTGATGACTTGGACCCCAAAGTGGGCTGCTACGGTGACACATTTGCCAAGACGCCAAACCTGGACAAGCTTGCGGCCCGAGGAATGGTCTTCACGCGGGCCTATTGCCAGCAGCCGATTTGCAACCCGTCGCGCATCTCGTTCATGACCGGACGTCGGCCGGACACATTGGGCATTTGGGACATCCCGACGAACCTCCGCGAGCGGCATCCCGACATGGTGACGATGCCGCAGTGGTTCATGCAGCATGGCTACTTTGCGCAGGGGATCGGGAAGATCTACCACAACTGGGCGCAGAAGATCCAAGGCGACCCGGCGTCGTGGAGCGTGCCGCAGTTGATGCACTGGGACCGGCACGACACGGAGAAACCTGTGTTGCCGGCGGGCGTGCCGCTGCCGCCGAACCTTGCGCGCGATTCTCATTGCGAGTGCCGCGATGTGCCGGACGAAGCGTATTTTGACGGCCGCATCGCGAACCTTGCGATGGATGCCTTGCGCGGCTTCGCCAAGAAAGCGGAGCCGTTTTTCCTCGCGGTTGGCTTCTGGAAACCCCACGAACCATTTAACGCGCCAAAACGTTACTGGGACCTCTATCAGCGCGATCAGGTGCCCGCGATTGTCCCCGCTGACCGCCCCAAGAACGCTCCCGACCTTGCCTTCCATGCAAACCATGAGTTCATGGGAATGCCGCCAACAAAGCAGCGAACGCTCGACGAGGCGGCCAAGCGCGAGCTGCGTCATGGTTATTACGCGGCCATCAGTTACGCCGACGCCCAATTGGGAAAAGTGCTCGATGAACTCAAAAGGCTCGACCTGGCCAAGAATACCGTGGTGGTGGTGATTGGCGACAACGGGCTGCAGGTCGGCGAGCACACGTGATGGGGAAAGATGACTCTTTTCGATCTCGACGCCCGGGTGCCCCTCATCATCGCAGCGCCTGGCGTTGCCAAATCCGGCACAAAAACGCGGGCGATTGCGGAGATGATCGACGTGTATCCCACGCTTGTCGCCCTTTGTGGCCTGCCGCCTCCTGATGGGGTGGATGGCACAAGCTTGGTGCCGATTTTGCGCGATCCAGCCAAGACCGTAAAACTCGGGGCGCTTTCACAGCATCCGCGCCCGGCTCTGTATTGGAACTGGCAGAAGGAGCCGAGTGTCATGGGTTATTCTCTGCGCACGGCCCGGTGGTGCTACACCGAATGGCGCGATTACCGACCGATAGGAAACTGGATTTTCAGGGGGATCGGATCTGGGAGGGGTTTGTGCACCGGGCCGCGCGATCGCACTCTATTGAAGGCCCCGTCCGTAATTGTCGCCGGTCAAAATGCTTTCGGGGCGTGATCGGACGTAAGCCGAAAAACCGAAAAACGTGATGTTGCAAACGAAAACCGGAGGCAGTCTGACAGCGAACCTGATAACTTACGCAGTTTGGTATAGAACACTTATCCCCAATAAAATACCAACTATGAAAGATTCACCGGAAAATATCTCACTCAAGAAATCGTGGGCGCTTCTGGCCGCCTTGGCCTTCGCCCTCCTAGGGTCGCAGTCACTCGTCCAAGCACAAACCGCTGCCACCGATGCGCCCGCTAGTTCCGCCCCGGCGAGCGCGGCCACCGGTGAAATTACGGGTCGGGTGCAAAACGTGGCGATTGGCCGATACCTCGACAACGCCCGAGTACAGGTCAAGGAAACCAATCAGACCGTCTACACCGACAGAAATGGTGTGTATACCCTTGTCGATGTGCCGAGCGGTCCCGTGACGCTTGAGGTATTCTATACGGGACTGGATGTGATGCAGACTCCAGTCACGGTGATAACGGGTGGCACGATCAACCAAGATATTGATCTGACGAGTGTCGCACGGTACGGCCGTCATGATGGCATCGTACTCAATAAATTTGTGGTTGCCGCAGACCGCGAGACCAACTCGGAAGCCATTTCAGTCAACGAGCAACGGCACGCGGCAAACATCGTGAATGTCACGTCGACCGACACGATTGGCGCGGTGATCGGCAACAGTGCGGGTGAGTTTCTAAAGTTTATCCCTGGCCTTACAGTCGAGTACGATACCATTGACGCCTCAACGATCTCACTTCGAGGCATCGGACCTGACAAGACCGGTATCACGATAGACAACGTGCCCCAATTCAACCCTTGGATTAACACGTCACGCCAGGTTGATCTTCACAATATGGCGCTCACAAACATTTCTCGAGTTGAGGTACACAAAGTGCCGACCCCCGCAATGCCGGCTGATTCCCTGGCCGGCTCCATTAATATGATCGGCAAGAGCGCATTTGAGAGGAAAGGGCGGGAGTTCCACTACGCGCTTAACTTCCTCGGGTCCTCCGAAGATTTCCGCCTGGGTTCCTCGCCCACCTCATGGCGTGATGAATACACCAAAACGGTCATTCCCGGAGGGGACTTTGATTTTAGCTGGCCCGTTTCGAAAACGTTCGGCGTGGTGCTCAACGGCTCCCACGCGACTTACCAAAACCAGCAGCACATCGCGCAGATGAACTGGAGCAACTCAGCCACGAATACCATCGGCAACACCGCTTCGCTTCAGAATCCAGTGCTCGCTTCGTTTCTCTTGGGGGCCGGCAACCGCATGACCGTGCGGAGCTCGCTCAGTGCGAAAGCCGACTGGAAATTGGGGAAACACGGGCAGCTCTCGCTTAGTGGCAGCAAAAACCAGTTTGATCTTCACGGTGGCATCCCCATGACAACATTCTCCGCAGGCACCAACGGCACGCCAACACTGGTCGGCGGCGTGCCGCTGACTTGGGATCCCACCTTTACCAGGGGAGCTACGGGCCGTGGAACAATCACAAAGACGGTTAACAACCAGCTCTTAAACCAAAAAACCGATACGACCGTCCTGCGGTACCTCTACGATGATGGACATTGGAAAGTCGAGACTGGCCTCAGCCGGACATCCGGCACGCTGCTGCGGCGTTACCAAGATGTCGGTTTTTTTAATAGCGTGACTGCGACGTCCAGCGTGCCACTTCGGATCAATTTGCTCGGTTTCAACCAAGACCAGCCGACCACGATTGAAGTATTTGACAACAACAACCAGCCTTTAGAATGGCACAGTCTGGCCAAGTTCGTAGGCAGTAATGCGACTGACCTCTATACCTTCCGGGGCAGCCGGTTAGACAACGCCTACTTTAACCTTCGCCGGCGCTTCACGATATTTCCTTTCCCGACTTCCCTGCAGGTTGGAGGCCAGCAGCGAGTGCAGTCGCTTGACTCTCGTCCGACGAATGTCACTTGGAATTTCACCGGTCCCGACGGCAATTCAGGTGCAACCGCCTCGATTGCGCCCTACGCGTACCAGAATTGGATAAATCAGGATAATCATTATGGTTTTTCCAATATTCTCTGGATGTCTCCATCGCGTTCGTTTGAGCAATGGCAGAAGAATCCTCTTCTGTTTACGCAAACGCCGGCCCAAGTCGTTTCCGCCGAAAGTTTCCGGATCGACAACTCGGAGTTTATCAAGGAAACCGTACAGTCTTTATATATGCAAGGCGAAGCCACCTTCCTGGGTGAGCGTGTGCGGGTGCTCGGCGGGGTAAGATATGAGAAAACGCGTGATAACGGGCTGGGCGCTTTGACCAATGCTGATGCAGTGTGGCAGCGGGGTAGCGCAGGAGCTTACATTCGAGATGCGGCAGGCAATCGCATTCGCAAGCCGGAGGCCGGGGCGGTGAATTCAATACAGGAACTCTTGCTCACCAAGAAGGAACGGAGCGGAGTTTCGAACCGCACTTACGACGGCTACTATCCCAGCCTGCACATCACGTATTCGCCCGTACAGGCCTTCCTCGTGCGAGCGGCTTACGCCCGCACCTACGGCCGGCCGGACTTCAGCGATGTCATCCCGCGAACCGTCGAAGTCCCGGTTGATCCCGCCGATCAGTCGGCTAACCCCTCACTTGCTAACGGAACCCTACGAATTCGCAATTCCTCCCTCAAGCCGTGGACTGCAGACAACTATGACCTATCCCTCGAATATTACACCCCCCAGGGAGGAGTATTCAGCGCCGGCCTGTTCCGAAAGGATATTAAGAATTTCTTTGGCGCCGGGGTCCAAAATGCAACGCCAGAACTTCTTAGCCAGCTTGGACTGGACCAGCGCTTTGTAGGGTGGGACATTATCACCAAGTTCAATGCCGGCGAGGCGCAAATCACCGGGGGCGAATTCAACATCCGCCAGTCGCTGCTCGGACTCGGATCATGGGGGAAGCATTTTTCCTTATTTGCCAACGCGACCAAGCTCAGACTTGGTGGGAATCGTGGCGCAGATTTCAGCTCTTTCATTCCCTTGAGCGGAAGCTGGGGTGGTTCGTTCAACAAGGATCGCGTGACGGTCAGTCTACGATGGAATTATCGCGGTTTGGACAAACGCACTCCGGCGAGCACATTTGGCCCCGATGGTTACTCGTATCTAAAGGCAAAAACCATTCTGGATATTAATGCCGTCTATCGGATGACGCCTCGGCTCTCTTTGACTGCGGGAGCAAGTAATGTGCACAACACCCCGCAAACGATACTTACTTACGGCTCAAGCACGCCCGATTACGCCCGGCAGACGAGGGTGTTTGATTTTGGGGTGCAACTTTCGGTCGGAATCAGTGGAACCTTCTGAGCCAACGTGGTCGTTTACTTTGCACTCCGGAGAAATCAGCAACTGTCCTCGGGTGGTAGTTCGCAACGCATCGTTGCGAGGGCTCTCAGCGCATGGTATGACCCTGGCGATATGGATCGCCAGGGTTGCCACTCCGGGGCATCGTTGTGAAGCGGTCAGAACAACACGCAAATGTCTTCCTGGGATTTCATGGTGCCTGACGAAAAGACTCATCAGATGACGCTGATTCACTCAAGTGTCGCGAAGGGAAAGCTTATCCTCAGCCCGCTAGACAAGCCTGAGCAAAAGCGGGAACTGGTTTCCTTCGACGGCAACGGTGGCATGGGGGTTGTGCAATTCAGTTTTTCAGGCAGGGTGCGCCTGACTCTTGAACAACCGGCCTGGACGGATGAGGCAAATCGCGGGGCGGACAATATCACGGCAATCTTTTGGGCTGATCTCCGTCCCGGGAGGATCCGAAACTAAGGACCAAGTACAAGGAACAAAAACATGAAACTCACCACTGCGCTCCTCTGCGCCCTCACTACCCTCGCCCTGCTGCTGGGGCCTCTAGCCGCGCTGCACGCCGCCGACGCCAAACCCGCCAAGCGGCCCAACGTCCTCTTCATTGCCGTGGACGATCTCAACACGCGAATCGGCTGCTACGGCGACCTCGTGGCCAAGACGCCCCATCTGGACCGGTTGGCCCACCAGGGTATCCGCTTTAAGCGGGCCTATAGCCAATTCCCGCAGTGCAACCAGTCGCGAGTTTCCATGCTTCTCGGCCGTTACCCGACGACGACGCAGGTCGTGGACCTTTTCACCCTACCCGCGCTGCTCGGGCGCGATTGGGTCAGCCTGCCACAACACTTCCGCAACAACGGCTACGACGTCCAATTAGAGGGGAAGGTTTACCATTGGCCTCAGAGAGGTGTTGGGGCTGGTGACCAGCGATTCTTGAAAGCCTGGTTCCAGGAGGAGCCGCCCGGCCGCGAGTATCCGCCCGACTGGAGCTGGGGCGAAAAGTGGGTCCGGAAAAGCCAGGAGGTCCACGCCGCGTTCATGGCTGATCTGAACCGCTATGAACCCGGCCGCACGCCCGGTCCCCCCGGCGGCTTCTACCCGGCTCTGTTGCGCAGAAACACGGAAAACTTCGGCCCGGGGCCCGACGGAAACTGGAGCACCGACGTCAAAAACGCCGGGTTGGCGACGGATGCCTTGGAGCGGGTCGCTCGCGCGGACAAGCCGTTTTTCCTCGCATTGGGTTTCCATAATCCGCATTGCGTCTGGCAGGCTCCGCAGCGGTTCTTCGACCTTCATCCGGCGGAGAAGATGGTGCTGCCCGATAGCTTCATGCCCAGACCGACGCTCGGCGATTCCGTGCCGCGCCATGCGGTGCCGGACCTCAGGGAGATGTTCCACTACGGAGACCCTCCGACGCCGGAGCGGGCACGGGAAGCCATGGCCGCCTACTACGCCTGCACATCGTTCGTGGATGAGCAGGTGGGCAGCGTCCTGGACTCGCTGGAGCGGCTGGGCCTGCGCGACAACACGATCATCGTCCTGTTTGGTGACAACGGATTTCAAATGGGAGAAAATGGGATCTGGGGCAAACTCACCTTGTTTGAACCATCGATCCGCGTGCCGTTGATCGTTGTCGACCCCCGCAAGAAGGCCACGGCGGGCCAGGAATGCCCGCGCACCGTGCAGTTGCTGGACATCTATCCCACGCTGGCAGAGCTTTGCGGTCTGCCCATGCCGCCAGGGCTGGAAGGGAATAGTCTCGGATCGTTGTTGGACCGTCCTCAGGCTGCTTGGGACCATCCGGCTTTTGCCGTGCTGGCACGCAGTGAATGGCTGGCCCGCTCGATCCGCACCGAGCGATGGAGCTATACCGAGTGGGACGAGGGTCGTCAGGGCGCGGAGCTTTACGACCACGAGACGGACCCGGGAGAGTCCAAGAATCTGGTCAGTGACCCCAAGCACGCCGCGATCATTGCCGAACTGAAGAAGAGGCTCCACGCCAGCCCCGTGGCCAAGCACGTGCCCCTCGGCCAGCAACCCGCGGCTCCGTCCAAGCAATAAGGCAGAAGGTGGATATGGTTGTCATGTGCCACCGTTATCCTCCTGAGCATCGAGCACTCCGTCCTCAGCATCGGAAGCAGGTAACGGCCATTTCCGAATGGTCTGAGGAACGGGGCTTGCCCTGACCCATCGGGCGCTCCGCTTGATTCTAAATGAAATCCAAAGGCACACTATGAATAACCGATCATTGTTGTTAATCGTCTCAGTCATTTCAACCGTCAGGTTGGTCTGTGGCGCGTCGCAAGTGATGGCTGAGAAGCCCAACTACCCGACTTTCGGGAAAATCGACCGGTTTGATCCGGCGTTTGACAAGCTGGTGCCGCCGGATGCCAAGCTGGAAAAACTCGCCGAAGGATTCGTGTGGTCGGAAGGACCGGTTTGGATTCGCGATGGAGGGTATCTGGTGTTTTCCGATGTGCCCAAGAACACAGCTTTCAAATGGAAAGAAGGCGAGGGGATCAGCGTGTTCCTGAAGCCAAGCGGCTACTCCGGTTCGACGGCGCGTGGTGACGAGCCTGGCTCGAACGGTTTGACGGTCGATTCCCAAGGCCGGTTGGTGCTGTGCCAACATGGCGACCGGCGCGTGGCCCGCCTCGAAAAGGATCGCACGCAGACGACGTTAGCGGACAAATATTTGGGAAAGCGGCTCAACAGTCCGAACGACCTCGTCTATAAATCCAACGGTGATCTTTATTTCACTGATCCGCCTTATGGATTGAAAGGCGAGAACAAGGACCCGAAAAAGGAACTCCCCTACAATGGCGTCTATCGTCTCTCGAAAAACGGCGATCTCACTTTGCTGACGAGTGAATTGACCTATCCCAACGGCATCGCTCTCTCTCCGGATGAGCAGACGTTGTATGTTGCGGTGTCAGACTCCAAACAGGCAATCTGGATGGCTTACGATGTGCTACCGGATGGGACGATTGCCAACGGGCGGGTCTTTTTTGATGCAACCTCCAGAGTCAAAGAAGGGAACGGGGTGCCCGACGGATTGAAGGTGGACAAGGCGGGCAACGTTTTCGCCACCGGGCCGGGTGGAGTATTTGTCTTTTCGCCTGCCGGCAAACATCTCGGTACCATCGACACCGGTCAGCCAACTGCCAATTGCGCCTGGGGTGATGATGGCTCGACGCTTTATATCATGGCCAATCACTATCTCAGCCGGATTAAAACAAGCACAGTGGGAAAGGGATTCTAGCCTTTTTCCCATCAGGCATTCCCCGATGAAAGTTGCAGTTTCTTTGACGCTTTTACCGCGAGTGGTGTTTTCGTTCAAGACAGTTGGCTACAATTTCGTGGCGAATAGTCGCTACGTCGAATGGCGGGACGCGGTGGTAACCGGCAAAGGGCACGTCTTTGGGTCCAAGCCCGTTGGGATCGAGCTCTATGACTATGACAAAGATCCATTGGAGCGGGAAAACCTTGCGGGGAAGGTGGAGTACCAGAAAGTACTACAAGAACATCAAGAGCTGTTTGACCGTCGGTTGTCTTACCTGCCGAAAAGATCCCCGTAGGCCAGGCTCTGCCTCCGCCCGTCCGGCCGCCGGGCAGAAACCATGAAGCAAGGTGGGAAAATCCTCACCATCGTGTCATTTACCGCTAGAATTTAAGCTAAAAACGGGAGACGCAGGAATAGGAACTTCGTATTGTTAAAGTATCAGACAAGAACTGAAGAGTGCCGCCCCTATTCCTCTTTAATCCAATGCTGCTCTATTGAGCATGTTTTCTATTTTGCTTTCATGCCATCCCCGCCGATTTCCCTGAGTGACAAGCCTCCTGAAAATTGTCTTCCCGCGTGGGGAACCGACGATCTGCCCGAACCGAAACCGCTGGCTTGGCGCAACTGGCGCAATTTCATCGGCCCGGGTGTGGTCATGATGGGAGTGCAAATCGGCGGCGGCGAATGGTTGTTCGGCCCGGAAATCACCAATCGTTACGGTGGCGCGCTCATGTGGATCGCGACTGTGGCCATCGTGCTCCAGGTATTCTACAACATCGAGTGCGGACGTTACGCCATGTACTGCGGCGAACCGGTCATGACCGGCTTTGCCCGGACCCGGCCGGGTCCGCGATTTTGGGTCGGCGTCCTGATGTTGCTTGGCATGGGTGCGCTGATCCCCGCACTTTCGACGCATGCAGGCGCGATCATCGCCGCTTTGCAGTTGGGCCGGCCACCGTCGGCCGCGGACGCGCCGCTAATCACCAAGTACGCCTATATCTGTCTCGCGGTGGTCATCCTCCCCATCTTTGTGGGCGGGAAAGTTTACAATACCCTGCAGGTCGTGATGACCGTCAAGGTATTCATCGTGCTGGGCTTTTGCTTGATCGTTGGAATCTTTCTGGTCGATCCCTCTAACTGGTGGAAAGTGGGCAGCGGTTTCCTGCGCTTTGGCACGCTCCCGGTTTCGACCGGCAACGGTGGCGAGGTGGTGCACAATGTCTTCAGCTTCTATCTTGCGGAGGGGCAATGGCCGGTGGTCGCTCTAGGGAGCATCGCGGTCATCAGCGCGTTTGCGGGTTACGCGGGCGGCGGGGGACTGGGCAATTCTCTGTATAGTAATTATATTCGTGACCAAGGCTGGGGTATGGGCAGTCGCGTCGGTGCGATCCCGAGCGCGGTCGGCGGAAGAAACGTGACACTCAGCCACCTAGGCAAGGCGTTTCCCCCAACGCCCGAAAACCTGCGTCGCTGGCGGATCTGGTGGAAGTACATCCTCACCGATCAATGGCTCGTCTGGGCGCCGGGATGTTTTGTCGGCATGGCCCTGCCGGCCTTGCTTTCATTGGAATTCTCGCAGTACTCGCCTTTGTTCTCGAATCCTGAACAGATGCGTTGGGCTCAGGCGGTGATATCGGCGGACGGAATGAGGCATGCACCTAATTTTTCCGCAACATTCTCGAGCTTGCTCTGGCTCGGCATGTTGCTGGTTGGCCTTATGGTCCTGTTGCCGAGCCAAATGTCGATCGTCGACACGTTTACGCGTATGTGGACTGATATCTATTGGTCGGTCAGTCGCCATGCGCGCGACAAGATGGAGGTTCATCAGGTCAAATATGTGTATTACATCATGCTGTCGCTTTACGTGACTTGGTCATTTTTCGGCGCGTGGATATTCAGTCGCTATGGCACGCCGAAGCTAATGGTGCTGGTGGTGGCCAACCTCAACAATCTGGCGCTCGGAGTCACAGCTCTTCACGTGCTGTGGATCAACCGTACGTTATTGCCGCAGGCCGTGCGGCCGCGTTGGTACAGCCAGCTCGGCCTGGTGGCTTGTGCCGTCTTCTACCTCGGTCTGGCTCTCCTTGTGTTCATCTCCACCCAGCTTCCCATGCTGCGGGAGATGCTCCGCTAGGGTGTGGGC
>Ga0209444_10001500_pt1 | contig 12839 bp, 12 predicted proteins | sample LauGreFaBDMM15DN_2_FD_188215 | JGI IMG/M metagenome (GOLD analysis project Ga0209444, IMG submission 188215) | Freshwater lake microbial communities from Lake Michigan, USA - Fa13.BD.MM15.DN (SPAdes) (version 2) | ecosystem: Environmental > Aquatic > Freshwater > Lake | place: Lake Michigan...
TTATTTAACAAGTATTTGCATGACCTTTATAAAGCAACCAGGCAAGAGAAGTCTTCGCATCAGCAATCCTGAGAAGTTCTGATTCAAACATGTCCTTAGAGTAAAACTTCAACCGAATCTTTTCATTAGACCCGTTCTCACCAAACTGCTTAGTCTTCAACTCAGCAATCTTTTCTGAGGTTAATTGAGTCTCCCAAACAGCCACGTGAACCTGTTCGTCGCACCCACCACCTGACAACGTATAGTTACCAAGTGGCGTAAACATATTTGTAGGGTCTCCCAAATCCAAACTGGTCTCTTCCTTAATTTCCTTCTTTAGAACTTCGTTGAACACAGATGACCCGCTTTTTTCATCTAGCATACCCGCAACAAGTTCTTCCTTATATCCACCAGTCGGAATTCTTGGCTGCTCTGTAAGAAGCACATGCTCAGTGCCGGTTTCATCTGAAACTACTATGAGAACTGCAACACAGTCTCCGCGCAAGAATACAATGCCATCTACAGGCTCACCCAACTTGGTATAAACATCACACTTAAACTTTAGAAAGCCCAACTTATCTGGGTTTAAACTTGAACCAAAGAAGTCAACATCTGTCAGATTAATTGACCGCAAGTCAAACCTATCTAGTGGAAATGCATTCAACCAATTCAAAAACTTTGGAGCATTACATATCGTCTCAAATACCGGGCGAACACTTGGCCGGTCTGTCGTGATTCGGACACCGCGATAAACAAATTCACACTTCTTCAAGTGCTCTTCATAATACTTTCTTGCTGTGCTTTTGGATACCGATGCTAGTGTGCATATTCCTAGCCATACATAACAACCAGCCACTGCTAGATATATCATGAAGGTTTGTCCGAGCCTGCTAATATTTTCTTGGATACGATTTTCGCCGTACATTGTGATGAGGGGTGAATTAATACTGAACTATAAAGACATTTCAATTTTTTCTGAAAACAACCTTATAAAATATTAACAATAATATTAACAATAATATTCGCAATAGTAATAAAATTGAACATGAATATTCATAATATAACACTGATAACCTATACAAAATGGACTTGCAAGTATATAACGCATATGACCTTAGTGAATACTCTTATTATCATCCGCTAATTGCGTTTGCAACAATAACCATAATTGCTGCGATTATGGTTATTGATTATCTTACTTTTAAATTACAAATTTATGATGAAATGAAAAACCATAAAAATAAATCTAACCTAGCGGTTCTTGAATTAGAGTCCTGCATCATAACGATGGACGATAAAATGCATACGCTAGAAACGTCAATGAAAAAGTTATTATTTGATAGTCTTTATGTAGTAAATAATGAACTAGAAAATATAAATAATAAAATAGCAGAAAATCAATCAACTGTCTTCAACGAATTAGAATCTATTCAAAATGGGGTTTCCGATGACATAGAAGAAAATAGAAATAGCATTTCACACAATATATCTAGTATTAGGTCAGAAATTGTTGAGTTAATACAAGAATTGATGGGAGATACAAAGGCGCAAATTGATGATGAAGCCCGGGAGATTAAATGCGACCTTATTGATAAAATAGACAATGTTCAGGAATTGATTGAGAAAAAATTTAATAATAAGTCAAACCTAGATAAAAAGATTGCATGTGAGATGTATTGTTACTTATTAAGAGCATTGCACTACAGGGGCGTAAATGATTGCGTAAATGTACTACGTGGTTTCTTTCATCACTTTTATGATTTTGATTATAATCCTCAATTTAGTCAAGAGTTGTGTGACATTGTAGACAAAGAAACAATTCCAAGCAATCCTTATCCCAATCCTTTCTGAATTTATAGTTTATTTAATTAATTTACTGCAAAGGAGGAGTTCCAAATAAATTATTATCATTCAACCAAACTAGAAATATTATAAAACCGGAAAATATTGATATTATTAGTAATACTAGAATCACAATATATAACCAATCTAGAATTGATTCACATTTTTTACTTATAACAATGTTGCGGTCTATTTTTGGCTCTATAACTGGCTCCCCGTCCACTTCTATCCTAACCTCTTCCAATAATTCATTAGCAACCGGGAGTTGAATCGGTACTTGAACTGGAACTGGAACTGGAAATAGCGTCGGAACAATTTCTACATTCAATGGATTATCCGTGTATATCATTTGTTTTTCTTTAATATAATTTTTAAGCGGCATTTATGTTCAATTTTAATATTAATACGCAAAAGGGAATCCTATTATAAACATAAAAAAACTACCAAAGCATACAAGAAAAACTAAAAAGGTGCAAAAACAACTAACAGTTTTATAAATAAATTTATTACACGAAACATGAATACTAACAATATTTTCATTTTCTCTCTCCATAGGCCGACCCATTACTTCTATACAAACCAATTTTGCTACAGGAATATGTTGTTCACTCAATGGGTTTTCAACATCCATTATTTATAAATGCGCGCGTTATAATTGATAATTAATTACTTTTATATTTCATTGAGAGAATTTATTAAATATTCATAATCAGGAGTCTCATCAAATTTCAAATTTTCACAATAATGTATATATTTTATTAGTTCTTCTGGCGTGTTACACCATTGTAAAATTAACTGTTTTTGTCTTTTGATATCTTTTATTTCTCTCTTTGTTTGCCAAGGAAGACCACCATTTATAAGATATAATATGATATAAGCAACTGAAATTAAATCATCCCTCCTACTCGGCTCTATACCATTATGCACATTCATACTTACAAAATTTGGAGTTCCTATTATTGTCTTTCCTGTTTTCATCTCTATGTGATTGTTATTGCTATCTAAATATTTACGACATAACCCAAAATCTATAATATAAACATCAGTTCCATCTTGATTAAAGACAAAATTATCTGGTTTTATATCTCTGTGAATTAACCCCCGGTCATGTATATACCCTAAGATTCTAACTAGTTTTTTGCCTATAGAGAAAGAATCAAAGAGAGAAAAAGTTTTAGAAACCAACGAATTCCCAAAAAGTGGAAGAACCATATAATTGTATTCCTCTGTTGTTCCATACCATTTAACTTGAGGAATTCCTTGAGCCTTCCCAAGATATTGATATATTTGCGTTTCTCTCTTCAACATATTTGAATCATTCATTTTTGATTCTATTTTTATGGCAACTAGTTCTTTGGTTCGCATATTTTCACCCTTATATATTGCACCAAATTCTCCATTATTTATTTTTTCTATTAATCTATACTTATTCGCAATTAACATTTATTACTAATACTATTATGGTAAGTTCTTTTTAATATATAGCAAACAACATAAACATAACGCTACATAATATATTAACTGATATGGTTAAATTTTGCGCAGAGACATACCCAGCGGGAAAAGAAGAGAAATACGCCGAATATTTTGAAAAATACTCATTCCCTCTTAGTACTTTTCAAAAGTTTGCAATTGAGGCAATTGTTGAAGGGCATCACTCACTTAGTTGTGTTCCAACGGGGTCGGGAAAAACCATGCCCGCAATTTTTGCAATTGATTTCTTTACTAGTAAAAAGAAGAAGGTTATTTATACTAGTCCTATTAAGGCCCTATCAAATCAAAAGTACTATGAGTTTACGCAAAAGTTTCCTGGAATTAGCATTGGGCTACTGACCGGAGATATTAAAATTAATCCTGAGGCTGATGTCCTTATCATGACAGCAGAGATTCTGCAGAATACTCTATATAGAAAGAAGCAGAAGGATGTTCCAAATATGCCTAACTCCAATTCCTTGTTGATGTTTGATATGGATTTTGATAATGAACTCGGTTGCGTAATTCAAGATGAGATTCATATGATTAATGATTCTGAACGCGGACATGTATGGGAAAGTATTATTTTGCTTCTACCACAGCATATTCAGATGGTTATGCTTTCGGCGACTTTGGATAGACCGGAGAAGTTTGCGCTTTGGATTGAAACTCGTGGAAATTCTGCGGAGATGACCGAATGCCAAAAACAAGTCTACTTAGCAACATCTAATTTCAGACATGTCCCCTTAACGCACTATAGTTTTATTACAACTAATAATGGAATATTTAAAGCCATAAAGAAGGATAAAGAACTAGAAAAGGAAATTAGAGATACAACCGATAAACTAATTGTTATTCAAAGTCCCACAGGAGAGTTTAATGAGCCAAATTACCATAAGGTAAAAAAGATGCTCACTTTATTTGAGCAAAAACAGGTCTTTGTTAAACGTTCTCATGTTCTGAATCAACTTTGCAAACATATGGTTGAAAATAATATGCTTCCAGCGGTCTGTTTTATTTTATCCAGGAAACAAATAGAAGTGGCAGCACACGAAATTACGGTTCCTTTGTTAGAAGACGACTCAAAGGTCGGCTACATTGTTCGCAGAGAGTGTGAGCAAATTTTGCGTTCAAAGTTGCCAAACTATCAAGAATATCTAGAACTACCGGAGTATTTATCTGTCGTAGGACTACTTGAAAAAGGAATAGCAATTCATCATAGTGGAGTTATGCCAATTTTGCGTGAGATTGTTGAGATTCTCTTTGAAAAGGGTTACATCAAATTTCTATTTGCAACAGAGACATTTAGTGTCGGGTTAAATATGCCGATTAAAACCGCAATATTTACTGATGTTAAGAAGTTTGATGGTTCTGGTATGCGCATGTTACATCCACATGAATTTGTCCAAGCATCCGGAAGAGCCGGTAGAAGAGGGATTGATACCGTTGGGCATGTTATTCATCTATCCAACCTTTTTAAGAACGTAGACTTGACCGAATATAGAACAATGATGCACGGTAAACCTCAGACACTTATTAGCAAATTTAAGATTTCATATAACCTGTTGTTAAATCTAATTAATATTGGAGACCATGATTACTTGAAGTTTTGTAAGAGGTCTATGATTCAAGATGACATAGATGCTAGTCTAGGCACTATTTATAATAAAATGGCAAACTTGGAATCAGAAATTGATACTATGTCACAAAGTCTAGAGCATCTAAGGACACCACTTATTGAGGTTGAAAAATATTTGAATATGCTAGATGCCAGAAAGACGTTAGTCAATAAGAAAAAGAAGGATATTGAGCGAGAAATACAGACCAGCATTAATGTATTTAAATTTATAGAAAACGATAAAGGTAGTGTTATTCGGTATCGTGAAAAAATGGCTGAACTTACAAATATGAGAAAACAATTTAAAGAAACAGAATCATTTCTAAACGAAAGTGTTAAAATTATCCTTAAAAAGATGGAATCTGATGGCTTTATTAAAAAAGAAGAGGGGTTAAATACTCTTACTTCAGTCGGTTTTATGGCCACTCACTTGCGAGAAGTTCATTGTCTTGTATTTTCAAAGTTAATTGAAAAGGACTTATTAGATGCTCTTGATGCAAGACAAATTGTGGCGGTCTTTAGTTGTTTTACAAACGTCAACGTAAGTGATGAACATAAGTCGTTTAAACCAAATACGTCGGATATGGTTGTAAAGAATCTTATTGAAGAAGTTACTATACTATATAATCACTATCAGGATTTTGAAACTGAAAATAACACGTTTACTGGTGTTGATTATAATATTCATTATGACTTGATTGATGCTGTATTGGCTTGGTGTGATTGCGAATCTGCTCCAGAGTGTAAATTAGTCCTTCAGAATCTAGAACAAAATAAGGGCGTGTTTTTGGGCGAGTTTGTAAAGGCTATTACAAAGATTAATAATATTTCAGGCGAAATGGAAAAAATAGCAGAAAGTATTGGAAACATATCACTCCTTAGTAAATTAAGAGACGTACAGCGTCTAACATTGAAATACGTTGCAACAAACCAATCTCTTTATGTTTAAGTCATAAAACAACTCTTCAGTTTTTGAATATTTTTTAACACAGTTTCGGTAATAACATCGTTCTCTCTATATTTATTATAATCATTGTAATCCATAACAAAAACTCTATATAAATTATGTATCTGGGGGACTTGAGACTGGTCAACAAAGTAATCGGGGTTATTATCTATAAAGTCCACAACCTTATACCAATCAGTATTTTTCAACGTCAAATACTTATTGCGCTCTATATTTGTAGCAAATATTTTATAAATGTTAGTTTTTTTCTTAGATACCATACTATAAAACGACATATCTTCAGAAGGTTGAATTGAATGGGTTACATATAAAGTATTCTCAATCTTCTGAAATAAGTCTGCTAAGGTTGCATCCTTTGGAATAGATATGCATTGACTGCTATTATCAGTAATAATTTGAAATAGAATAATATTTCTATTCTGTTTCAAATGTGGTTGCTTCTTTGAAAACATCCTCGGCTGGCCTTTTGTGGCGAGGTTCTTTAAGTTGTTTTACTAAATCAATTTTTATGGTAACATCCAAAATAATTATGTAACGGTTATTACGATATTCAATGTTGTAACAGAAATTATTATTGTATATTTGATTTTTCAGTAAGGGCGAGTTTTCGAAGTCCAAAAGTGTTCGAGATTTTCAATTTTGGACATTTTTTTTGTCCAAAAATCGAAAAGGGGAAGTATTTCTTGGAAAATACCCCGAAATTTTCCATTTGTGAGCATTATGGTCTGAGACACAAAAAAAATCATTGAAAAAGTGTTACGATAATTTTTTTTGTTTTTTAAAAAATTGGCTTAAAAATTTTCTATAAGTATGTATAATTAGGAAAAATGCCAAATTGGGAAATTGTAGATAGTGCCGATAAATACTATTGTTCGCATTGCGACTTTAAATGCAGTAAAGGAAGTAATTTCAATACTCATTTACTTACACGAAAACATCAAATACTAACAAATCCGAACAAAAAAATGCCGAAAAATGCCCCAGCACAATATGAGTGCGTATGCGGGCGAAAGTATAAACATTTATCCAGTCTGTGTAATCATAAAAAACTATGTGACGTATTATTAAACGATTCAAACGACCTACCAGAAATTATGGGAAAAATACATCACGAAGAAATTATCAAAGAACTTATGAAACAAAACGCCGAATTTAAGTCTATGTTACTTGAGCAGAATAATAAACTCATTGAATTAGCAAAGGAAGGTAAACATGTTACAAACAACACAACTAATAATACTACAAATAACAACTTTAATTTAAACTTATTTCTCAATGAGAAATGCAAAGATGCGCTAAATATAATGGATTTTATAAACCAACTTCAACTTAAACTATCTGATTTAGACATGGTTGGTAGAGTTGGCTATTCTGAAGGCATATCAAAAATATTTATTCGTGGATTGAAGGAGTTAGATATTTGTAAACGCCCAATACATTGTAGTGATTTAAAGAGAGAAACCCTATATGTAAAAGATAAGGATGCTTGGGAAAAGGACAATGATGATAAAACTAAATTAAAATTAGCAATTAAACATATTAGTGCAAAAAACGTTAAGAATATATCCGCTTGGATAGAAGAACATCCTGAGTCAGAAAATATAGACACAAAAAAACATATGGAATATCATAATATAATAATAAACGCAACGGGTGGTTTAACAAACGAAGAAGATGAAAAGAATTATAATAAAATAATCAGAAATGTTGCGCAGGAAGTTGTTATTGATAAAAATTTGACCTAACACTAATTCGCCGAAAGATTATTAATATTTTTGCGTTTTTTATTTAGTTATAATTTATACTATAAAATATATCAAATAAAAGTATGTCAAAGACACTTGTAATAGTTTTAAGCGAAACTAGAGCACATGAATTAACTTTTGATAATTTTAAACAAAACGTTATAGATGAATTAAATGCGGATTTATGTTTATGTATTGGCGTAAAATCCGACTATGATTATAATAATCCTTTTTATAATTTAGCAAAATACAAATTTACTTACGATGAACCAGACGACTTTGCTGATGCATTTGATTATGCGTATAATATAATATCTCAAAATAAACCCAAGTACGAGTGTCTTAAAAATGTTAATGCATTGTATGGAAAAATATCAAGCCCGTTACAATCCGTAGAAAATATTAATTATTACGGAATGGTAAATAGCGACTATGATATAAATTTTAATGATTTTAATGAGGATGATGAAATAATCGTACATACCAATAAATTTCCTGATGATGTGTGGAAAAACCGGGTTTATGGTATAAAAAATAGCAATAACGATGATTTAGTTAACCAGGAACGCGTGGTTACTTATAAAAAACCGTTATATTGGCGCGAATTTCTAAAAATTAAAAACCAATTTTTAGGAGGAATAAAAGACCCAGATAATCAGCATGATGGTTCTGCCGGAATATTAATCTTTTTTAGATGGTTTTTATTAAAATCTCTTATTGATAATGATTTAATAAACAAATATGACAGATTTGTTATTACCCGAAGCGATTATATATATCAATTACCTCATCCAAAATTAGACATTATGCCTGAAAATTTTATATGGATACCTAATTGTCAAGGTTGGGGTGGGTATACCGACCGGCACGCTGTTTTATGCAAAAATACTATTGAACCATATTTAAATATATTAAATAATCTTGTTCTTAGGTCAAATGATTTTTTTATGAAAATGAAGAATTATTATGAATGGAATTTAGAAAAATTAATAAAACTGAATATACAACAAAATAACGTTTTGCATATTGTAAAAGAATTTCCATATGTTATGTACACAGTAAGAAATGTTAACGGTCCAAGCAGTTGGGTTTATGGACTAGGCGAATATTCTAATGAGTTAGGTTATTATATAAAATACATGGAAGAATACGAAAAATCTAGTTATTATAAAAATGAATTTGAAAATTCGGGGTTACAAATTGACGATTATTATAAAAAATGCATATCTCAATAGTTTTATCGTTTGATAATTACATAATAATTACATAATATTATACGGGGTTTCGTATTATATTATATTATATTGTATTATACATTTTATTGCTATTGCTAAGTATTACCTGCGTCATTTGACAAGATGAATTCTAATCTTCTTCTTAAAACGCTCTTCATCGTGGAATAAGAACAATTTATAGTCACATATTGCATAATTTTCTATATTTTCTCTGAACGTAACTCGTGATGCCATCTTTAATTCGGGTAAGTAAACAACGTATTGAAATAGACCATCATTTCGGATGATCTTGTCAAACGCATAACCTTTATATGTTTTATCCATAACTTCCGGTGAAGTAGAACACATATGAAGTAAATTACAATCATTCTGTATTTTGCGAATAGACCGCATTGTCGTATTAATATAATCTAATTCGTCAAGCCATTTCTGATAGAATATCCACGCATTATCAGACAATTTAATAATCCCAGTATTTTGTTGAAATTGAATAATATTCAACAAATCTACTAATCGTCTTATAGGAGATGTTATATGCACATATGCTTCCATATCAAGCAAATCATGCGATATCGTTTGCCCATCCTCTAGGCAACTAGCATCTATATATTGTCCGGCAGCACTATTCCATATTTTAATAAATTTACTAACATCCTCAGGCACATTTTCTGGAGGTAAATAATCTCGTTTCATAATTGTAGACCTAAAAATCCCATTTTTTTTCATCATGAGTTCTCTTGCAACGTTATAATTCATTAGAATCATTAGATAACAAACCATCTCATGGCTATTTCGGACATTATTAATATACTTATACTTCTTTGAAATCCGCTGTGTTAATTCTAAAACTTTGTTATAATTATTGTCTTCCATTAATTTGGGCTCCTCATAACAATAATTTTTATATACTCGTATTTTACTATTAGAGTATTTAATATCAACAATCGTATCAGAATCAATGAATATATCCATTACAAACGCAATACGAGTATTATTAGATTGAAGACTACACAAGCAATCTGAAAGAATAGTTGGAAGCATTGGACGCTTTCTATCCGGCAGATAAATTGTTGATATCCTTCTAGAAAATGTATCCCATAAGTTGAGGACATCCATCCATATTGTTACGTTTGAAATGTATATACTTAACTGCTGTATACCATTATCACTCGTACGAATACTGAACGCATCATCATAATCAAAACTATTCGGTGGGTCAATCGTAAAAATCTGCCACATACTTTTGTCTGTTCTGTCAACAATTTCTGGGTGATTTTTACTAATATTTTCTATAAACGCATCGTGCGAATGGTTCTTTAATGCTTTTGACGTGTTTTTAGTAAAGTTCTGAATAGACGCATTTAGACTTTTGCAATAGAGTTGATATTCATAAAAATTATCTAGTATATCAACTTGCCCAATCATTTGTGATATAACGCCATGTGGGTGCTTTCCAGACCATTCAACATAGTTAAAAGTACAATAACAATCAACAAAAACCTTTGAAAATCCAATATTCTTCATTTCATACGTAATAAGAAAAGTAGGAAGTCTCCTATCATCTGGTATGCATTTATATAACAACTTACCATTATCTGCCCGGCCATATGTTTTACTTCCCTTTAAAACAAGCACCCCTGGTATATTTTTACTTAAACGTATACTTGAGTGCAAAATTTTCAATTCGGTTGTTTTAGTATCATAAGAAAATACGTCATTTGTAAATAGTTTATTTTCTGCTGGATTTAGTCCACTTATTTCAATGTCCTTTAAATCAGCCATGTTTATATATGTCCAGTCTGTATATTCCCTGTTATTTATATGAGCCTTACATACTGGGTGTGTCATGCGACAGTTGCGTTATATTATAATGTTGCGCAACCTTTAACCCTTTAATCATATATAATATATTCTTCTGGTTTATTCTTCAAGTATTTTTATATTATAACATTGAATTATTTATACTACTTGTACTATCGGCTCCAGGAATTTCTTTATTATTTTCAGCGTTAGAAACTGCATCAACGAGAGAAGAAGTTTTGGAAGAACTATCTTCGGATGGTTCTTTATTATTAATGATGTTGTCTCCGTTCTTATTATTTAACTCTTTAATATCACGCTTTTTAACAACTTCTCTCTTTACGTTTTGAAGTTGAAGTGCATGCATAGCAATGTGTGGAACAATGGCAGCATTATTCATATATGTTCTATATCTAAAACAAGAAATGCATGCTTCTTTTTCAAATTGAATACTATACCACCAATATGCTGGTATGTTAATTGTTTGACCAGGCGTTAATATAACATCTAGACATTTCATTTTATCAAAATCGGCGCTATATTGGGGCTGCACCTTCCAAGGATTAACTGGAGAACGGAATTCAAAGTTCTCGTAATCGCGCTCAGGATATAAGTATTTTGAACATTGTGGTGATGCTAACTTTATAACAGCCTTACCCTCTGTTATTAAAAAGAAATTCCTATAATTAATTTCATACCGAAATGGCGTATACGTTCCATTAGAACCAATCATTATATCATAATTGCAATTAGATACCATTGGTGGACGAATAAATGCATCATTATATTGCATGTGTTTTACTAAACCGGTCTCTTGTAAAAACTCTGTATTGTTTTCAGAGAAGTATGTAGATTTTTTATCCTCATCAAACAGTTTCGTTGCAGCATGTAATGGTATTGGCATATAAATCTCACTATTATAATCAATTTCATTTGCGCTCCTTATTTTAATTTCAAATGCGTTATAATTATTCGTCATATAAGTTTTGTTTATTGTTTGTAGAATTTTATCATTATCAAAATCAAAGATAACTGGCTGCCTTAAGTCGCATATTTCATCTAATTTATCTTTTGACGCTTGGTCTAATTCATATACTTCTAAATCGTTGCTAGTCTTTAGATGAAATTGAACATGAAGATAAATGAATAATACTATACAAAAAATAAAAAAGGCTATAAATATTTTCAACATAACTAATAAAAAATTAGACAAATTTTTTATTATTTATACTCACTAAGGGGAATCAAGGTTCCCCCCCCCCTAAGACACCTCTTATTATTTATAATCACTAAGGGAACCAAGGTTCCCCTAAGACCGCTCCTATTAAATTTAATTCCTACTCAATCTTTGGTGCAATAAAGAACATTACCGAACTATTATTCCCTAAATCATACTTTATCTTTAATGGCATTTCTCCACTAATTGATAACTCTATCTCTGCTGCTAGTTTTGTAGTAATACACATCTTATTTAAGTAACTAAGACTATATGATACATCAATAGTATCCCCTTCTGAAATTGAGAATTCAGATAAATCATCTATTGGAATATTAACAAGCATTTCTCCGCCATCCCCCTTAGAAATCATATCTATCTTTTCCTCGCTGCATTTTATATTAATTACGTCTCCAAAGGTTGTTAATTGTGAAATAATCTCGTTCATTTTCTTAGACCGAATAGAGAACTCTACGTCATAATCCACGGAAGGAATTTCTAGTAATTCTGATTCCATATCTATCAATGGTATCTTAAAATACTTATTAAATTCGCCCTTTGTGTTTGTTAAATCTATTTCCAGTGAATCTGTTTCGCCCTCATAATGAAGAAGCAACGAGTCGTGTTCTTGCATCATAGACAGGATACTATGTAAAATCTGCGAATTAATACAAACGTTCTTAAGGTCGTTATCAGATACCTCATATTTGTCAAACCAGTTATTATAAATTTTAGCATCAAATAAGCATACATGACTAGAGTCCATTCCATGGATATATGCATGGTCTTCTAAGAAAATGATTGTTACATAGGATGATGCGGATTTTAACAGTTGAAACAAAGAAACAAATATCTCCTTTTTTGATTTTTCAGTTATGGAAAGATGCATTGGATATGGTTACTATAAATTACAGTATTTAATACAGTTCAATTTTTATTCTTGTTTTACTAATTTATGATTTAT
>Ga0209444_10001503_pt1 | contig 12809 bp, 12 predicted proteins | sample LauGreFaBDMM15DN_2_FD_188215 | JGI IMG/M metagenome (GOLD analysis project Ga0209444, IMG submission 188215) | Freshwater lake microbial communities from Lake Michigan, USA - Fa13.BD.MM15.DN (SPAdes) (version 2) | ecosystem: Environmental > Aquatic > Freshwater > Lake | place: Lake Michigan...
TACAACATGCAGGCGTTGCTGCAATTGCGCCATTAAAGCGTTCAGCAACTGCAGATGATTGTGCAGAAGCAGTTCTTGCATTGGTACGTAACAAATATGTCACCGGGCAAATTTTCGTAGTTGACGGTGGACTGACTCAAGTCAGTTAATTACTTGCGTGGGCCGCGATACGGCTGGATGCCACCAGAAGGAACTGTGCCTAAACGCCCGCGTTGGTAATCATCCATAGCTTGCTGCAGTTCTTCGCGCGTGTTCATTACGAACGGGCCATATTGTTCCACCGGCTCACCAATTGGTTGTCCGCCAAGCAAAATCACATCGAGTGCTTCATGTGGTGACGCCGCCAACGTAATGCTGTCTCCCGTACCGAACACTGCTGTTTGTCCAACAGTGAATGGATGATGATCAATGCCGACAAAGCCAGATCCTTTCACCACGTGCGCAATGGCGTTGAATGCAGGATTCCATGGAAGCACCATTTGTGACCCTGGAAGTATGGTTGCGTGTGCCATAACAATTGGTGTGCGCGTAGAACCAGGTCCCTGAATACCAGCAATGTCGCCCGCGATAAGACGAACCAATGTTCCGGCATCAGGAGTTGTAAACAACTTCACTTGATCCGCATCAAGGTTTTGATACGCAGGCGAAACCATCTTTTGTGCTGCGGGCAAGTTCACCCACAACTGCAAGCCGTGGAAGAGGCCTCCACTAATTACTAATTGTTCTGGCGGAGTTTCAATATGCAAGATGCCGCCACCAGCAGTCATCCATTGTGTTGAGCCATCTTTAATTATTCCGCCACCGCCGTGTGAGTCTTGGTGAATGAATGCGCCATCCATGATGTAGGTGACAGTTTCGAATCCGCGATGCGGATGCCAATCAGTCCCGCGCGCTTCATACGGCGGGTAATCAACTGAACCCATTTGGTCCATCATGATGAACGGATCGAGTACTTCTTTCGGAATGCCCGCAAAAGCACGGCGCACAGGAAAGCCTTCGCCTTCGAAACCGCTGGGGGCAGTGGTGAGCGAAATCAGTGGACGATCCTGGGCAAGAACTGTTGGCGCTTCAATACGAGGAAGCGTGAGGGTATCGGCGGTAACTGCAGGCATATCTGGACCTTTCGGATCAGTGGGAGATAGTTGCGCACGCAACCATTTCCCACATCGGCAATGGTATTGGTTTTTGACGGCAACTACAACCAATCCTGCGATACTTAAGCACCATGATTGTTCACCTCATCGACGGAACCTACGAGCTGTACCGCCAACACTTTGGCCAGGCCGTTCGTCATGCCACGCCTCCACCATTATCTGCAACTCGTGGCGTCGTCACGTCAACGTTGCAACTACTGGTTGGTGGCGCAACGCATGTCACAGTCGCAGTGGATCATGTAATCGAAAGTTTCCGTAACCAGATGTATGAGGGCTACAAAACATCCGACGGAATGGAAGCTGAAATCCTCGACCAAATTCCTCTTATGGAAGATGCTTTGCGTGCTCTCGGTATCCCGGTGTGGCCAATGGTGAAGTACGAAGCCGATGATGGCTTAGCTGCAGGTGCACTAATTGCATCATTAGATGACCGCGTTGATCAGGTGCAGATGATTACACCCGACAAAGATCTCGGCCAGTGCGTTGTAGGCAACCGCGTGGTGCAATACGACCGCCGCAATGATCTCATCGTTAACGAAACTGCAATCATCGAAAAGTTTGGTGTTGGTCCAGCAAGCATCGCCGACTGGCTTGGACTTGTCGGCGACACAGCAGATGGTTTCCCTGGTCTGCCTGGTTGGGGTGCAAAGAGCGCAACGTCAGTGTTGGCCCGTTACTTACACATCGGCGACATTCCTGATGACGAAGCACAGTGGGCAACAGACGGTGTCGTAGTACGTGGGGCAGCAAAGCTTGCAGCCACGCTTCGCGATCAGCGCCCCATGGCCGAGTTATTTAAGCAAGTTGCAACCGTTGTTACGGATGTATCTGACGATGTTCCACTTGGTTCCGTAGATGATTGGGAATGGCGCGGCCCAACAAAAGATTTAGGCGCAATTGCTAAACAGCTGAACATGACCGACCTCGTGGAACGCACAGAGCGCGCCATGGTTGGTCGCCGTTCGTAGTTAGTCAGTTTCCTCGATGATGTCGGGGAGTTCTTCGCCCTCTTCTTGGTGAGGTAGCAGAGCTGCCAGCGCAGAGATGGCACTTGGTAGATCATGAGCGCGAAGGTGTTCTTGCACCGAGGCCGTTGCATGAATCGGGTCAAGTTGCAGTGACTGCGACCAACGGACTTCAAAGACTCGACGTTGAGGGTCAACGCAGAACACAAGCGAGGCTGCCGTGTAACGGGTAGCGATTTTGTCGGCTACTCGAGCAGGGTGTCGACCGAGAGGTCCAACACGTACCAAGATCTGGTGACCACTAGTGCGCTCGGCCGTATCAATTGCTTCTGCAACTTGATCAGCATTGTCTTTCCACCACTGAGCCATTACCAACTCCCGCCTGCTCCGCCGCCGCTAAAACCGCCGCCGCCTCCACCACCGAAACCACCAAACCCACCGCCGAATCCGCCACGGTGGTTACCGAAGCCTCCGCCGTAAATGGTTCCTGCAGCAAAAGGTCCGAACATGCCTCCACCATTTCGCTTTCCGCGTACCGCAAGGGTGACGAACAGAAGGATAAGCCCGAAGAACAAAATGATGCTGAAAATAGATTGCTGTGGTGTTGTTTCATTAGCAGGAGTAATTGGAACAATCGGTTCCGAGGCAATATTCTCTCCGCGCCACACCTGCATCACTGCACGCGCACCATCACGCACTGCACCATCGACATCGTTTGCACGCAAACGGGGAAGCATGACTGAGTCAACAATTCCTCCCGCAGTCACGTCTGTGAGTTCGCCTTCAACTCCGCTACCGACTTCAATGCGCAAGGTGCGATCTTCTAGTGCAATCAGAACAAGAACACCGTTGTCCTCTTCTTTGTTGCCAAGGCCCCACGAGCGTGCAAGATCAATGGAGTAATTCTCAAGAGTGGCGTTATTGGTGGTGTCAATCACTGCAACAGCAATTTGCGGTCCACCGGATTGCTGAAACGAAATCAACTCACTGTTGATTTGTGTTTCCACTTCTGCAGAAACTCTCCCAATTGAATCGACAACTGGGGCGGTGAATTCAGGAAGTGAGGCAGCCGAAGACGAGCACCCAAGAAGGATGACGCCAAACAGTGCCAAAGTGAAGAAGGATTTTTTAGCCACCTGGGTTGAGATCCACGGTTGGGGCTACGTCTGCACCTGCGGCTGCTTCAAATAGGACTCGCTTTTCAAAACCGAATACTGCAGCAATGATGGAACGTGGGAAACGTCGAATAGCACGGTTGAAATCAGTGACTGTCTCGTTGTATGTACGGCGCGCCTGAGCCACACGATTTTCTGTTCCCTCTAATTGCACTTGCAGATCGCGAACGTTTTGCAAGCTGGCAACTTGTGGGTAGCTCTCTACGACAACAAGCAAGCGCGACAGCGCACCTTCAAGCTCGCCAGCAGCGGCAACGCGTTCATTGCCAGAGCCTGCACCTGCATACCTTGTGCGAGCTTCAGTGACTTTTCCAATGATTTCGCGCTCTTGTTCAAGAGCTCCTTCAACTGACTTCACAAGATTAGGAATCAGGTCGAAGCGACGCTGCAACTGCACATCAAGGTCAGCAACTGATTGATCAACCGTGAGTTCGCGGTCCACAAGACCGTTGTATGAACCAGTGAGGGTCAGGATGATGAGAAGAAGAATTCCAGAGACAATTGCGACTGGAGCAATCCATTTGTTTTTTGACATGTTGACCCTTACGTGTTTATTCCGGCTGGTCCGTGGATAGTGAAGTGACGGCCAGGCGATCTGCGGCGCACAATCGTTCCCGCGTGGAGGCTGCTTCCGTCAGGACCTGACCTGGTTTACGGGCGATCGTCGCACAGGACCCGACCACCACCTCACCACCCACGGGCGAACCCGAAGTCGTTGAGGGTTCCAGCGTACAAGACAGTTAGCCTGACCACCCGTAGTTGTAGCAATACAGCTACCTGGAAGAGTGCGAGAGCGGCCGAACCGGCACGCTTGGAAAGCGTGTGAAGTGAAAGCTTCCGTGGGTTCGAATCCCACCTCTTCCGCCATGACAGAACAGTCAAACATTCATCTTGAAGCTATGCAGGTTGCCCTTGCTGAAGCGCGCCTTGCCTTCGCGCACGGCGACGTGCCGGTGGGTGCAGTGGTTCTGCACAACGGCGAGATAATTGCCCGCCGTCACAACGAACGAGAATTCGCTAACGACCCAACAGCTCACGCAGAAGTGTTGGCATTGCGCGATGCAAGTCAGAAGCTTGGTAGCTGGCGGTTAGACGAATGCACTCTTGTTGTCACGCTTGAACCGTGTGTCATGTGTGCAGGTGCTGCACAATCATCTCGCATTGGTCGTCTCGTGTATGGCGCTGCCAATTTCGAAGCCGGGGCAACGGCAAGTTTGTACAACGTAATGAGTGATCCACGTCTTGGTCACAACCCACCCGTAGAACACGGACTGCTTGCCGAAGAATCAGCAGCACTGCTGAAAGAGTTCTTCGCCTCTAAGCGTTCGTAACACCCGTAGTACCGTTGATTATCCGCTGAAAAGCGGGCATGGTTCGGGGGGAATTCATGTCGGTTACTGAGACACCAACCCGTAAAACCTCTAGCCCGTGGGCCACGTTTACAGTGTGTGCAATCGCGAGCTATATATCGGCATTGGATCTGTCGATTGTCAATGTGGCGTTCTTTGAAATTCAACAAAGCTTTTCTACAGAACCCGCATCCACCATTGCATGGGTAGTCACCGCGTATTCCATTTTGTTTGGGTCCTTGCTTGTGGTGTCTGGTCGACTTGCAGATCAAGTAGGTCGTAAACGTTTCTTCATGATTGGCACAGGATTTTTCTTAGTGGGCTCGTTGTTATGCGCTATTGCGTCAACGATGGGGCTGCTAATTGCCGGACGTGCCGTGCAAGGTATTGGCGGAGCGATGATGGTGCCAGCGTCGACAGGGTTGTTACTTGGCGTTTTCCCTGCAGAAAAGCGCGGCCAAGTATTGGCCTGGGTTGGTTCAATTAGTGCACTTGGTATTGCATCTGGTCCAACTCTTGGCGCATTCTTTGTTTCTTCATTCGGTTGGCGTTCAGCATTCTGGATCAACGTGCCCATTTGTTTCATCACCTTGGTTCTTGCATGGCGCGTGACATCAGAATCACCACGGATGAAAGGATCACGACCAGACATTGTGGCTGCAGTGGTGTTTACTGTTGCAGTTGCTTCGTTGGTGTGGGGAATTTCACGTTCGGAAATACTCGGGTGGGCTGACTCGTCAGTACTAGTTCTGTTCATGGTTGCATTGGTGTTTGGGCTCATCGTTGCGTGGAGATCTGTTCATCACAGTGATCCGTTACTACCTGCTGAGTTGTTCAAAGAACGTACATTCACCTTGGCGAATATCTCTACCTTCCTTTACGGCGCAGCGTTCAGCGGAAACATTTTGAACAACGTTTTGTTTCAGCGAACTATTTGGCAGTTCAGTGCAACAAAGGCCGGTTGGTTCTCTGTGCTTTCACCAATCACAGTCGCAGTCACTTCGGTGATTGTTGGCCGCAAGATGGCAACTATCGGTTACAGACGACTTCTCATTGCCGGTCCAATGATTATGGCAAGCACTGTGATGGCATCTGTTTTGTTTTTACATACAAATCCAACTCCATGGTTTCCGTTCTTACCAATAATGTTTTTCCTCGGAATCGGACTCGGCGCTACATTCCCGCCGCTGTCTGCGTGCACAGTGATGCGGTTGCCACAAAATCGATTCGCAGTGGGTAGCGCAATCAACAACACATTTCGTCAAGTAGGTGCTGCTGTTGGCGTGGCTCTTGTCGTCACTGTGCAATCACAGACTGAAGGAATCGAAGGTTTCCGGAACGGATGGAAAGTTGCAATTTGTTTTGCACTTGCCGCTGCTGCTGTCTCAATCTTCCAACCAAATAAAGCGAATCAATTGGCGTAATCCCCTTAGTGGGCATGGCCATTCACAGCGATATCGTTGAGGCGCGGAAGGGTGCCAGAGCGGCCGAATGGGATGGTTTCGAAAACCATTGAGGGGTAACTCTCCGGGGGTTCAAATCCCCCTCCTTCCTCCAGTACGACCCGGCATTGCGGGGTCGTTTTACGTATCTCAGAACATTTCATCGGCAATAATGCAAGCATGCAGATAAATCTTCGTCACCAACCCGCCTACACAGTTGCTCGCGTTCAATTAGACCCGAATGAGGCATTGCAACTTGAAGCTGGAGCAATGGTGGCAATGTCGTCTGGTGTGGAACTCACCTCAAAAATGGAGGGTGGATTTCTCAAGTCACTATCGCGAAGTGTGCTGGGCGGGGATTCATTCTTTATTTCCACCATCACAGCTGGTGCAAATGGTGGTTGGGTAGATCTTGCTCCGGGATTGCCTGGAGATATCATTACATTGCCTTCAGTTGCTGCGGAACCGTGGATGTTGACTCGTAGTTCTTGGCTGGCAACAACTGTGGGCGTCACTCTTGATGCCAAGTGGGGTGGGTTTAAGAATTTGTTCGGCGGCGAAGGCGGATTCTTGGTGTATGCACAAGGCGACGGAAATATTTTGTTGAACTGTTACGGCGCGCTTGATGTTTATGACCTTGCAGCCGGAGAATCGTTAGTTCTTGATTCTGGTCATTTAGTAGCGATGAGTTCGAGCGTGAATCTTCAATTGAAAAAAGTTGCATCAGGATGGATGAATACAATCAAGTCTGGCGAAGGTCTGGTTTTTGAAATTGCTGGGCCAGGTCGTGTGTATGCACAAACTCGAAACCCGACATGGTTCCGTCAGTTTGCACCCGCGGGTCATAGCCATGGCGGTCGCTAGCTAGCAAGCTTTTTCAGCGAAGGAAACTTTCGTTGTGATGAGGTAGTTGTCAACAGCCGTGCCGACGCAATCGTTAGAGCCATATCCAGTGTGACGATTTTCGTCTACAACGATGAGTCGACCATCTTCAAGAGTTGATGCCATCTTTCGTGAACTTGCAAGTGGGGTCGCGGCATCTCCGGTGGTGCCCACAACAATGATTGGGCCAGCACCATTGCCGGTGATTTCAATACGAGGGTCTGGCTTAGCTGGCCAAAAGACGCAGGTGTAGCCGCCAGTGAAACTGACGCCAAGTCGTGGTGCAACTTCTAAGAACTTCGGAATGTATGAATCTGTTTCTTCTACGGTCTTTGGACCTGGGTCATCAAGACACATGATGGCGTTAAATGCCTCTAACTCGTTTCCATATTTTCCGCCTGGCGTGCGTTGGTAGTACGAATCAAAAAGTGAGAGAAGTCCGGATCCGTTGCCCTTCTGTGCGTCAGCAAGTGCAGTTTCTAGTTCTTCCCACATCGTGGATGAGTACATTGCTTGCGAGACCGCTGTGTATGCAATTGCTTGATTCACTGAAGCGCGATTCTTTGAGACAACGAGTGGACGTGCGTCAAGTTCCTTAATCAGCGTGTCGAAAGCGCCCTCGGCGTTGCCGTTGTTGTAGAACGGACACTTCTCGTTTGCAGAACATTGAGCGAGGAATTTTGTGAATTCAGTTTCGAATCCCTTCGCTTGGTCGAGGCCGCCCTGCATGTAGTTCGATGTTGGGTCGGTTGCGCCGTCAAATACGGCTGCACGCACGGTGCTTGGGAACAGGGTGGCCCATGTAGCACCTAGTTCACTGCCGTAAGAAAAACCAAAATAAGTGATTGTCTCTTCGCCAAGTGCTGCGCGAATCAAGTCCATGTCGCGAGCGGTTGCATTGGTGGAAATGTAGGGCAGAATTTTTCCGCTCATTTTTCCGCATTCATCATTGAATGCTTTCGAAATGTCGATCAGGGCTTGACGCTGTGCTTCGGTTTCCGGAGATGGATCCAACGTAAAGTATTTGTCGTAGTTGTCAACACAATTGACTGCTGGCGTGGATTCGCCTGTTCCACGCGGATCCCATCCGATGATGTCGAATGTGTCAATCAATGCGGTGCTGAAATAGGAGTCGGCATTTTCGGCAAGGCTGGTTCCACCAAAGCCCGGCCCACCAGGGTTGACAAGCATGGAACCGACTCGTTTCGTACGTATATTGGCCGGGCGCTTGACCAGTTTGAGTGAGAACGAACCCTTAGACGGATCGTCGTAGTCAAATGGCACACTCAAACGCGCACATTGCAGCGGATCAAGAGAATCTCCCGAACAGGATTTCCACTTGAGAGTGCCACCAACGGCTGGGGCATAGAGAGTGGACGGTGGCGTGGGCGTATCTGACGTGCTATCTGGCGAACTAGAGCCAGAGGAACATGCGCTCGCCATCACAATGAGGGCACTAACAGCAAGACAACGACGCATCACAGGTATGAACACTAGGCGCAGGAACGCCCGTAGCCTCAATAGGGTGCGTATGGGTCCTCACATGATGTTGCCAGGAGATGGTGCTGCGGTAAAAGGCGCAAAAGTTCAGCGGGCATCATTGCGCAGAGTGTGGATTTTTGCGGCTCCCTATCGGCCAGAAATCATTGTGTTTCTTACCGCTATCTGCGTGTCAGCGCTGTTGGCACTTGCACCGCCGTTGTTGTTCCGAGCAATTCTTGACCGCGCCATTCCGCAAGCGAATCGGGGTCTCATCACGACACTTGCCGTCATTCTGGTCTTTGCTGCAATTGCAGATGCTGGGCTGGCCATTGTTCAGCGGTGGTTGAGTTCCCGTATTGGTGAAGGCCTCATCTATGACCTTCGCGTCGCACTGTTTGACAAAGTTGAACAGATGCCCATTGCGTTCTTTACTCGTACGCAAACAGGTGCGCTTACTAGTCGCCTGAACAACGACGTCGTGGGTGCACAGAATGCTGTCACTAACACCTTGGGAAGCGTTGTCTCAAACGTTGTGGTACTGGTAACCACCTTGGTTGCAATGATTGCGCTTGAGTGGCGCTTAACGCTGTTGTCGCTCATCGTTTTGCCCTTGTTTATTGTTCCTGCAAAACGAGTTGGGCAAAAGTTAGGTTCCATCGCGCGTCAGCAAATGGATATCAACGCCGAAATGAATACGCAAATGAATGAGCGTTTCAATGTTGCTGGCGCAATGGTTGTGAAGTTATTCGGACGCCGCGAGCGTGAAGTTGCAACGTTCTCTGGCCGTGCTGCCGGAGTACGTGATACAGGTATCAAAGCGGCGTTGTACAGTCGCGTGTTTTTTGTTGCACTTGGTCTTGTTGGTGCAATGGGCGCTGCAGCTATTTATGGCATTGGCGCACACCTAGTGGTGTCTGGTGACATTTCTGCCGGAACGCTTGTTGCAATGGCAGCATTCGTGCAGCGCATTTATCAACCACTCACCGGTTTAACTAATGCGCGTATTGAAGTCATCACAGCGTTTGTGTCATTTGATCGCGTGTTTGAAGTTCTTGATGCACCTGTAGCAATCTTTGACAGGCCCGGAGCGGTTGATCTTGTTGATCCGCGTGGTGAAGTTGAATTTGCAAATGTGGTGTTTCGTTACCCACCTGCATCAGCGTCGTCTGTTGCTTCGTTGGAAGCACCCGGCACACAAAGTAGCGATCCTGACGTAGATGTGTTGAAAGGTCTTTCGCTGAAGATTGCCAGCGGAGAAACGATTGCCATCGTCGGTTCCAGTGGCTCGGGTAAGAGCACTCTTGCCACACTTGTTCCCCGTTTGTATGACGTCACCAGTGGTGCCGTGCGCGTTGATGGTGTTGATGTACGTGACCTTACGGGGGATTCGTTACATGACGCCATTGGTGTCGTTACTCAAGATCCGCATCTCTTTCATGAATCAATCGGCGACAACCTTCGGTATGCAAAGCCTGATGCCACGCAGGCCGACATTGTGGCTGCTTGTGTGGCAGCACGTATTCACGACACCATCGCAGGCTTGCCAGACGGATATGCCACTCTGGTGGGCGAGCGCGGGTATCGCTTGTCGGGCGGAGAGAAACAACGTGTAGCTATTGCTCGAATGTTGCTGAAGAACCCCGCCATCATGATTCTCGACGAAGCAACAAGTCACCTCGACAATGAGAACGAAGCTTTGGTGCAGGAAGCCCTTGAATCTGCTTTGTATGGCCGAACTGCCATTGTGATCGCCCATCGACTATCCACTATTCGCGACGCAGACCGAATTGTCGTTCTAGATGACGGTCTCATTATGGAACAGGGAACGCATGATGAACTGATGGCACTTGATGCCATGTACGCATCACAAGTTCGTGCTGGTGGTTCCTTCGGACTGTCTGCGCCGTCCGTAGAGTAGACACAATGGCAGCTGAGGTCGAATTCATCAATGGGGTTCCGTCGTTTAGTGTCGGTCAATTTGCTGAGGTCCTCAACCATGTTCTCGAAGCATCCTTTGACGGGGGTGTATGGGTTGAAGGTGAAATTCAGGGCTTGCGTAAACCGAATCCTCATGCCTATTTCACATTGATCGAAGATGTTGATGGCGTTAAAGCACAACTAAATATCAACTTGTTCGCTGGCCCTCTACGTAATGTGCAAGCCAAACTGCGCCAACAAGGAATCGAACTCAAAGATGGGTTGAAGGTTCGACTGTTTGGCCGTGTGGAATATTACGGCCCATTCGGGAAACTGAATCTCATTGCCACTGATGTGGACACGCAGTTCTCTGCTGGTGATGTGGCTGCAAAGCGCGAAGAACTACTGCGCGTTCTCATGGAAAAGGGCGTTGATAAAATCAACAAGCGAATTCAAGTGCCGTTAGTTCCGTTACGGCTCGGAATCATTTCATCAAGCCAAGCCGCTGGGTGGGCAGATGCGCAGCAGCACCTCACCGAGTCCGGTATCGGTTTCGCAATCACGTTCTGTGATGTTCGAGTACAAGGCGACGCTGCTGTGCCACAAATAGTTGCTGCTTTGAATTCATTGTCACGCCGTGACGATATTGATCTTGTGATGTTGATGCGTGGTGGCGGTTCGAAAGGTGACCTTGCCGCGTTCGATGATGAACAAATTGCTATGGCCATTTCGAAGTGTTCACATCCGGTGTTCACGGGTATCGGTCATGAAATTGATACAAGCATCGCTGACATCGTTGCCCATACCGCTGTAAAAACTCCGACTGCATGCGCACAATTAGTCATTGCCATTGTTGAGAGCTTTTTGTCAGAACTCTCGTATAGCGCCGGTTCGTTGCGGTCTCTGACTCAAACTGCAGTTGAGCGTGCTCGCTCTCGCATTGCAGTGTCAGTAGAACGCGTGCGCACACGTCCTCGCACAGTTCTCGAACGTCAAACTCAAAAACTCATGATGCATGCCGCATCAGTACGTTTGCTTGACCCAGTGACCACCATGGCCCGTGGTTGGAGCATCACGCGTGATTCGTCGGGCAATGTTGTTCGTTCCATTTCAGATATCAAAAAAGGTGACACCGTTGTCACAGCGCTTGCCGACGGCAGCATCACCAGCACAGTAGAAGGAGTTGCCTAATGGCCGCTAAGAAAACATCACAAGCTGCACCAGCAGGGTACGCAGAAGCAATGACAGAGATTGAGTCAATTCTGTCTCAACTTGATTCCAGTTCAATCGATGTTGATGTGTTGGCTACCAAAGTAGAGCGCGCTTCGTTTCTTATTACATGGTGCAACGAACGTATTACGGCAGCTCAACTCACTGTTGACACACTTGTTGCTGATATTGAATTTGAAGAGTCAGATTTCGACGATGATGATGATGACGACGATGATGATGAAGACGAAGACGAATGAGCGAAGCCAGCGCAATTATCTCGCGCGTAAATGAAGTCCTTACAACTGCTGTCGACAACGAACGACAGACCTGGACTCGAATTGATGAAGATCTTGAAACAGTTTTCGATGAGATTGAATCATTAGTTCTCGGCGGTGGCAAACGTCTACGGCCACAATTCGCCCATTGGGGCTGGGTAGCTGCGGGTGGCGATCCGGCTGACAACCAACAGTTCCGCATTGGTGCAGCCATTGAGTTACTGCATGTGTTCGCCCTATTTCATGATGACGTCATTGATGATGCGGAAACTCGTCGCGGCAACACCACTACCCACCGGCGCATGGCGGATATGCATAGCGCTGAAAAGATGGCAGGGGAATCGCGGCGGTTCGGCGAAGGCGCAGCAGTTCTTATTGGCGATATCACTTATGTCATGTCTGACAAGTTGATGGACGACGTATCGCCGGTTGCTCGCTCTATTTGGCATGACCTTCGTATGGAAATGAATATTGGCCAGTATCTGGACACCTTGGGGTCGGCACGCAGAGAACGCCGTATTGAAATAGCCGAACGTATATGCCGATACAAGAGCGCCAAGTACACCATTGAACGACCACTACATCTTGGTGCTGTGGCAGCGAACGTAGAAGCAGGGTCAGCGTTGATGCCGATGTTGTCTGCATACGGCTTGCCGCTCGGTGACGCATTTCAAATGCGCGATGACATGTTGGGCGCATTCGGAGATTCCGCAATCACAGGCAAACCTGTTGGTGGAGATTTTCTGGAAGGAAAGCCAACTCCGATGTTGGCTCGTGCGTATGCGCTTGCATCCGCCCCGCAATTGAAGATTCTCGACACCATCGGAACTGCAGGAATGTCACATGATGATGTCACAGCAGTGCAAGAAGTTGTCGCGGCAACTGGCGCCGCTGCTGAAATGGAATCACTTATTGTTTCTCTACGTGACGAAGCGGTTGCATCGTTAGATAAGCAA
>Ga0209444_10001504_pt1 | contig 12805 bp, 11 predicted proteins | sample LauGreFaBDMM15DN_2_FD_188215 | JGI IMG/M metagenome (GOLD analysis project Ga0209444, IMG submission 188215) | Freshwater lake microbial communities from Lake Michigan, USA - Fa13.BD.MM15.DN (SPAdes) (version 2) | ecosystem: Environmental > Aquatic > Freshwater > Lake | place: Lake Michigan...
GCGCTGGGCAAGCGAAACCCATGATTCACCAGAACAGTTTTGCGCGCTAAATCTCCAGCATGCATGCCTCCTACCTGGGGCAGGGTCGCGTGGGATTCGTCGATCAAGAGTAAGAAATCTTCCGGAAAGAAATCCATCAGCGTCCCAGGTCGAGACCCCTTGGGCCGCCCGGTAATATGTCGGGAGTAATTCTCGATGCCGGAGCAAAATCCAAGTTCCTGCAGCTGCTCCAAATCGAACTCGCACCGCATTTTAATGCGCTGGGCCTCGAGCAGTTTCCCCTCCTTTTCAAACTCAGCGATGCGCAAACCCAGTTCTTCCCGAATAGAGAGAATGGACGCATTAATTTTTTCCTGCGGTGTCGCGAACTGCTTGCTCGGGAAGATGTTGATGGCGTCCAACGATTCCAAAGTGTCGCCCGTGAGCGGATCAAAGCGGGTGAACCGCTCCAATTCTTCACCAAAGAACTCAATGCGCAGGGCGTCTTCGGTGTAGGCTGGATGCAGTTCTATCACGTCGCCGCGGACCCGGAACTTGCCCCGGGTAAGATCAAAATCGTTGCGTGAGTACTGGAGATCCACCAACCGGGCGAGCAACTGCTCCCGACTGATCAACTGACCGACGCGCAGCGGGATGACCATGCTTTCGTAATCGCGCCGGTCGCCGATGCCGTAAATGCACGATACCGAAGCCACCACCAAGACATCCCGCCGCGACAGCAGCGAGTTCATGGTGGACAGGCGCAACCGCTCGATCTCCTCGTTCACGCTACTGTCCTTCTCGATGAAGGTGTCGGTGCGCGGGATGTAGGCCTCGGGTTGGTAGAAGTCGAAGTAGCTGACGAAGTATTCGACGGCGTTGTCGGGAAAGAAGCTCTTGAACTCCGCATAGAGCTGGGCCGCCAGGGTCTTGTTGTGGGACAAAACCAAGGTGGGCCTCCCCAACTGGGCCACCACATTGGCCATGGTGAAGGTCTTGCCCGACCCGGTGACCCCCAGAAGCACCTGATTGCGCTCCCCCCGCTGCAACCCCGCGACAAGCTTGACGATCGCTGCCGGCTGATCACCGGCCGGCTCGTACTCGGATTTGAGCTGAAAGAGGCTGTCGGACAAGGCGCAGATAAGGTAACAGCAGCGCCCGGCCGACAAAAGCCCCGGAATGCTCAGCTTCGCGGAATGAGCTGGGTCTTGAAGCACCCAACGGCTTGACGTGATCACACGTGTGTCTACGGTCATACCATGGTTTTGGAACTGAAACTTCGCAAAGTGGGTAATTCGGTGGGTTTGGTGCTACCGAAAGAGGCGCTGGCTCACCTCAAGGCCGATGAAGGCGACACGCTGGTCTTTTCGGAATCCCCAGATGGAGGCTACAGGGTGACGCCCAACAACGACCCATTCGCCCAGCAGATGGCGATGGCCGAAGGGATCGCCCAACGATACCGCAATGCGCTGCGGGAACTGGCCAAATGAGGGAACCAGTCTGGATCCGGAGGGATGTTGTGATCGCATTCCACGAATGCCTGCTGGCCGAGCACGGTGGTTTGGCAGGCATCCGGGATGAAGGGTTGCTCGATTCCGCATTGGGCAAACCCCGGAACTTGTTCAGGTATAGCAAACCTTCCCTGTTCGACCTCGCGGCGAGCTACAGCTTCGGCTTGACGAAAAATCACCCGTTCTTAGATGGCAACAAGCGGATCGGTTTCGCGGCCGCCATCCTGTTTCTGGAACTCAACGGGTTTCGATTCGCAGCGACTGAAGTGGATGTGGTTCTCCGCACTCTGGCACTGGCGGCCGGGGAGATGACCGAGGGAGATTACGGGGCGTGGTTGGAGGTAAATTCCAAACAGGCCTAACCCACTTATCGATGCAAGGCACTCGAAGGCCCGATTCATGCCCAAGCCCGCAGGAGAACGAATGAATTTTCAGACGCTCTGAACCGTTTGCTTCCCGGGGCGAGCACTTTAAGGTTCTCACCAACTCTCCTATGCAGAACGACTCGACCGGAACGGATCTCAATCGCCGCACCTTTTTCAAGGGTGCCTCCATGGCCAGCATGCTGGCGCTGATGGGGGCCGTTCCCATCACCGCTGAAGAAGCCAACAAGGCGGCCGGCGACAAAACACTGCCCCCACCCAAGGCCGATCCAACCTACAAGGAAAAGCCGTTGGGCCCGCCCGTAAAGTTCGGCATCATCGGACTCGGCCCCCAAGGGCGCGAGATCATCACCCATCTGGGCAAGCTGCCCAACGCGCCGGTGGTGGCCATTTGTGATCATTACAAGTCGACCCTGAAGCGGGCGGCCGACACCGCTCCCACCGCCAAAGGTTACGCCACAGCCGAAGAGCTCTTGGCCGACGCGAACGTCCAGGCCGTGGTCATTGCCACGCCCACGCACCAGCACCGCGACCTGGCCATCGCCGCCATGAAGGCCGGCAAGCACGTGTACCTCGAGGCCCCCATCGCCCACACCATCGACGACGCCCGAGCCATCGCGCAAATCGCAGCTACGCTGCCCGCCAAACAAATTTTTCAGTCGGGCATGCAGTTCCGTGAAAATCCCCAACACCATCATGTGCTGAAGTTCATCCGCACTGGAGCCACCGGAAAGCCGTCGATGAGTCGTGGCCAATGGAACAAAAAGACCAGCTGGCGCAAGGCATCCCCCAACCCCGACCGCGAGAAGGCCCTCAACTGGCGCTTGTACAAGGAAACCTCACTGGGGCTCGTCGGAGAGATCGGCATCCACAGCCTCGACACGGCGGGATGGTACCTGGGCAGCACCCCGGTTTCGGTGACTGGGTTCGGCGGCATTACTCAATGGCAAGACGACCGCGAGGTGGCCGACACGGTCCATGTCGTGGTGGAGTTCGCCAACGGCATCCGCCATTCCTGGAGCGCCACTCTGGCCAACTCGTTCGAAGGCGAGCACGACATCTATTTTGGCGCCTCGGCGGCGGTGCTCATCCGTGACAACCGGGCGTGGATGTTCAAAGAGTCCGACGCCGAACTGCTGGGCTGGGAAGTGTACGCTCGCAAGGAAGACTTCCTGACCGACTCCGGCATCGCCCTCGTGGCCAATGCCACCAAGATCTTGGCCCAGGGCAAAAAGCCGGCCGAAGCGGCGTCGGAGACCGATTCCCCGGTCCGCTACGCGCTGGAAAAATTTGTCGAACACGTCAACGACGGCACCAAGCCCGAGGCCAGTGCCGAGGTGGGCTACCGCGCCGTGGTCATGGCGGCCAAGGCCCAAGAAGCCGTCCTCAAGGGGAGCCGCGTGGAAATCCCCAAGGAATTGCTGAAAGTCTAAAGGCTAGTTCAGCGGGTGTGCCGAGCCGCCGAGACAACGCTCACCGGTCCAATCGAGAGGAGCTTCTGCCGCATTGCACCAAGACGGGCGACCCGTAGCGTATTCGCATGTCCCGCGCTCTTGAAAAGCCGACCGGTTGGAAACGCCTCCTCCGAGGAACTTTGGTGTTGGCCGTGGCCGTCATGGGCGGCCTCGTAGGTCGCTTCGTCTGGGTCACCCAAGACCGCCAGCCGGGTTACTCGGTCGAACTCCATCATCCCCACTCGACTGCCACCACCGAGGCCGGCCCGCTGAAGGTCGGATTCGGCCGGCGCAATCTGAATCCGGACCTTAAGAACCCAGCCGAGCCCGTCTGGATGGCAGGCTTCAGCCAGGGGCGTTCGGCGACGAACATTCACGATGACCTCGAGGCCGTGGGGGTGGTGATCGACAACGGTCAGCGGCGCATAGCCCTCGTGTCCATCGACGCCATCGGGTTCTTCCATGACGACGTGGTTGATGTCCGCAAACGCATCTCCGCTGACCTGAAGGTCGATTACACGATCGTCTGCTCGACCCACAATCATTCCACCCCCGACTTGCTCGGACTCTGGGGACCCGATGCTCTCCATTCCGGAGTGAACCCGCGCTATCGGGAGCAAGTCATCGCCGCCTGCGTCGGGGTGGTCGAGGACGCGGTGCGGTCGCTCAAATCGGCCCGCATGGCGGCCCACGAATTAACTGTATCTCCCGCAGGATTAGTGGCCGATACCCGGAAGCCCGAGGTTTATGATCCGGACGTTCGCGTCCTGCACTTCCTCGATGCAGCCAACGGGCTAACCCTCGGAACGCTAGTCGGCTGGGCCAACCATCCAGAAACTCCCTGGTCGAGCAATCGCGACATCACAGCCGATTTTCCGGGAATTATTCGAGAGTCCTTAGAAAAGGGTATCCGCTACGGAAGCACCCTGCACAAGCCAGGATTGGGCGGTATCCATGTCTATGTGAATGGAGCCGTCGGTGGACTCATGACCACGCACCCATCGGTCACCGTGCACGACCCGTTCCTGAAAACCGATTTCAAGGAGCCCTCGCACGACAAGACTCGGGCCGTGGGCAACCAAATTGCCTCGCGCATCCTCGACCGGATCGCCACCGCCCAGGATCCCGGCGTGGGCACGCTGCCAATGGGCATTGAAGCGCGAACCCTCGACCTCCCACTGCGCAACACCGGCTTCATGCTGGCCTCTATGCTGGGCCTGCTTGAGCGGGGACATAGCCGTTGGCTCCACTTCCGGACTGAAGTGGGAATCCTGCGTTTAGGAGAGGTTTCGATGGCCTGCATCCCGGGCGAAGTGTACCCGGAAATCGTCAATGGCGGCATCGTGCGAGCCCCGGGTGGCGACTACGACATCGAACCACTGGAGGTGCCCCCGTTGCGCGAACTCATGCCCGGCCGGGTCAAATTCGTACTAGGTTTGGCCAATGATGAAATCGGCTACATCCTGCCCAAGTCGGAGTGGGACACCGAGCCCCCTCACCTTTTCGGGGCCCAAGGTGCCCCGTATGGCGAGGTGAACTCGGTGGGCCCAGACACCGCTTGGATTCTCCACCAGGCCTTGCGCCGCCAGTGCGAGGCCCTGAAGTAGTGCATCGGTCGGCAGGCGGGCCGCTCGCCCTGTGTTACCCAAGACGGTGCTCAAAGTTCCCAGCCATTCGGGCCACACAGTCTTGCGCAGGCACCGCTGGACCCAGTCCATCGCGCATTCGCCCCCCAAGAGCCGCTGCCCGCCCCCGGTAGGGCACGAGTCCCTCGGGCCATCCCCGCCTCGCCGGGTAACCCAGGGAACGGACGGTGAGACACCGTCCCTACCAGACCGGCCCGTCGCACACACGCCTCACCTGAAGTGGGGAATTTTAATTGTCGCCAAAGGGGAATAATTATTGCCGTTGAAGATTCGTCCCCCGAGACACGGCACAACCCAGGCTTGAGGTGGGTGGCTAGGATGGGGTTTACTGACCTATCCCACCCGCCCGCGCCATGTCCTCCACTTCTGAAGCCACCGGTTTTCGCTCCCTGACCTCACAGCAGAAGAAGTCCGGCCTGGCGGCTTGGCTGGGATGGATGTTCGACGGGCTGGACATGCATATTTACACGCTGGTCGCGACCCCGTTCGTGGCTCAGTTATTGGTACTGCCCCGCACCGACAAACAGGTGGGAGAAAAAGGCGCGCTCATTAATGCGGCCTTTCTCATTGGTTGGGCCTTGGGCGGTGCCTTCTTCGGACGCATCGGAGACGTGATGGGCCGCAGCCGAGCCCTCTGCCTGACCATTCTCTGCTACGCCGGCTTCACCGGGCTATCGGCGATCTCTACCGAATGGTGGCATCTCATGGTATTCCGATTCCTCTCGGCCCTGGGCATCGGGGGCGAGTGGGCCGTCGGGGCCTCGCTGCTGTCCGAGACTTGGCCCAAACGCTGGCGACCGTGGATCGCCGCCACTCTTCAGACTGCGGTGAACATCGGTGTGCTACTGGCCTGCTTCTTCGGCTACCTCTTTGAGAACGCGGAGCCTCGCTACATCTTTCTAGTTGGTGTTTTCCCAGCGCTCATCGTGTTGTGGATCCGGCGGGCGGTTCCCGAAACAGAAGAGTGGCATGCCGCACGGGCCGGTTCTGAGAAACCGCCCGGACTGACCGACCTGTTCCGCGGTGCGGCCGCAAAGACCACGTGGATCGTCTTGGCCATTTGCGGCGTGTCTCTGACCGCGCATTGGACCTTCATGTTCTGGCAGCAAAAGTATATCCGCGACTTGCCCGAGGTTCGGGACCTTTCGTCGGCGGGTCAAAACCGGGCCGCCGTGATCGCCCTGATGGTGCTGATGGCCGGGTCCATTCTGGGCAACTACGCGGCGGCTGCGGTGGCCCGGGCCGTGGGCTATCGGAAGACGGTCGTTTCCTTCTGCCTCATCTACGGTGTGGTGATGGGACTGACCTTTCTGGAGGCCCGAACTCACTCCACCATCCTCATCGGGTTCTTTTTTATCGGACTGTGCCAGGGAGTGTTCGGACTTTTCACCATGTGTCTGCCACCCCTGTTCCCCACCTTGCTCCGGACCACCGGTGCGGGCTTCTGCTACAACATCGGTCGGCTCATCGCGGCAGGCGGTACGGTCTTTTTCGGACTGTTCACCAAAGTGGGCGATGTCCGCCAAGCCTTGCTCTACGCGGCGATCCTGTTCATCCCGGCCGCCGGCCTCGCCTGCTGGCTGCCCGAGCCAAAAGACTAAACTTCTCAGACCGGTAAGCCCCGTGGCGCACTATCGCCACAGCCGAAGCTCTTGCAGCCTGAATCCCGATGGAACCCTCACCATCACCGGTCCGGCAGACTCGCTGCTGTAAGGCGTCCGAGCCTCGAGCGACGGATTCGTCAGCAGAGAGACCATCGAGTACCGCCCCTTGCTCAGTCCTGGGGAAGTGACAGCCCTTTTCTGAAGAGTCCCCTTTTATTTAAATCCAGAGCCCGAATTGGTTTTTTACCCTGTCAGTCTCTTCAGAATTGACCGCTTTTGACTCGTCTTTGTACCTCTGCGCTCCTAGTTTTTTTTGGTTGAACATAACCAATCAATTCGCTGGTGCTGCGATGCTTTGTGTGGTGACAGGTTCCCTGTTGGGCCAATCCATCAACATCGTCAATGACTCCTTCGAATCCCCTCGGATTCCCGCGGGTTTTCCCGCACTGACGACCGTCGACGGGTGGCAGAAAAATCCAGCCCCGCCTCCCCAATTCGGAATCACTGCCGAGCAGTGGGATCAAATGGCAGGCATCTTCCCCAACCCTCCGGAAGGTCAACCCCGGCATCTCACCAACGCCGATGGCACCCAGGTTTCCTACCTGTTCGCAATACCCGGAGTGGGAATCAATCAGGTCGTGCCTGCCACCTACACACCGGGGATGAGTTACTCGCTACAAGTCGCTGTCCGTGGCGGTGGTGCGCTGACAACGGGTACGCAGCTTCAGATCGGCCTGTTCTACGTCGATGGGGCCAACGCAGTTCCGGTGACAGGCACGGTCATTACCGCGGCCGACGACACCGCGGCCTGGTCGACTTTAAAGGATTATTCGGTGTCTCTCACCGGAGTGAAATCAGGAGATGCTTGGCTGGGGCGCCCGATCGGAGTGTCGTTGACGTCCATCAGCCAGAACGGCGGACCCGGCATCGCCTATTGGGAATTGGACCGTGTTCGCTTGGCGGCCGTCCCTGAGCCCTCCACATGGGCGCTAGCCGGAGTCGGGGCGATCGCCCTTGGGATGATCACTCGGCGACGACTGCTCAATTGAGCTTAATGGCCTCCCCTTTGAACGCCCCCAAACACTTGAGAAATTCCCGGATCGGCCGGATGGGGGTCATTTTCGCAGGAATTGTTCTGGGGATGCCGATGGTGATGGTGGCGGAGAAGCGGGCTCTCTTAGTCCCCAATGGGTCCTTTGAGAGCCCCACCACCGATTTCGTGAACATCCGAGTCGATGGGTGGCTAAAGACGGCACGTCCAGCCGACTATCCCGAGGGCGGAGGTTTCTTGTGGGATCAACTCGCAGGTGTCTTCCGCAATACCCCACCTGGCAGCCCAGACCATCTTTCGAACATGGATGGGAAACAGGCCCTGTATTTATTTGCGATCCCGGGCGTGGGTTTGCTCAAAGACGCCACCTCCACCGACTCGCCCGACTCCTCCACCAACCCAACTTTTTCCCATCGATTCGAGATCGGCAGTCGCTACACGCTGCGGGTGGGAGTCCTGGGACAGGGCGGTGGCATGCGACCGGGAGTCCCTATAGACATCGACCTGTATTGGAGAGACGAGCTGGGAAAGATCCACTCGGTCAGCACCACGCGTGTGACCAATTCTCAGGCACTTTACCCCGACCGCCAGCAGTTCGTGGATGAAGTCGTGGTCACGCCTTTGGTCCAGCCGACCGATCCCTGGGCCGGCCATCCGATGGGCATTCGATTTCTGTCCCAAGTCGAGGATGCCGAACGCGGGGGATATTGGGATTTGGACAATATCCGACTAGAACAGGAACTTCCCGATCTTGAAGCGCCCCGAATGACGCTCCGAGTCGACCCGACCTCCCAGAGCTGGACGATCTCTTGGCCAGGACGCCGGGGTGAGAGTTATGATTTGATGGAGTCCTCTGATTTGCTGGCCTGGTCTCCGGTGGTCCTGAGGCTCACGGCCAACGACACAACCATTGAACAGACCCTGCCCATCGGCAATTCGGGGCACAATTTCATGCGCGTGTTCGTCCGGCGGCCCTAAGGCGGTGTCTCCCAAATCCAACCGGATCCATTCCATGAAATGAAAGGATGGGAAATCAGCTCATACCGTCGTCCTGCTGCATTCACACTCATAGAGGTTTTGGTGGTGATCGCCATTCTCGCGATCCTCGCAGGCTTGCTACTCCCATCGCTCGGACGAGCGCGAAATGCCGGTAAGAGAGCCGTCTGCATCGGGAATTTGCATCAGGTGGGACTCGCCATTCATCTGTATGCCCAAGACCATTCGGGTTCGATGCCCTATGGCCCCGCGGCACCGCCTTTCTCTCACCCGTCTGAACTTTATCCATCCACCGGCTCACCAACGAGTCTGCTTTCCCTCCGTGATGGTCGGCCTGTCGGTCTGGGGCTTTTGCTCGCAAAATCCCTGAGTCAAACGCCGGCGGTTCTGTTCTGCCCGGCCTCCGATCAACCGATAGACGCACGGGGTGAATTGGCGAAGGTGGGAACGAATCAAGCCCAGTGCAGTTACTATTACCGCCATGCGGGAGTCACCGGGATGTTCCAAAACTCGCCGGAAACACCGCCCTCCGTGCGTCTCGATTCACCAGGTAACAATCGAGAGGGTGTCCCCATCCGGGCGTTGGTCACGGATACTCAGTTTGTCTGCTCAGACGATGTCGCCGTCTTCAACGTGCGAACCCGGACCCACCATGAGCAGAAGTCCAGCAGCGTCCTTTGGGTGGATGGTCACACGACCCATGTAGCCAATACCGACCGGCGCTACACGGTGGATCTTCGACAAAACACCGACTTGTATGACGCCTTAAACCGAATCCTCTGGGTTTTTGAACGGGCAGACCGGGAAGAGTGATGGGGTGATCCAAGGCCCGCATCGCCGGGACCGCCCTATTCTAGAGCCAGATCCCCTGCGTCACCGCCTCAGAGCTGCGAGTCAGGGTGCTTGTGGTCCAACTGCTTCGGTCGGCGATCGACGGTGTCGGCCGGAATCTTGTCTGTGAATTGACCGGTGTCGCCCAATTCAGCCTGGAGCTTGACGATCCGGGCCTTGAGATCGGCCATCACCGCCTTTGAGCCAGGATCACTGGCGAGGTTCTTCATTTCATTCGGATCACCAACGAGGTCAAAGAGTTCCCATTGGTCGATTTTCCAGTAGTGGATGAGTTTGTGGGTCGCGGTGCGAACGCCATAGTGGGCCCGGGTGTTGTGATGGCCCGGGTCGTGGTAGTAGCGGTAATACACCTCCTGCCGCCACCCGGCCGGAGACCGGCCGCTAAACAAAGGCTGCAAACTCCGGCCATTCATGTCCGCCGGAATCTGAGCCCCCGCCAAGTCTAGGAACGTCGGAGCAAAATCACAGTTGACTGCCAGGGACTCACTGACAGTTCCGGGGCGGATGTGGCCAGGCCATCGCATGAGGAAGGGCATGCGAAAGGAGGGCTCATACATGAAGCGCTTGTCGTACATCCCATGGTCACCGAGGAAGAACCCCTGGTCGCTGGTGTAAATGACCACCGTGTTGTCCTTGAGGCCGTTGGCATCAATCCAGTCGAGCAGTTGACCCACGCTGTCATCCACGCTTTGAACGCAGCCCAGATAGTCCTGCAAGTAGCGGTTGTACTTCCAACGATCGAGGTCGTCGCCTCGCAAGACGCGCTCCTGGCCGTTCTCGCGGACGGTCACTTCTTTGGGCACCTGCCCCATCCACCGTTGCCGCTCCTGCCCGACCAGACCTTCGGGCGGAACCATCTTGAGGTCGTGCCGCGTCAGGTTCTTGAACACCGACTGGTGGTTCTGCTTGAGGCCATCGGCTCGACCCTCGTAGGTGTCGCGAAAGGTCGGAGGCTCGGGAAACTCTCGGCCGGCAAACTCACGGCGGTACTTCTCAGAGGGCGTCCACTCGCGGTGCGGGGCCTTATGATGGCACATCAAGAAGAAGGGCTTGTCCTTGGGCCGGTTCCTCAGCAGTCCCACGGTCAACTCCGTGATGATCTCCGTGACGTAGCCCTTGTAGACGCGGTGACCAGTCCGGTCATAGAGGATCGGATCGTTGTAGCGCCCCTGCCCCGGGAGGATGTTCCAATCATCGAAACCTTGAGGGTCTGACCCCAGATGCCACTTGCCCAACATCGCGGTGTAATACCCGGCTTGCTGCATCCGGTGGGCCACCGTTGTCTTCGTCGGATCAATGTCATTGAACACCGGCACTCCGTTGCGGTGGCTGTACTGCCCGGTCAAGAGGGTTGCGCGGCTCGGCGTGCAAATTGAGTTGCCGGCAAAACAACGGTCCAGTCGCAAACCCTGGGCAGCCAGTCGGTCGAGATTCGGAGTCCGATTGATCCGGCTGCCATACGCACTGATGGCGTGGGCCGCGTGGTCATCGGTCATGATGAACAGGATGTTGGGGCGATCAGCAGCCAGAATCACCGTGGCCGACACGAAAGCCGACACGACGGCCGACGCAAAGACGGTCCAAATCACGGCGGGGAATCTCATGGGCGAAGACTGCCACACGGAACCCTGCCGAGGAAAGTCAGTCCTTGGTCGATCCTAGGTCGACGGTCCTTGAGCGCTGCCCGTCACTCGTCCGAGCCAGGAATCAAACCACCCCGGGCAATCCTAGTCGCTGAGCCACCTCGCCCGACAAGACCTCATAGGCCGCAGCGCCCGCGCTGTAGGGATCGTACGCCATAATGGGCTTGCCGTGGCTGGGAGCCTCGGCCAGTCGGGTGGTCCGGGGAATGACCGTTTCGAAGACTTTCTCGCCAAAGTGCTGCCGAACCTCGGCAACCACGCTCTGCGCCAGTCGGGTCCGAGAGTCGAACATCGTCATTACCACACCCAAGATCTCTAAACCCGGATTGATGCCATTCTCGCGCACCTGATTAATCACGCGAGTCAGCATGGCAATGCCCTCCAACGCATAATACTCACATTGCAACGGCACGACCAGTCGATCGGCTGCCGCAAAGCAATTGAGGGTCATGATGCCCAGAGATGGGGCACAATCGAGCAAGATGACCTGGAAGCGTCCAGACTCCTTCAATGGTTGAAGGATCTTCCGGAGGCGTAGGACAGCTTCCTCAGCGCGGGCCAGTTCTACTTCGATGCCGCACAAATCCAACTCGCTGCCGATCATCGACAAATTGGGATAAGCCGTCGGCCGGATGCGATCTTCGAGGCTGCCCAGACCCAGCAGCGGTCGATACACGCTGCCTCCCTCGGTTTTCTCGAGGCCCAAACCACTGGTGGCATTGGCCTGCGAATCCAGATCGATCAGCAGCACGGAGTAACCCCGCATCGCGAGTCCTGCGGCGAGATTGATGCTGGTGGTTGTCTTACCCACCCCGCCCTTCTGATTGGCGACGGCGATGACCTGTGCAGACATGAGGCGGACAGTCTCGCGCCGGTGAGACCCCGGGTGCAACGCGTAAGAATGTCGCACTGCCATGCGCCGTGTGGATCCTCAATGCATCGCTCGGTGAAATCCCGGGTTGATGGCCGCAATGCCGCGCTGATTTGGGGTCTGCGGACGAACTCCCCGCAGCGGCAGGTTCCAAGTCTCACACGCAGTGGTCGGCAAGGGTGCGAGCGCGCGCCGTCGAAAGCGCATCTGGGTCAGGGCCACCACCCATTCCCGGCCCTCTCGCTCCACCAGTCGATGATCTCCATCGATGCGACGGACCACCCGCACCTGGAATCCCTCAGTCAACCCCTCGGGCAGGCGCCCGCCGCCGGGGGTCAATTCTACCACCTCACCCCGCTCTTCATTGAATCGTTCATTCATCTTCATGCGCTGACTCTGCGACACCTCTTTGGACAAAAGGTGTCCGATGGTCGATTCAGTGCCTCATAGACTCTAACCGACGGCTTCCAGGTCGCCGTCACCCAAAAGTCACTGGGTTCTGCGGCCCAATTGACGGTCAACGAAGGATTGCTCTTGAACCCGGACCTGCGTCCGAAGCATCACAGAAAAGTGATGGACAGCGCATCGGATCCGGTTGGCGCAAAGCCCAAGGGCCTCGCGAAATCTCCCCGCAAATCCTGGGGCAACTCCGCTTCAACAGCCTCGCCCGGCACCGATTCAGGAGGGAATCGTATCAAGAACTACGTTCTCGATACCAACGTCCTGCTCCACGACCCGAACGCGCTGCTCAACTTTCAGGACAACCACGTTCTCATCCCGATCGAGGTCCTGGAAGAGGTCGACAAATTCAAGCG
>Ga0209444_10001506_pt1 | contig 12799 bp, 5 predicted proteins | sample LauGreFaBDMM15DN_2_FD_188215 | JGI IMG/M metagenome (GOLD analysis project Ga0209444, IMG submission 188215) | Freshwater lake microbial communities from Lake Michigan, USA - Fa13.BD.MM15.DN (SPAdes) (version 2) | ecosystem: Environmental > Aquatic > Freshwater > Lake | place: Lake Michigan, USA...
CCTCGGCACCACCCAAGCCGGCCATCCCCGCCACCCGCTCTACGTGGCCGGCGACCAGAAGCTCGTCCGCTTCACCCCATCAAAACGCCCGGCTTATACCAACGTCCCTTGATAAACAGACTGTCATTGCGAGAAGCGTAGCGACGAAGCAATCCAACTGGATTGCCACGGCGCGCTTCGCGCACCTCGCAATGACAAACGTCTAGAAGTTAAGGGACGTTGGTATCAGGCCTGATTTCCGTTCCTTGCCGCCCACTCCCAATCGAGCTACGCGGCCTCTACGCGCTCGGAGATTGCGATCCTCCGGCGCTCGGCTCACTCGCAATCACAGCACTCTCCTTCTACGTGGCCTTCTGGAGTCACCGGCAATCCCACAAATCAGACAAATAACGCTGCATCCATGCCCGCCCGCCGCCCGCACCTGCTCCTCCTCAACGCCTCCCTCGCCGGTGACGCGGGGAATACCGCCATCCTCCTCACCCGCGCCCGCCGCCTCCTCGCCCGTCGCGCCACCGTCGAAGCCCTCACGCTCGCACCCCGGCCCGACGCTGCGGTCTCCAACGTTTCAGCACTCAACGCCCGCCTGCGCATCGGCACCGGCCTCAGCCCTCAACTCCTCGCCGCTCTCTCGCGCGCCGACGGCCTCCTCATCGGCACCGGCACGCACTGGGATTCGTGGAGCAGCGTCCTGCAAAAATTCCTCGAAGACGCCACCCCGACTGAAGGCACCGCGCTCTGGCTCGGCAAACCCGCCGCCGTCGTCGTCAGCGAACACAGCACCGGCGGCAAAGGCGTGCTCTCCCGCCTCCAAGGCGTGCTCGTCACGCTTGGTTGCGCGATCCCGCCGATGAGCGGCTTGGTGCTTTCCCGCGCGGCGTTGCTCGCGGGGGAGCACGCCCCCGATCCCGCGACGACCAATGATTTCTGGTGCGAGGCCGACTTGCGCGTCGTCTGCCACAACCTCGCCGAGGCCGCGCGCGTCACGCAACCCGGCGCCAAGCCCGCGCACCCACGCTGGCGGACTTGGCCGGTCGACCGCCGCTACTTCGCCGCGCGCTGGGTTTGAGAGACGGCTGAGGTCGGTCGCGCCCGCTTACTTCGCCTTTGCGAACATCGCGTCGTCGGGGTTGCCGCCGCTCAGGAGATAAGCGACGAGGTCTTTCAACTCGTCCGCGTTTAGGCTGTTGATCAGACCGGCGGGCATCATGGAAACGGGGTTGTTGCTCCGCTCTTTGATGCGGTCCGGATCGACCTTCGTCACGTCATCGGGCGCGAAGGGGTTGCTCATCACCAGCAGCTGGCCTTCGGCTTCACCGACGACCCGACCGAAAACGGAGTCCCCGTTCTTCAGCTCGATGTGTTCGCTGCCGTATTGGTCGCTGATGACTTTTGAGGGCTCGATCAGATTCTCCAACATGTCGCGCACGCTGTAGCGGCTGCCGGCGCCGGAGATGTCGGGGCCGATGCCGGAGCCTTCGGTGCCGAAGCGGTGGCAGGCGAGACACGCGGTCGCGGTGAACATCGCTTTGCCTTGCGCGAAATTGCGGCCGGTGAGTTTGGCGGGGAAGAGAGCGGTCGCGGCATCCACCGTGTAATCGCGGCCCGGGCCTTTCGGCGCGACATACTCGGCGACGACGGTGTTGAGCGGCGCAAGGGAGAGTTTCTCCAACGCGATGCGCTCGACGGCGTCGGGCACGCGGGCCAGCGATTCAGTGCGGATGTTTTTTAGGAAGCCGGGGAAGCTGGCTCCGCCCTTCCATGAGCTCGTGCGGGGGAACCACGAGAAATACTCGCGGCGTAGCGCGGGCGTCCAACCGGCGGTGGCGTGGCGAAGATTGTAGGCGTAGTGGATTTGCTGACGATCGGCGCGGGCGTCGGCGACGCTCTGCACGGTGGAGCCGTAGCGGTCGTTGCGGGCGATGAGTTTTTCGCCGCCGAGCAGTTCGCCGGTGATGGTCACGGGTTCCGCGACGCGGAGGAGCGGCACGGTTTTCGCCACGACGGTGGGCGAGTCGAGGTAGACGAGCAGCGAAATGAGTTCGCGGTTTACGAGCGTATCGGGGTGCGGGAAATGCGGATCAAGTTTCGCGACCACGCGGGCGCAGGTGGCGGCATCGGGCTTGCCCATGCGCGTGAAGGCGAGCTGCCAAGCGCGGAGGAGCGGGAGCCGGAGCGCAGCGGGTTGCTCGGCGAAGTCGAGCCGCAGGAGCGCATCAATAAGCTTGGGCTGGCGGGATTTTTCGCCGACGCGGGCGAGAGCGATGAGGGCCTCGACGGCGGCTTGGGGATTCTTCTCGGCGAGCGCGCGGGCGGCCCAATGGTAGGCGGGCTGACGCTCGATGGCGGCGCGGGCGGCGAAGCGCACGTAGCGGTCGGGCGAAGCGAGGTGGGGCCAAGCGATCGCGATGGCCGCCGGGCCGGTGCCTTCGGCGTGCAACCCTTCGAGCGAGCGACGGAGTTTCGCCTCGGCGGTGGGCTCCGGCGGCTTGGCCGGGGCGGCAGATTCGGTGCCGGTGTAGGTCACGCGATAGAGCGCAGACTGCGTGCGACGGCCGCCGACGGCGAAATACATCGCGCCGTCGCGGGGGTTGATCACGAGGTCGGTGAGCGGAAGCGGTTTGCCGGAGAGAAACTCTTCCTTCTCGCCGATGAAGCTGGCGCCATCGGGCTTAAGGTGGACGGCGTAGAGCGTGCCGTAGGTCCAATCGGCGGCGTAAAACGCAGTCTGATATTTGGCGGGGAATTTCGCGCCGGTGCCGAAGACCGTGCCCGTGGGCGAGCCGGGGCCGATGTTCAGCGGAGACGGCAGACTGTCGGCATAGTAGTCGGGCCAACGGCCGGCGCCGCTGCGCCAACCATAGTCACCGGCGTCGACGACGTGGTTGATGCGGGTCGGCATGTACCAAGGGGAGCCTTGGTCCCACTCCATGTCGGAATCGTAGGTGAAGAGTTCACCGTTTTGATCGAAGGAGAGGTCGAACTGGTTGCGGAAGCCCAAGGCAAACACCTCGATCGTTTTCCCCTCCGGATCGGAGCGGGCGATGTAGCCGCCGGGGGCGTAGATATCTTTGGCGTGGCCGCGGGCATCCCACATGCGGGGGAGGAGGTGGTCCTCGTCCCAGCGGACGGGGCGAGATTTTTCGAAGCCCACCGGGAGGGCGGTCATGTTACCGTTCGCAAAATAGATGGATTTGCCGTCCGGAGAAAGGGCCAGCGAGTGGGGGCCGTGTTCGCCGCTGCCGCGGGTTTCACGGAGATACTTGAAGTCGTCGAACTGATCGTCGCCGTCGGTATCGCGGAGCCGCCAAATCCCCTGCTTGGACGGGACCTCGTCGACCATCACGTAGAGACTGTCGAAAGCATAGAGGAGCCCGTGGGCGCCCACGGAGGGCGAGGCGGCGCCGCCGGTGGCTTGGGCGCGCTTCGGGGTCGGGCGCGCTTCGCTTCCCGGCGGCGGGGTGACGGCGGGCAAGGTGATGGCGAGTTTTTCAACCTGGGTGCCGGTGCTCGTCCCGATGGGCGGTGGGGTGATCCGGTAGAGGCCGCCGTATTGGTCGCCGGCGGTGATCCGGCCCTTGGGGTCAACGGCGAGCGCAACCCACGAGCCCTGCTCTTCCTTCGGCACCATGTAGAGCAACTCCACTTTGAACCCGGCGGCGACTTGCATCGCCGAGGGATCTGTCGCCTCGGTGAGGGCAGCGAGTTCGGCGCGGGCGGCGGCGGCGGGCGCGGCCGATTTGGCTTTGCCCTTGGCTTTTTCGTCGGACGTTTGGGCGGGGAGCGCGACCGTGCTAAGGCCCAGAAGGAGCAGCGCGCCGAGGCGGGCGTGGCGAGGGTGGAGCAAGCGGGAGGATATCATGATTTGGGAAAGGGAAAGGAAAGTGAGCGGAGCGTGAAAGGGCGAGGGAAGGGCGCTGGCGCGCGGGAGTGGGCGGATAGATTATCTCGTCGCTGCGCTTCTCGCAATGAAAGGCGGATCAGAATTTTTGGGTAAAGGTGAGCCAGTAGGAGCGGGGCTGGACGGGGACGTATTGAAGCATGGTGTCGCGACCCGTCGCGGGGAGGGCCGTGTAGCTCTGGCGGTCGCCTGGGTTCACGCCCCAACCGCGCCACGTCATGACCCCCTCGCTGTCGAAGAGATTGTTGATGGAGAAACCGAGGCTGCGGGTGCGGCTGATGGTCCAGCCAGAGTTGAGGTTAAACTGATTAAAGCGGGGGAGCGTGATCACGTTGGCGATATTACCGGCGCGTTCGCCCATGTGGCGCCACGAGAGATTCACGAAGCCCCGTGGTAGACGATAGTCGAGCGTGGTGTTGAGGATGAAGTCGGGGTTGTTGTCGGCGTCGCGGCCGGAGAAATCGAGGTAGGAGTCGTCGTCGCTGCCGTTGGCGCCGGCGACGAAGACTTTCCAGATCGTGTTTTCAGGTTTTTGCACGGTGAGGACGGAGCGCACCTTGAGGCGATCGGTGAAGCGATACTCGCCCTCGATTTCCACGCCGAGCGTGGTGGTCATGTTGTAAATGGGATCGGGGTAGTAGGGGGTGATGCCGTCGGACTCGATTGCCTGCGGGTTGCTGTTGATGTTGCCGAGGCGCGACCAGAACGGCGTGACGGTGACGGTGGCGCGCGCAGTCTTCCACCGGTAGCCGAGCTCGACTTGCTCGACGCTCTGGGGGCGCGGGCGGAGATTCGCGAGGCGGAAGACGGAGTTGTAGTTGCGGAAGAAGGCGTAGTCGGGGGCCTTCTCGCCGTCGGCGAGGCGGACGTAGAAGGAGTTTTCGTTATTGATGACGAAATTGGTGGCGACGGACCACGAGAAGGCGCGGACGTCCTGGTCGAAAAACCACTGGGCGTTTGGATTGGGCACGGTGAACCGGTTATCGGCCAGCGTGAGGGGATTACCGTCGGCGCCGCCGTAAGCGGGGTCCCAATTGCCGCGGGGATTTTGCGAGCCGGATTGGTTGAAGCCATCGACCCGGATGCGCTCGCCGCGAAACCCCCAATCAATGCCCCAGCGCGGAGTGATGTCCCACTTGTGACCGAAGAAATAGGCAAATTGGCGCGAGATCGCGAGGTCGCGCGTGTAGCCGTTGCCGAGCGCGGTGAAGCCTTCGGGATTGGTGAGCTGGACGGGCTGGCCGTTCCAACCGGCGACGGCGGCGAGGGCGGCGGCGGGCGTGCCGGCGGGTTGGTTGGCGGCCGTGGCGGGTATCCAAGTGATCGCGACAGGCTCCGGTTGCTCGGTGAGCGGCGAGGCGGTGCGGCCGCCGCTGGTCTGGCGGTCGGAGATGCCCGCGTAACCGAAGTAGCCGCCGCCGGTGAACGAATGGGTGCGCCACTTTTTCGTGAGCGAAAGGCGCTCCATGATTTCGTCCATGTGCTCGTTGGCGACGCGGCCGGTGTTCACCCAGAATGCGCTGGGGACGATCTGCGGGTTGGGCAGATTGGAAAAGCGGACGACCTGGCCGGCGTTGACGAGGGCGTTGGCGTTGACGGTGTAATTGCCGTTGGAGGTGACCTCGGCGAGGACATTGCCGGTTCGTCGGTCGGAGAAGCGGTAGAGGCCGGCGGGCACGCGGCCGTTTTGCGTGCCGCCGCTGAACTGGATGGCCATCGAGGAGAAAAAATTTGGCCACTCGAGGGAGCGCGGGGTAACGCCGGCGGAGGAGTTCCAGTCGGCCCAACTGCGGCTGAATTTCACATTGTGGCTTAGGGACCAGCCGTCGCCGAAGTCGTGCTTCCAATCGATGCCCGCGTAGCGCTGACGGGAGCGCACGGCATCGGCGGTGTCGAAGGTGCCGAAGGTGGTATCGGACTCGCGCGGGTATTGGTGGGAGCTTTTCGGCAGCAGGTTGGTGCTGTAGCGGCTGAGGCCAGGAAATTGCTCCGGGTTCCGCGGATCGCGGGCGAGCAGGTATTCATACCAGTGATTCCGGTCGTCCATGTATTTGCCGTAAATTTTCACGGAGCCGCGGCCGTAGTCCTTGAAGAGGTTGCCGCGGGTGACGAAGCCATTGTTCATCGGGTAACCGTCAGCGGGGCGATGGCCCACGGCGTAGCGGTAGAAGCCGCCGACGCTGTAAACCCAGCCCGTCCCGCCGAGCGGGCCGCCGTAAACCAAGTCGGCGCGGTAATGCGGCTCACCGCGGCCCTCGAGGCCGAAGCGGGTGCGGATTTCTCCGCCGGCACGGGCGGAACCCGTGCGGCTGATATAGTTGAAAGCGCCGCCGGGGGAATTGGAGGACGTAATGGAGGCGCTGCCGCCGCGGACGGCCTCGACGCGTTGGAGCGTGGCGTCGGGGCGATTAAAGTAGGAGGCGTTGTAGTTGCCGAAGGCGATGTTGGTGATCGGCAGGCCGTCCTCCTGCATGGAGACGTAGTATTGGCCGGTGGCGCCGTCGGAGCTGTCGGCGGAGATGCCGCGCGAGTAAACCATGCCGCGAATTTCGCCGAGGGAGGAATTCACGAACACACCGGCGACCTCGAGCAGCATATCGTCGGCGCTGAGATAGACCTGCTCGGCGAGATACGCGGAGGTCAGCGTGGTGATGGCGGTGGTGGCCTTCTTGGCTTCAGTGGCATTGAAGACCCCGGTGACGACAAAGTCCTCGAGTTTGACGGCGGCGGCCACGGCGGCCGGCGGGGTATTGGTGGCGCCGCTGGACGGAGTGAGGGCGGTTTGGGCGGAAAGGGCGGAAGCAGAGAGCGAGAAGAGTATAGCCGAAGGAAGGCGGAGCGAGCAGCTGAGGGAGCGTGTTTCCATGGGTTGCGCTATGGGCTTAGATCACGGTGGGGGATTTTCGCTCCGTCGTTAAAAGCGGCCGTTGAGGCCGATGGTAATGGTGGTGCCGGGGTAGTTGAAATGTTCGACGTTGTCGGTTGTACCGCGGTAGCGCTTCTGCGGGACATTGGTGAGGTTATCGACGTCGAGGGTCACGTTGAGCGTGGGGCGGATCTGGTAGCCGAAGCCGACGTTGATGAGTTTGCGTTCGACGCGGTAGAGGTTGCGCGCGGGCGAGATGGCGCTGTAGGCGGTGATCGCCTCGCCGGCGTAATTGACCAGCAGGCGCGTGCTGAATCCGCGGTAGCGCCAGGACAGGCTGGCGTTGGCGGTGCGCGGGACGAAGCCGGCGACCTGCCCCGTCTCGCGCCGGCCCGTGCCGCCGAAGTTGCCGTGCGTATCGAGCACCGTGTAGTTTACAGTGCCGCTGAGGCCCTTGAGTACGCCGGGCAGGAACGTGAACTGCTGCTGATAGCTGAACTCCCAGCCCTGCACGATCGCGGTGCCGGCGTTGCGCGTGGTGAGAAGCGTGAAATCGGCGTATTCGCCGTTGAAGCCGTTGTCGGTGCCGGTCGCGACTAGGCCGGACTCGATGCCGCTAATGATGTAGTCGCGGATCTCCTTGTGGAACCAGCCGACGGTGAAGTTGCCGACGGGCTCGAAGTAATACTCGAGCGTGGCATCCCAGTTCTTCGCGGTCTGCGGCAGGAGCGACGGGTTGTTGATCGTGAGCGTGGGGCGTCCGCTGAAGTTCGCGTTGGCCTCGGTGGGGGTCTCGCCAGGCACGAGTTGGCCGAAGCTGGGGCGGCCAAAGCTCGTGGACCAACTCAGGCGGGCCTTGAGGTTTTGATTGATGTCGTGCCAGGCGTGGATGCTGGGAAACGCCTTGGTGTATTCGCCGTCGACGTTGCGGCGGTTGTTGGCGTAGTCGGCCTGCGCTGCGGCGATCGCATTGGCCTCGGTGGCGGTGGCGGGTGTGCCACTGAGGCGGCGGGCGCGCACGAAACCGTCGGCCTCGTTCTCGGTTTTTTCCCAGCGCACGCCGCCGAGGAAGCCGGTGCGACCGAGCCAGCCGTCGCGGCCGAACTTGCCCTGCGCCATCGCGTAGGGCGCGGTGACGGTCTCGACGGCTTGGCGGTAGGACGTGAAGCCCGTGGTTTCGCGGAAATAGAAATCCTCGCGCCAGATCGTCGGGTCGATGACTTCACGAGCGCGGATGAACCACGAGGCCTCCCATTGCGGGATGCCCCGGCGGGTCTCGCGTTGGTCCATGGTGACGAGATTGGGGTCGTGTGGGAGCGGGCCGGTGCCGGTGTAGCTCCAACGGCGCGAGGCGCTGCGGGCGCCCACGGTCTGCTCGCGCCAATGCACACCGACCTTGGCGAAGATCGGCGCGGAGATCGGCAGGTTGTAGCGGACGTCGAGGCGGCCCTCGTTCACCTCGTGGATCTGTTTGTCGTTGCCGTTGGTGAGGCCGTTGGCGATCGGGCGATAGTTGGCGGGATTGGTGAAATCGAGCCCGCCGTTCGGCAGGAATTTCGGAAAGAGATCTGACTGCGTGCGGTCGAGGATCCAGCCGGTGTTGCTGATGCGGTTGGTGAGAATACCGCCCTCGCCGTTGCCGATGTTGATGTGCGTCTGGGTGCGGCGGAGGTTGGCCTCGATGAGCAGCGGGCCCTTTTGGTGCTCGAGGCCCACGTCGACGCGGCGGAGGCGATTGAAGAAATTATTCGGCCCCGTCATCTGGACATCGATCACGGAGGCGGGGACGGGGCGGACGCTCGTCACGCGCGAGGTGTAGCCGGGCGCGATGCCAGCACCGGTGTTGGCGGGCGTGTTCAGCGCGGGATCGAAAACGACCTGATTGGTGGAGGCGGTGACGTTGTATTGGCGGCGATAGACCTCGGAGTGGTCGATGTAGGTTGCGAGAAACGAGAGCTTGGTCGCCGGGGTGAGGCGGTAGTCGGCCTTGGCGGTGATGTTTTTCTGCCGGCGGTGGTTGTAGAGATCGCTCGTGAGGTAGTTAAAGAGGAAGGCTGGCGAGGAGGCGGTGTTCTGGAAATCGCGCGTGGTGAAAAAGGAGCCGATGGCGGTCTCGCTGTTGAAGAGGGTGACCGAGACGCCGAGGTTGCGGGTGCCGCCGAAGGCATCGAAGACTTCTTGGTAGCCGAGGTTGGCGAGGCCGTGGAGGCGGCGCTGCTCACGGATGGGAATCTGCTGAGTGAAGGACGGGGCAATGCGCGCCGAGAGGGTGTAGGTCACGCGGCGTTTCTCGCGCATGGAGAGCGGGGAGCGGCTCTTAAAATTGATCGTGCCGCCGAGGGAGTCGGCGCCCTTGTCGGGTGTGTGGCCCTTGATGAGCTCCACCTGGTCGAACATCGCGCCGGTGATGTTGTTGACGAAAATGGAGCGGCCGAGGCCGCCCTGGCCGGTCATGAGGCCGCCGTCCATCGTAACCGAATTGAGTCCCGCGGCCATGCCGCGCACGTTGAAGCCGGAGAGGTTGCCGCCGGCGTCGAGCTCGCCATAGATACCGGGCAGTCGGATAGCGACTTCACCGGCGTTCATGTTGGGAAGATTACCGAACGAGTCGGTGGCGGCGACGTTCTTGAGATTTTCAGCGTTGCGCGCGGCGGTAAGGGCCGACGCATCGCCCTCGCGCTCACCCTTCACTTTGAACTGTTCGAGTTTGTAGATGCCCGTGGTGAGATCGAAATTCCGCATTGCGATTTGGTCGGCGGTGACGGCGACAACGGCGCGTTGGCTATCGAGGCCGAGGTAGGTGACGACGAGTTCATGGGTGCCGGCCGGGACGGAGCCGAGGACGTAACGGCCCGTTTCATCAACGAGGGCGGAGACCCCGAGAGCGGGAATCTCAACCCGGGCGCCTTGCAGGAGGTTGCCCGTGCCGAGATTGGCAACATTGCCGGAAATGGTGGCGCCTTGGGTAAAGGTGGCGGCGAGGGAGAGAAAGACCGCGAGAGCGACGGGTAGCAGGTGAGACGTGGCAACGGGGAGCCGGTGATGGGATAGGGATGGGGTTCTCATCGAGGGGATTAGCGTGGGGCGGATTTAAGGATTCCTTGCGTGAATCGGCCGTGCGTAGAAACGACGCAGGTAGGCACAGCCGCAGCGGGGCGTGAGGGGGGTTACACTGCCAAGGCCGGGCGAGCGACCTCGCCCGGCAGAAGCAAACGGCGGACAAGCACCTTACGGGAGGGTCTTAAGAGAGACGTTCTTAAACTGAACCGTCATCGGCGGACCGGTGTGAAGTTGCAGGGCGATGACGCCGGCAGCGGCCCCGAGAGTGGAATCAGTATCGATCACATCGGCGGTAAGTTTGCCGTTGAGGTAGTGGCGGAGGTGGTTGCCCTCGGCGATGACGACAAAATCGTTCCATTCGCCGAGTTTGTAGGCGGCGAGAATCTCGGCGGGCGGCGTGGCCCCGGAGAGTTTCTCCACGGCGGTCTGCTTCTTTTTGGCGCCGGCTTTTTTGGCGTCATCGACCATGATCGTGGCGCCGATGCGGACTTTTTCGCCGGGTCCCATCAAGATACCGCGGCCTCTCTCCTCGTAAAGCATGCCGGCATATTTACCGGTAGAATCGATGTCGGCTTGGTAGCCACCGACGACGAAGGTCGCGGGATCCATGAGCTTACTGCGGTATTGGACGCCGGAGTTGGCCTGATTCTTGTCGTTTTGGGCGGTGAGGCGGAAGGACAGCCTTAGCTCAAAATTCGCGGGCTGCGCGCCGTTATAGACGAGGAAGGTGTTCGCCTTGATGCCTTTTTCAGCCGTGGTCTGGCCGGTGAGCGCGCCGTCGCGCACGGACCAGACGTCTTTGTTGCCGTCCCAGCCGGCGAGGGTTTTGCCGTCGAAAATTGATTTGAAGCCGGCATCGGCGGCGACGGCGAAGGGAGCGAGCGCGAGCAGCGCAAGCGAGACGAGGCGGGAGCGGAGTTTTTTCATAGGGTACGGGAGGGTAGGACGGTGGATGAAACGAGAGGTTGCGCGAGGCGCGGATCGCAAAGTTCGAGGAGCGTGACGGCACGGGCCGCGGGGGCCGGCGGCGGGTTGGCCTTGAGGTAGGCATCGACGTCCTTGGTCACGACGATCTCGCCGTGCATGAGCGCCCAATGGCCGGGGAACGTGCAGACGAATTCGTAGACGCCCTCCGTGCGGGGTGCGGTGATCTTCATCGTCTCCGCTTGGCCGGCTTCGAGCATTTTGGACGCCGCGATGATTTCCTTGTCTTCGCCCACCCACGCTCGGCCTTGGCGGTCCACATGGCCGGCGGGCAACTCCATCGCGGACAAGCCCACCTTCTGACGCGCCCCGGGTTGCACGACGACGAGGTTGTGCGGCATCACGTCGGGATTTTCGAAAATGATTTCGAAGGATTTTCCCATCTGCACGACGAGGCGCGTCGTGTCGTAACGCATCTCTTCGACGACGGTGCGAACCACAAAGCTCGCCACGCGCAAACCGGCCAAGGTGGCGCGGAGCGGTGCGGCTTCGGCGGCGGGCAGGTTATCCACGAGCAGGCCGGCGACTTGAACGGTCTCGATGTAATCGCGGCCGGTGCGTTCGCTGGCGTGGGCTTTGCCGGCCCAGACCACGAGATCGCGCGCGGCGGCCGCGACGGACTCGGCGGGCCAACTCGCGCGTGGGAGCGCGCGCAAACCTTGCGCGGCGGTCGGGACTTGGTAGCCACGCGCGATCATACCGCCGATGGCTTTGAATACAGCCGCCGGTTCTCGGCGCGTGCTGACGGCGGAGCGGATGGCGTCGCGTTGCATGGCTTGCACGATGCCATCGGGACCGGGGAGATCGGTGACGGTGGCGGCGAGAATCGGCAGCACGAGGTCGTAGGCGGTGGCGCGCAGCTTGGCCTCGGGAATAAGATGCACTCCGCCGAGGAAACTCGCTTGCGAGAGCGGAGATTTCCGCGCCTCGGTCCAGAGCGCATCGAGCGAGCCGTCCACGAGCGCGAGCGCGGCCCAACCGTAGGAGCGGCCGGGGGCGTTGTCGGCCAGCGCGAGCTTCAGCATCGCGGCGCGGTGGGGTTTGAGATCGGCCGCGGGCTGCATCAGCAGGAGCCGGCCGACGTTCTTCCAGTCCACTTCGGCGGGCGAATCGATGGTGGCGAGAAGCAGTTCGACGGCGGCGATCTTCCGCGCTTTCGCGAGCCCGACGAGGGCTTCGGCCCGGACGGCATCGGTGACGCCGCTGCGACCGAGGATGTTTTCCTGCACCTCAACCGTGCGCGGGAGTTTGAGGAGATCGGGAACTTTGAGCGTTCGCAGCAGGTAGCGCACGCTGGCGGGATCGGCCGAGGCGAAGCCGGAGCCGTCGCCAATACTCTTGGCCCAAAACGGACGGAGCTGGCGGAGCGTCTCGCCGATGACGTAGTCGAGGTAGTAATCGACCGGAAGTTTCGTGGCGGCGAGGGCGACCTCGGTCGCGGCGACTTCGGGGAAAAAGCTGGCGGCGCGCACGGCGTGGAGGCGCACGCGCTGGCTTTCATCGGAGGCTTTTTCGCGCAAAATCCCCAGCGCGCCGGGGACGCGGTCGCGCCAGTAACAGAGGACGCGCACGGCGGCGGCACGGGCATCGGGGCTCGGGGATTTGAGGACGCGGTCGAGCAACGCGGAGTCGACGATATTGTGCCACTGGTGCAGCCAGAGCCCCTCGGTGAGGTGGTGTTGATAATCGGCGTGCGCCGGATCAAGCGCGGCGATCCAAGTCTTCGCGGCGCCGATGACGGCGGCGGTGTCGTGTTGGCCGAGCTCGATTTTGGCGAGGTTGCGAATCTGGTCTTCGGGGCGCTTCAGCAACTCAAGCAACGCCGGAATCGGTTGGCCGTCGATCGCGGGCGGGGTGGCAAGTGGGCGGCCCTCGTAGCTGAGACGATAGATTCGGCCGTGGACGTGATCGCGGTTGAAATCGCGGAGGTGGCTCTGCAGATGACCGATGAGGGGATTGTGCCAATCGATCACATAGATCGCGCCATCGGG
>Ga0209444_10001510_pt1 | contig 12781 bp, 1 predicted proteins | sample LauGreFaBDMM15DN_2_FD_188215 | JGI IMG/M metagenome (GOLD analysis project Ga0209444, IMG submission 188215) | Freshwater lake microbial communities from Lake Michigan, USA - Fa13.BD.MM15.DN (SPAdes) (version 2) | ecosystem: Environmental > Aquatic > Freshwater > Lake | place: Lake Michigan, USA...
CCGGGCTCGGCAATCATGCAACAAGGACTACCGGCGCACCCACCTATGAAACCAATGAACTCAACGCGCGACCGGTCGTGCGTTTTCCTGTTGGCAACGGAGCCAGTTTTAGTTTTCCACGGATGACCAACATCCGCACGGTTTTCTGGGTGATGAAACAGCAGAATCCTAGCGAGATGAAGTTTCTTTTGGGTGATACTACTGATTACCACTTTCACCGTGGTACCGTAACCCCATCCAAGATTTGGCATTCCACCTATACTTCATCCCATATCAAAGAGGGCACGACCAGTTTGAACGGCCTGGCCGTCAATGGCACCACGACCAACCTGCCTGTCGGGTGGAATTTGCTCTCGGTTACAACTACGGATGTTGTCAACGCCTCTAATCTCAGCGCAGATCGGACTAACGGTCGCTCCTGGGAAGGCGACATCGCCGAGGTTCTGATTTATAACAGGGCGCTGAGCGCAACCGAGAGCGAACAGATCAGCGGCTATCTGACTGCAAAGTATGCCCTGGATACGACCTCCGGCTCGCCCGTGATCTCCACCTACAGCCCCGCCGACGACGCGACCGGCGTGGCCCCCGACGCAGAACTTGAGGCTACCTTCAGCGAACCAATCGCCAAGGGCACAGGCAACATCACGATCAGAAATCTTACAGACGGAACGGCCACAAATATTGCGGTTACCGATGCCCAAGTAACGGTCTCAGGAGCAACCCTAACGATCAACCCAACGGCAGACCTCCTGGCCGGAAAAAACTACGCTATCCAGATCGCAGCAACTGCCATAGATGACCTGACCGGGAACAGCTTCGCTGGCATCACGAGTGACACTGTATGGAACTTCGGCACTGAAGTGCCACCGCCCGTTTTTGTCATGTTTGCCGACAATTTCAACCGACCGAACAACACTGACCTGAATGCCTCGACCGTCGGCAAGTCGGGGTCGCTTGGCGCGTTGAACTGGGTCAAGAAAGTCGGCTCTGGCGGAAATGCATCAATCTCTGCCAACGCGCTCTTTGCCTCCGGTTCTACCAGCGGCTTCTGCATGTCTTATGTCGATCACAATTTCATCAATGCCGCAATCTCCAGCGGCGGTGGCTTCAGCATCAGCATCGACATCGAGAATTACTCGACCCAGGGCACCGTACGACTCGCTGGGATTGCCATGGGCATGTCGAAAGCCGAGGCAGAGGGATGGGCTCACAACGTTCCGACCAGTTTCACTTATGCTGATCTGTTCGTTGGCTACCGCGGCAATCAAAGCGCGATTCAGGTTTTCGAAAACGGAACTGAGGTGACAAACAATGCGACCGCAGGTGATGCAACCACGCTCCCTAAGAGACTTCAGATCGATTTCACATGCTCAGACTTCAATGTCGGCTCGACGGTGAACTACGAGGTCACTTTCGGCGGTGTCGCGATGGGCTCCGGATCATTCACCTGGAGCGGCACCAACGAGAACTACATTGGTGTCTATTCCAACTTATTCCCCGCAAGCGGCACGACCGGTCAATTGGACGATTTTGCGGTTACCGCACTGATTGCCGAGCCCCCCTCTCCCTACGAAACATGGGCTACCAGCAACTCCCTTGGCAGCAATGCGGACGGGGACTTCGACAGCGACGGCGTTCCAAATGCCATCGAATTCGTTCTCGGTGGCGATAAGAACACGAAGGACCTCGGCAAGCTACCCACCGCCACCACCGACGGCAGCAACATGACCTTCACGTTCGTGCGCGACCGAGATTCCTTAGATCCAAGAGTGAGCGTCGCCATCGAAGTCGGGACCGCCCTCGGCGTATGGCCTAACGTCTTCACAGTTGGAAGCAACACCGCTGGTTCCACTGCTGGTGTCTCCATAATCGATAACGGTGACGGCACTGATACTATTACCCTTACCCTTCCCAAGGCACCAGACACCAAGAAATTTGCCCGTCTCAAGGTAGCCATCACGGACTAGAGCGTTTCTCATAACAATTTTCGTTTTGCTTGAATATTTTACTTATACTTTTTCTGTTAGATTCTGAAATAAGCGCATCTCACGCAGCCGCAACATGCCCAATCCTGAAACTTGTTCCACCGAAGAACTGGAGTTAGCGATCCGTTGCTGCTCATACCAGAAGACAGCAAAGCGACTCAACATCATCCATTTACTGCTCTGTGGTGCTACTTTCGAACTCGCGCAAAAGCATGCGTGTATAACGGGGCGTTGCCTTCCGCTATGGATCAAATGCTACAATGAACGCGGTATCGATGTCATCACCTACAAGCCGCGTGCTGGGCGACCTCGACATCAGCTATCCCACCCTTTTGCGCTACTTGCATGAGAACAATTACGCGCGAAGAATTCCTCGCCCCATACCTGAGCCGCCCGACAAAAAGAGTGGCAAAAGCGGCGGGAAAAATTTCATCAAGAACTACTCCAACTCACCAAAGATCCGAACATAAGTCTCTTCTTTGGTGATGAGGCAGGATTTGAAGGAGATCCCCAGCCCAGACAAAGATGGGTCAAGCGAGGTAGTCGGCCCACGCAGAGGGTTATTACGGTGGGCACATTCGCCAAAACGTGGTGGGAGCAGTCAATCCTGATGATGGGCAACTGGTTAGCTTGATCGTGCCTCATATTGACACCGAGACATTTCAAGCGTTTCTCGACACCATGGCGCAAGAAGCGCCAACCGGAGAAAAGCAGATCTATTTGGAGCTGAACAATGCCAGTTGGCATAAATCCAAGATTCTCAACTGGCATCATATCCGACCCCTTTACCTGCCCCCTTATAGCCCTGACTACAATCCCATCGAAAGACTTTGGCAGCATCTCAAGAGCAATTACCTGGCAGGCTACCTCACAAGAAAAGGCGAAGAGTTGTGCCAGAGACTCTTCGACTCCCTTAGGGACATGATGAGTGATGCGAAAAAAAATCGGTTTGCACACCAAAAACTCTTTGATCACGAACGAACTTTTGAGAAATGGTCTCGGATCAGGCAGCAGTAAAACAAATTATAACATCATCTCGTTTGGCGTGACAGAAGCGATCCCCGAGTCATTGCCTTTGGAGCTATTGTCGATCTTCGCCGGGGCTGTGCTACTCCGTCGCCATCGGCCAAGACGATAACGTCTGAGGCTCTCTGGGCCCAAAGAAGACCTGTGATGAGCAGTAGCAAATTCGGCGGGAGCATGGCGCGGTCTCCTTGGCTCTTGTTTTTGATAGGATGCTGTATTTCGGGCGAGAACTGGGACTAGCGAGAGACTTTGAGGCGGATAAATCGTTTGCTGGTGTGTATGGGTGCGGTATCGGTGACAGTTACCGTTTCACCCGCCGCCCCTGGGTTTGTGGCGATAATGCTCCATGTGATCAGGTCATCTGAGCCTTCCACTATGTAGATCAAATCCTCGCGTGCGCGGCGAAAAGTGAGTGTCAGCCGCCCATTGGCATTCATTTGTGTATTCAGGGAGGCTTGATTGCTTCGAGCGTTGGCACTCATTCCGAGAGCATACTTCATGAGGTTTGGCATTCCATCATTGCTCGGATTGGCGTTGTCGGCGGCATTGCCGGAATTTGCAATCGTGCCGAAGTTGGTGAATCTCCATTCCTCAAGGCTTGTCCATGTAGTGAGAGTCGTAGTCACTTCGCTGGAGCGATCGGTGCCGTTTAGCGCGACAATGCGGAAGTGATAAACGGTGCCTGGTAAAAGGCTGCTCACGCTGAAGGTAGAAGCTTCAGCACCGACGGCATTTTCCGTCCATGTCTCAGACGCGCTCGGTTTGTGCGAAATTAGGAAACCGGTGCAGACGGAGTTTTGCGTGCCGTCGGGCGTCCAGCTGAGATCGATGGTGAAATTGGTCGTTTGTGCCGCGAGGAAATTTGTGGGAGAAATCGGCACTTTTTCAATGATAAGATCGGAGCTGATGTAGCTGATTGCATAATTTGCACCCGCCGTGATGGAGCCCTGTAGGATGGAGTAGGATCCGGCGTTTTCACCGGGGGCTCGATTCAAGCTTCCTGTGATCTCGTCTTCTCCCTCCAATCCGGAGCTTTGATAGGTGAGCGCTGGATCCACAGCTCCATAAAGTTTCGTCTTAGCGTCCGACGTGACCGTTAGGTTCTTCGGCACGATGATGAAGGGCAGGATGCTTGATCCCTCGAGGCTGGAATCTGTCGAGCTGGCCGTGACAACGTAGTTTCCGGCATTCTTCGGGGCCTCGGTGGTGGGGCCGTAGGAAGTGATACCGATTCCCTTGTAGGTATAGGCGAATGTGCATGGCACGGTCGAAGAGGCGGAGAAGACCTTGCCGCTGCCATCGTAAATCATACTCTGTGGCGCAGTGAAGTTGATGCCGTCGTCGGGAGTGAAGACGAGCAATCGATCGGCCTGGTATTCGCCCGCGATCAATTGACCCGTGCGATGGTTGCGTGTGAGCCATGTGGGGTTTTCGATCGTTTCCCCGTCGGCGGCCGACCAAAGATTCCAACCTTCTCCGCCGTGCACAATCTCCCCCGTTGCCAGATCGTAGACCTTGCAGCCATCCAACATCGACATCCGGTAAAAATAAACCCCGTCGCAGGCCATGCCGTGCTCATCAGTGGACCAAGTGTCATTGATGACTTGATCCCTCTCCCAAGTGAGCGTGAGGCCGTCGCTCGATACTTGGTAGAGCCTGACGGTGAATTGCCCGTCGTTGGTCGGGCCCATCACGCCGAGCTTGCCGTCTGGTGTGTCAAAGAGGCTGCCGTACATCCACCAGGCACAGGTGAGCATTGGATGGGAACTGTCGACCTCGACTGGTGTGCTTGACCAATCCGTCGTCGATATCCGGTAGAGCGTGTCGTCGCTTCGAGCAAAGAGATGGCCTCCGGCGAAAGCCATCTGATTGTTTCCCAAGGGGGGAAGGTTCTCAACGGCATGGCTCTCAAGCAATGTGCCATTCAAATCGTAAACGCGTATTTCCGACGACGAGGAGTTCACATAGATCCGCGTTCCATCACAGGCGATGCCCCAGATACTCGGATCCCCGGACAGTGTGATGACGGACGATGTCGTCTGGCCGAGCGGATCACCACCGATTCCGAACAGGCGCGTCTGAGCGATGGTCAAAAGTTCGCTCTTTGTGCCAGTGAAATTGGCATCGTCAATGGTGGCTAATACTTCATAGGTACCTACGTCAGTCGGAGCCGTGCTTTCTCCGTTGTAAGTGAGTATTGTCGTAAGTCCTTCTGGGGTCGTACTAACCGATGCGGACTTGGCTGTTCCGTCGTAGCTGGCGTTGAGGTTGCCGAGGGTGATGCTTGCCAGGGCTTTGTTCACAGTGAGGCTCACCGTGCCCGTGGTGGCTTGGTAGTTTGTCGTGTCTTCCGGCGTGAAGGCAAATGCGTGCGAAGCGGTGCCGGCGTTTGGTGCGGTGGCGGGATTGGTCCAAGCGAAAGTGCCTGCCACCGATGCGATGCCGCTGTCGAGCGTCGAGTTGGAGAGTGATTGGCCGAAGGTGATGGCGGATGCGATGGGCGAACTCGTCACGGTGGGTGTGGCCTTGGAGATGGTGAAGTTTTCGCTGCGGCTGCCACTGTATCTCGCATCGGTCGAGGTGGCCGTGACGGTGTAATCGCCGGCTTGGGTCGGCGCTTGTGTCGAGGAAGCGTAGGAAGTCCCGTTTCGGCCCGCATAGACCAGACTGAACCCGCTCACCCCCGGAGAAGAAGCAGTGTAGCTCTTGGCTCCACCATCGTAACCCAGCATGGCCGGCCCCAGCAGGTTGATGGCCGAGGAAGCCAGCGGAGCTACTCCAATGGTCAGATACGCCCCGTTGAAAACGACCTGATAGTTGGCTCCCGCCGCCAGGGTCCCCTGCGTGATGGCATGCGTGCCGGGATTTTCTCCGGAAGCGCGCGTTAGACTGCCGGTGAGGCTGTCGGAATTCAGCAACCCGGTGCTGGTGTAGGTCAAGGCGGGATCCGCCTCCCCGTAGGCTTTGGATTTGGCATCGGCGGTGATCGTGATCGGCTTGGGGAGGATGGTGAAGGCCTCGGTGCGGGAGGAGGAGTTGGAATAGCCGGGGTCCACCAGCGTGGCCGTCACGGCATAGGTGCCCGCATTGGTGGGGGCGGCAGCGCTGGAGGCATATACGGTCGACCCCGTTCCAACGTAACTGTAGGTGAAACCTGAACCGCCGAGGGCACTAAAGGCCTTGCCTGATCCGTCGTAGAACAAACTCGCAGGCGGAACCAAAGTGATGCTGTCGGAGGTGCTGCTGCCTTGGGTGATGGTAAAGGAGGCCGTGCGGTAGGTCGTGAAGTTGGAGGAAGAAAGGGCGGTTGCCGTCACCACATAGGAACCGGGATTCGTCGGGGCATTGGTGCTGGGGCCATAGACCGTGGGATTGCTGCCAACGTAAGAGAAGATAAATCCGCCGACCCCCGGGGCACTCGCGGTGTAGTTCTTGGCATACCCGTTGTAGGCCAAGCTTGGGGCGGTCAGGGTAATGTTGGTGGACAAGGTTGCCGCCGGTTGAATCGTAAAGGCCAACGGGTCGGGGGCAATGTAGGCCGAATCGGGCGCAGTGACGGTGAAAAGATAATCCCCCGCATTGACCGGGGCTGCGGAACTCGGCCCATAGGCCGTGAGGTTGGCACCACGGTAGGTAAAGGTGTAGTCGAGGGAGCCGATCCGGGCGACCTCGCACTCCTTGGGATTCCCGTCAAAGACCAGCGAGGCAGGAGCCAAAAGACCCATTTGGGGTGAAGCCGAGGAAACAATCAAACGGCTTGCCCGATAATCCCCCACGAGGATCTGTCCGGTGCGATGGTTCCGCGCCACGAAGGTTGGGTTGACGATCGCGGAAGGCTTGGTCCAACCCGTCCCGTCATAAGCCACCGTTCCCGTCGTGAGCCGATAGGCTTTATAGCCGCTGGATGCACTCATTCGGTAAAGGAAGGCTCCATCACAGGCGGTCCCGTGCTCATCCGTGACCCAAGTGTCGTTGACCGTGTAATCCCGATTCCACGTCAGGGAGAGTCCGTTGCTGGAAACGGTATACATTCTCACCCGGAAGGCTCCCCCGCTGACGGGGCCCATCACCCCGATTTTCCCATCGGGGGTGTCAAAGAGGCTTCCCGTCATGTAACTCCCGGCACTCAACATCGGATAGGAGACATCCACCGTGACCAGCGAGCTGGACCAATCGTTGGTCGAAATCCGGTAAAGTTGGGAATCCTTTCGGGCAAAGAGGTATCCACCGGCAAAGGCCATTTGATTGCAATCGGCGCGCAGGTTGCTGACGGGATTGGAGGAGATCAAAGATCCATCCGGGCGATAGACCATCACCGCCGTGCCCCCGCGGTTGACATAGTAGTTGGTTCCATCGCAGGCCAACCCGGCGATCGTGGCGGAGTTGGCCAAAGGCAGAACCGTGTCCGAGGAAACCTGCAACGGCGCCCAGGGGGTGGAGCCCACCGTTGCCGAGGTGATGGCAAAATCGGCGGCGAGGCTTGCGCTGATGAGATAATTTTCGGAGGAAGGCACCGTCGCCGTCACCCGGTAGGTTCCCGGGGCGGTGGGAGCCACCGTGGTCGGTCCATAGACCGTGCCCTCCCGGCCCGAGTAGCTGAAGGTAACCCCGCCCAGCAACGGGAGAGTTGTCGTGTAGGATTTGGCCGTGCCGCTGTAGACAAAGCTGGTCGGGGGGACCAGGGATATGGTCGCCGGCGTGACCGTAAAATCCACATTCAGGACTCCGTCGGTAAAATGCGAGGCCTGAGAGGTCGTCACGCTCAGGGAATAGGTGCCCACATGGGTGGGGGCCACCGCACTGGGACCATAGAAGGTGTCACCCCTTCCCGCGTAGGTATAAACAAAGGTTCCCGCGGCCGGGTTCGTCGCACTGGCCGTGTAAGCCTTCGGGTTTCCATCGTAAACCAGACTTGCCGGCGGAGTCAGCCCCAGCCCCATGGTGGCGGGTGTGATCGTAAAGTCAGCCTCGGTAAAGCTTTGCAGGATATAATTCGGACCCGGCGAGAGGGTTCCCTGCACGATCGCGTAAGTCCCCAAACTTTCACCCGCCGCCCGGCTCAGGGAGCCAGTGGGTTGATCGGAGCCCAGGAATCCGGACTTCACGTAAGTCAGGGCAGGATCGGCTGCACCATAGGCCTTGCTTCTGGATTGGGCGGTAATCGTGACGGGGCGGGGCGTGATGCTGAAAATGGCGCTCTTGGCCCGTTCATAGTTGAGGTCGTCCGTGGGCGTGCGGACGGTGACGGAGTAAGTTCCTGCCTGAGTGGGGGCCGAGAAACTGGACGGATAATCGGTCGATCCGATTCCGGAGTAGGTCATCCGCAAAAGGAAAGCCTCCCCGGCGGTGAATTCTTTGGGCGTGCCGCTGTATTCCAAATCTGCAGGGGCGATCAGCGTCAAATTCCCGTCGTATAAAGCGGCGGGCAGGATGGTGAAGGATTGGGTTTTCGAACCGCTCCAGTTGGGGTCGGAAGAGGAGGCCGTAACCTGATAGGTGCCAGCCTGCGTGGGAGGCGTGGAACTGGCCGGGTAAACCGTGGGACTCACCCCGGCGTAGGAATAGGTGAAGCCGCTGACTCCCGGCGCGGTCGCCGTCACCCCCTGCCCAGTTCCGTCGTAGTCCGTGCTCAACGGCCCGATGGAAATGCTTTCGGAGGACAATGGTGCACCCTCAATGGTGAAAACACGGCTTCCGGTGCTGGCTAAGTTCGTGCTCGGATCCGAGAAGGAGCTGGTCACCGTCACGGTGTAGGTTCCCCCCTGGCTCGGCGGGGTCGCACTCGGGCCGTACACGGTCGTACCCCATCCCGCGTAGCTGAAGGTGAATATCGGGGTTCCCGGCTGGAGGTGGGCGGGAACGTTTCTCTGCCCGGAGGAATTGTCGCCCCAGGCCACCACTGTGCCGTCGCTTTTCAACGCAACCGAATGAGCATCCCCGGCGGCGATGGCCGTGACGTTGTTCAATCCTGCCGGCACGCTGGCCTGACCATCCCCGTTTCCGCCCCAGGCCACCACCGTGCCGTTGGCCCTCAGCGCCAGTGAGTGGTAGCGCCCTCCCGCCACGGCAATCACGCCGGAAAGGCCGGCGGGCACGTTGGTCTGTCCGCTGAGGTTGTTTCCCCAAGCCACCACGGTGCCGTTCGTGCGGATCGCGAGAGCGTGCTGGATTCCTGCGGCCACGGCGATGGCGTTCGTCAAATCCGCCGGCGGGGCGAGATTGGTCACGCTTCCATACGCCTGGACACTTCCATCCTCCCGCACCACCAGCGTGTAGTTGGTTCCGGCCGCGATGGCCTTCACGTTCCTCCAGCCGTCCGCCTGGGAATACCCCAGGGTGTTGTAACCGCTGTAGGTATAAAAATAACCATTCAAATCTTTTCCGGTGGCGCCATCCCCGGGACTTCCCCAGGCCCAGGTTTTCGGAGTGTAATAACTGTCCCTCTTTTTCAGGGCCACCGCATGGTTGAAGCCGGCGGAAATTTCATTGATTCTGTCATAAGATTCAAAGTCGGGACTCTGAAAACTATTCCAGGAGCTGTCGTTGGCCGGAGGATTCAAAATCCTCTGGTCCCCCGCCGTGCCCCAAGCCCGGATCGTTCCGTCCGATCGGAGGGCCAGAGAAAACTGGTTCCCCGCCGCCACCGCCACCGCATTGGTCAGATCCGGAGGCACGAGTTCGATGTTGGAAAAAATCTTTCCCCAGGAAACCACTCCCCCGTTCATCAACACGGCCAAGGTCCGGAAAGGGCCAGCCGCAATCGCCCTTACCTGATAAGGGGCGGCGGTGAAGGCCTTCGGGTTGCCGTCATAGGAAAGGTTGGTGGGAGGCAGAATGCTGAAAATCGGGGCTCCCCCGATGGTGAAGGTTGCCCCCGTGAAGGAGAGTGTATAGTTCGGTCCGGCCGAGAGGGTTCCCACAAGAATGTTGTAGGTTCCGACATTTTCCCCGCTTGCGCGGGTGAGACTGCCCGTCAGCCCATCCGGCGCCACCAGCCCGCTGACCGCATAGGTGTAGACCGGGTCGGTCGAACCGAAAAACTTGGTCGCCGCATTGGCGGTCACGCTCACCGGCTTGGGGGTGATGCCAAAAGAAAAGGCTTTGCTGGTGGCATAATTGCCGTCTGCGGAGGTTGCCGTGACGGTGACTGCGTAGCTTCCAACATTAGTCGGGGCGGTTCCGCTCGGGCCGTAGAACGTTGGACTGACCCCGGCATAGGAGTAAGTGAAATTACTGATCCCCGCCACCGTGGCGGTGCGCGTCTTGGGCGTTCGACTGTACTCGAGGCTAGCCAAAGGATTCAGGCTGATCATGTCAGGCGACCCGAGAGAGGCGGGCGCAATCGAAAAGGCCTGCGTCTTGGAACCGCTCCAACTCGGATCGCTGCTCGTGGCCGTCACTTGGTAATCCCCCACATTGGTCGGGGCGACGAGACTGGGGCCGTAGGTCGTGGCATTCACCCCGGAGTAACTGAAGGTGAAACCGCTGATACCGGGAGAGGTAGCCGTATGGGTCTTGGGGGTTCCGCTGTAAATCAAGGAAGCCGGGGGAGTGATGGTGATGTTGGTCGCGGCCAGGGTGGCCGGGGTGATGGTAAAATCACGTGAAACAGCCCCGCTGTAGTAAGGATCGCTCGGGGTGGCCGTCACCGTATAGCTCCCTCCCTGGGTGGGCGCATTCGTGCTGGGACCGTAGGTGGTGGCGGATCCTGCCTTGCCCGTGTACGAGTAGGTGAATCCACTCACCCCCAAACGGCTGGTCGGAAGGGTGGTTTGTCCCCATCCATTGTCTCCCCATGCCACCACCGTGCCATCCGATTTCAAAGCCAAATTGTGATAGTAGCCCGAGGCAATCGCCACCACGTTGGTGAGCCCCGCCGGGATCGAATTTTGGCCGTAGAAATTCGCGCCTCCCCACCCCACCACGGTGCCGTTGGTTCGCAGGGCCAGGGCGTGTTCATATCCCGCTGAAATGGCGATCACATTCGTGCCTAAACTGGAAGGAACCCAAGCATTGTGCGGCAGAACATAGTTCATCCATCCCCAGGCCGTGACGGTTTTGATGAAGTGATCCGGAATGGGCACATCGGTGGGATTGGTTGGATAGTGAAAGGGCACATACTCATTTTTCAGGGCGATGACGAAAGTTCCCCCCACCGCCAAATCCATGACCCCCGTCAGGTTCTCGGGGACCGACTCAGGAATGTAATCCAAACCGCCCTCGTAACGTTTTCCGCATACCTCCACTTTTCCGACGTCGTTGGTGTTGGTGCCCCAGAGGCGAATGTTGTAATCGGTCGCCGGACGAAATGCGTAAGTCGCGGCTGCCCCCGCATAAACCTTGGGCAACTCGATCCTTCTTTTTTGCCCGTATGAAAGATAAGTCTTATTGGTGGCGCCCCAACTCTCGGCATAGATATAATCAAACCAGCCAAAATCACATTGTCCCTGGTCCGCCCGCCCGCAACTTTCCACGATCTGACGCGTACTCACGACCGCGGTGTGGGATGCACCGGCGGCGATGTCCAACACCCTGGCTCCCTGAAAGGTGCTGACTTTGCCGTCGCTGTCGCTTCCCCAAGCCGCCAGTTTGTAACCGCCGGAACGGGTATTGGAACTGCCTTGATTCGGTCCCTGCATGGCCAGGATGTGGCTCTCCCCAACGGAGAGTTTCTCCACGGCGTTGAGCCCGGCGGGAGGATCACACTTGCCATAACTGGGATCGCCCCAGACCACCACGGTTCCGTTTTTCAAAATGGCGGCGGAGTTGCGGCCCCCGGCGGCGATCTTGGCCACAAAACCCGCTTGGGCTGTGTAACCTTTGGCGGTTCCATCGTATCCGAGATTCGCGGGCCCCTGAAAAGACACATCCTCGGAGCTCAGCGGTTGGGGGATTACCGTCAGGGTCTGACTCACGTTGGGTGCCGCCGCAAACGTGGTGGGACTTCCTTCCTGGCTGGCGGTGATCACGGTGGTGCCAGGGGCCAAGAGGGCCACCGTAGATCCGGTGACCCGCGCCACGTTGGTGTTGGAACTTTGGTAGCTGACGGGGAGACCGCTGCTGGCGGTGGCCGTTAACGCAAAGGGCCCGCTATTCACAACCTTGGAAGCCAACGGGGCAAAGGAAATGGTTTGGGTGGCGCGCACGGTCAGGGTCTGGGTTTGGGAGGGAGCCACCACGTAATCTTCGAATCCCGGGAGGTTGGACTGGCTCGCGGTAATCACCGTTTGTCCTGCACCCACCAAAGTGACCGTGGACCCGCTCACCGTGGCCACGTTGGTGTTGGAAGAAGTAAAGGTGATGGGGGCACCACCGGTGGTCTGGACGGGAGTGAGAGCGAAGGGCGCGTCCCCCATGGTCTTGACCGGTAGGGAGTCAAACGTGAAAGAGTTCGATGCACGTTCGATGGTAAAAGTTGCAGTCTTGGAAACAGGAAAGCTTGGGTTGGTCGAAGTGGCGGTCACGCTGTAGGTCCCAGCTCGAGTCGGACTATTGGTGGAGGGACCGTAACCGGTGGAGCCCGTACCGGTATAAGAGTAGGTAAACTCCTCCGAGTTTTGCACGCGGGCGCCATAGGACTTGCCGGTTCCATCGTAAACCAGATTCGTGGGTACGGTCAGCGTCACGACAGCATTGGCATTCGGCCGCACGTTGAGGGTCAGGCTGACGGGTGCGGCCGCTCCATAAATCCCATTGCCGGCCACTGTCGCCGTGAGAATGGTGGTTCCGGCGGCGCGGGGAGTCACCCAAAACCCGAGGGCGGCACCGCC
>Ga0209444_10001513_pt1 | contig 12758 bp, 12 predicted proteins | sample LauGreFaBDMM15DN_2_FD_188215 | JGI IMG/M metagenome (GOLD analysis project Ga0209444, IMG submission 188215) | Freshwater lake microbial communities from Lake Michigan, USA - Fa13.BD.MM15.DN (SPAdes) (version 2) | ecosystem: Environmental > Aquatic > Freshwater > Lake | place: Lake Michigan...
TGCTGGTGTATATGGACCAGGCGGAACAGGTGGACCAGGCGTTTCATTCACGATTCCTCAGTACAATGGAGGAAATGCTCAAGTGTATGGTGCGGGTGGAAATGGCGGAGCAAACAGAGTCTCTGGTTTCCTCGTTGGAGCAAGCGGTTCGGCAAATACAGGAAATGGTGGTGGTGGAGGAGCTGCCGCTTCCTTCCAGCCACCAAATGCTGGGGGTATTATCACTATGGGTGGAGAAGGGGGGTCTGGATTGGTCGTGATTCAATATTCCGCATAATATCACTTTTAGAAATTGCTATTATCAGATATTTCAGAATAGAGATATAGTTAAATGGCGCATAAACACTTAATAAAATTGAACAAGATTAACCTATTTGATATAGTATCAAATGGGTTACACAGTTTCTTGGGAACAACTTCCTTTCTCTGACTACAGTTACAATAATGTGCTAAATCTTCTTCCAAATATGATCAAGTCTCAGTGTAAGATTAAGCCCTGGGGTATTGTTATCGGTCCAACCGACGATTCATGTTCCTGTGTCGAGCGTTATCCTACAATGATGACATACTCAAAGACAAACAGAGATCCTTACACCAAGGATTTCATGAAGCTCTTAATCCTCATGGTTGAATACGGTGCTGCTCAAAACTTGAGGCATGATGATACTGATATGAGTATTTACTTGGAAGCATTAGAGGAGGTTCACGCCGTTCATCAATTAGGGTCGTATCATATGCAGAAGGCTTACTTCTTGAACCTAACGAACTAAAAAATGATATCAAAGAATCGCATTTATATTTATAGTACCCAATGGGTTCAATTTTTAATCCCCAACCTCAACTTGCCCCACCGAATTGTTTTCTTCAACTTATCCTCGTTGATAGACTGGCTGTAGCCACGCAAATCAAAGAGACCTCCCTTAAACATATCCGGCTTATTCTCAAATTGCGAGGATGCGCTAAACCAGTTTGATTTACCAAGGTAGTTGTTATTTGTGAATGAAGACTGAGGTAAATGCGCATTACCATCCTCAGCCATCTTCTCACCATCAATCCAAATCTGCAGCGCAGGTCTAACCCCATCCCCCGAGGCCGTAGTAATACAGATATGTGTCCACTTCTTCAACTTTATTGCACCCTGTACCTTAATGTGCTGCATGCGCAGCTTCCCGTTCCAGACTTCGTAAAGCAGAGTTGCAGTCTCGCCTCCAGATGTAGGTGTTTCACCCTGAGGAGGAGGTACTGGTTTGAGATCTCTAGGCAATATGAGTTCCTGACAAGAAGGGTCATTCACGTTTGCAGATGTTGTTAACATGAGTTCCATGGGACTCATGGTAGGAACAAACTGAGCCCCAGAAGGAAAGTCAGGCACTACCTTGTTTAAATCGGTACCCTTACATGCATCCTTACGAATTTCAGCACTATTGTTCATGGTTCCATCTCCACGTCCTAAGATACCCACAAATACATTGTCCGTACCAGGACCATTTCCGAAGTCCAGGAAGTGCACATTATTTCCAAATTCATCACAATAGACCCACATAGACATAGCCCTCAGAGTCGTCAAAGTAATCTTCTTACCGAAACTCATATCTGGAGAGTCTCCGAGTCTGACAAACTGGTCCGACCCGTTAAAGCGAAGCCCCTTAGTAATCTGAACCCGCTCATCGAGATTCGTCGTTCTCTCCTCATTCCCATAAAGTAGCTGAGAAGGCAGGACTTTCACATCGGCCTCATCAATCGTAATGCCACCTGCCAAATACGTCGTCAGATTCTCACTGTAGTCCTTCATATCATCAATGAAACGGAACCAGAACATAATGCCCTGATAAAATTCTACGATATCAGCAATATCTTGAGGGGGCTCAGTATCAATGAAGGTCCTAGTATCAAATGTAGTGCCCAAGGCCCGGTAGCATCTGGTTTCCCATGCACCCTTTGCAGCTTTGACGACAGCACAATAGTCAGTCCGTTTATCCTTGTCTGCATCTCGCATGTAGTCATCACGACTTGTCTCAAACCCTTGTTCAACACTCAGAGTCCTATATGAAGTAGAGGTCAGATTCTCAGTACCGGCAAGTGCACAAGCGAAAAATTTCTTCTTCTCATCACCACCCACCGGAATAACCATTCTACAGAAGTCGTGGCTGACTCCCAATCCCTGGACATCGGCATATCCCATAACATTGCGCTTATCTTGAGTGAATCCCGCCTGATCTAGATTAAAAGAAACATCCCCCCGACGAGGAAAGTAGCCTGTTAAGAACGGATTATCACCCACGTCAACCATGAATCCCTCTTTTATAAAACTAGGTTGAACAATATCAATAATCAAAGTCGTCAACAAAATGCCAACGACAATATATAATAATGTATCCCAAGACATCTCCTATTCGCTAAAGGGATTTTCAAAAGGAATAGAGTCTCGCGGTTCAATAGGTATGAAGGGAGGGCGTCTAAGAGGAAAGGGTACATACGGCTGTGTATTCCAACCTGCATTACTGTGTCGTGGTTCAAATAAGCAAATTGACCCAAACAAGGTTGGTAAAATCACGGATTACGTTGATGCTAAAAACGAACTGTCATTCGGGAAGTATTTTAAAACGATTCCCGAATCCAATAAATATGTTATTTATGCTGAACCAACTGCGTGCATTCCTCTGTCCAAAAGCAAGCAGGTTGACAAGGATATTGAATCTTGCAAACTCATTGATGAACAACCTCTGAGTTCCATGGTCCAAATTGTTATGCCCTGGGGCGGTATTCCACTCAGTCGTATCAATCTTGACCCCACTGAATTTAACTATCTGGATTTCATGCAACAGATTCTTGAAATCGGCACATTCTTAATACTAAAGGACGTTTGTCATTTTGACATTTCTGGACCAAATATCCTGTTTGACAAAAATAAACAACCGCGGATTATTGATTTCGGATTCGCATTCAGACCAGAGAAATTCACTTCTAACGACATTTCTTTGCGATGGAGAGAAATCGGGTTTGATCACGATACTGAAACTCCTGAAGTAACATTGATGTTAGCGGCTCACCAGGCAATGGATATTGAAGAAGCAATAGAGGCCCTTAAACAACAGAAACCTGCAGTTCTGCATATGGCATCACTCTGTGGAGTTTCTCCAGAGGTATGGGCAAAAGACCTGCATGATTGGACTCTCACATCTCACAGTTTTCAAGTACAGAACTGGGAGAGTTGCTGGAAAACATACTGGCCGGGATTTGATTCTTGGTCTATAGGTGCTCTTCTTCTCAATATCCTCGATATTCAAATGCATTTCCCTTCATTTATGGAATCGGATATCTGGAAGACTAAGGCCACTAAGATAAAGAAGGTGCTCACTGGTATGTGTCGTGCACACCCAGCCTATAGAATTGATGCAGCAGAAGCCCTGGCCTTTTTAACCGACGGAAAACATCCACTCATATCTAAAGGCGGTTCCGACGGGTATGGAAATAACGCTGAAGGGTATGTTTGGATCCAAGAAAAGAAAGATCGTCGCCAAGGCCTTTAACGAATCCCCCCTTCTGAACGTCCTTACTCATACGCATTCTCTTATCACGTGGTACACAAAAATAGCCACAAAAATCAGTATAGGATAATGGATCCTTATTATCCCTATACATGAAGTATGCTCTGTCGGGCCTAATTATAGGTCGGCCAGAAGCATCTATACGCTTTACTGGAAGAGCACCGGGTTTATGTGACCAATATCCATCAGGATCCTGGCGCAAGAAATGGTAGTCGCGCTTTGGGTCAACAATTAACGCAATCTTACTCGTCTTATAGGGACATTTCACCTCAAACTTAGTGGCTGTAACCTTAGGATTATCTCCCCATAAACGGGATACCATATCACCACAACCCTTCTCTTGTTTACCGAATCTCTCATGACCAGCCTTATATCCAGGCTGAGGAAATCCCACATTACAATCAGGCTCCTTCATGCAATCTTTCACATATTCTGGATCAATGATATCAATCGCATAAGCAAAACAGTTGTGACTATTTTCAACAAATTTATTGTGATTCCACTTTTTCATATCGAGTTCAGGCTCATATTTACTTACAGGACTCATTTTACACGACGAGTGTATTTTCCGGCTCTTTCTCTTTGATTTCTCTGATTTGCCCTGGGAGGATTGGCTCTTCTGAGGAGCGTGTTGTAAACACCACGGCATCTTCGGAAGAGGAGGTTTTTGGCAGCTGATATTGCATTGGCAAACCGGTGCCGTTGGCAATTTCTGGAAATGTGGCAGGGCTCTCAGTGCCATCTATTTTAATCCTCGGTAATATTCCATTGCTCATATCCTCTTCTTTCATATCTTCAATCCACCCATTCAATATCTTGCGTTTTTCTGTCGGAAGCATTGCTAAAAGCGCCTGCTGTGTAACAGGTGTCTGAGATGGCGTCATATTTGCGTGATGATTGCCATTTCCAACACCTGATGTATCGGTGAACTTCCAGTACTCCTCTTCAACTTGACGCATCTTTATTTTTTCCGCCATGTGAAAGAACACAAGAAATTGGTTTTCATGTGTTACAATAATGGATGATTCCTTCTGTGAATAACGGCCAGATAATCCAATGTATTGCCAACCTTCAGATTTAAGAAGCTCTAATGTAGTATTTATGAAGAAATACTTCTTATCTAACTTAAATAGTGTCAATAGGCCATTACAAATTGTTACAAACACTGATAATACCCATGTAGTCCAGTATATTGGTGCTTGATATACCGTTCCTTGAATTGATAGAAAAGCAGGTACAAGAATGCTACCTACGGTAATAATAATACGCGTGGTATAAAATTGTATTGATAAATTCCATGCACGTTGCTGAATATTATGTAATACATCTAAATATCTTTCTTGTAAAACTTTTTTTTTATAAGTCTCTATATTCAGGCTTTCAAACATATTAAATAGTATCTGTAGCTGATCAGATCTCCTACACATACCAGTATTTTATAGAAAAAATTGAATATAAATAATGTCGGTTAATTAGCAACTAAATGCCGTCCCTATATCCTCATGATTATAGCTCAGACGGTCACGGCTCTTGGTGGGGAATCAGATGTCCTTCTAGCATGTATACATCCATGTTCAATCGGCTTGAAGAGTCTGATAGATGCTTTGTCTACATCACTAACTCTCGCGGTGATACACTTGCCATTGCAGTTGAAAGTCCCCACTCAGACGATGCGGATGTAATATTCGCACCCGATTGGGTCTTATCAAAACTGGGTATAGATGAAGGTGATATGGTACTAGTGGATCCTATTACTGAGAAGCTGCCAAATGCAGAGTTAGTGAGGCTGCAGCCACTTACTGTAGCCACGGTTGAGAATCCTATATTTATTGAGGGACTTACTGAGGCACTTAATCAGCTTGGTGTCATTCAAGAAGGGTTTCTGTCTGCCATTGTTGACCCATCTATGCCTGAACTTCATGACTTCCTTGTTGATAAGCTGAACCCTGCTAAAGTATGTCTTGCAAATGGCGATCTCAATGTTGAAATGGTTTCGGCAATTGATTATAGCGAGCCTGAGCCAGAATATATAGCTACTGTAAGGCCCGATACACCTACCCCAGATCTATCTACAAGCCCCATTATGCCATTCATTCCGACGTCTGGTAATCTGCCAACACTCTTTGTACCCTTCAGTGGAAAGGGATATAGTATGAGTAGTATGCCAAAGAGAAATAGTTAGAATGCGGGTCTAAATTGTTCACCCATAGTTTATATAATGGCAGATACAGAATCCATTAATGCAGGTGCGGCAGTTATTTGCAGAGCAATACAGATCGCACTAGACACAGATTTTGGAGCACTTATCGGAAGAAATGGTACTATAGAGCTTGAACAAATGATACAAGTTACTCCAGATAGGGTACAAATTCTTGAAAAAAATGCAGGTATATTCCCAATAGCAGTACATAGTATTTTTTATAGGTGGCAGAAGGATTCAATAGAGGCCACTAAATCTGCAGATGTTTTAGCTACTGGTTGGTATGAGCCTCTGAAAGTTGCTGAATCTGAAGCTCTAGTTAAATGGAGTGTAAAAGCCAAACAGATTCCCTTGAGATCTCTAGAGCCGTACTATGTTGATAAACCCTTGCGATGGACGAACCTCCTTGAAGGCCATTCTGTTGCAGTAGTGACTAGTTTCAGCAGTACTGCTAAGTCCCAATGCGAGAGATTGGCCGAAATCTGGGGATCAAATACAATTTTTCCAGATAATATATCTTGGCACTGGGTTCAGACTGGTTACCCTAGATCTGTAGCAAAAGGTAGATGTGAGTGGCCCCCTTGTATCAATAATTGGCAACAGGCTGCAGAATACGTGGTTGGAGAAGTACTAAAGTCTGGTGCACGTTTTGCTCTCATAGGATGCGGAGGTATAGGAATGCCCATTGCTAAGATGCTAAAAGACCGCGGAATCATTGCACTGGTTCTCGGTGGCTCAATACAGGTCTTATTCGGAATTAAAGGGCGACGCTGGGAGAACCATACAGTGATATCAAAGTTATGGAATGACTCTTGGATTGAAGCTAGTAAAGATGAAATACCTGGCGGGGCCGAGTCAATTGAAGGGGGGTGCTACTGGATGTAAATGGCTGTAAAATTGAACTTGCTACTTACAATACTTAGGTACACATAATGAGTAGTAAAGAGCCCGTCGTAGCAAAGAAGCGTGTCTATAAGAAGAAGGCTGTTTCTGTAGCTGCGGCGCCAGATAATGTTATCGTTAGTAACACAGGTACAACAGCTACTGCAGCTCCGGTAGTAGAAAAGCCCAGCTGCGGTATCTGCTGCGAGACATACAATAAGGTCGCCAATACTGAAGTAAAATGCTGTTTCTGTCAAGAATCGGCATGTCGCCGCTGTATTCAGACTTTCATTACTAGTACTACGAACGACCCGCATTGTATGCATTGTAAGAAGGTCTGGGAGCGAGAATTCATAGACGACAACCTCACTGCTACCTACAGGATGAATGACTACAAGAAGCATCGTGAGAATATCCTCATGGATCGTGAGATTGCACTCATGCCAGCAACCCAGCATCGTGCCGAGCAAATTCGCGCAGCAGAGAAACTTGAAAAAGAAATGCTGCCACCCTTTGACCTCCAACTCAAGGAGCTTTACGCCCAGAGTGCTGAGTTGACTAAGAAGATCAATACTATTTACACCATGCGAAATGAGGTCTTATACGAGGCCCGCACCCTGCGCACAGGAAAAGGTAAGAAGGATAAGGTTGAGGTCAACTTCATTCGCAAGTGTCCAGACGGCGACTGTCGCGGATTTCTCAGTACTGCCTGGAAATGCGGACTCTGTTCTAAATGGGCCTGTCCTGAATGTCACGAGATCAAAGGTGATTCACGTGACACCGCGCATGAGTGCAAGCCCGAAAATGTTGCCACTGCAAAGCTGTTAGCAAAAGATAGTCGTCCGTGTCCTGGATGTGCAGTGGTTATATCTAAGATTGAGGGATGTGATCAGATGTGGTGCCCCCAATGCCATACAGCGTTTTCCTGGCGTACAGGTCATAAAGAGACTGGTGTCGTTCATAACCCCCATTACTATGAGTGGCAACGGAAGAATAATGGCGGTGTTGCACCTCGTGTTGCAGGAGACGTGGGCTGTGGTGGTATCCCTACATATCGTGAGATCCGTGATGGTATTGTTGGACTCAATAAAAATGAGGGCAATAATATGTACAACTTCCACAGGCTCTTGAACCATATTAGCCAAGTAGACATGCCAAGACTACATAATGTATTCAATCAGGCAGATAACGAAGAGTTACGTATCCAGTATCTGCTTGGTAATACTACTGCGGATGCAATGAAGTTGGAGGTACAGAAGCGTGAGAAGAAGCGTGAGAAGGATCGTGCTCAGAGGCGCGCATACGATGTTCTCATCCAGGGCGGCAGTGACCTGTTAAGGCGTATTATTTCCGAGAAGGCCTTTGAGAAGAAGCGTGCAATCGTTGATGAGATTGACGGTCTTCGCATCTATGTCAATGAGCTTCTTGCGAAGATCCATGATCGCCTGAAGCTTTCTGTACCCCAGTACACAAGTGACTGGGGTACGACATATCCCTTCTCACCAACTGCCAAGAAGGAGCAGAAGAAGGCAGCTACTCCTGTGACTCCTGGATCTACAACGACAGTTGCTGCAACCGATACTGGGGTGCTTCGTAATATTGTTGCCGCTGGAGCAGACACTGCAAGACTTGCAGAGGCGCTCCTGAATCTCAGGAATTAATTAGGCAATAGGGTATTGTAGATTTTATTTACTTCGTAGTCGTCCTTAGGATAATCTGGGCGGTCTGATAAAAAGCAGTCAAGCGCCTTTGAGTGAACATGCACTGTAGCCAATATACGACCATCTAGAAGAGGTTGCCAAAGAAATGTATTTTTGTTTTTTTTCCAATGAAAGGGCATTTCTTTTATTGAATAAAGGGCTGACTCATTCTCATAATTAGTTACCTTAGTACCACCGGTATTTCTGGAATCAATTCCTCCCACCCACTGTCCAACCACTAGAGAATCAAATAGGGTCTCAAATACTTCTGAATCTTCAGATAGGTACCACGGATTCTTGCTTGTATGCCCGCACTTAGATTTACGATTAGCAATTGTTCTATTTCTTAGCTCGGTTATTACTGGAAAATAATGCATTCGGTCATTATATTCTACAGCGTATGCAGCAAGTGATTGCATGTCCTCCAATGGTGTATTGATTATCTCTAGAAGAAATATATTAAAATCATGAATTGTTTCTACACTCGGAATAAACATAAAGGCTGGATGACCCTTTTCATCATTATCTCGCACCATTCGTAAAGTCTTTGTACCTCTCAAATGCTTAAGAATTGTATCAGTATTTACATAAAGTAATACATCATATTCCATTGTTAGTACATTAGTCAGACTATTCTGAATCATAAGTTCTTCAATAAAGAAAAATCTCTCCTTAACGTGTCTCCAGTACCCCTTTCGGAAATTAGTATCACCCTTAAAATTTTTCAGGAAGAAGCTATGAGCATCTGTACATTTTAGAGAGTCTGTATAAACCAAGACAGTCTTGTACTTATATGTAAGTTCATTAAAAAATGCAGTTTGTTTGTGAAATGCGTCAAGTATTATATATACAGTCACATTATCATTCCATAATGAAATCTGATGAATACAAGCCTTCATGTATAGGGGAATTGATTCACCTAAATGCGTAAGGATAATTGTATCGGTCATCTTTATAAAAAATACTAATATTCTTTAGACTCAGTAGATGACATCACCAAGTAATATACCACCTGGAGTCAAGTTAACTGGAGGTAAGCGAGCGCGTGATAAGAGAACACGTCGACCTAGTAGACGTGTGCGTATTAAGAAAACACGAAAGTCTAGAAAGTAAAAGAGTGCGTTCTAATTTTAGGTATAAATCCGGCTAGCATATTAGTTTATACATATGTCTTCATGGTTGAAGGGTGTCAAGAAATACGCAAAGGCTAAAAACCCTACGGGTCTTTATTACGATGTTTCTAATACAACTGAAGTTTCTGATACATATCTTGAATTATTAGGGGCATATATTTTCTGCAGAAAACAAAACCAACTCTGCAATATCTACGATCCCAATGGCTTGATTTTTGCCAGTATCAAATATAATACTCAGCTCAAGGTCGTAAAAGAACTCAATGACACTTTAACCAGTATTAGCTTACAATCCATCATGAGCACAATAGAGACCATGAAATTAAACGACATCCAAAAGTTCGCAGCTGAGTTATTTCACTATACACTGCAGTTTAATAAATCAATAACGGATGTGATTCAGAAATCATATGTCAGGCCTAATTTTGATATGGCAGTACATTTGGTAACTGATGATTCCGGGTCAAACTTCCAGTTCTATTTGGATGCCGTGAAAGAGTACCAGAAAAAGAGTAAGAAGCCTAAGATGACCGTATATGTTATGGCTAACTCATTTAACCAAGTAGAACAGTTTAAAAAGCTTTGTGACCCTTCCTGGAATCTTACTAGCTTGAGTAAAACGCCCCCTACGAGTGTTACGGCGCTTATATTTCAACAGCTGGCCGAAGTTCAGATATTTGCGGTTATACCCGCTGTAGTACTCAACTTTGACTTTGCTATTGACAGATTCATTTATATAATGCAACGTAATACACGAGGCTATGATTTTTTCAGGGAATTAAATGGCAAAACGTGGTCTCTTTCTGGTAATACCGTACTGCCTATAGCTTCACCTGCCATTATACCTAGTTCTACACATGTATCCCCCCCTGCAATTTCATCCCCTGCAGTTTCATCCCCCGCACCTCCTGCAGCCGCTACAGAAGGACAGACAATACGTATTGATGAAAATCTCAGTACTAACATTGCTCGTATAAGGGAAATTGCTCTTGAACACAGCCTGACCCCTGAAGAAACTGCGCTTCTCTTAAAGGCCGTATTGACAAACGGAAATATTTAAATTCAAACAATAGATGGATGAACTACATTCAATTCCAGGAGATGCAATTGATTTCTCTACTGCATCTGATTCAGGATATATTGCCTTCTTTCTCCTATTAATACAACTCGGAACTCTAATCTCCTTATGTCAAATTGTAAAAGTGAAACCTTATAGAGCCATAATCTATGCCGCATAATCAATTAAAAATATGCCAACAATTATATGTCATAAGAATATAATTGGTGTCATCGGTATTATTATAGACTATAATTCCATTCTTGTTATTTTTGGTAATATTTGTTCATGATATGACCGATCAAATGCATAGATACTCTCTCTAAAGTTCGCAGCAGGTCTAAATGCTATCGGCCTAATTGACTGAATAAACTGCATTGCTTGATGAGCTGTGAGCCCCCTTTTAGCAATCAAATACATTGCAACAATCGCTGCTGAACGCTGCATTCCTGCTGCACAATGCACGAGCACCGTATTTCCAACATTATGCTCCTTAAAAAGAATATACAGGATCTCGTGTGACCAGAGAGTCATGTTTCGGATTTCATCTGGCTGCAAGTTATCATCAACTGCAATTCTATACTGTTTTTTGATCCTAGGTGAAAAGGGGATATCTTTGCTGGCATTAAATACTACCGTAATGCCTTTCTCTTCTAACCATTTATCGTTCAATGCAGCCCTTTTGTTCCCCAGCCAAATCCCAGGAACTATCTCATGTGCATCAGGTACCCCTGCCATTCTTATTGCTTCTAGTAGTAAAAATGAAAGGGAATCGCGAATAAACTTCGGCAACAAAGTATGAAATATCCTAAAAATGCTCTTACACTCCATCTCTATAGATACGAGGAAGTAGTTTCTTCATTTACCTGGAGTATAATTAACCGAAAATACACCGAGGCAATCTTTTGGGGTATTGAATTGTATAATAGTGGCATGATGGATGATGGATTTAACAGACTTACCGAAGCGTGGGCTCAATATATCGGATTTGCCAAACATGGTTACCAGATTCTAAATGACATATTGAGATTAGAAGCCGAGTATCAGGCTGATAATTTAGACAGAGATATATTTGTATTAGCTATATACAGTTGGTGCAGTGTACAAATGGATTCCACTGTAAGCCAACTTCTTATCCGGGGTTCTATTACTGCTACTGACTGGAATATAACCTTCCCACATTCCCTAGAGTACAGGAGTATCAATGAGGCAGTTATCAGCACTTTGTCCAGGGGGAAGACGATGGAGGCATGGATCCTATCTCGGTCCCTTGATTCAAAGGATATCTGGACAATTATAGAGAAACTTGCAGCAGAGACACCCTACAAGCACTCTATCTATACGAAACTTGCGGTTCTAGAAATACCAGAGTACACCCGCCTCGCATGCTGTTTCGTATTACTAGGACTCACTGATTTCTTTATTGACGAGTTCATAACCGATATGAAACCAAAAGCACTACCTTCGGAAGTTAGTGCCCTGATTGAAGACTGGGATACTGAAGAGTCAATAAGAAAGTTACGCGCATTTCCTATAAGACCCGAAGCCATTACATATACATGTGATAGAAGCAAGATTCCTATAAGTGAATCTACAATGGCAGATTTGCACTACGAGTTTGAGAAGAATATTCAGTCATCACCATGCTGGCAAGTAATTCTAGAGCCCTATATGGCCGATACAAAGTGGAAAAGTGATATACTAAAAGAGCAATTCTACGATACCTACTTTCCATACAAGTTAGGTGATATCCCTGACGAATGGTCGCTGAAAGACAAGGAACTTTCACATAACAGGGGTCTGGGTAAAGCCGACCATATTGCATTAAGACAGCACTTAACAAATATCCTCCGAAACAAGTCATGTATCGGAGCATATTCATGTAATCCATCTGATCTTCCCAAGAAGCTACCAGAATCTTTAGAGTGGGATTCACTGTATAAGTCTATTAGGCCTCCTTGCGCAGAGCACTTGAAAAAGCTACTACCATTCAAGCCAAAGATCAAAGTGTTTGCTATTGACACCTAGGAATACAGGTTCTTAATTGCATCCACAACCTCATTTTCAAGTGGTTCATAGTTAGTAATACACGGCCTCAAAATAGTGACTGGCACGTTGACGCGGTCAGTAAAGCAATAAACCTTATTCGTAAGTAGATCCTTTACAAAAGTAAAAATACTCTCGTCGGTACAAGAATATACTAAAGTTGTATCTGAAGTTTTTACAACAGTACGTATG
>Ga0209444_10001519_pt1 | contig 12745 bp, 5 predicted proteins | sample LauGreFaBDMM15DN_2_FD_188215 | JGI IMG/M metagenome (GOLD analysis project Ga0209444, IMG submission 188215) | Freshwater lake microbial communities from Lake Michigan, USA - Fa13.BD.MM15.DN (SPAdes) (version 2) | ecosystem: Environmental > Aquatic > Freshwater > Lake | place: Lake Michigan, USA...
AGTATCTCAAGATAGCGGACTTGCATATCGTATTGGTCGCTGTAGCGATTCAGTTTATACATATATGGTGGGTGAAATAGGTGAAGTCCGCATCTACAATGCCGCTTTAACACAAGCCCAAGTCACGGCCGATTATGAGGAATCTCTACCAACCTTTTCACCAACACCATCACCTCTACGTCTCCTCCTCAAGGCCCTTGATTACACCTCAGGTGCCTGGTTAGATGAGTCAATCTATGGGAATGACGCCACACTAGCGAACGGAACGGCCACAAAGAATACCGCCGGCAATGGCCTCGTCCTCGATGGATCAACGAGCTGGTCCTTCCCAGATCTCGAGCTAGGCAATGCATGGACTGCCGCAGTTTGGGTGAAGTATAAGGATAACGCTGGAAACAACCCATCCATTCTTTCACAAGCTAGTAATCCTGGCGTGGCTATTATATTATCAAATGGTTATCGTGGTGGCTTTTATAACAATGGCTTACAACTCGGCTCTAGAATACCTCTAGTATATGATCAGTGGGTCAATGTTCAAGTGACATGGAATGGAACAAATATAAAAACATATATAAATGGAACTCTACTCGGCTCTGTCGCAGTAACTGGAATGAGTACAAGCAACGGCCAATCCTTTGATATTGGCCTGAATGTAAGTACAGAAGAATACTTCGTGGGCGAGATAGGTGAGGTACGTGTCTACAACGAATCTTTAACACAAGAACAAGTAACAGCCGATTACAATGAATCTCTTGCCACTTTCCCCAATGACCCAGTCGTCCCCTTAGTCCTCCAACTCAAGGCTGTTGATTATGTCATGGCTGCAGACCTTGAACCAGATTTTACAGCCGTTAGACCAGATATCTCAGGCTGCGTCCTCTGGCTAGACGGTGCCGATTCGGCAACAATCACTCTTGACACAACCGTTACAGCTTGGAATGACAAGTCTGGCACTGCAAACAATGCGACAGGTGTAGGTGGGTTAACTGTATCAAATAATGCAGTTGTCTTTGATGGAACTGGTTATTTTACAACGCCTTACACAGCAAATCCTACTGCGGAAACGACCTTTATTGTCATGAAGTTCAATTCAACTGCTGATGCCAGTGTCATGGATAGTGATTCTAGTTTAGCACAGCGACAGTTAAATTTATATGAAGATAAATTTCAGTTAAATGCTGGAGGTGAAGCCGGCCCATATGGAAATAATACGATTCCTGTAAATACTACTATATTATATGGTTACACATTGGATACAACAATAAACATGTATTATAATGGAATACTTGATATAAGTGGCTCAACTCCAACCTTTGCTAATGGGGGTAACACATGGATTGGTGGTAATAATTATGGCGGTACTAATGGCTTCTTAATCGGCACCATATCAGAAGTCCTCATATACAATAGTGTACTTTCTAACACAGACCGCCAAGCAGTTGAAGCCTATCTAATAGACAAGTGGGGTATACCAATTCCAAATCCCTGGTTAGACGAATCTACATATGGAAATAACGCTACCATTGAAGAAGGAACCGCCACAAAGAATTCAGCTGGCAATGGACTCATCCTTGATGGCTCAACTGCCTGGACCTTCCCATCTGTCGGTCTAAGCGACACCTGGACGGTGAATGTCTGGTATAAAAATACGGCACCATCTATCGGTCAAGGATCCATTCTTACACAGATAAATCGTAACGGTGCCTTCCCTCTTTCACTTGGTATGAATAGTCGCTATCCTGATGATTTATTGAATGTAAATATGGGAGCATTTAAGGGTCAATGGTATTACGGAACAGGTATCCAACTTCTAGGAGGCACGTGGATGAACATTCAGGTAACATGGGATGGCACAAATATGTTAACCTATGTGGATGGAGTATTAGTGGGTTCTGTGACAATTTCTGTCAGTTTGATGAGTAACGGCCAACAATTTCGTATCGGTCGCCGCTTTGATGATGCATACTACATGGTGGGCGAGATAGGCGAGGTACGTATCTACAATACCACTTTAACACAAGAACAAGTCACGGCAGATTATGAGGAATCTGTCGCCACCTTCCCTAACCCACAACCACCAGCACCCAGCAGCCAAATCGTCTTTTCTAATGGACCCACAGATTTTGGAACATCCCCTGTAACACCTATGATAACAGGAAATGTGACCTATACAACCATAGATTCTAAGGATTGCGTGAATCTAGATTGCAGCGGTGCAAGTCCAAAGATTTCGATACCCTGTTCCTTTACTGACACCTCCTCTTTCACAGTGGCCACCTGGATTTACATGGATAATGTAAGTGAATGGTCTATACCTATTGCAATCACAGGCACTTCTTTCCGCCTTTATCTTGGATTTGATGGAAGTGGCTGTGAAATGTATATTGGCGATACTACCAGCACATATTACACATATTCTGTGGATTGTTCTGTACTAACCTGGTCTCACCTATCTGTTTCTTATTCTAGTAGGTCATTCACGTTAACTGTAAATGGAAATCCTTACTCTTTTGCTTTGCCTCAAGGAAAAACCTTTACAGCATCGCAAATTGTCTTGGGCGGCAATGTTGCAAGCCAACCTGCGGTAATTGAGTATGGAAGTATTGCTAAGACATGGAGTGCCTACTTTCACCAGCTGTGCATCTTTAACACACAACTCACGGCTGGAGAAGCTTCTCAAGTTTACTTACAAACAGCTAAGAATTTCCTCTTTACCGCACCACAAGGTGCGACCATATACGGACTTTCTACGGTATCTAAGACTCAGACATCTTTCACGGCTGAATGGCAAGGTACAGGCACTTACACATACAGCCTGACGCCAAATCATGGATCTTACACGGAGTCAGGCAATTCTGTCACTTATACAGGACTTACCGCGGGAACGACGTATACTCTCAGTGTAACAGCAGATACAACAACAATAAGTCTTCCCATAACGACTGTTGGCCTCCTGGAACCCATCAATCAGTTCATCATGGCGACCGAGAATGGTGATGTGGGAAGTTCACCAGTGGTTCCATTGCCTCTCATACAATCACCAGGATCTATTGAATACACCACTTACAATGGTAAAAATTCTATGCATATTGTGTCAAATGGTTATTCTACGAAGCTTACGATACCATGTGTATACACAGATACAACACCTTTTACACTAAGTGCCTGGCTTGCCGTAGCTGATGATACGAATACTGTGTTATCGCTCAACGATGGAATAAGAAATATTGTATTTATATCTATTTCTCCTAATTCCTTGCTTGTAGGTGCCGGCAGTCAATATTCTATAATTGCAGGGTCTACTTATATATCTGATACATGGAATCATGTTACAATCACATACAGAAAATCTTTTAATATATATGTAAATGGCGTGTGTATATTCAGTGTAGCATCACCTTCTTTCACATCAACACAGATGACAATCGGTGGAACAAGCCCATATGTTTTCTATTACACGGAAACTACCACATGTGATGCGTATATTCGCCAACTATGTACCTTTGACACAGTCCTAAGCAATGAGCAGATTTCTATCCTTGCAGCAGCAAACGATTACTTACCTCTTGTTCCTGTTACAGGCAAGCCATACTCAGTGTCGTGCACAGAACTCTCATCCACCTCTTTCACAGTCAATTGGATATACTCAGGGGCCACCTCATACACATACAGTTTCAATGGAACACCTGTAACACCCTCAACCGATAACGGTGTCTCAGAGCAGAGTGCAACCTTTACTGGTTTGACCGCGGGAACAGACTACATCTTAGTCATTACTGCGGATTCTTATTCTTCAACACCTGTTGTCATAAGCACAAATCCATCCTTAGTCGTTTTATTGAGAGGGGTTGATTATACCAGTAATGAAATTTGGTACGATAATTCATTTTACGGACGTAATGCCACCGTAGAAGATGGTTCAGCTCTAGCAAATGCTCAAGATAATGGTATCATTCTAAATGGATCCACGAGCTGGACCTTCCCCAATGTGGCGGTTGGTAATGCCTGGACGGCGAATGTGTGGTATAAGAATACTGGATCACAGCAAGGTGGTAGTGCTGGTGCGAATGCAGCTATTCTAACACAAATACCAGGTGGGGCATCAGGCGAGTTTACAAATTTAACAATAGGTGATATCAATGGTGAAAATGATGGAACAGTTGAAGCTGGCTTTATTAATGAGACGACCACGAAAAGTTCTGCTATTACACTAAGTGGTTGGACAAATATTCAAGCGACCTGGGATGGGACAGATCTGAAGACATATGTTAATGGAACATTATATGATACAGTTAGTGGCGGCACTTCTGTAGATTATCTTACAAACTATCGTATAGGAAAGTTTTGGGATACAGGCGAGTACATGACTGGCGAGATAGGCGAAGTCCGCATCTACAATATCCCTCTAACACAGCAACAGGTGACAGCGAATTACAACGAATCTCTCAAGAACTTCTTCCCAACTCCATTGAATCACTTCAAGCTTTACACGAATACTACAGATACTGGAACTGAAGAAGTCACACCAACCGTCAATGGAACAACCTCTTTTACACAAGTTGAAGGAGAACAATGTATGTATTTTAATGATACATATCTATCAATCCCTTTTACACAAACTGATTTCACGATTGCTGGCTGGTTCTATGTGAATGACACGAATCGCTATACTGCGTGGTCTCTTTCATCCACGGCCACAGGAACAGACTTTGGCATCAATGTAGATATTTCAGGTAATAATCAGTATTATGAGATTGCTTTAGCAAATGAAGTTGTTAGTATAACAAATGGATTTATGCCCAGTACACACGGCTGGTACCATCTTGTTATTACACTAAATACGATAACAGGAAAGGGATTCACATACGTGAACGGTAGAAATATGTTAGGTCCCTTCTATTATCCCAATCCAATCAACACAAATTATCTGCTGATAGGAAAGGGTGATAGTAATTTCCAAGGATATATACGTGATTTCATGGTCTTCCCACAAAGTCTGACAATGCCTCAAGTAGAGAATCTATACCGTTCAACAATCACAACGGCGGTTTACTTGAATACTGTTGCTCCACCATCTCTAACAGACTGCAAACTCTGGTTTGATGCTGCTGACAATAGTACTGTAATTCTTACAGATGGTGTACTCACACAGTGGAATGATAAGTCTGGTAATGCACAAAACGCGACGGCCGTTGGAAATCCAACGTACAACGGCAGCAGTATTATCTTTGATGGTAACTCTTACTTTACCTTACCTGATGGGGCAATTCCTTTTAGCGATTCTTCGTATTCTATTTACATTATTACAACACCTGTAGTGGACAAAATTAATGTTATGTTATATGGTGGAAGTGATGAAGCAAATTCTTCTCTAGGTATTTTTTCTGCAAGTGATGGAAGATATGTAGGTACATATTGGTATAATAATGACATAAATACACCTGGTCCTCTTAACTTAGGCAATACTATCCTATATGATTCATTTTACACATCTGGTGGAGATCGCAATGCATATAACAATGGCTTCTATGGAGGTTCTGACACACCTGTACCAAGAACTCAACCTAATACTGGAAATTACATCGGTACTTCACCTGAAATTGCGAGTTACAATTTGGTTGGAACAATCCAAGAAATCTTAGTGTACAGCACTTCACACAACAGCACACAAAGGCAGGCAATCGAAGGATACTTGGCGACCAAGTGGAACTTACGATCAAGACTCCCTGTAACACATCCTGCCTACTTGGCTTCCAATCCTGTAGGAGCACCAATCGTTACACCAGCCTTCACGGTCGCGGTTGGCAATGGAAATCAAGATAACCAATTCGCCTATTCATATGATGGACTTGTATGGAATATCACGAAAAATCAACCCTTTGCTGGAAGTGATGCTACTGTTTGGTCAGTGGCGTGGAATGATTCTTACTGGCTGGCCGGCGGATATAATGGCACACAAACTATATGTATTGCAATGAGTTACGATGGAATCAACTGGTACCAATCTCTAAACAACCCCTTTTCTGGCGGTTCTGTACGTGGATTAGCTTGGAACGGTACCATCTGGATTGCTGTTGGAAGTAATGGAGGCCAAACAGTAACCATCGCCACAAGTTCTAATGGAATGACGTGGACTGCCTCAGGCAATCCCTTTTCTGGTGGAAGTGGCGGCAATCCGATAGTATCATATGCGGTGGCGTGGAATGAGACATATTGGCTAGCTGGTGGAAATAACTTAGATTCTTCAGTTTGTATAGTAAAATCGAATGATGGAATTACTTGGACAGATTCACTAACAGCAGGTGGCAATAATATCTTTAATCAAGGTTCTTGCAAGGCAATAGCCTGGAATCGCGTATATTGGCTGGCAGTTGGATATAATGGAGGGCAGCAAATATGTATTGCCAAGAGTACAAATGGAGTTAACTGGACAGCTTCTCCAACAAATCCCTTCATAAACGGCAGTTGCGAAGGAGTAGCTTGGAACGGTTATCTTTGGGTAGCGGTTGGTAATGCTCCTAATGCGATTATCGCAACAAGTGCAGATGGAGATAACTGGACAATCAGGCCAAATCCATTTTCCAACGGGTTTATTGAGGGAAACGGAATCAACTGGAATCCTACTAGTAACATATGGATTGTGTCTGGATATAATTCAGCATCTTCTGTAACACTTGCCACAAGTATCGATGCACTCACCTGGACGCCTGTTGCGACAAATTCTTTCGTTGGTGCGAGTATAACCTCATCAAGTCGTAGTATTATTACTCCAGTGAGCAACCTTCTTTTACTAAGAGCCATTAATTATGTAAACGGTAGCTGGGATGATGAGTCAGCCTATGGTAATGATGCGAACTTGGAAACTGGTTCAGCCACTAAAAACACCCAAGGTAATGGTCTCATCCTAAATGGCCAAACGAGCTGGACTTTCCCAAATGTTCAAGTAGGAAAGTTCTGGACAGCGGCTGTTTGGTATAAGAATACTGGAAGTATTACGAATTCAGCAATTCTTACACAGATATCCAATGATGTATCTACAGTTAATTTAGCGATTGGTGCTCCAACCGTTGACAATACATCTTACTTATCTGGTACATTTTTCAATGGTGTATGGGAACGTGGAACAGAGATTACCTTAACAAATGAATGGACAAATATACAAGTTACATGGGACGGTGTGAATATGAAGACATATATTAATGGAGTACTTCTAGGAACCACGCAACCTGGTGGAATAGCAGCAGATGGAGGCCTTGGTTATCGTATTGGAGCAAACTGGAGATCACTTCCTAATCGCACATTTATTACAGGTGAGATAGGCGAAGTCCGTATATATAACGGACCTCTAACACAGGAACAAGTTCTTGCAGACTATGAAGAGTCAAATGATATCTTCGCCACAGCACCACCAGGTCAACCACCAACGCCCATAGTCCTAACACTATATTCAGCCACAGGGTCTTCTTTTGATGTCAGCTGGACAGGAGGAGTAGGTGCAACATCTTATTCATACGTACTCAATGGTGCTACTGTATCACCATCATTTGACAGAGGCCTAGCAGGAAAGACAGCTGTCTTTACGGCTCTGAGACCATCAAGACTCTATACACTTACGCTTACGCTTACAAATTCAAGTGGTTCTGTTACAGATACACAAGATATAACAACTCTCGAAATACAGCCAGCGGTCAATCCTGAACTTGTCACAAACTTGGGGAATACATTCGTGAATTTAGAAACACCTCTAGCCGCATCTACTGCGATCCAGGAGGCACTGGCTGGGAATGCTGCTCCAGAGACAATCGTTGCTGCTACCCTCGTTACAGCTACGCCAGTTATGTTCACTGCTCTCACCAAAAATCCAGTATTCGCTGGCTCTTCTGTAAGCATTCCATCTTCTTCTTCAGCCGCGATTTACAGAAATTTCGCACCAACCGTGAGAGTTAATAAGGCCCTTCCTCTAAAAGTAAGCTTCCCTGCGGCAGATGGGTCAGTGAAGGCACCAGGTTCTGGTGCAAATTCAAAGCTAGCTATCGATTTGGCGAGAGATGCCTTTGTTCCCTTTACTGGTGCTACAGGATATGGTATTAAGGTTATTTCAGGCGTACAGTATTTCATAACACCTACAGATGCTTCAGGAACCCTAGTTAATGTTGGAGATCAAGTAACTTTTATTTTAGACACTGGTAAATCTGTGACAGTTGTAGTAGCTGACTTGGATATCGTGTTTGTTCCCTATGTTGCTCCTAAACCAGTAGTCTGCTTCTTCGGCGATGCACCTGTCTTGACTCCAATGGGATATAAACGTATGGACCGCATGCAAGTGGGTGATACGGTGGTTACTCCCACAGGTACGGCAACTGTAGAGCTAATTTCTAAGGAAAACCACATACCATTCTTTGACACAAACCCTTACGTCATTCCAAAAGGAAAATTCGGTGCTATTACAGACATACGTATTTCACCAAGACACAAGGTTTCTCTAGATGGTAAAATGATTGAAGCCCGCTTCCTTGGGCTCAAACAAGAAGAAGTGAATTATATTATGTACTACAATCTTCAAATCACTGGCGGTCAGAATATGGTGGTGGGCGGTGTTGAAGTGGAATCTCTTGCTCCAGGAAATGTAAAAATAAGTAATCAACTCTTAGACCAAATAATAACAACTCAGTATGGCGGCAACATACCTGAAGAGATGAAAAATAAGTGCCACTTCTTAAATGATGGTGTTACTCTTCCTGTAAGGAATTAAATACTTTTAGCAATAATGCTACCACGTGCCTGAACCTCAGGGGAATCCATATAATCTGATATAGATACACCATAACGCATATTTTTCATAAGAGTATTAAATATACTAACATCTACATTCATCTCAAGGGTAGATATATTCTTGAGAGGAAACCAGGCAACTTCGGCAATCTCACGATTGTCTCTACAAGCAGCTAAAGGCCTGCCTGTGACTGCAAATACAAAGTAAGAGCCACCCTTGAGCTTGTGATAACTTGTATACTTATCATTTAACACAAGACCAGTCTCCTCATATAATTCACGAGTTGCAGTTTGAAGGTCAGTCTCACCCTTCTTACAGTGTCCCTTAGGAAATGACCACTTCTGACTGAGGCGACCACGGACGAGGAGAACCTCGCCCTCGTTATTAATTATAATACAGCCATAGACCTTCATATGTCTAGGCTTGTAGCTCTGAAATGCTGAAGGCATTGAGGGCTGAGCCTTGGAATTATAGAAATGATCGTGCATTGCTACCTTGTGTAACTTCAACTTGCGTGAAGCCAACAATCAAATTTTAAGTTTTATGAATAAATGGCTGTAGCCCCAAGGTTACGCTGCGGTCTTGGAAATCGTCTCTTTCAAACCATGGCGGCCATAGGAGAAGCTGAACGTAGCAATGGTACACCTGTCTTTTTCCTTCCAAGAATAAGTCAAGAACACGGTGGATTTGAAATCCTTTTTCAGCTTTTTCCAAATATTCCACTTATAGAAACTGCTCCCACCTGGCAAGAAATAGATGAATCTCAATTAAGCACAAACATACGAACACACACAACACCTCTTACACAAAATCTAGCAGTATTATCTGGTTTTTTTCAAGATGAGAAATTTTTCCCGACATTAGAAAATCCCCATTGGCCACGACTTCCGGCACTCAATCCACCAGAAGATTCTTGGGGAATTCACTTCAGATTTGGCGATTATCAAATTCTCAAACATTACCACGTGGATCTTTCAAGATATTACTATTACACAATCACAAAGATTCCGAAGGGGTCAACGGTCACCTTATTTTCTGATTCTCCCGAGCGGCTTCCACCGATTATGAAAGAAATAGAAGGCCTAGGATACAAAGTCAAAATATTTAATAACCCTGATATCTTGGAAACTCTGAAGGCCTTTGCTGCTTGTGTAAAAGGGATATGTTCAAATTCCACCTTTGCCTGGTGGGCTGCGTACTTTGCTTGGAGAGCCAATAATGATTACAGGGCGTATATTCCAAATCGTTGGCTCACCACACATGAACCAGTGCGTCTTAATCACCCTTTTACACAGACTGTTGATCTTGACTCTATAAATGCGGAACCGGCCTTATTATCATTTTCACATTCTTAAATATATGGAAAATTCTTCAGTAGCAGAAATTCTCATAAATTCTGTTATAAAGACGGTTGGAAAGCGTGAATTTCTCAAGACAGTGGAAAAACTTTTTGAGAATAAGAAAGAAAAAGAAGTTCGAACGAAGGCGGATGTTCCGGCTGACGAGATGTGTGTTGCGAGAATGAAGGGCGAGCGTACAGGCATCAAGGTGGGTCGCTATGTTTTGTTTGACGCGGTTCGTTGCAACAGAAAGGGCGTTGATGCACATATGTGCCGCATTCATGCGAATCAGGCGGTCAAGTTCGGCGAGCTTCCTCTAGGGCTCTTCAAGGATCCTGTGTCAGATGAGTTAAAGAAGGTCTTTGGTGAGATTTAACTGACCACCTATCAGAAATGTCCTGGGCTATGTATGAACCAGTAGATTCTGTTTATCCACAAGGACCCAGCCAAAACCCTGTGCAGCTTCAGCAGCCACAGATGCAAACAAAGAATGACTATGTTGCACAGACGCCTGTTCAGATGCCTCACCAGATGCCTTCTCAACCTAAGCAATATCCTGAAGCTTCTAAGAACGTCCCAGTACCTGAAACTAAGCCAACCAAAACGTCTTGGTTAGATATCTCAGATTATCACGAGTTGACCGATTGGGGATTTCTATTGACGGCTGCTCTCGTGGTTGAGGCCGTTGTTATAGCCATCACCAGATTCTTCCCAGCCTTTTCTGGGAAGTACTTGAATCTCTGGTATTCTCGTTTCCGTTTGTCCGCCATTCTCCAAGATATCTTGAGTGTCTTGCTCGGCTTTGGAATTGCGAGATATGTTTACACAGAGTATGTCTACCCCAACTATGATTGGAATCCTACGTACTTTACAGGACTTGCTGTACTCATCCAAGTTGTGCATGATGTCCTATTTTACATAGGTGTAGTTCGCCAGGTTCCCGAGGGACAGAATGGAATGGTTGATATCTTCAAGAAGTATGCCGAAACAACGAGCTATAAGGCCGTAATTGGCGATTCTGCCATCATGGTGGGCACCGGTCTAGGTGCGATGATAATCAAGTCCTTCCCATTACATGCGGCCTTCTTGGGCTTAGCGGCAGCATACACGATTCCCTATTTCATGGAAGTCAAGAACGAGTTCAGCGTCTTGTCTTAAAGCGGCACGTTAAAGCCAGATAATAACATTCTTACAGTACATCATGTGCTGTAAGAATGGCACTAGGGCATTTTATGTTTTATTCAGGACAATTGAGGTAAGTAAGCCAGTACAGATTTTCTCAAAGCAGAATCATATTTATAGGCCCTTAGATGTTTTCAACCAGTTTCCAAGCCCACAGGAGGTAGTTTTCTCTATGAAAAAGAATCTGGTGAATGATATCTATTCGGTAAAGATAATGAAGGTAGATATTCCTTATTCTAAGCTTTTCTAAGGGTTAAGACAAAATTTAATAGTATAATTAATGGTTTCAGAATCCATTAATTATATGTTTTGGGCCACATTAATACCTTTTATTAATCACCCTTATCTAAGGGTCATACCCTTAGCCGCATCTTCTATGGTTGCAGTTTCCGTATTCTGCCCTCTATTTTATCCGAGTTATTATCCATATGACCCAGCCATAAATAGCATAGACTTGGCAATTGTATCTGTAGTATATCCATATATAACATATATTTATCTAAACTGGGAACCTATTGAAGATATACCAGTGAATTCTGTGAATGCATTTACAAGTCTAGGATTTTATATCTTATTCATGCTCTACTTTCTGTATTATTCAGTTATTCAGTTTTCCAATCATCCAGGTGGCATCCTCATACAAATGGGAAATGTCTATATGTCAGCTTCTTGGTATATATATTTCTCTACATGTTCTCTTCTATATTATTTTATATGTATAAAATTATCTCAAAGAACTAAGAGTATTAACGATTGGTTAAAAAGTCTGAAACGTATGAGACCCTCGATTGAAGAATTTTACAGGGTATACAAGCAGCATCATAAGGCAATTAAGACCTTTGGACGCAATTGGAATTTCTTAGTTTTCATGGGTTTTATAATTCTAACCTACCATATTCCAATAGATCTTATAAATGTAATCTTTAATAATAAATTAATGGATATCGCTGGCATTGTGGTAAAAAGCCTGGGCTTGGCTTGGTATACCTATAAAATCTGTGAATTAAATGATATGGATACGAAGATAATATCGTATCTCTATAAACATGACCTCTATTACACAGAAATTGCTAAGATAGAAAAGTACGCATTTCACCACGAACTTGGCTTGAGTTTTTATGGAATCAAGATTAATGGGCCTCTTATTCTAAAGGTTGGGCTACTGCTTATTAATCTGGTTATTCCTACTATTTACGCACTACTCACTAGCAAGGTCTAAACTCTCTCACCAATTCTATTATAGAATGGATCTCAACGGTCATCTACGTCAGGCTATCGCATGGTATGGGTTCCAGGCGGTTCACGATACATTCCAAGAAATCTGTAAGGAGGATTACGAATTCTTGAAGAAGCTTTATGAGGTCTCTGTGCCGGCCAAGGTTAGACCTTCTCCTCCTGCACCTGTACAGGAGGCTCCTCAGGAGGAGGAGATTCCTAGACCCGAGAAGCT
>Ga0209444_10001521_pt1 | contig 12742 bp, 14 predicted proteins | sample LauGreFaBDMM15DN_2_FD_188215 | JGI IMG/M metagenome (GOLD analysis project Ga0209444, IMG submission 188215) | Freshwater lake microbial communities from Lake Michigan, USA - Fa13.BD.MM15.DN (SPAdes) (version 2) | ecosystem: Environmental > Aquatic > Freshwater > Lake | place: Lake Michigan...
GTTGGGGTATAGATGAACCTTTAATGGATATTTATTCAGAAATATTAAAACCATATATAGCAGAACAGAAGGCAACATTTAGAAATTTAATTACTTGGGACAAAGGACACGGACAAGGGCAAAATTCAGAGAACACAAGAAGCTATGCAATAGCAGACGAAAAATGTTTATTTGCAATGATGGGAGTTCAAGGCTTTAATAATAACGCAGATAATTATTTTGAAGGCTGGGAGCCAATTAGAGATTATTTATTATCACAAAGAATAAAAGCAGGTTGGGATATTCCAACAATGAAAAGAATTGCAGGGCATAGCGATTTAAGTCGTGACCATTGGACGTGTAAAAGTCAATGGAATATGCCAACTATTGAAGTGTATAAATGTTTCCAAAAATGGTGTGTTGACAATAAAGTTGATGCTTTTAAAAAAGAATACGAAGAACTTAAAAAAGAATACGAAGAACTTAAAAAAGAATATTATTCTACAAGGGCATACTTTAATAATGTACACGATAACTTTAACAATGTTTGGAAGTTTGATAGGCACATAAGAAATGGAAGCGAAGGAGGACACGCAACACCTAAACCAATTCCACTATGCGAAAGAGCAATTAAATCAAGTTGCCCCGATAATGGTTTAGTGTTAGATGTATTTTTAGGTAGTGGTTCAACAATGGTAGCATCACACCAATTAAAACGTAAATGTTACGGAATGGAATTAGACCCGAAATATTGTCAAGTTATTATTGACCGAATGAAAAAACTTGACCCAAGTTTAGTAATTAAACGCAACGGAGAAATAATTAGAGATTAATTAGAAAGATGGCAAACGAAGAAAACTTAATACCTGCACAGAAAGGTGAGGTTAGAAATCCAAACGGAAGGCCTAAGGGTGCAAAGAATAGAAGCACAATAGCACGTCAATGGCTAGAAGTAAATCAGTCTTTAAAGAATCCTTTAACAGGTGAACAGGAGACAATGTCACAAGAAGATTTGATGACTTTAGCTTTGATTAAAAAGGCACGTGAAGGCGATGTAGCAGCGTACAAAGCACTAATGGATTCAGGTTACGGACAACCTTTACAACAAATCGAACAAACAATACTAGAGCAACCTTTATTCCCAGATGTTCACACGGACGACCTCGATAAATAAGATACTCGCCTTAAAAAAACGAATCAAGATAATCCAGGGAGGTACATCTGCAGGAAAGACTTTCGGTATATTACCAATCCTGATAGATAAAGCAATTCGTACAGACAACTTAGAAGTTTCGGTTGTATCTGAATCAATCCCACATTTGCGTAGGGGTGCGTTAAAAGACTTCCTTAAAATAATGAAGTGGACTAATCGTTACATTGATGGACAGTTCAACAAATCATTACTTAGATACGAGTTTTTAAACGGAAGCGTAATGGAGTTCTTCTCAGCAGATGACGCATCTAAACTAAGAGGAGCAAGAAGAGATATCTTATACATAAACGAGTGCAACAACGTCAGCTTCGAATCTTACAATGAGCTTTCTATTCGTACTAAGAGAGAAGTGTTCTTAGACTTTAATCCTGCAAATGAGTTTTGGGTACACAAGGAACTAAAAGACGAACCTGACTCAGACTTTATTATTTTGACCTACAAGGACAACGAAGCACTTGATGAATCAATCGTAAGCCAAATAGAAAAGAATCGTGAGAAAGCAGCTACGTCATCTTATTGGGCGAATTGGTGGAGAGTTTACGGACTAGGAGAGATTGGAAGTTTAGAAGGAGTTATCTTTAACAATTGGAAAACGATAGACACGATACCAAGCGAAGCAAAGTTAATAGGAATAGGATTAGACTTTGGATACACAAACGATCCTACCTCAGCAATTGAGATTTATAACTACAACGGACAAAGAATCATAAACGAAATATGTTACCGTACAGGAATGGTCAACTCAGACATTGCAAAAGTGCTACCGAATAGCGTTACTATTTATGCAGATAGCTCAGAGCCTAAATCAATAGAAGAGATTAGACGATTCGGCAAGATGATTAAAGGCGTAACCAAAGGAGTTGACTCTATCAAGTTTGGTATTGACGTAATGCAACGACAGGAATACTTAGTTACAAGTTCCAGTACAAACCTAATCAAAGAGCTTAGAAGCTATTGTTGGAGCGTAAAGAAAGACGGAGAGAAAACAAACGTACCTATAGACCATTTTAATCACGCTATTGACGCATTAAGGTATCACGAGATGGAAACACTAGGTTTAAAAAAGAACTATGGACAATACAACATCAGATGATTTACCAATGATGAAAAGAGTAGTTGAGGACTTTATCTATCAGAAGACAGGAAAACGGATTGCAATAGTATTCGATGACGTAATGCAAATACGGAGACACTTCCAAATGTTAACGGCAGCATATGACATTATCGTAGTGCAACAAAACAAAAATTAAATCGTTTTAAAATTATGAAGTTAGAAATTAACGTACCTTCAAGCCTAAGTGAAATTCCACTTAAACACTACCAAGAGTTTCTTAAAATTCAGGCAGATTCCAACGATGAGGAATTTGTCGCTCAGAAGATGATTGAAATCTTTTGTGGTATAACACTTAAAGACGTAGTTAAAATGAAGCTAACGAGCTTAAATGAGCTTATAGCACACTTCACAAAGTTATTCTCTGAGAAACCTAAGTTTAAAAACAGGTTTAAAATCATTTCAGACGATGGAGAGATTGAGTTCGGGTTCATTCCTGAATTAGAGCAGATTAGTTTTGGTGAGTATGTTGACTTAGAAAACCATCTTACAAATTGGGATAGCTATCACAAAGCAATGGCAGTTATGTATCGTCCGATTATCAAAACGCGGAAGGATAAATACGATGTTCTACCCTATGAGCCAAACAAAGACTTTCAGGAGTTAATGAAGTTCGCACCTTTGGATGTAGTAATAGCAAGTAGTGTTTTTTTTTGGACTTTAGGAAACGAGTTACTAACGGCTACCCTGAATTATTTGGAGACGGAGATGAAGAAGAACAAGAATCTTACAACGACTTTTCAGAAACAACTCAATTTGCAAAACGATGGGGATGGTATCAATCAATATATGCTCTCGCTAAAGGAGACGTTACAAGATTCGATGAAGTTACCAGTTACAAACTTACTAAATGTCTCACCTATCTCGTCTTTGAAAAGCAAAAAAACGATATTGAAAGAAGACAATTTGAACGCAATTTAAAACGATGATAGGATTCTACGACATACTAAACAAACTAAAGTATCACTTCGATAACGATGAACTTGTTAACTCAGTTACACAGGGAGATATCTTTCAGGTAGACTTAAACAAACAGACTATCTTTCCATTGGTTCACATAATGGTAAATAGTTCTACGTTGTCAGATAACACGCAGACGTTTAACGTGTCGTTGATTGCGATGGATATTGTTGATGTATCAAAAGCAGAACCACTTAATGACTTTGAAGACCGTGATAATGAACTAGACGTTTTAAATACTCAGCACCACGTTTTAAATAGATGTTACCAACAAATGCTACACGGAAACCTCTGGGATTTACAATTTGTAGTAGAAACAGATCCTACCTTAGAGCCATTCACAGAACGATTCGAAAACTTACTAGCAGGATGGACAATGACATTCGATGTTGTAGTTCCTAACGATATGACAATTTGCGACACAGGTGCTTACGTTCCTTTTTGTTCACCTTCATACGTTGTAAACACCAACGGAAGTTACTCAGCAACTATTCAAAGTGGAGAATCACTTACGTTACCTAACACGACATTGAATCTACAAATAGACGGAACACAAGTAGCGACATCAACATTTGCAACTTTAAGCAATCAACTTATAAATTTAGTATGGCAATAGACATAAACATTCCATCACAGGTAAAGAACTACGCAAACCTAGCAGGGTTTCCTGCAACAGGTACGCTAAAAACAATCTTCATAGCAGAGGACACGAACAAGACTTATCGTTGGACAGGTTCAGCATACGTTGAGATATCACCTGCAGGAGCATCGGGAGTCACAATCGGTACGACTGCAATCACTTCGGGTACTGTTGGACGTGTATTATTTGAAGGTACGGGAAATGTAGTTCAGCAGAGTTCGTCTTTGTCTTATGATGATACTACAAAAGTATTCACTTTGATAGGTCCTATTGGTTCTGCAATTCAACATACCGCATTAACTAACTATAACGACTTTGGGGGTTTTCAATTAAATGTTTCGGGAGGTACTGAAAGAGCCTTTATGAAGTTACAACCTAATACGGGAGAGTTTAAAATTGGCACAACAGCAAATGGTGGGTATTTTACAACCATTCATTCGGGGGGAGTTGAGCGTGTTCGTGTTTTCTCAGCAACGGGCAACATCGGCATCAACACTACCACAGACGCAGGATTCAAGCTTGACGTTAATGGTACTGCGAGGGTGCAGAGTTCTTTAAGTTGGGGTAATGCAAGGGGAACTTTGACCTTTACAAGTACGGACGCATATATGGACGCGTCACAATCGGGTGGCTCATTAATTTTTAGAACGAACGGAAACACGGAGGTAACTCGATTTACTTCCACACAAAATATTTTAATAGGAACAACCACTGACGCAGGGTATAAGCTTGACGTTAATGGTACTGCGAGGATGAGTGGGAACGCTCATTTTGGTACGGGAGTTGCTGTTACTGTTGGAACTGACCAAGTTATTTCAATGAGAAGTTCTACTACAACTGCAAGATTTTATTTGCAAAATTCAGGAACGGGAACTAATAGTTTGTCAGGCGTTTCATTTGATTTATCAAATTCTATTTTTGAAATAACAAATAGGCAAGCTTCAGGAACGACAGCATTTGTTACCAACGGAGCTGAACGAATGCGAGTTGCATCAACAGGCAACGTCCTAATCAACACAACAACCGATGCGGGTTACAAGTTAGATGTGAACGGTACTGCGAGGGTGAGTGGAGCGATTACGGGAACTTCATTTACTGCAACTTCAAATGGTTCTTCTTATAGTGTAGGTGCTTTCAATGTTCTTGATTATGGAAATGGATGCCGAATAAACTATGCAAGTGGAGCGCAAAAAGTTAACATTTACTCTAATACTTCGGGTGGTGGTTTGACTTTACATAATAGCGGTAATGCTTCAATAGGGTCTGAGGCTACTGAAGTTACAAGTGCAATACTTAACGTACCATCCACAACAAAAGGCTTCCTTCCTCCACGAATGACAACAACACAAAAGAACGCCATTGCAACACCAACTGCGGGACTTCAAATATATGACTCAACTTTAAATCGTCCGTGTTTTTATGACGGGACATCTTGGATAACTTTATAAATAAATAAATAATATGGAAACACAAACAAACGGAGTAGCGATTCAACCAATCGTATATCCACTAAACGAAGGTACTGCAACACGATTATCAGTATTAGTTTTAAACTTCCCAACGGATGCAACAACTTGCACGACGTATTGGCAATTACTAACCGAAGAAGGCGTTCAACTTTCACAAGGCAATTACACCTTGACTGAAGAACAATTCTTAACTTGGGGGACTGATAATTCAGTTGTGAACGAGTATGTCGCTGAAGCTATCGGAGTAGTAATCATCTAAAACACGAAGTATGTTAACATTAAACGAAGATCAAGTAAAGCAATTAGAAGCAATCCTTTCGGAGTTACCGATGAAGTTCGGAGTTCCTATTTTAAATATCTTAAACGAAGCGAGTAAACCAAAGGATGAAGCAGAGTGAACTTCAAAAAGAATTAGATAGGTTTAAAAACTACGTCATCAGCGAATCGCAGAAGAACTTGCGTAAGCTAGGAAAAGGCGGAGGTAAACTTTACGATTCAATAGAAGGACGTGTAAAGGCTAACGCTAATTCATTCGAAATGGAGTTCTCAATGGAGGAGTACGGATTGTATCAGGACAAAGGAGTATCAGGTACTGAAAGAAAGTTTAACACACCTTACAAGTACACTACTAAAGCACCACCTCCGAAAGCATTTGATAAGTGGGCAGTTCGTAAAGGATTAGCACCACGAAAAAACGGAAAGTTTGCAAGTAGAAAGAGTTTACAATTTGCTTTGTCCAGATACATATTTAAGAAAGGAATCAAACCTAGTTTATTCTTTACTAGACCATTTGAGAAAGCATACAAGAAACTACCACAAGATTTGGTAGACGCATTCGGAGTGGATGCAATAAAATTATTTAACGATTCAATTTACTTAACTAAAAAATAATGGGAATTTTTGCACGTTCACCGCACATTCTAACAATAAACGAAGCATCACAAACTGCGTCAATGATCCAGTTATTCTTGTGGAATGGAAACACGACTCCAATGCCTGTGTCTCCATCTTACACGTTAAGTAAAAACATTCCTTCGTCAAGTTCTCCTGCGACTTATTACGACTTATCTCCTTACATACGTGAGTTTATTAATCACAACGCATTACAAGCAATCACGACAAGTAATGCACCTACTCCCTCAGCTCAATGGTGCTGGGTAGGAGTAAAGACATTTAAGAAAACTACAGGTGGATTCGTACAATTTGGTTCAACACTTACTTACAGAGCTTACGAAGGTTATGGTAATTACACGGACGGAGCAAATCCAAACTTATTTAGAGTTCACTTAGATCAAGGAACTTACAACTACTATCTTGACGGAACGGGAAACTACGGACACTTGACAATAGAAAACATTTCAGGAGATACAATCAAATATACAAACCTAGTAACAGGAGCAAATAACACTTCGTCTTTAGGAGCATTAAACGTACAAGACTATCCAAGAGTATTTAGTTCGTATTTAAGTGCAGGAAACAAGGTAGAAATCATAAACGCAGGTACTACGGTATGGACTGCAACATTTAAACCTAAAGAAGAATGTAAATACACACCAATTAGATGCGACTTTGTTAACAAATACGGAGCGTGGCAAACTGAGTGGTTCTTCAAGGCAAGTAACCGTTCAATCAATGTTGAAAACACGGAATACAATTTAATGCCTAAAACTTATCCTGCTTACGATGCTTTAGAAGGTCAAAGAAAAGTCTTTAACACGAACGCAAAAGAACAAGTTAAGGTAAACACTGATTGGGTAAACGAAAGCTATTCGGAAGTGATTAAACAACTAATGTTGAGCGAAAGAATTTTACTAGACAAATCACCTGTTAAGATAAACACGAAATCAACCGAGCTTTTCAAAAGCATCAATACACATATGATTAACTACCAACTAGACTTTGAATACGCTTACGACACAATTAACTCAGTAGTGTAATGAATAGAAAGGTACAAGTTTACATCGAAGGACAAAGACTCGAACTATTCAACGATGAACAGATTCAGGTAACATCCACGCAACAAAACGTAGCAGACATATCAAAGACTTACACGGACTTTTCCCAAAGTTTTACAATTCCTGCATCTACTATAAACAATCAAATATTACAGCACTTTTATCAGAGTGATTTAGATGCGACAATTGATCACAACATCCGTAGAAACGCATTCATAGAAATTGACTTAACTTTCTTTCGTAGGGGTAAAATTCAGATTGACAAAGCACAACTAAAAAACGGACAAGCAGAAAGCTACTCACTATCTTTTTACGGAGAAGGTAGAACTTTATTAGACCACTTTGGAGAGGACTTATTATCAAACTTAGACTACACATCATTAAACCACACTTACACAGGAACGGAAGTAAGAGCAAGAATTATTGACGCAGCAAATACATACCACGTTAAATACCCTTTGATAAGTTCAAAACGTATATGGACTTGGACAGGTCAAGCACCTACGACAATTACTCCAAGTTGGTTAACGATAGCAACGAGTGGTTCTAGTGACATACATAATACATCAGGTAGTATTCATTACAATGAGTTATTTCCTGCAGTTAGAGTAAGTAAAATATTCGGGCAAATTGCAGCTAAATACGGAGTAACATTTAATGGAAACTTTTTAGCTGACGATAGGTTTACTAAACTATTCTTGTGGTATAAAAACCAAAACGAGTTTAACTTTTTTTCCGAAGCGCAGGTAATTAATTTTACAAGTTTATCTTCAGGTGGAAACGATGCAAGTAATGCTTTTGATTTAGCAAATGATTCTATTAGAGTTCAGTATTTAGGGTTAGATAGTGGAAAGCATAGCATTGTAATTAACGTCAACTCAATCTCAGCAGCAACTGGAGCAATCATAGACGTTTACCAAAACGGAAACTTTATTCAGAGTTTACCTTTTAGTGCTGCAGGTGGTTTGTCCGCAATTTTAATTCAAGATACTATTGGATTAGATTCCACATACACATTTAAAGTTAGAACACATACTGCAGTTACGGTAAATGTTTCTGTTGTATATACGATTACTGCTATTGTAGGAGGTGTGTTAATTCCTTACGCTATATGCTCGGCTACTTGTGCTAACAACGTAATGGTTATAAATACGGACTTAGCATCAATGTCACCTGTAATGAAAGTAAGCGACTTTTTTAGTGGAGTTCTAAAAGTATTTAATATGACTTGCTACGGGATCACGGACAATAGTTTTCAAGTAGAACCATTAGACGATTGGTATTCAGCAGGAGCAATAGTAGACATCTCTCCATTTACAGACGTAGATACTATTGACGTAGACAGAATGAAGCTCTACAAAAAGATAACAATGAAATATCAGGATTCGGAATCATTTTTAAATAAGCAGTTCAGTCAGTTGTTTATGCGAGAGTACGGAAACACGACTTACCAATATCCATATGATGGAGATGAATATACTTTAGACGTTCCTTTTGAGAACTTACTACAGACTAAATTCACAGGTACAGACTTACAAGTAGGTTACTCACTAAACAATGAGTTTGCTCCATACGTTCCTAAGCCTATTTTACTTTATCAATACGACAATAAAACAGTAGACTTTCATTTTAATAATGGAACTACAAATATCAATATCACAAACTACACACCATTTGGTCAAGACCTATACACGAACTTAACCAACTACACTTTAAACTTTGCACCTGACATTAGTACGATGTTAAACGTACCAGTGCAACAAACATTATTTGGAACTTATTACTTTTCGTACTTGTACAATCTTTACAACTTAAAACAACGGTTGATTAGCGTTAAAACTATTTTGCCAATTGCTTTACTTACAGGTCTACGATTAAACGATAGATTAGTGATCAGGGATAAACGCTACATCATTAATTCAATGCAATCTAATCTAACAACAGGAGAGGTAAACTTTCAGTTGATTTTAGACTTTAGACCGATGGTAAATTCTACTCAGATTCCAAGCGTAGGAACAGCAGGTGGTAATGTAAACGTACCGATTGACTTTGTAAACGATACTTATTCTGCGTTAATGACTTCATCTAATCCTGACGTAACTATTACGCCTAGTTTAATTTATGCAAGTCAGTTAGTTGTAGTAGCAATACCTAGCGGAAGTGCAGGAACGGTTTACCCTGTATTAGTTACGTACACATTGAATAGTGGAATTACACAAACACGAACCATAAACATCTTACAACAATGATAAAGAACATAATCGCAATGCTTTCGATAGACAACTTCTACGGAATATCAGAGAACATAGACATCGCAAAAGGGAAATATGCTTACACAACTTCCTTTCGTAAAATGACACGTCAAGAGAGAAGAAAACACGCACTAAAAAAAGTTAACTGATGGCTGAAAAGAAAGTAATAGAATTAGATTTACAGACAAACTTAGGTTCGTTAAAATCACAATTAAAACAAGCTCAGGCAGATGTTCAGATTTTATCAGAGAAGTTTGGTGATACATCAAAGGAAGCAATTGCAGCAGCTAAGTCAGCAGCGATTCTTAAAGACAAAATTGGAGATGCAAAAGCGTTAACAGATGCGTTTAATCCTGACGCAAAGTTTAAGGCTTTATCGGGTTCATTAACAGGGGTTGCAGGTGGTTTCTCTGTGGTCACTGGTGCTATGGGTGCATTTGGAGCTCAAAGTGAAGATGTAGAAAAGGCTTTGTTAAAGGTGCAGTCAGCAATGGCGTTAGCATCAGGCGCACAAGCAGTAGGAGAGAGTATTGATAGTTTCAAACAATTAGGTGCAGTTGTTAAAAGTACATTTAGTGCAATGACTACTGCGAGTAAAGCGTTTCTAGTAGGCGGTATTGGATTAATTATTGCTGCTGTTGGATTAATAATTGCTAATTACGATGATTGGTTTGGAGCATCTAAAAAAGTAGCGGAGCAACAAAAAGTAATCTCAGAACAAGCAAAAGAACAACGTCAAAATATTGCTAAGGAATCAGGCGAGTTTGCTACATTAATATCTAGACTTAAAACCACTAACGAAGGAAGTAAAGAACGTGCAGACTTAATTAAAAAGATTAACGGACAATACGGAACTACTTTAAAAAACATTAAAGACGAAACTAAATTCCAAGAATCGTTAAACAAAGAATTAGCGTCTTACTTAGAATACCAAAAAGCAAAATACCAACTACAGAAAAACGAAGAATTTATTATAAAGAATCTTGAAAAACAAGATGAATTAAGAGCAAAAATTGCAAAGGCTGAAAAAGACAAAGATAAAGCAATTAAAGATGGTGCAGGAAAGCAAAAAAGAACATTAGAAGAAGGGATCACAACCTATGTGAACTTAAACGAAGCGGCAGATAAGGCATTAGAAAAAGCAAACGAAACAATTAGCGAAAGCAACAAAGCATTAGAAGCAGCAGAGAAAAGATTTACCGCCTATGGTTCAGCAGCAAACACCGCAGCAAAAAACGTAGACAAACTTACAAATAGCGGAACTAAATACGTTGAGCAAACTAAAGACAAAGTTGATAAGGTAGAAAAAAACAACGACAAAGAATTTGAAAGTTATGATAAATTAGAATATAAAAAAGCTCAGTTATTAAAACATTCAGAACTTACTTTACAAGGACACGTTAATGAAACTGTAAGAATACAACAAGAAGCAGCTGAATACGAATTACTAATATTACAAGGTAAAGCAACGAAAGCTGCTCAAATAGATGAAGCGGCACATTCTAAAAAAGTAGAATTAGCAAAAGCAGGATTAAGTGCTATTGCACAAATAACAGAACTATTTGGAAAGAAAAGCGAGAAAGCAGCAAAACAAGCATTTAAGATACAAAAGGCTGCGAATATTGCATCAGCGTTAGTAACTACTTACCAAAGTGCAACTGCGGCTTACGCATCACAATTCACGCCTTTACCTGATCCAAGTTCTCCTGTTCGTGGAGCAATCGCAGCAGGAATTGCAATAGCATCAGGTTTAGCAAATGTAGCTAAAATTGGACAACAAAAATTTGAAGGTGGCGCAATAAGTGGTGGCGGTGGAGGTGGCAATAATGCAGGTGGCGGTGGTTCTGTTGTATCTCCAAACTTTAACGTAGTAGGTAACTCAGGAATCAATCAGTTGGCACAACTTCAACAAACACCAACTAAGGCTTATGTGGTTTCTGGAGATATGTCAACTGCACAAAGTTTAGACCGAAACAGGATTGAAAATGCAACATTAGTACAATAAAATCGTTAGAAAGTTATGAAAATTGTAGAATTAGTAATAGACGAAAAGGACTCATTAAGCGGAATTGACGCGGTTTCTGTGGTTCATTCACCAGCTATTGAAGAGAACTTTATCGCACTAGCAAAACACGAAATAGAACTCAAAGAAATAGATTCAGAGAAAAAGATTATTATGGGAGCTGCTTTAGTTCCTAATAAGCAAATCTACCGAGTTAACGAAAAGACGAAAGAGGAATACTACATTTTCTTTTCAGAGGACACAGTACGTCAAGCATCCGAGCTTTTCTTAATGAACTCAAATCAAAACAACGCTACCTACGAACACGACAAGAAGTTAAAAGGAATGTCAGTAGTTGAAAGTTGGATTATTGAAGACAGCAAACAAGATAAGTCAGCAAAATACGGATTTGATTTACCAAAAGGGACTTGGATGATATCAATGAAGGTAAACAACGAGGAAGTTTGGAACGATGTAAAGGAAGGTAAAGTGAAAGGTTTTTCAATCGAAGGTTACTTCGCAGACAAATTAGAAATGTCGCAAATGTCAGAGGATGATATCTTATTAGAAAAAATCAAACAAATAATTATAGAAGATGAGCAAATTTAAAACACCCAGTTACTCTAGTCCAAAAGGAGGACGCAGAGGATGTCTATGCGAAAACGGAACATACTCAACTAAATGTTGTGACGGAAGTCTACAGGCACAGGGCATCGGAGTTGTACAAGGCATTGATTCAGTTACGATAACTGAGAATGCAGGAGTAAGAACTACAGTACGTCAAAACGGATAAAAATACAACAAGGATATAAATCAATCGTTACAATAATAAAAGACAAAAATGAAAAATAGCACAATTAACAAAATTAAGTCACTTTTAGGAATGGAAGTGAAATTAGAGCAAATGAAGTTAATGGACGGAGTTACCATCTTTGAGGCAGACGCATTCGAAACGGATAACGAAGTGTTTATCGTAACAGAAGACGAGCAAATGATTCCTGTTCCAATTGGAGAATACGAATTAGAAAGCGGAATGATGCTAGTTGTTGCAGTAGAAGGAATTATTGCAGAGATCAAAGAAGCAGTAGTTGAAGAAGTTGCTCCTGAAGCAGAAGCTCCAGAGGTAGAAGTAGAAGTTGAAGCAGAAGCTGCAACACCATC
>Ga0209444_10001525_pt1 | contig 12731 bp, 9 predicted proteins | sample LauGreFaBDMM15DN_2_FD_188215 | JGI IMG/M metagenome (GOLD analysis project Ga0209444, IMG submission 188215) | Freshwater lake microbial communities from Lake Michigan, USA - Fa13.BD.MM15.DN (SPAdes) (version 2) | ecosystem: Environmental > Aquatic > Freshwater > Lake | place: Lake Michigan, USA...
GGGTTTAGGGCGGACGGGGAACTCGCGCCAGAAACTAGCGACCAGGCAAAGGAGGGCAGCGGCGAGGGGCCATTGGTAGCGCTCAACGAGACGGATAGAATTTTTCTCCATAAACTTTCCTTTTTGGCCGGCTTCAACCGTTGATTGGATGAGTGATGCCAAGTCGACCCACGTGGAAGCGTCGCGGTAGACGCCGCCCGTGAGATCAGCGAGGTCGCGGAGGGTAGCGGGCTCAAGTTTGGAAAGGACGACGGCGCCGCGCTCGTCCTTGACGAAGGCGCTGGGCCCATCGGGGATCATCGCGCCGCTGGCCGTGCCGATGCCGAGGCCGAGGACGCGGATATTTTTCTTTTTCAGTTCTTCGGCGGCGGCGCGCCAAGTGTCATCGGTGGCTTCGCCGTCGGAGAGGATAATGAGGAAGCGGTCGGCGGAGGTGGTTTGATTGAAGGCGGCGATGGAGGTCTGAATGAGAGCGGAGTAGTTGGTGCCGCCTTCGGGGAGAAAGTCGGGGCCAAGGTTGGGGAGAAACTCGCGGAGAATCTCGTAGTCGGCGCTGAGGGGGGATTGGAGGAAAGCGGTGCCGGAGAAGACGACGAGGCCCAGCCGTTCGCCGGCAAGACGCTCGAGGAGGGACGTGATCAGGAGCTTGGCTCGGTCGAGGCGCGACGGTTTGACGTCGGACGTGAGCATCGAGCGGGAGAGATCGACGGCGAGGAGGATTTCGCGGGATTGGTCGAAGACGGGTTCGTCGATGCGGCCATATTGAGGGCGGGCGAGGGCGAACCCGGCGAGCGTGAGACCGGTGAATAAAAATAGACGGAGTCGCGGGGCGCTCGCGGCAGTTGAAGTCGGAAGTTGAAGAGTAAGAGAATCGGTTCCGGCTTCAGCGCGGAGGATTTTAGGCTGGGTGACGGCGGCGGTGCGGCGGGCGCGGGTGAGTTCCCAGAGCGCCAAGGCGACGGGGATGATCAGGAGCCAGAGAAGTTGGGGTGTCGCGAAGGTCATGCGGTGGCGCGCTTGGCGGCAGCGGCGGGGCGGGAAAGGAGAGCGGCGGCGAGGAGGAGGGCGAGCGCGGGGACCGCCAGCCACGGGAAAAGTTCGGTGGTGAGCAGGTAGCTCTTGGCTTGGAATTCGATTTTCTGCGCGCGGTCGATGGCCTTGAAGGCGGACTCGGCGGCGCCGGTGTCGAAGGCGCGGAAGAGTTTTCCGCCAGTGAATTCGGCGACTGCGCGCAGGGCGGGTTCGTCGAGGTCCGACATCATGCGCCGGTAGCCGACTTTGTTGCCTTTGTCGTCGAAGACGGGGAACGGGACAATGCCATCCTTGCCTGCGCCGATGGCGTAGATGGGGATGCCGCGGGACTTCGCGAGCTCGGCGGCCTGCATCGGGGCGAGGGCGCCGCGGTTGTTGGCGCCGTCGGTGAGGAGAATCACAAACGCACCCTGTCGTTTGCCGCCGGAGTCACGTTTGGCCTGTTCAAGGCGGGTGAGCGCGACGCCGAGGCCGTCGCCGATGGCGGTGCCGTCTTCGATCAGGCCGATTTTCACGCGCTCGAGTTGGGCGGCGAGCCAAGCGTGGTCGGTGGTGAGGGGAGCCATCGTGTAAGCGCGGCCGGAGAAGAGGACGATGCCGATGCGGTCGGAGGGGCGCTTTTCGATGAACGCCTGGATGATGGGCTTGATGGCTTGAAGGCGATTGATGCGGTCGCCCCCACGCTCGTAATCCTCGGCGAGCATCGAGGAGGAAAGGTCGATCGCGAGGACGATGTCGTAGCCTTCGGAGCGGACCTCGCGTTTGTCCTCGACGCGTTGCGGGCGGGCGAGGGCGGCGACGAGCAGCACGATCCCGGTGACTGCGAGGCCGGTAGGCCAACGGGAGGCCGAAGCGAGCGAAGGGCGGTGCCAAGCGGCGGCGAACGGCACGAGAAGGACCGGCACGCGGCGACGACCGCGGAGCCAGATGCTCAAGGGCAAAAGCGCGAGGGCGAGAAACCAGAGGGGATCGTGGAGCGTGTAGTTGAGCATGCTTCAGCGGATCGAGCCGGCTCTCATGCGGGCGTGGAAAAACCGGACGAGAGCGTCGAGCCGGTTTTCTGCCGTGCTCACGACCAGACGGCTGAGGAGGTCGGGAAAGAGCGTCGTCCACGCGGCTTCGCGGTTGGCCCGCCACGCGGCATGGGCGGCGCGTTCGGCCGAGGAGTTCTCGATGGTCACGAGTTGGCCGGCGGTGGGATCGTAGGCGGCGAAGGCACCTTGGTCGGGCAGGGCGCGTTCCCAAGGATCGTCGACGCGAAAGCCCATGGTCTGGTAGCGGCGGCGGAGGACGGTCCAGCCCTCGGGCTCGGGGCGCGGGGCGAAATCGCCGAGCCAGAGCAGGACGCTGTGTTTGGGCGCGGCGCGGGAAATCAGGCGCCAAGGGATGGCGGAGGAAGTTGAGGGCTGAGAGTTGAAAGTTGAGAGTTGAGGTGCGGGGCAGGCGAGGAGGCTAGCGGCGGCGTGGAGGATGGCGCCGCGGCCGCGGACGGGTTCGCGGAAAAGATAGTCGCCGCTCGGGGTGGTGTGGACGAAGCCGACGCGGTCGCGGTTGACGGCGCCGAGGAGCATGACGAGGCCGGCAAGTTCGAGGAGGGCTTCGCGTTTCGACTGGGCGCCGGAACCAAACTGGAGGCTGGGCGTATCCTCGAACACCACGAGCAAGGTGACCTCGCGTTCCTCAACGAATTTCTTGCGGTAAGGTTCGCCGAGGCGAGCGGTGACGTTCCAATCGATGTCGCGGACGTCGTCGCCGAAGGTGTATTTGACGACTTGATCGAACTCCATGCCGCGGCCGCGGAAGGCGGAGCGGTATTCGCCGCTGAGGACGTTTTCGACCGCGTGACGGACGCGCCACTCCAACTGGCGCAGCAGGGCAAGCGGCGACGCGGGGGCGTCAGCGGAGAGCGGCGGTGATACTGGGACGTGGAAGGCCAAGGCGTGACGGGGATCTTTCCTCTTTCTCTTAGTCTTTCTCTTTCGTGAGCGCGCCGGAGGCGGGAGAAAGAGTGAGAGAAAGAGGAAAGAGAAAGATTCAGGCGGCGGGGACGGGAGTTTTCGCGATGACTTGGGCGACGATTTTGTCCGCGGTGATCTCCTTGGCCTCGGCCTCGTAGGTCAGGCCGATGCGGTGGCGGAGGACGTCGGGCGCGATCTCTTGCACCAGGGCCGGTGAAACGAATTCGAGGCCGCGGAGCCAAGCGAGGGCGCGGGTGGCTTGGTAAAGGGCGAGGGAAGCGCGGGGCGAGGCGCCGAAGGTAAGCAGGCGCTGCGCGGGTGAACCCTCAGTGAGGGCGCGGGTGGCGCGGACGAGGGCGAGGATGTAGTTCTGGATGGCGGGCGAAACGTGGATGCGGTCGACCTCGGTGCGGAGAGAAAGCAGTTCCTCGCCGCTGGAGGCAGGCACCAGCGCGGGCTGTTGAGTGACTTGGCCCCAGCGCAGCATCATGGTGGATTCCTCTTCGGCGGTTGGATAATCGACGATGAGCTTGAAAAGAAAACGGTCGGTCTGCGCCTCGGGCAGCGGGTAGGTGCCCTCTTGCTCGACAGGATTTTGGGTGGCCATCACGAAGAACGGCTTGGGCAAAGGGTGCGTCTGGCCGCCGATGGTGACCTGGCGCTCTTGCATGGCTTCGAGGAGGGCGGATTGAACCTTGGCGGGGGCGCGGTTGATTTCGTCGGCGAGGACGAGGTTGGCGAAAATGGGGCCGCGGTGGGCCGTGAATTCGCCGTTCTTCGGCGAGAAAATCATGGTGCCCACGACGTCGCTGGGCAGGAGATCGGGGGTAAACTGGACGCGCTCAAACTGGACGCCGAGGGCGGTGCCGAGGGACTTGACGAGCAGGGTTTTTGCGAGGCCGGGCATGCCCTCGAGCAAGACATGGCCGTTGGCGAGAAGGGCCACCAGCAGACGTTCCACGACGGCGTCCTGGCCGATGACGGCTTTGGCAATTTCGGTGCGGAGTTTCTGGGACCAAGCGGGACCGGTGAGCATGAGAAAAATAAAAAGCGGAAGGAGTGAGAGGCTGAAGGCGAGGGCAGATAGGAGGCCGGTTTGACTCGGCGACAGGCAAAGAGTTTCACTTAAGAAAACGCCTCCTCATGACCTTGCCATCACAAATCTTCGAGAAGCTGGCCGCCCTAGGGGTGAGCGCAAGCGAGGTGGAGGAGAAATTTGTGCGCGGAACCGGGCCGGGTGGGCAGAAAATCAACAAGACCAGCTCGACGGTATGGTTGCGGCATGGTCCGACGGGGATCGAAGTGCGGTGTCAGCGGGAGCGTTCGCAGACGGCGAATCGGGCGGTCGCTTGGGCGGAGTTGGTGGCGAAGCTGGAGGCGAGGATTCGGGTGGCGCGGTTGGCGTTCGTAGCCGAGCGGGAGGCGGAACGCCGAAGGAATCGGCCGAAGTCGCGGGGCCAGAAGTTGCGGATGATTCAAGCGAAGCGGCACCGCGCGGGAACCAAGGCCGGGCGCGGGCGGCCGGGCACGGATTAGAGCGTTTGCCACCGGAAAGAGGTGCAAGTTAGTGGCGAGCGGGCTTGAGCGTCTCGCCTTCGGCGGCGTCGCGGAGAAAATCGACCAAGGCCCGGCTTGCATGACTGAGCGGTCTCGCCTCGCGGTAAATGATGCCGATGGATCGCGTCAGGCCGGCGAGGGTGCGGAAGCGCACGCCGCGCATGGGGCGAGTGCAGGCCATCTCGGGCACGACGGATACGCCCCAACCCTTCGCGACGAAGGCTAACACGGTCTCGATTTGGGCGCTGCGAAAACTTATCTGCGGCGCAAAGCCGTTGATCCGGCAGAACTGGAGCGCCTGACCGGAGAGGCAGTGGCCTTCCTTCATCAGGATGAACGCCTCCCGCTCTAGATCGTCGAACGTGAGCCGCGGTCTTTTCGCCAGCGCGTGTCCGGCCGGTAGCGCCACGAGCAGTTTTTCGTCGAAAAACTCTTCCGCCGCCAAACCCACCCGTTCCACCGGCAAGCTCACGAGCGCCAGATCGACCTCTTTGGCGAGCACCGCCGCCGCCAGCTGATCCGTGGTGTCCTCGTGCACGACGACCTCCACCTCGGGAAACCGAGAGGAAAATGCGCGCAGGCGCTGCGGCAGGAAGTAAGGTGCGACCGTGGGCAGCACCCCAAGCACAACCCGTCCGCGCACCAAGCCGCGGAATTCGCGCACGCCGTCGCGCGCCAATTCCACCTCTTGCAGCACCCGCTCGGCGTGGACCCGCAGCAAGTCGCCCGCGGGCGTGAGGGACACTTCGCGCTTCGTGCGCTCAAAGAGCCGTTCGCCCAACTCGTCTTCCAGCTTCATGATCTGCTGGCTGAGAGACGGCTGGGCGACATGACATTGCTCGGCCGCGCGGCTGAAATTTTTCGTGCGGGCAACGGCGAGAAAGTAGCGTAGTTGATGAAGCTCCATAGTCGGTTCCTATTACTGTGAGCATTTCTTGGTATTTCTCTCCTATGATGCGAGCTGTTACTCTGCGGAGGAGTTCCGAGTCTTTTTTTTCGAATCAAAGGCTTGGCCCGCTCAATAACCTCACTATCCGATATCTTCATGGAAAATCCAAATGGCAGCACCGGCGGTAAATGTCCGTTCCCCCACATGCAAGGCAACACCCCGAAACCCACGCCCACGATCGCGGGCGGGCTTTCCAACCGCGACTGGTGGCCCAATCAGCTCAATCTGAAGATTCTACACCAGAATTCCGCGCTGTCCGATCCCATGGGCGCGGACTTCGACTACCCGACGGAGTTCAAGCAGCTCGATTTGCCGGCACTGAAGCAAGACCTCTACGCGCTGATGACCGACTCGCAGGACTGGTGGCCGGCCGACTTCGGCCACTATGGCCCGTTCTTCATCCGCATGGCTTGGCATGCGGCCGGCACCTATCGCACGGGTGACGGGCGCGGCGGGGCCGGGGCCGGCCAATTGCGCTTTGCGCCGCTCAACAGCTGGCCGGACAACACCAACCTCGACAAAGCCCGCCGGCTGCTCTGGCCGATCAAACAAAAATACGGCAAGAAAATCTCTTGGGCCGATCTGCTCGTCCTCACCGGCAACTGCGCGCTCGAGTCGATGGGCTTTAAAACCTTCGGCTTCGGCGGTGGTCGGGCCGACGTGTGGGAGCCCGAGGAGGACGTTTATTGGGGCGCGGAAACCACTTGGCTGGGCGACAAGCGATACACCGGTGACCGCGAACTCGAAAACCCGCTCGCCGCCGTGCAGATGGGCCTCATCTACGTCAATCCCGAGGGTCCGAACGGCCAGCCTGACCCGGTCGCCTCGGCCCGCGACATCCGTGAGACGTTCGCCCGCATGGCGATGAACGACGAGGAGACGGTCGCCCTCATCGCCGGCGGCCACACCTTCGGCAAGACTCATGGGGCCGCCTCCGCCGACCACGTCGGCCGCGAGCCCGAGGCCGCCAGCCTCGCTGAGCAGGGCTTGGGTTGGGCCAACAGTTTCGGCACCGGTAAAGGCGCCGACACGATCACCAGCGGGCTTGAGGTCATTTGGAGCAACACGCCGACGAAGTGGAGCAACAACTACTTTGAGAACCTACTCGGCTTCGAGTGGGAACTCACGAAGAGCCCGGCTGGCGCCCACCAGTGGTTCGCCAAGGACGCGGCCGCCACCGTGCCGGACGCGTATGATGCGGCGAAGAAGCATCGGCCGACGATGCTCACCACCGACATCGCCCTGCGGGCCGATCCGGCTTACGAGAAAGTTTCCCGCCGCTTTCTCGCGAATCCCGATCAATTCGCCGACGCATTTGCCCGTGCTTGGTTCAAGCTCACGCACCGCGACATGGGGCCGAAGGCGCTCTACCTCGGTGCGGAAGTTCCCGCCGTCGACCTCGTGTGGCAGGACCCGATTCCCGCCGTCAATCATCCGCTCGCCGACGCCAAGGACATCGCGGACCTCAAAGCCAAGATTCACGCCACCGGTCTCTCCGTCTCCGAACTCGTCTCGACCGCCTGGGCCTCGGCCTCGACGTATCGCGGCTCCGACAAGCGGGGTGGGGCCAACGGTGCGCGCATCCGCCTCGCGCCGCAGAAAGATTGGGAGGCCAACCAGCCCGCCCGTCTCGCCAAGGCGCTCAAGGCCCTCGAGGGCGTCCAGCAGGCGTTCAACGCGTCGGCCACGGGCGGGAAAAAAGTTTCGCTCGCCGACCTGATCGTGCTCGGCGGTTGCGCGGCCCTGGAAGCTGCGGCGAAGAAAGCCGGCCACGACGTCGTGGTGCCATTCGCGCCCGGTCGCACGGACGCCTCGGCGGAGCAGACTGACATCGCGTCTTTCGCCGTGCTCGAGCCGACCGCCGACGGGTTTAGGAATTACCTGAAGACCCGTTACTCGATGCCCGCCGAGCGGCTCTTGTTGGACAAGGCCCAGTTGCTTGGGCTCACCGCGCCGGAGATGACGGTGCTCATCGGCGGTCTGCGCGTCCTCAACGCGAACCACGGCAAGACGCAGCACGGTGTTTTCACGAGCCGTCCCGAGACGCTGACCACGGACTTCTTCGTCAACCTGCTCGACATGGCGTACGTCGTGAAAGCGACCTCGCCGGCCGAAGAGTTGTTCGAAGTACGCGACCGCGCCACGGGCGATGTGAAGTGGACGGCCACCCGCGTGGACGTCGTGTTTGGCTCGAACTCGCAACTCCGCGCGCTGGCGGAAGTTTACGGCGAGAGCGATTCCGGGGCAAAGTTCGTCCACGATTTCGTGGCCGCTTGGAATAAGGTTATGAACGCGGACCGCGTTGATTTGGGCTGATCGCAGCGGTGCGCGGGCAAGATGGAGCCCGATGTCTCGAGACATCGGGCTTCGCCGAGGCGAGGGAAGGGCGGGTCGGAGACCCCTACTTTGGGGTGCCGGGATGATAGGTGCGGGTCGCGTGGCGCTCGACGTCTTCGCGGCAGTAAAGCGCGTCCTTGAATTTAATGGCGGCGTAGCGTTCGGACTGGTCGTTGAAGTGAGGTGAACGCGGGTCACCGCTGACACCGCCGGTGAGGATGGTCTTGGCTTTCACCCGTGGGCCGAATTCGACGACGGCGACGAAGCTGTTGCCGCGGTTGCCGTAGATTCGCTTGGTCGTCTGCGCGGGGCCGGATACGCCGTAGGCCGGTAAGGCGCCCCAGTCGCTCGGGGCGAAAGCGATCGGCAAGCTCGGCGCCGAGTCGTCGAATTTTTGGGTGATGTCGCCGGAGATGCGTTGGAAGCGGTTGATCTCGCCCCACGGGGTTTTCCACGTGCCGAAATCGTGGGTGAGGCGGGCGACGACTTGGGTGAGGGCGTCGAGGTGTTGGACGGCGGTGGTCGAAGCGAGCAGGTGATCGACGACGACGAGGTCACAGGCCTTGGCCTCGGCGATGGCGGCGCCGAAGGACTGCGCCCATAGGATCGCGAGCGTGGTGGGAACGGAATCAACGGCGGCGCGGTGATCCCAAGCGCGCAGCGCGGCGATGGGATTAGCCAGAGCGGCACGGTGAGGATCGGCGGGGGCGAGCGCGTCGAAGGACGCAAAGAGCGCGGGCAAGAGCCGCTCGAAGGCGAGGAGCGCGGGGTCGTAAGCGGCGGCGATGAGAGAATCGAGGGTGAAGGCGGATTTGCCGGTGAGCACGCGGACGGCGTTGAGGCCGCGGGCGTTTTCGGGCGTGGTCCAAAGGTAGGCGGGATAATCGGCGACGCGCGGGCTGGCGGGGCCGGCGGCGGAGAAGGGCCAGTTGTTGGTGTTTTGAATCCAACCGGAGGCGGGATTAAAGAGGCGGATGGTCTCGTCGATAGAGTGGAGACCTTGCCATTCGGTGGCGGGGTCGGAGCCGTCCACGGGCTGCTTCCAATTGAATTTCGGATCGCGGCGCGGGGCGAAGTTGCCGTGGAAGTAGGCGATGTTGCCGTCGGCGTCGGCGTAGACGGTGTTGTTGGACGTGTTGGTGCGGAACTCCATCACTTTGGTAAACTCGGCGTAAGTGCGGGCTTTGGTGCGCTGGTAGGATTGGGTGAGCGCGGGGACGGGATCGTTCATCATTTTCACGGCGACCCAGCGGCCGTGCTCCTCGCGGATGATCGGGCCGTGGTGGCTGAAGTAGGCGGTGACGGTGAGTTCGGCGATCCTCGTGGTGCCGTCGGGGCCCGGGGCGGTGCGGTAAGGGAGGACGATTTTCTTGGCGATGAACGGCCGCGTCTCGGTGCCGTAGCGATAGGTGGGCGCGGCGGGGCCGGCGAACGTGGGCGGAGCAGCGACGAGCGTCTCAAGATATTCGTCGATCACATCGGCGCCGTTGGAGGTGTGCATCCAGCCGAGTCGGTCGTTGAAGCCTTGGTAGATGAAGAATTGGCCCCAGGTAATGGCACCGTAGGCGTTGAGACCCTCCTCGCTGATGGCGTGGATCTCGGGGCGGAAATAAAACGACGTGTGGGGATTGATCAGGAGGAGCGCGTGGCCGGAGGCGGATTTGGCGGGGGCGATGGCGAAGCCGTTGGACCCTTGAGCCTCGGGGGGTGCGACGAGGTCGGAGGTGGCGGGCGAGGGCACGAAGCGGGTGAGCGACGGCGCCGGGGACGCGGGTAGGCGCGGGCCGTAGAAGGCTTCGAGGTTTTTAAGGGAAACGGACTCGATGTCGCCGCCGATGCTGCCTTCCGTGAAGGCGAGGGCCATCCATGGTTCGAAACGGGTGATGAGTTTCGGGCGCACGTCGGGGCGCGTGTGCAGATAGAAATTCAGGCCGTCGGCGAAGGCGTCCATGAGGGCGCGTAGCCAGGCGGGACTGGCGGCGTAGTGGGCGCGGAGCTCGACGGGGTCGATGAAGAGCTTCATGCGTAGATCGCGGTAGAGTTCCTTCTCGCCCTCGATTTCGGCGAGGCGTCCGAGGGCGTTGACGTAGTTCATTTCGACGCGGTTGAAGTCGTCCTCGGCTTGGGCGTAAAGGAGGCCGAAGATGGTATGGGCATCGGTCTTTCCGTAGACGTGGGCGATGCCCCAGGCGTCACGGAGGATGGTGACATTCTGCGCGTGCTGTTGCCAGCGGGCGAGGTCGTCGGCGCGGGAGATCGGGGTGAACATGACGCTGAAAAGTATGAGAAACGGGAAAAACGACCTCATGGTAAGGTGACGAAATCGCCTACGCGGAGGGTGGCAGATTTGGTTTCGGGAATGAGATTTTGACCGAAGTTGACGTCGGTCGAGTCGGTCGGGTCGCGGCGATACGTAGCGAGGGTGCGGAGTGGCTCCGGGCCTTCGAAGGTGCCGGTGGCTTGGTCGACGGTGGTCATGCTGCAGCGGGCGCACGGTCCGCCGGCGCGCAGGATCGTGTCGTTGATTTTGATGCGTGGCCAAGTGTCCTCGGCGAAGGCGGGGGCGTCGGCGATCACGAGGTTGGGTCGGAAGCGGTCCATTGAGAGCGCTTCGGAACCGCGGGCGATGAGGCGATCGTTGAGGTCGGCCAGCGAGGATTCGTTGGCCACGAGGAGCGGGTAACCGTCGGCGAATGAGACGACATCGCCGGCGTGGGCGGTGGATTTAAAGATCGGGCGGTGATAGGCGGGGCCTTGGCGGACGAGGCGGCAAGGTGTGGCGAGGAAGGAGGAAAGGAACTCGGCGGCTTCGTTGCCGCAGTCTTCAACCTGGAGGTTTTCGCTCTGCCAAACGCTTACCGAGCGAAGCCGGGCAGCGGGATCTGAGGCGCGGGGGATGCGAATGGCGGACGGGGCGGAGCTGGAGGGAAGGAGAGAGGGCGAGACGGAGAGTGTGAGGTGAGTGGCGTCGAGGGCGGTTTGGATCAGCGCCATGCGCGGCAGTGTGCGCTGGGTGAGAAAGCGCCCGGTGTCGTCGGCGACAAGGAAGCGGCGATCACCGACAAGGCCGAGGGCGTCGAGCGTGGCTACCTGAACGGAAATGCCGGCTAGGGACTTGACCGGGTATAGGTAGAGAGCGGAGAGATGCATCACAGGATGGCGCGCGCGGGGATGAGGCATGGAATGCGGAGGGCGGGTCGGAGACCACCTCAGCTTTGGCCCTACTTTTTTCGGCGGTAGGTGGCGAGATACCGGGGGGATCCGGGCGGGCTGGTGAAGGCGGTCGGAGGTTCACCGTCGAGGCCGTAGCAGATGCGGAGAAGATCACCACGGACTTGATAGATTGCCGGAATGGAGCGGCCGGCGTTGGGGCCCTCCGTGCCCCGCAGGGTGAGGGTCGAATGCGGTTCGCCGGAAACAAAGGAGATGCGTCCACGGTCGGCGACCTCGCGGTCGTAGCGGACGAAGTAGCGGTCGCCGGTGATCTCAAGGGTGGTATGCTCGACCACGAGGGCGTGGGCGGGCTCGCCGGCGAGTTCGGCGCGGATCATCTGCCAAGTGCCGCGAATCGAGGGCGCGTCGGGCGCGGCCGTATCGGTGTCCGGGAGAATCATGCGCGTTTGGTGAGGTCGCGGGCGGCGGTCTCGATGGCGGAGGGCGCGGTGAGTTCTTTGGTGCCCTTGGCGCCGAGTTCGGCAAATTTGCGCGCGCCGGGCAGGAGGGCGCCTTCGAAAGAGCCGATGGCGGTATTGTAGCCTTTGACGGCCGCATCAAGGCCGCGGCCGACTTTTTCCAAATGGTCGGCGAAGGTCGTGATGCGATCGTAGAGTTGGCGACCGAGGGCGCTGATTTCGTCGGCGTTCTTGGAAACAGATTCCTGGCGCCAACCGTAGGCGGCGGCTTTTAGCAACGCAATCAGGGTGGTGGGCGTCGCGAGCAGGACGCGGCGGGTGAGAGCGCGGTCCATGAGACTGGAATCGGCGGTGAGCGCGGCGGTGAGAAAGTGGTCGCCGGGGAGAAATAGGACGACGAACTCCGGGGCGGGTTGAAACTGCTCCCAGTAATTTTTGGCGCCGAGTGCGTCGATGTGGCCGCGAACTTTTTGGGCGTGATCGGCGAGGCGGGCGGCGCGGGTGGCTTCGTCGGTGGCATCCACGGCGGCGCGGTAGGACTCGAGCGGAGCCTTGGCATCGACGACGATGCGTTGGCCGCCGGGGAGGCGGACGACGAGATCGGCGCGGAAGCCGCCGGCCGCGGACGTTTCCTGTTCGGAGAAATCGCAGTAGGGGAGCATGTCGGCCATTTCAACGACTCGGCGCAGCTGGAGTTCGCCCCAGCTGCCGGCGAACGAGGTCGAGCGCAAGGCGGTCGAGAGCTTGCTGGCCTCGGCCTGGAGTTGAAGCTGGGCGGTGCCGAGGGTCTTGAGTTGCTCGCCGAGTGCGCCGTAAGCGGTGGCGCGCGCCTTTTCAATTTCGGCGATCTTGCCGTCCACTTTTTCAAGGGATTCGCGGAGGGGTTTGACGAGGGCGTCGATGGCGATCTGGCGTTTTTCGAGGTCACCGGCTGACTGGGTTTGGAGCTGAGCGAAGGTTTGCTGGGCCTGCTCGAGGAAGTCGGCGCGGTTGGCGCGAAGGGCGTCGGCTGAAAGCGCTTTGAACTCGGCCACGAGACGTTCGTGAGCGGAGCGCTCAGCGGTGAGTTCGGTGGCGCGCTGGGTGTTGAGGGTGGCGAGCTGCTGGAGCTCGGTGCGAAGGGTGGCGACCTCGTTGGTGAGACGGAGGTTCTCTTCATTGAGGGCGCGGGCGCGCTCGATGAGAGTGGCGGCGCGCCCGTGCCAGAAGAACCAGGTGATGACGGCGCCGAGCACGGCAGCGAAGAGGGCTGGGATGATGAAAGAC
>Ga0209444_10001527_pt1 | contig 12726 bp, 11 predicted proteins | sample LauGreFaBDMM15DN_2_FD_188215 | JGI IMG/M metagenome (GOLD analysis project Ga0209444, IMG submission 188215) | Freshwater lake microbial communities from Lake Michigan, USA - Fa13.BD.MM15.DN (SPAdes) (version 2) | ecosystem: Environmental > Aquatic > Freshwater > Lake | place: Lake Michigan...
GGTATGATCGGTGAGATCACCAGCAGCCAAGTCTATTGGTCCGGCGGCGGTGTCTGGACACGGGAGCGTCAGGAGGGCATGACGGAAATGGAATACCAGATGCGCAACTGGTATTATTTCAACTGGCTTTGCGGCGATCACATCTGTGAGCAGCACATTCACAATATTGATGTCGGCAATTGGTTCAAGGGCGCGCATCCCGTCAAGGCCAACGGCATCGGCGGACGCTCCAAGCGCATCGGCAAGGAGTGGGGCGAGATTTACGATCACCACTACGTCGAATACACCTACGCGGACGGCACGGTCATGAACAGCCAGTGCAAACATTGGAACGGCACCTGGTCGAAAGTTTCCGAGACCATAGTCGGCACCAAGGGCACTGCCACGGCTGGTATGATCAAGGATCTCGCGGGCAAGGTCATCTGGCGTTTTCGTGGTCAGGATAACAATGCCTACCAGACCGAGCATGACGTGCTGGTGAAGCACATCATGGAGGACAAGCCGATCAACGACGCCCATCGCACCGCCGAAGCCTCGCTTTCCGCGATCATGGGACGTATGGCTACTTACTCCGGCCAGGAAATCACCTGGGAACAGGCGCTCAACTCGGATCTAGATACGATGCCGAAAGTCCTCGCATGGGACGCCGATCCCGGCCCGAAAGCGGGAGCAGACGGCCTCTACCCAGCCCCTATCCCAGGCGAGACAAAGGTGGTTTGATAAATATCCGTGGACTGCTACAGCGGGCTGTAGCAGTCCATGGCTTGCGGCTTAGTTATCCTGATTTCCCGGCCCGGGGCCCATGTTCCAAGCCTTATGCATTTCCTCGACGCTTGGCGTCTTAAGAGGGCGGACGATGCGAAAGCCGAGCCATGAGGCGTTGGTGAAATACCAGATCGACTTGGGATTCTGCGGATCCATCACCTTGAGTTCGGGTGCGGTTTTACCGCGAGCGGCGGAGCGAAGTGCTTCGGCATCGGCATCCCAATGGCCGCCACGGAAAACGGTGGAGTAACGGATGGGGGCGGGGATCCAGGGATTGACCGCACCGGCTTGAATTTTGGCGTAGGCGTCAGGAAGGTATTGATCGAGGGTGAGCTCGGCGGCGTTGCCGTGCATGTCGTAAAGCCCCCACGGGTTCGGCTTTTTCTTACCGACCTTCTGGTATTGAAATTCTGCGTTATCCACAAACCATGCGTATTCGGGGAGCAGGGCCGGATCGTCTCCGAAGGAGTAGGCGGTGGTGGTGCCGGCGCGGCAGGCGTATTCCCACTCTGCCTCGGTGGGTAGCCTGTAGAAATGACCGGTCTGGGCGGAAAGCCATTCGCAGAACTTGTTCGCGGCGTGATGGGTGATGCCGACAGCGGGGTATTCCTTCGAGTAGCCGTCGCCCATCGAGAAATGCATGGGAATGTAGGGAGGGGTGGGCTGGCTGATGGTATCGATCAAGGTTTCGCCATCCTTTACCTCGGGGGCTTCGCTGGTGGACATATCGGCGTCTCGGTTCAGCGTGCCGTCTTTATTGCGGGATTTTCCGTTCTCCATGTAGGGACGGTAAAGATCCCAGGTCGTTTCCACCTTGGCCATCCAGAACGGCTCGATGGCGATTTCCTGCTGCGGGCTTTCGTCCGCGCCGCGCTTCGCCTCGTCATCCGGGGAGCCGATTTTAAATTTCCCAGCGGGGATCGGCACAAGCTCGATGGAACCACCTTCGGCGAGCAGGACGGACTCCGCATAGCCTTTCATTTCCTCGGGTTTTGGATCGGCCTTGGCGGCGATCTTCTCGTGGATCGCCTTGGTGGTGGGCAAGAGCTGCGGGTTGGGCAGCACTTCCGCGAGGCAAGGCGCGGCGATGATGGCAGTGATAAATAGCGCGCGCATAAAACTTTAAATTTTAATCCTTAAGGAAGAATTCTGATTACGGGCTGTTAGAGAGATTTTTTTCCGAAAGAAGAAACCAGGGCGGCGAAATCCACGGGCTCTGCTTTATCGGCGTTGAGGATCGCGATTTTCTGGAGGGAAAAGATCTCGGAAATACCTTTGCGGGAAAGGTCGAGCATGGCGTTCATCTGTTCGGTGGTGAACACGGCTTCCTCGCCGGAGCCTTGAACTTCCACGAACTCCAGCGCTTCGGTCATAACAATATTGAAATCTACGGTCGCGGCTTTGTCTTCGGGGTAATTAAGGTCGAGGACGGGTGTGTTTTCATAAACTCCGGCCGAGACTGCGGCGACCAGTTTCTTGAGGGGGAAATCTTTTAGTCGGCCATCCGCCAGCATACGGTTGAAGGCGATGGCGGTGGCGACGCAGGCACCCGTGACGGAGGCAGTACGGGTGCCACCATCGGCTTGGAGAACATCGCAATCGATCCAGAGGGTGCGCTGGCCAATTTTTTGTAAATCAACGACGGCGCGCAGCGAGCGGCCGATGAGGCGTTGAATCTCGGAGGAGCGGCCATCGAGTTTCCCACGGGAAATATCGCGGTGTTTCCGCTCGTGGGTCGAGTAGGGGAGCATGGAATACTCCGCCGTGAGCCAGCCACCGGAGACTTTCTGTGCACGCATCCAGCCAGGGACGCCCTCCTCGACTGTCGCCGAGCAGATCACGCGGGTGTCGCCGAAGCAGACAAGGACGGAGCCGGTTGCGTTGCGGGCGATGTTCGGGTGGAAGGAAATGGGGCGGAGTTGGTCGCTTGCGCGGCTGTCGGGGCGAGTCATGGCGGGAGGGTGCGAGTTCAGTGCAGGAATTCCAACGTCAAAATAATATGCGGAAATTAGCCACTGCTGCCGCCATTCCCTGACTTTCATCGAACTTGTAGTCGCTGTTATATGATATTTTAAAAACTTCTCATATATCACAACGGGTTGAGCTTTCGCCCACCTCGCCGCATTCTCCGCAAAGCTGGACTTTCTCCATTTTCCCCCCAGCTTCGCAGCGTGTACGAATTCGATTGGAAAGACTGGCGCGGCGAAATTGAGGCGACCCTGATGTTCGTGGTTCGCGACGGTGAGATTCTTCTCATCGAGAAAAAGCGGGGCCACGGCGCGGGCAAGGTAAACGGCCCCGGCGGCAAGATGGATCCCGGCGAGACCCCGCTCGAATGCGCCGTTCGCGAGACCGAGGAAGAACTGCTTATTTCCGTAACCGATGCACGTAAGGTCGGTGAGTTGGGGTTCCGCATGTCGGATTGCCCGGACATCTTCTGCCACGTGTTTCTCGGCTCCGAATTCACCGGCACGCCCACGGAAACAGCCGAGGCCGTGCCGCTGTGGGTGCCGCTCGACGCCATTCCCTACGACCGCATGTGGGAGGACGATCGTCATTGGTTACCCCTCGTTCTCGGAGGTCGCAGCATTCTCGGGAAATTCGATTTTGAAGGCGAGACGATGATTTGGAAAGAAATCACCGATGCTGTTTTCTGAGGATGCGTTTATCCGTTCGACTAATGGCGCGGGTGGAGCCATACACACCTCCAACTGATGATATTTCGTGCCATAATTTTTTTACTCGTTACCGCTACGTTTGCGTTTTCACAGCAGCTTGAACGCGTCTGGACGGACGAGAAAGGGCGCAATATGAAGGCATCACTGATAAAGGTAGAGGGCGAGTCCGCCGTCTTGCTCATGCCTGATGGGAGAAAAATCCCGTATCCCATAGTGAAACTCTCCAAGACCGACCAAGCATTCATTGAGAAATTCAAGCTTGAGAAAGTGGAGGTCAAAAGCGGAGAGGGAGAGAAGCTTACCGACAATTTCGATGCGCCGTGGCCGGAGAAAATTTCCTATGACGGCGATCCAGAAATCGAAACGATCGAGGAAGACGCAGATCAGAAAAGTTTCATCTATGAGTCCGCCAACTACCGCTACAACTGCGACGTGCGGCTTTCCAAGTCCGTGGTCAAAGGCTTTGCAGTGATGTTCGAGGCCACTCATCAGTTCGTGCGCGAGCTGCCGCTAGCGGTGAATGGAGGGGTGAAAAAGAACGGCAAGTATCAAATCATTCTGATGGAGACAGAGCAGTCTTACAACGCCGCGGGTGGACCACCGGGAAGTGCTGGAGTTTTCATGGGAGGGAAAGACATCGTGATGGTTCCGCTTACCAGCCTCGGTGTGCGTCCTTTGGGCAGCGGTTATATGTTAGACCGCGATAAATCTAACAAGACTTTGCCCCACGAACTCGTTCACCAACTCACCCCGAACAAATACTATGCCCACGGCTCGATGGGCTGGCTCACCGAAGGCCTTGCCGAATACGTCGCGGTGACTCCCTACAGTTATGGAAATTTCAATGTGAAAACGAACTTCAAACCCATCGTGGAATACGTGACTGCATACGGGAAAAAGGGTGATGGCGGGAGGGCGATCGGAACCAAAATCAATCTTGGCAGCCTGCGTAGCTGGATGCTCCAGCCCTACGCATCGTTCACCGCAAGCTCGCAGATCAATTACGGCTGCGGCCTGCTCATCACGAACTATTTCTTCCACATGGATCGCAACGAGGATGCGGCGCGCATCAAAAAGTTCCTGAAGGCGCTCAGCGAGGGGAAAGAGGGTGATGAGGCGCTTGCTGTTCTGTTAGATGGCCAGACCTGGGAGCAACTAGAGGCGGAAATCGCCAAGGCTTACTCCCGCAAAGGCGTGGATTTCACCTTTTCAAAATGATGGAAACTACGGGAAATATCGTAGCAAAAACGCTCCCTGCACTGCCGGGAGTTTCTCCCGAAACCCTTTCCGCATGGCTCGCCGAACAGGGCGAACCCGCCTTTCGCGCAAAGCAGATCCTGGAATGGGTCTGGAAAAAGAAGGCCGCATCCTTCGATGCGATGACAAACCTACCCTCCACGCTGCGTGAAAAACTCGCCGCCTCTTACCGCCTCAGCGCCCTCACCCATACCAAGACCCAAGGCAGCGCAGACACCACCCGCAAATTCCTCTTTCGCCTCCACGACGGGCGCTACATCGAGTCCGTCCTCATTCCCGCAAACCCCGCGCTCTACGGCGAGAAATCCGACCGCCGCACCCTCTGCGTTTCCTCACAGGTCGGCTGCGCCTATGGCTGCAAATTCTGCGCCTCCGGCCTCGCTGGATACACGCGCAACCTCGATGCTGCGGAGATCGCCGGGCAGGTGCTGGAGGCGGAAATAATCTCCGGCGAGCGCGTGGACAACCTCGTCTTCATGGGTATGGGCGAGCCGATGGCGAATTTCAATAACCTGATGGATTCCATCGCCCTCATCACCGGCTCGGAAACCCTCCACCTCGGCGCCCGCCACCTCACCATCTCCACCTCCGGCCTCGCGCCTCAGATCCGCAAGCTCGCCGATCACCCGCAACAAATTCGCCTCGCCATCTCTTTCCACGGCGCCACCGATGAAGTCCGCGACCGCATCATGCCGGTGAACAAGAAATATCCTGTCGCCGAGCTGATGGATGCCCTTGCCCACTGGAACTCCTCCAAAAAACAAAAGCTCACGCTCGAATACATTCTCATCAAAGGCGTCAACGATGATCTCAACCAAGCCACCATCCTCGCCCGCCACGCCCGCAGCATCGGCGCGAAGGTGAACCTCATCCCTTACAACACCGTCGAGGGTCTAGAGTGGGAGCGCCCCGCCCTCTCTCACTGCCGCGCCTTCCAGGATGTCCTGAAAAATGCCGGAGTCACCGCCACCCTCCGCATCGAGAAAGGCCACGATATCGATGCCGCCTGCGGCCAGCTCCGCCTCAAACAGGAAACAGCGGAAGGAATTGTGTGATGATTTTAAATCCGTGCCAGAGCCGCGCGGATGGGCTTAGGATCGCGCCATGCCATTCAGCGAATTCGGGTTAGAGGAGGGGATTCTCCGCGCCATTAAAAAGGTGGGTTACGTGCGCCCGACTCCGGTGCAGGCCGCTGCGATCCCGAAGGTGATGCGCGGTGACGACATCACCGCGATCGCGCAGACCGGCACCGGCAAGACCGCCGCTTTCGTCCTGCCCATGCTGCATCGGCTTTCCCTGAGGAAGGCGGAGAACAAGCTCCACGGCACACTCGCCCTGATCCTCGCACCGACCCGCGAGCTCGCCATCCAGATTACGGAAAGCATCCATTCCTACGGCAGGCACCTCAGCATCCGCGTTGCCGCGATTTACGGCGGGGTGGATGAAAACTCGCAGATCCGTGCGGCGCGAAAAGGGGCGAACATCATCGTCGCCACGCCCGGACGGCTCATCGATCTGTTAGAGCGGCACAAGCTCGATTTCTCGCGCCTCGAAGTGCTCGTCCTCGATGAGGCGGATCGCATGCTCCACATGGGTTTCCTGCCAGACATCGAGACCATCGTCGCCGCCCTGCCGAAACGCCAACGCCGCCAGACCCTGATGTTTTCCGCCACTTTCCCGCGCGAGGTCGAGTCGCTCGCGAAGCGTTTCCAACACGATCCCAAGCGAGTTCAGGTCGGCGCGAAAAACAATCCGGCGGAGACGGTGAAGCAGGCTATTTACGAAGTGCCGCCGCACCTCAAAGACGCGATGCTGCTGGCGTTACTCAAAGATGAGACGTTCACACGCGTGCTCGTTTTCGTCCGCATGAAAGACGGCGCGAATCGGCTCACAGAGATTTTGCGGAAGGAAAAAATCAGCGTGACCCGGTTGCACTCCGGACGCACGCAGGAGAAGCGACAGAAGGCCTTGGCGGATTTCAAACAGGGGGCGGTGCGGGTGCTCGTCGCCACGGATCTCGCTGCGCGCGGGATTGACATCGACGGTGTGAGCCATGTGGTGAACTACGATTTCCCGGTGAACCCCGAGGACTATATCCACCGCATCGGCCGCACCGGCCGCGCGGAGCATGAGGGCGAGGCGATCAGTTTCGTGCCCAAGGGCGACCTCAACCTGCTCGGAATCCTGGAAATGGCCATCGGCCAGCGATTACCTAGGAAACAGCTCCGGGGCTTCGACTACTACGCGAAGTCTCCCGCCATTGAAGTCGCGCCCGCCAAAAAGGACTGGCGGAAACGGACTCGGGAAAGGGAAGTTGCCAAACCGCAGAAACCCACCGCACGGCCACCCAAGGCCGCCGCAAAAAAATTTCCGAATTCCCGCTGAATAGATTCCTGAAAGTCCCCGTCTTTCTATTACCATGAAGACAATCTTGTCCCCGGTTCGCCTCACCGCCCTGCTCGCCGTTGTGACTATCAGCACGAGTTGTATGACTACTTATGACGCATACGGACAGCCTAGGCAATCGGTTGATCCCGGCCTTGCGATCATGGGTGTCGCGGCAGCGGGATTGGTCGGATACGCGCTCGCGGACGATAACAGTCACCACTCGCACAACTACTACAGCGGCGGCGGTTACTATCACAGACGCGGTTATACTGGCTATCACGGCGGTTATTATGCCCCCTGCTATTGAGCGGAAGGCTTCTTCTCTTCATTCTTGGTGAGTCTGATTCTTCCCAAGGAAGCGGATTGCCAATCCGGCGCGTTTCGGGAAACATCCCGCCCGATGAACGACCAAGAACGCCCGTTTTCCAGTTTGATGCTTGATGGCCCCGACCGCGCGCCGAGCCGCGCGATGCTTTATGCGGTCGGTTTCAAGAAAGATGATTTCGCGAAACCGCAGATCGGCGTTGCTTCCACATGGAGCGAGGTCACGCCCTGTAATATCCACATCGACAAGCTCGCCATCGAATCTAAAAAAGGCGTCGATGCGGCGGGTGGCAAGGGGATCATCTTCAACACGATTACCATTTCCGACGGGATCTCGATGGGCACTGAGGGGATGAAATACTCGCTCGTTTCCCGCGAGGTGATCGCGGACTCCATCGAGACCGTGGTGGGCTGCGAAGGTATGGACGGCTTCGTTGCCATCGGTGGCTGTGATAAAAACATGCCCGCCTGCGTGATGGCCATGGGCCGTATGAACCGCCCCGCCGTATTCGTCTATGGCGGCACGATTCTGCCCGGCTGCGGCAAAATCAAGGGTGAGGAAAAAGATCTCGATATCGTTTCGGTGTTCGAGGCGGTGGGCAAACACGCGAACGGCGAGTTCAGCGACGAGGAGCTGGAGCACGTCGAGGCCTGCGCGATCCCCGGCCCGGGTTCTTGCGGCGGGATGTACACCGCCAACACCATGGCCAGCGCCATCGAAGCGCTTGGCATGTCACTGCCGAACAGCTCCGCTCAGGCCGCGATTTCCGATGACAAGATGCGCGATTGCTTCGATGCCGGCGCGGCGGTGCTGAACCTCATCAAGCTCGGCATCAAGCCCCGCGACATCATGACGAAAGAGGCTTTTGAAAACTCGATCACCGTTTTAATCGCCCTCGGCGGCTCCACCAACGCCTGCCTCCATATTCCGGCCATGGCACACTCTGCTGGGGTTGAAATCACCTTGGACGACTTCGAACGCATCGGTAAAAAAACACCGGTTCTCGCCGATCTCAAGCCCTCCGGCAAATACGCGATGGCGGATCTCGTCCGCATCGGCGGCACGGTGCCGCTGATGAGAATGCTACTCGAAGCCGGTCTCCTGCACGGCGATTGCATGACCGTCACCGGCCGCACCATGCGCGAGAATCTGGAAAAATCCCCGATCAAATACCCCGCCGACCAACAGATCATCCGCCCGCTCGATAACCCGCTCAAAAAGGACAGCCACCTCCGCGTTCTCTACGGAAACCTCGCAGAAGGCGGCTCCGTCGCGAAAATTTCCGGCAAGGAAGGCGAGGTCTTCAAAGGCAAAGCCCGTGTCTTCAACTCCGAACCGGAGGCCATGACCGCCATTCTCGAAAAGAAAATCGAGAAAGGAGATATCATCGTGATCCGCTACGAAGGCCCGAAAGGCGGCCCCGGAATGCGCGAGATGCTAGGACCCACCTCCGCCGTCATGGGCATGGGTCTCGGCAAGGACGTCGCCCTCATCACAGATGGCCGTTTCTCCGGTGGAAGCCACGGCTTCGTCGTCGGCCACATCACACCGGAAGCTTTCGAAGGCGGCACGATCGGTATCCTAGAAGATGGCGATGAGATCGAAATCAACGCCGTCGAGAACCGCATTTCCGTGAATCTTCCCGATGCCGAAATCGCCGCCCGCAAAGCGAAATGGGTGCGCCCGGAACCGCGCTATAAATTCGGGGTGCTTGCGAAATACGCGAAGCTAGTCACCAGCGCAAGTGAAGGCGCGGTAACAGATAAAGGTCTTTAATTTGGAGTGCTCGGACATGTCCGAGCTTTTCATGGGGCGACATGTCGCCGCACTCCAAGGTTAGAAATCGTCCAGTATCTCGAGTTGGTCTGTCTTATAGGTGGCCATCCTGTTTCTCACCGCGGCGTCGGCGGTGCTCTCAAACCATCCCGCGGAACACCACGGATACTGGCTGGCGACATCAACTAGTCCGTGTCGCAGGGCGTTTTCCTGCACATAGCGCAAGCGAGGCCAATAGGAGTTTTCAAAGGTGATACGGCTATCCCAAAATTGATGCCAAACTTTTCTGCCCGGCGTGCCATCGAGTTCATTGACGGCTTGAGCGGTTTTCATGTGGAGCTTTCCGAGAAATTTACGAAGGGTCTCGGGATTCTCGGGGGAAGCAGCAACAAAGTGATAGTGGTTCGGGAACACGGCCCATGCCTGCAACTCCCAACCGAAATCGGCAGCGTATTCAAGGAGGTGATCTTGCAAGAGGCTAAGACGTTCGGGTTCGCGGAAAATATGCTGCTTATGGAGTGTGCCCGCTGTGACCATGTAAATGCCACGCTCGATGAGCTTGTGTGGCGGTGCGTGGTGCCACGCTGTCTAGTGCGCAGGTATGTCTTTGCTTTTCTTGAATTTGGAGTGCTCGGACATGTCCGAGCTTTTCTTCATAGGCGACATGTCGCCTATGGGGAAAGCGGCGACATGTCGCCGCACTCCAAGGGCGGTTACGGCGAAATCGATTTCCTCCGTTGTCACCGAAAGCGGCGGCATGAAAACTACTGTATCGAGGATGTTGCGTGTGATTAAGCCGTGATCGCGGGCGGCGAGGATAATTTTTTCACCAAGGCCTGCTTGAAACTCAATGCCTGCAATCAGGCCGCATTGGCGGATCGTGATGATGTCGTTTGTTGTGGCTCGGAGCTTTTCCAAAGACGCCGAAAGATGAGCAATCTTGGCGGGTAGGCCTTCAAGAACCTTGTCCGTCTCGAAAATCTTGAGCGATGCCAGCGCAGCAGCGCATCCGATGGGGTTCGCGGTGTAACTATGTCCGTAGTAGAACGCATTCTCGGCTGCGCCAAGGAAGGTGTTGTAAACCTCGGCCGTCGTAAGCGTTGCAGCGAGGGGCACGGTGCCGCCGGTGAGGCCTTTCGCGAGGCAGAGGAAATCCGGGATCACGTTTTCCTGCTGGCAGGCAAACATTGTTCCAGTGCGCCCGAAGCCGGTCATGACTTCATCGAGGATGAGATGGATGCCGTGCTTCTTCGTCCATTCACGCAGATCAGCAAGCATACCTGCAGGCCATGGGCGCATTTCGTTCACGCCCTGGATCAGCGGCTCGATGACTACTGCGGTCACCGTAGTTGGATCCACGGAGGATAGCGTTTCCAGCGAGGAAATGAATTGCGTTTCGAAACCGAGATTCCGAAAGCGTGAGAAAAAGCGGTTCACTCCGCCAAGGGAGGCCGCGCCGAGGGTATCGCCGTGGTAGGCGTTGTCGAAAGCGATGAAGCGAGTGCGATTTCCCTCGCCGGTTTGCATCCGCGATTGCAGTGACATCTTCAGCGCCGCCTCCACAGCGGTGGAGCCGTTGTCGGAGAAGAAGACGCGTTCGAGCGTTTGCGGTGGGAAATAGGAAACCAGTTTCTCCGCCAGCTCCGAGGCAAGCGGATGGCCGAGACCAAGGTAAGAGGAATGGTCGAGCGTCGCCGCCTGTTTCGCGATGGCCTCCGCGATCTCCGGGCGGCAGTGGCCGTGGATGTTCGTCCAGATCGAGGAGTTGCCGTCGAGGTAATGGTTGCCCTTTTCATCCCACAACCAAACGCCCTCCGCACGGACGATCATGATCGGTTCATGCGCGGGATCGCACCACGCGCTTTGTCGCGTGAAGGGATGCCAGCAATGGGCCTTGTCGGCGATGATGGGATCGGTCACGGGTGGTGTCGGATTTAGAACCTCAGGACTTTAAGTTCAAGACCTGGGATATGGCGATAGTGCTTCGCATTGCCGGTGGCGAGAGCGAGGCCATGTTCGGATGCTGTTGCGGCGATCAACGCGTCGCCCGCCCGCATGGCATGGGAAAGGGCGTATTGTTCCACATAAATTGCCGCCCTGTGCCCGATGTTTCCCGATAGCGGCAGCGTCTCAAAACCGAGATCCCTCAGAAAAGCCAGTCCGAGGGATAGCTGGCGCTTGTCTTTGGAGCCCTGAAGAAACTCCATGTAGGTGAATACCGAGATGCATCTTGCTTCCGTCTTGTTGATCAGCGATGCCGCGTTGCGGTTCCCGCGCTGAACGGCGATGAGGATGTCCGTGTCAAAGACCACCGAAGCGCCCCCCCCTCAGTATTTCCATCTCTTCAGCGATGCTTTCGCGCCGCCCTTTCTCGCTCCCGAAGAAAGGATGCTTGAGTGCGTCAGCCTCGACGGAGGCTTGCACGGGCTTGATGGTTCCCTTCACCTTGCCGCGATAAAGGACGGTGACCTCCTCCTTTCTTTCCAAGGCGCGGAGAACGTCATTCATCTTGTAGCGGAGCTCGACAATTGATGCTTCCATGTCCTCATCATGTAGGCATTTCAAAGATCACTCAAGGGCGAAATTCAATCCGGGCACCGTCACGCCAAGATTCCCTCAATGACTTTCGCGGGCTTCACGCCGATGAGTTTCTGGTCGAGTCCTTGGAAGGGGTAGGAGAGGCGTTTCGCGTCGAAGCCGAAGAGTTTCAGCATGGTGGCGTGGAGGTCGCGGATGTGGACGGGGTCTTTGGCGACGTGGTAGCCCATGTCGTCAGTTTCGCCGTAGGAGATGCCGGGTTTCACGCCGCCGCCGGCCATCCAGACGCAGAAGGCGTTGGGGTTGTGGTCGCGGCCGACGAAGCTGTTCGCTGCGCCGCCGCCGCGATTTTCCTGCATGGAGGTACGGCCAAATTCTCCGCCCCAGACGACGAGGGTTTCCTCGAGCATGCCGCGCTGTTCGAGATCTGTTAGAAGGGCGGCGATGGGCTTGTCGATGGATTCACATTTTTTTACGAAGCCGCCTTTGATCGACTCTTCCTGATTGGAGCCATGTGAGTCCCAGCCCCAGTCGTGGAGTTGGATGAAACGGACGCCGTTTTCCGCGAGGCGGCGGGCGAGCAGGCAGTTGTTGGCGAAGGATTCCTTGCCGGGCTTGGTGCCGTACATCTCGTGGATGTGCGCTGGCTCGTCGTCGATGGTCATGGTTTCCGGGACGGAGGTCTGCATGCGGAAGGCCATCTCGTATTGGGCGATGCGGGTGACGGTTTCTGGATCGCCGAGTTCATGGTAGGTGCGCTCGTTGAGTTCTTTCAGGGAGTCGATAGCCTTGCGGCGGATGTCGGAGGAAACTCCGGCTGGGTTCGCGGCGTTGAGGATGGGATCGCCGCTGGAACGGCACTGGACGCCTTGGTAAACGGAGGGGAGGTAGCCGCTGCCCCAGAGCGAGGAGCCCACGCGGGGGAAGCGTCCGCCGGAAATGAGAACCATGTAACCGGGCAGGTTTTGGTTTTCCGAACCGAGCCCCCATGTGATCCAT
>Ga0209444_10001530_pt1 | contig 12720 bp, 12 predicted proteins | sample LauGreFaBDMM15DN_2_FD_188215 | JGI IMG/M metagenome (GOLD analysis project Ga0209444, IMG submission 188215) | Freshwater lake microbial communities from Lake Michigan, USA - Fa13.BD.MM15.DN (SPAdes) (version 2) | ecosystem: Environmental > Aquatic > Freshwater > Lake | place: Lake Michigan...
GTGAGTGAAAAGTGGGAGGCAGATCAACGCCGAGCAATTGTTGAAGCAGATGCGATTGAGTTATTTAACCAACTAAGCCCCAAGCAAGTACCAAAGTTAGTTTTCTTAGACCCGCAGCGTTTTATCTTAGTTCTTGAGCGAGTTCCAGTTGGTTCAACAGTTTGGAAATCAGATCTATTAGCTGGAGTGATTAATCCTGATATTGGCGGCGCCCTTGGTAAAACTCTTGCCAGCTGGCATAACTTTGGTGAAGTAACTCCGTCAGCAAAGATTAAATTTATGGAGGACTCTTTATTTGAACAACTTAGAATTGATCCCTTCTATCGGTTTGTGGCGGCTAAGAATCCGCAGATTGAGGTGGCAATTAGAAAGTTAATCAATGAGTTAGAAGGAGATAAGACCACCATTGTCCATGGTGATTTCTCCCCTAAGAACATAATGGTTGCGATGAATGATGATGTTTATATTTTAGATTTTGAGGTGACTCATGTGGGAAATCCAGTCTTTGATCTAGCTTTCTTAATTGCTCATTTGGTTTGCAAATTCTTTAGGGCAGAGGACCGGCTGCAGGCAAAGCTATTGGCAAATACTGCAAATACCTTTGTGAAGGAGTATGAAAAGTTAAGAGTTATCTCACCATCGGTCGCCAAACATGCCGCATTAATCACCTTAGCCAGGGTGGAAGGTAAATCACCAGTAAATTACTTAAGTGCAGATCAACAAAAGAAGTTACAAAGCTTTACCAAAGCAATCCTGGCCGATAAATCTGATTTCTCAGTTGCCGGATTATTTGAGATGAGTGCTAAGTGAAGATAAATAAGGTAATTGGTTACCAGGTATTAGATTCAAGAGGCCGGCCCACAGTTGCTGCCTCCATCTCACTAACTGATGGCACAACTCATACTGCCAGAGTTCCATCTGGTGCCTCTACCGGTAAGCATGAAGCAAAAGAGTTACGTGATAGTGGAAGTAAGTTTGCCGAGAAGTTTTATTCAGGTCTTTCTGTGCAACAAGCAATTTTAAATATCAATGAAAAGATTGCGCCCAGATTAGTTGAAGAACAGATTGATTTAAATTTAGTCGATACGCAGTTAATTGAGTTAGATCCAAGTAGTGATCACGCATCCCTTGGTGCTAATGCCACCCTTGCTGTTTCACTCGCTGCCGCATACGCAGATGCCCACTCCCAAAATAAATCACTTGCTAGATACTTTAATCCAGAAGGTAAATTACTTATTCCAATGCCAATGGTTAATATTTTATCTGGCGGCGCCCATGCAAATCGGGCTATGGATATTCAAGATCTTCTAATCATTCCAACTGGGGCAAAAAAATTTACCGAAGCCCTTTCTTGGATTGTGGCAGTACGGGAGATGGCAGCAAAGCTTGGTAAAGAGGCTGGCTTTGTTACTAATTTAATTGCTGATGAAGGCGGTCTATCTATTGCATTTGATTCAATCGAAAAGGCTTGTGAATTTGTAGTTAATGCAATCGAAAAGGTTGGATTAAAGGTTGGGGCTGAGGTTAATTTAGCCCTTGATGTTGCCTCTACTCAATTTTTTGATGGCAAAAACTACAATCTAGGTACGCAAGGTAAGAGCTACGCACCTGCTGAGTTTGTTAAATACATTAATACTTTGGTTTCAAACCAGCCAATTATTTCAATTGAGGACCCATTTGCTGAAGATGATTGGTCTGCTTGGCAGCACTTTATGCAGGAGTGCCCAAAGAAGCTTCAGGTATTAGGAGATGATCTACTAACTACTAATTTAGATCGATTAAATAAGGCGATTGCAGATAAGAGCGCCAATGCAATCTTGATTAAGGCTAATCAAAACGGCTTAGTTACCTCAACTTATAATGTATTAAAACAAGCCCGGGCTAATAACTTTAATACGGTTGTTTCTGCTCGTTCTGGTGAGAATGAGGACTCTTGGCTTTCTGATTTAGCAACTGGTTTTTCAGCAGGTCAGATAAAGGTTGGCTCAACCCATGGCAGTGAGCGAAATGCTAAGTGGAATAGATTGCTTGAGTTTGAAGCAACTGAAAATACGAGCTTTTTAAATCCCTTTAATTAGTGGGAGTGACGTGGCACGTAATCGCCACTGCTACCAACTAGGAAATCAAGATCTGCGCCAAGGTGTGCTTGTTGAACATGCTCGATATACATCTTGCTCCAACCGCGATCTGCCTTAGGTTTAGGTGCAACCCAAGCCGCTTTACGCTTTGCCATCTCTTCATCTGAAACAAGTAAATTTAATTTACGGTTTGGTACATCTAATTCAATCTCATCACCATCTTGCACAAATGCAAGTGGGCCGCCAGCAGTTGATTCAGGCGACACATGTAATACAACTGTTCCATATGCAGTGCCACTCATTCTGGCATCTGAGATTCGAACCATGTCGGTAATACCTAGATCTAACATCTTCTTCGGCATTGGCATATTGCCAACCTCAGGAAATCCTGGATAACCCTTAGGGCCAGAGTTTTGCAGAACCAAAATTGTGTCTGGTGTTACTGGCAGATTTGGATCATCTGCAACCTTTAGATACTCCTCAATCTCTTTAAATACTAAAGCTTTTCCTTTATGAGTTAATAATTTTGGTGAGGCAGCAGATACTTTAATAATTGCGCCATCTGGAGCGAGTGAGCCACGAACAACCACAATGCCACCGCCTGCTGCTTGGAATGGTTCGTTAGCAGGTGTAATTACCTCTTTATTCCAATTCTCAGCACCTTCGATATTTTCTTTAACAGTTTTACCAGTAACAGTTATGTGATCGGTGTGAATTAAATTAGCGATCTCCTTCATTACTGTTGGCACGCCGCCGGCATCAAAGAACTCCTCCATTAGGAATTTACCGCTCGGCATCATGTTGGCAATAACTGGTACATCTTTACCCAACCGATCAAAATCATCTAAAGAAAGCGGAACGCCAACGCGGCCAGCAATTGCAAGTAGGTGAACTACTGCATTTGTTGAGCCACCGATTGCAGCAAGAATTTTGATCGCATTTTCAAATGCTTTTAGGTTTAATACTTGAGAAAGCTTTAGATCCTCTTCAACCATCTTCACAATTCTTCGGCCAGATAGGTGAGCTAATGTGAACTTGCGGGAATCAACCGCTGGAATTGCAGCTGCTCCTGGTAGTTGCACACCAAGTGCTTCAGTAACACATGCCATCGTTGATGCAGTTCCCATGGTCATACATGAACCTTGGCTACGTGCTGAACATGATTCCATCGCCATAAACTCTTCAAAGGAAATCTTTCCGCTTCTTACCTGCTCGCTGTATTTCCAAACTAATGTGCCGGAGCCAACTGCTTCACCGTGGTAGCGACCATTAAGCATTGGTCCGCCGGTAATCATTAAAGTTGGTAGATCAACACTTGCGGCTCCCATTAATAATCCAGGTGGAGTTTTATCGCAATTACCAAGAAGAACAACACCATCTAATGGGTGGGAACGAATTAACTCTTCAACCTCCATCGCAAGCATGTTGCGATATAACATTGTGGTAGGTCGTTGTAATGATTCACTTAGTGACATCGCTGGAAACTCAAGTGGAAAACCACCAGCTTCCCAAACTCCGCGCTTAACTGCCTCTGCAACATCATCTAATGAGCCATTGCATGGATTTAACTCTGACCAGGTATTTGCAATTCCAATTACCGGACGACCATCAAAAACATCTGGGGCATAACCTTGGTTGCGAAGACGTTCGCGGTGGATATAGCCACCCTTATCTTTTAATCCAAACCAGTACTGGCTGCGGCGATCAAACTTCTCTTCGCTCACGCTCGCCCTTTCCTACTCTCAGATATTGAGAAAATCCCTATGTTAAGGTTTTCGTATTCTAGTTCATTAGCGCCAAAACTTCACCTCAACAGAAATGTGAGAATTATGAGAATCGCACGCTTAGGTCAGATCTATAAAGAAAAGCCAGCAATAGTTGTCTCAGATACTGAGGCAGTTTTTGTTGATGATCTAATAAGTGATATTAATCGGGTTGAGTTAGAAAATGGCGCACTTGAAAAGTTAGCCAAAGCTGATTTAAGTAACCGTCCTAAAGTAAAGATTGCTGATTACCGAATTGGCTCACCAGTTGCTCGGCCAACAAAGGTAATCTGTGTTGGTTTAAATTATGCAAAGCATGCGATCGAGAGTGGAATGACCCCACCTGCTGAGCCAGTAATTTTTATGAAAGCACCGGACACAGTAATTGGACCAAATGATGAGATTGTAGTGCCACCAAACTCTTTAAAGACAGATTATGAGGTTGAGCTTTGTGTTGTAATTGGTAAGAACGCTTTGTATTTGAAATCACCGGAAGAGGCTGCCGATCACATCCTTGGTTACACAATCTCCCAAGATGTTTCTGAGCGTCACTGGCAGGTTGAGCGAAGTGGCCAATGGGTAAAGGGAAAATCATTCCCATCATTTAATCCAATGGGTCCTTGGATTGTTACCGCAGATGAGCTTGCAAAAAATAAATTAGATCCAAATAACCTATCTCTCACCTGCACAATCGATGGTGAGGTAAGACAAAACTCTAGAACTAATGATTTAATTTTCGGAATTAATCACTGTATTTGGTACATCTCACAATTCATGGAGTTAAAAGCCGGAGATGTTGTTAATACTGGAACACCTGAAGGTGTTGGTATGGGCTTTAAGCCAGAGAAATTCTTAAAAGGTGGCGAGAGTATTGTGACCACAATTGAAGGAATTGGCACAATTAAAAATAAGGTTGTTAATTACAAGTAATTAACTAATAACTTTATTGCTTCGCTCTCCATTAATTACTCGCTCAATGCCGTATGGATTGGTGTTTTGTAACTCTGCTGGCAGCTGATTATCTGGAAAGTTTTGATAAACAACAGGTCTTACAAAGCGATATAACGCATCTAAACCAACTGAGGTTGTGTGGGTAGATGATGCTGGCCACTGTCCACCATGATTTTGAGCTGCTGTTACTGAAACTGCAGTTGGAAAACCATTCCAAATTACTCGGCCTGCTAACTGACTTAACTTAGCTACTAAATCTTTAACATTCTCACCCGCTGCTGCATGAAGTGCTGCAGTTAGTTGGCCTTCCATAGCACCTGCCACAGTTAAGAATTGATCAAATGGTGCTCTAATAATTACCGAGGTTGGTCCAAAGTGCTCCTCCAGCAGATCATGATGATTCTTAACATCTGACCAGTTAACGACAAATATTGTTGGCGTAACACCAAAACCATCTGGATTATTTGTGCCAGAGATAACCTTTAAACCTTTTGATTTTGTCAGGGATGAAATTGCATCAGTAAATCTGCTAGCAATTCCCTTATTTAATAATGGTCCAACCTTTTGCGCCGCAACATGAGATTCAACTTGAGAAATAAATTTATCTCCTGCTGCATCATCCGGAACAACAATAATTCCAGGCTTTGTACAAAATTGACCGGAGCCAAGCAACGCTGAATCCATCGCTGCCTTTGCTAACTCATCTGCTTTTTCGGCCAAAGCACCTGGGGTAAAGAAAACTGGATTTAAAGATCCCATCTCGGCATAAACTGGAATTGGTACATCTCTTTCTTGAGATAACTTAATCAATAATTTTCCAACCATGCCAGAGCCAGTAAAACCAATTGCAGTTATCTCTGGCGCTTTAGCAAGCCAATGAGTGATTTCAGGATTTACACCCTGCACAATTGCAAACAACTCTTTTGGAAAACCTTGTGAGGTTAACCCTTTAATGACTGCTTCATATACTAATTGACTTGTATTTGGATGCGATGGGTGGGCTTTAACAATTACCGGACATCCGGCAGCAAGTGCTGATGCGGTATCTCCACCTGCTACTGAAAATGCTAATGGAAAGTTAGAGGCGGCAAATACTGCAACTACACCTAATGGTTGTTGTGATTTGCGTAGATCTGGGCGTGCTACGGGAAGAAAGTTTGGATCTGCTAAATCAATAACTGGTAGCAAGTGTCCGCCACTTTTAACTAAATTAGCAAATGCTCTAATTTGAATAACGGTTCGCATTACCTCACCAGTTAGGCGAGCCATTGGAAGTGCGGTCTCTTGATTTGCAGTCTCAGCTAATTTTTCTTTTTGTTCCTCAATGGCATCTGCGATTGCATTTAACAATGCAGCGCGCTGGGTTGGATTAGTTGATGAAAGTTTTGCCTTTATGGAATCAGCAGCTTTTATTGCAGCACTGGTTTGAACTAAATCCCACTCAGCAATTGGATTACCAACTGGCTGGCCAGTTGCCGGATTCTGGGCGGTGAAAGTCTTGCTCATTTTCTAACTATAACTAAAGAAGTGAAAATTAAATATTCTGCCAACAAAAATCTCAATATCTAGGAGCGTTTCTAGTGCGCTCAATCTTTGGCTTTCGCATATTTCGCTTACTCCAGCAGATGTTATGCCAATGGCGCCGGCCTTCTTGATCATGCTCTAGCCATGCCACAGTGTGTGGGGTGGCCATTGGAATTACTTGGTCACATCCGGGACATCGATATGGTTTGTTTGAGGTTGAACCACTTATTTTTCTGACAACAAAAATTCCATCATCTGCTTCTTCTATTACTTCACTAGATGTGGTCAGATCCGACTCATCGTCAATTATCGAGGGCTTGGTTTTACCCTTTTTCTTACCTTTACGCTTATTCACAGGAGTATTCTCCCAATCAATTTAAGTTTTTATTACCAATTACGGCAAGATGTCGCTATGAGCCTTGCCCCTGCAATCGAAGTTCGTGGCCTTGTTAAAAAATATGGCGAAAAGGTAGCAGTTTCTGGAATTGATCTAACTGTTGAGCGCGGTGAAATATTTGCACTCCTTGGGCCAAATGGTGCTGGCAAAACTACTACGGTTGAAATTTTAGAAGGATATCGAAGTGCAAACTCTGGGGATGTAAAAGTTTTAGGTTTTGATCCAGCCACAAAAGGTGCAGCTGGTCAGCGATGGCGAAATCAAATTGGAATAGTTCTGCAATCAACCTCTGACGCAGCAGATCTTTCAGTGATTGAGACCATCTCTCACTTTGCAAATTATTATGAAAAAGCTCGCGATGTTGATCAGGTAATTGATGAGGTGGGACTTCGAGAAAAAATTAATGCTAAAGCTAGAGAGTTATCTGGCGGCCAACGGCGCAGATTAGATGTCGCCCTTGGAATTATTGGATCTCCTGAGCTTTTATTTTTAGATGAACCAACCACCGGCTTTGATCCAGAGGCTCGTAGATCATTTTGGGATTTAATCAGAACTTTAAAAGCAGAGGGCACAACAATTCTTTTAACTACTCACTACTTAGATGAGGCCCAAGCACTTGCTGATCGCGTGGGGGTTATTAACGATGGAAAGATTATTGAGATTGCTACCCCAGATACTTTAGGCGGGCGTAATAACGCACCAGCCAGAATCACCTGGCTTGAAAATGGCCGAGTCCAAGAAGTACTTAGTCAAAACCCAACTGAAGAGGTACTCAAACTAAGTCAAAAATTTAATGGCCAAATCCCAGAGCTACAAGTATTACGGCCAAACTTAGAAGAGATTTACCTTCGAATGATTGGCGAACTTAAATGAATTCCATAATTGAAGTTATTCGAATTGGATTACTACGTACAAAGCTTGAGTTAAAGCAGTTCTTGCGCCAGCGAGAGTCTGTTGTCTTTACTCTATTCTTTCCGGTTATTTTGCTGTTTATATTTGGCTCAGTATTTAAAGACACTATTGCCCCAGGTGTTACCTTCAGCCAGTACTTCGTAGCAGGAATGATCGCATCTGGTTTAGTTAATACTGGCTTTCAACAACTTGCTATCACTATCCCAATGGAGCGTGATGATGGAACTTTAAAGCGTTTGCGCGGAACCCCAATGTCAGTAACTTCATACTTCATCGGTAAGGCACTTTTAGTAACAATCTTGATGATTATCCAAACTGCTTTACTTCTTTTATTTGGAACCTTGATGTTTGGTTTAAATCTACCGACCTCACCCACCCTTTGGTGGAACTTCACCTGGTTAGTAATTCTAGGTAGTGCGTGTTCTACTGTCTTAGGTATTGCATTCTCAGTTGTGCCAAAAAGTGGTCGAGGCGCATCAGCTGTTGTCTCTCCAATTGTAATTATCTTGCAATTTTTCAGTGGTGTATTTTTTGTCTTTACATCGCTGCCTACTTGGATGCAACAATTTGCAGCAGTATTTCCGCTTAAGTGGCTAACTCAAGGAATGAGATCAGTATTTCTACCGGAGGATTTTGCGACTCAAGAGGTTGCCGGCACCTGGGAGATTGGAAAGACTGCAATAATTCTTATAATCTGGTTAGTTGCTGGATTAATAATCTCAATTAGAACATTTAAGTGGAGCAGAGAATGAAGTTTAAGTTAGTAATTTCAATATTCCTCTCAACATTATTAATTTCACATAGCTCATATGCAGCAACTCCAACTCCAAAACCAACTGCTACAACTAAGCCCTCCCCAAAACCTGCGGTGACAAAATCAACCTCTACATCTAAATCTTCACCATCAACAACAGTCAGTAAAAAGCCAACAAAAAAGCCAGTTAAGAAAAAGGCGGTAAAGAAAACTGCAACTCCAATCCCTTCACCATCACCGGTTTGGCCACCAATTGGTTTTACCGCCAGCAGTGGTATTTATGCAAAAATACCAAGTGGTAAAGAGTTATTAGGCCTGATCTCAGCACAGATTAAACTTGCAACAGATGTTAAGAAGTGTGAAACAAATGCATGTGGTGCGGTAATTGTTGCCGCTGACTTCATTTGTAAATGGTGGGAGATTAAATCCACAGTCTCTGGTGTTGATCCATCTGACCCAAATAAGAAAGTGCTACTAGGCAGACTTCGCACAACATATGGTGAACTTGGACCTAAAACATATGCAAATATCCTATTAATAAGTGATGAGTCACTATTTATGGCACCAACTACTGATCCAAGCACTGGGTTGCCGGTGGCCGCAGTTGCTAAGAATGGAATCGTGGTCGGAGGCATTCAAGCAATATGTCATAAGTCAGCAACTAGTGAAACAATTCCAACTAATGCCTACACACCTGCTAAATAGAAATAGTTATTAAATGGCTGGTGGGATCAATAACAACCTATATTTAATCTCACTCTCAGGCTTTTTAGTGGTTGGGTTGTTGGCAATAATTTTGCGATGGGCTTACTCCAGCAATAATTCATTGATTGAAAGAGATAAGAAGGTTGGCAGTGATGATGAGTACGGTTTGCTAAAGGTGGCTGCCTCACCTAAAAATCATATTGAAGGTGAGATGCTGAGACAGAAATTATTATCGGTAGGAATTAAAGCGACTTTATCGCAAACAAATACTGGACCTAAGATTTTAGTTTTTGAAGAAGACTTAAAGATTGCTAGAGCCACACTAAATTCTTAGCGGTTTGCTCCTGGCACCCAAAGTTGGTCACCGATCTCTTTATTTGCATATCGTGCTAGAACGAAAAGTAAATCAGATAGGCGATTTAAATACTTTGCAGTAATTGGATTTACTCCGCCACCAAATGAGTGAATTGCATGCCAGGTTGCGCGCTCTGCTCTACGAGTTACAGTTCTTGCTACATGCATTAATGAGGCAGCAGCTGTGCCAGATGGCAAAACAAATGAACGAAGTGGTTGCAGATTTTCATTGTATTTATCAATTTGTGTCTCAAGATAATCAATTTGAGATTCTAAAACCCGTAATGGTTCATGGGTTGGATTATCAACAACTGGAGTACAAAGATCTGCACCAACATCAAATAAGTCATTTTGTACTCTGATCAGCAGCTTTATAATTTCTTCGTCTTTGATATCACCCATTGAAAGAACTACGCCAATTGATGAGTTTGCTTCATCAACTGTTGCATATGCCTCAATCCGTGGATCATTTTTAGAGGTTCTGCTCATGTCCCCAAGTGATGTAGTGCCATCATCACCGGTTTTTGTGTAGATACGGGTTAAGTTGACCATGACTTCAGCCTACCTGAAGCAATTACAATGGGCTAATTATGGATCGCTTTCGAGTAGCAGGTGGGGCCAGATTAGCTGGCACGGTTAGCGTTGCCGGCGCCAAAAACTCCGCACTTAAATTAATGGCATCGACTTTACTTGCGCCCGGTAAAACAACTATTACAAATTTACCAGCGATTGCCGATGTTGATTACATGGCGGAGTTGTTAACCAGATTAGGTTGCACAGTTGAGGTTAATAAAGAAAAAGGTGAAGTAAGTATTGATGTCCCGGAAAAACTTGAACACCGGGCAGATTATGACTTGGTAAGAAAGATGCGAGCATCGATAAATGTATTAGGCCCACTGATTACTAGAGTTGGCGAAGCTGATGTGGCACTTCCTGGTGGAGATGCAATTGGCTCTCGTGGTCTTGATTACCATATAAATGGTTTGACCGACATGGGAGCGGTAATAACTTTAGAACATGGATTTATTATTGCTAAGGCGCCTAATGGCTTAAAGGGAGCGGCGATAACTTTGGAGTTTCCAAGTGTTGGTGCCACAGAAAATATTATGACCGCTGCAACATTAGCAAATGGAATTACTACTATCGATAATGCTGCTAGAGAGCCTGATGTCGTAGATCTTGGTGAGTTTTTAATTAGTATGGGAGCAAAGATCACAGGTCTTGGCACTCACACAATAAAAATAGAAGGTGTTAAACAATTAAAGCCAACTAAACATGCCACCTTAGCTGATCGAATTGTTACTGGTACCTGGGCATTTGCTGCTGCAATAACTCAGGGAGATATCACAATTGAAAATGGCAGAGCAGAACATCTTGAAGTCCCACTTGATAAATTAGTTGAAGCAGGCGCAGTTATTACTACAACTGAAAATGGCTTTAGAGTAAAAATGGATAAGCGGCCAATTGCAGTAGATGTAGCAACTCTTCCCTATCCTGGCTTTCCAACTGATTTACAACCATTAGTTATTGCCTTAAATGCCATTGCAGATGGCACATCCCTAGTGACTGAAAATGTATTTGAAGCAAGATTTATGTTTGTAAATGAATTAGTTCGCCTGGGAGCAAAGATTCAAGTAGATGGCCATCACGCATCAATTACTGGCATAAAGCAGTTATCTGCCGCCCCGGTGGCTGCAACTGATATTAGAGCTGGTGCTGGCTTAGTTCTAGCTGCGTTAGTAAGTGATGGGGTAACAATTATTGAAGATGCATTCCATATTGACCGTGGTTACCCAGATTTTCCAGCACAACTTCAAGCACTTGGAGCAGATATAACTAGAGTTTAGTTAACACTCTCACCGAGAATAGATACTCGATCTTTTGAAACAGAAATAAATCCACCATTAATAATAAAATCATTTACGCTGCCATCGGCAGATTTAATTGAAACCGTGCCATCGGCAAGTACCCCAAGCAACGGTGCATGTCCTGGCAGCACGCCAAGATCACCTTCAAGAGTTCGAGCAGAGACCATCTTTGCTTCTCCACTCCAAACCCGTTGCTCAGGGGTAACTACCTCAACTTTTAACATGAGTTATGACTTAGCCAACTCTGCTGCTCTTCTTTCAACATCATCTAAGCCACCGCACATAAAGAATGCTTGCTCTGGAACATGGTCATACTTTCCATCAGCGAGCGCTTCAAATGCAGCAATAGTTTCAGTCAACGGCACAAATGAACCTTCTAAGCCGGTGAATACCTTTGCTACGAATGTGTTTTGAGATAAGAAACGTTGAATACGACGAGCTCTTCCTACCAGGATGCGATCCTCTTCAGAAAGTTCATCAATACCTAAGATTGCAATAATGTCTTGCAGATCTTTGTAACGCTGCAGAATTTGTTTTATTCGGTTAGCAACCCGGAAATGGTGCTCGCCAATATAACGAGGATCCAAAATACGTGAGGTTGAATCAAGTGGGTCTACCGCAGGATAGATACCAAGCTCAGAGATTGGACGAGACAACACTGTGGTTGCATCTAAGTGAGCAAAGGTTGTGTGTGGTGCTGGGTCGGTGATGTCATCTGCTGGAACATAAATTGCCTGCATCGAGGTAATTGAGTGACCACGAGTTGAGGTAATACGTTCTTGCAACTGACCCATCTCATCAGCAAGTGTTGGTTGGTATCCCACCGCTGATGGCATACGGCCAAGCAGTGTTGATACTTCAGAACCAGCTTGGGTAAAGCGGAAGATATTGTCGATGAACAAAAGCACATCCTGCTTCTGCACATCCCTGAAGTACTCAGCCATAGTTAGTGCTGAAAGTGCTACGCGTAGACGTGTGCCAGGTGGCTCATCCATCTGTCCAAAGACCAATGCGGTCTTATTAATAACACCGGTTTCAGTCATTTCTAGGAACAAGTCATTTCCTTCACGAGTACGTTCACCAACACCGGCGAATACAGAAACACCACCGAAGTTTTCAGCTACTCGATAAATCATCTCTTGAATCAAAACTGTCTTACCTACACCTGCACCACCAAATAATCCGATCTTTCCACCCTTTACATAAGGTGTTAATAGATCGATAACTTTAATTCCAGTTTCAAACATCTCAGTCTTTGATTCAAGTTGGTCAAATGCTGGAGCGGTTCGGTGGATTGGCCATCTCTCTTTAATATCTAATGAAGAGGTTGGCACATCTAATGATTCACCCAAGGTATTAAATACATGTCCTTTTGTTACATCTCCGACTGGAACTGAGATCGCACTTCCAGTAT
>Ga0209444_10001532_pt1 | contig 12711 bp, 10 predicted proteins | sample LauGreFaBDMM15DN_2_FD_188215 | JGI IMG/M metagenome (GOLD analysis project Ga0209444, IMG submission 188215) | Freshwater lake microbial communities from Lake Michigan, USA - Fa13.BD.MM15.DN (SPAdes) (version 2) | ecosystem: Environmental > Aquatic > Freshwater > Lake | place: Lake Michigan...
AAATGGCCGTTATGTGGCTTTGGCAGCACCAGGCGACATTGTTGAACCGTCGGGTGGTTTGATACACGGCCCGCACCACCTGCCGCCGCCATGTCAGCACTTTCCATTGTGCGGTGGTTGTCAGTTGCAGCATCTAGACGAAGACAGCCAGCACCTGTTTATTGCAGAGCGCGTGACGCATGCCCTTGCCACGCAGCAGGTCGAGATCGGCGAGGTGATGCCTGTTCATCTATCACCGCCAAAGACTCGCCGTCGCATTGCGGTCCGCTCAGCTTGGGCAGGCAAGCAATTTCAGCTGGGCTTCAGTACCGAAAAAAGCCACCGTATCATTGATGTAAGGCAATGTGACGTCATGGCGTCAGAGTTGTTTGCGTTGCTTGCGCCAATGCGAACATTGCTTGAGCCACGGCTAAACCGTGCGCGTCAGGTGCAGATTAAATTGGCGATGGTGGACCAGGGCGTTGATGTTCTCATTGAGAACTGGATCGCGAATGATCTCGACACGCACGAACTGCTGTCAGACTTCGCCAAAACCCACAATCTGGCGCGGTTGTCGCTTGATGAAGGTTATGGCCCTGTTCCGTTTTACGAACCCGAACCTGTCACGGTTACATTGGGGGGAGTAGCTGTCGGTTATCAACCTTATGGCTTCCTTCAGGCCACAGTCGATGGAGAGGCCGCGTTGGTGAACGCGGTAAAACAAATCGTTGGCAGCGACACTATTATAGCAGACCTTTTTGCTGGGTCAGGAACTTTTGCGCTGTCGATGGGTGCAGGTCGAAAAATTTATGCTGGTGAGGCAGACCTTCAAGCCAGCCTAGCTTTAAAGGCTGCTGCCGGGCGCAGCGGCAGGACGATATTTGCCGAACATCGGGACCTGTTCAGGCGCCCCCTTACGCCTGAGGAACTTAATAAGTTTCAAACTGTGATACTGGATCCGCCACGTGCGGGTGCAAAGGAGCAGGTGGCACAACTGGCAGCGTCTAACGTGGCAAATATTGCATATGTCAGTTGTAATCCAGCGAGCTTTGCGCGCGACGCCAAAACGTTGGTGGCCGCTGGATACAGGTTGCAGCGGATATGGCCCGTAGGTCAATTCCGCTGGTCAACCCATATCGAGCTGGTTGGCCATTTCAGCCGTTAGTGCAAAAGCACCGCCATTACGGCATGCACTACGAGCATTATGAGCGCCAATGATGACAATGCAAACAGTGCAAAGCGGATAACAACGCGGTTAGACAAGATTTGAACGAGGCTGTGCGCCACACGTAGACCGACATAAACCCACGCAATGGTTGCATTCAGATTGTCGCCCTGACCAACCATGGCAAGTGTCACACATATCGCATAAAACACCGTAGGTGCTTCATGTAAGTGATTGTAATTATCAGCAACCCACGAAGCTTTTTCTTCGCCTTTAGCTATAAGAGCATCGCGCAAGGCTCCGCTCGAGGAACCAACAATTTTCGTTCCGTCAATCCCGGCGCGGTTCATGGCAGGTATGCGCGTGGCATACATCCATATCCAGATAATCATGGTCCATGCCGCAAGCGCGACGACTGGTCCTAAAATACTACTTTCCATATTACTCCCCCTTAAATAGTTACGATCAAAGCCTGTATTGCCAGGATCGTTAAGCAAAGTGTTGATAATAAAAAGAACATGAAGCGGATGCTGACGGTGTTAACCGTTGCCTGCCAGATGCTGTGAATGACACGTAGAACGGTGTAGCCCCATGCCAACGCTATCGACAGGTCCGTCGCTCCACCTGAAAGCGCCAATATCATAATGGTGGCGTAGAATATTGTCGGCTGTTCCATAAGATGCGCGTAATTGTGGGACTTCCATGCCACTGATGGCGGCACATTTGGGTCAATGTCTTGGCCTCGCCCACCCGGCGCAGCTTGTTTTAGATCCATCCCAATCTTTGACATGGCAGGAAGGCGTGTTCCCGCCATCCAGAACAACATTATGATTGACCAGACCACCAACGCGGCCGCTGGCGCCAAAATAGGCGTATTCATATAAAAACCCTCCCCGTCTTTTCAGATGGGGAGGGTGGTGCACCTTAGATAAATTGTCAATGTAACTTAGATTTTTGAGCTTTGTGAGCGCTTTGCGCCGACACCTGCGTCATTGGCCGGCGCCCAACCATAGAGAGTGGCCATCGGCTGATCCTCAACGACAAGCGTTTCGGTTTCACCAAAGCCGTTGAACTCGGTACGCATCGCGCAGCCATACGCGCCGATCATGCCAACTTCAATATAATCACCAGCTTGCACATCATCAGGCAGGATAAAAGGGCCTGCCATATGGTCCATATCGTCGCAGGTAGGCCCGTAGAAGCTGAATTCGGCCATCTGGGTACCAATTGAGGTCTCGGACCGCTGAAGGGCCACAGGGAAGCGCCAGCCGATATGTGCAGCGTCAAACAGCGAACCATAAGCGCCGTCGTTGATGAATAATTCGTTTCCGCGACGCTTCTCAACCTTCACTAATAACGACGCATATTCAGCGCATAATGCACGGCCCGGTTCGCACCAAAGCTCCGCGGAGTAGCTGATTGGCAGGTCTTCAAAACAGTTGTGAATGACGTCGAAATAGCCATCAAGCGCCGGCGGCTCCATTCCGGGATAGACGGACGGAAAACCACCGCCGATGTCAACGATATCAACGGTAACGGATGCCTCGACGATTGCGGCGCGGACATGCTCCATAGCCTCTGCATAAGCAGTTGCTGCCATGGCTTGGCTACCCACGTGAAAGCAGATACCAAGGCTGTCTGCGACTTGACGCGTGGCAACCAGCAAGTCTGCAACCTCAGACGGATCAGCACCGAACTTTGAGGCAAGGCTCAACTTTGCGTGGTCGGAAGAAACCCGAATCCGCACGCACAATTCAAGATCTGTCGCGCCATTGGTGGCGCTAACGATCTTTTCCAGCTCGTCATGACTGTCGAGGCTGAATGTGCGGACATTATGATTGTGATAGGCTTGCGCGATGGCGCGCTCGCTTTTGACCGGGTGCATAAAGCAAAGCTTCGCATCGGGAAGGAATTTGTGAACCAGCCGGACTTCGCCCAAGGATGCAACGTCATAATGCGTGATGCCAGCTTCCCAAAGGGTCTCAAGCAGTGCAGGCGATGGATTAGCTTTTACGGCATAAAGCGACTTGCCCTGAAACTTCTCAACGAAGAAACGGGCAGCGCGCGTAGCGGCGTGCGGGCGGATTAGCGTGATTGGTTCGTCCGGGCGAAGCGCGCGGACTACAGCAAGTGCGTCAGTGTTCTCGTACAATTCAAGGGACCCCCAAAAGATAATAAAAAACAACAAGGCTGCCTTGCGGTTATTGGAAGTCCCCCTGGGGCAGCGGCCGTGCGCATTATCAAAAACTGATGGGTTGTAAAGTGATTCGTTCGGGTTTTAGCTCAACCGGTCCCTAAACTCGGTCCACTCGAACGTACGGACGCATTCGAGCGTGTCTGTCTCGCTATTCCAGAGCCAGAGTGAGGGCAAAGGCACTCCGTTAAAGGTGTTCGTCTTTACCATCGAATAATGCGCTTGATCCAGAAATGCGAAGCGCGCTCCAGGCTCTGCAGGCACGGGAAGGACATAATCTCCTATAATGTCACCAGCTAGGCAGGATGGCCCTCCTAGACGCACTGGAGTGCCCTCTGAGCGCTCTTTGAGCATCGCAGGGCGATAGGGCGCCTCGATCACGTCAGGCATATGGCAGGTGGCACTAATATCAGTGATGCCGACCTGAATACCGTTCTCGAAAACATCGAGCAGTTCACCGATGAGTATCCCTGCATCAAGTGCAATCGCTTCACCAGGTTCAAGATAGACATCCAAACCCGTTTCTGCGCGTACATCTTGGATGAATGCGATAAGTTCGTCGCGCTGGTAATCTGCGCGCGTAATATGGTGGCCGCCACCAAAGTTCAGCCAGCGCAGTTGCCCGAAATAAGGAGAGATATGCGGCTTCAGTGCTTCCCATGTGCGCTTCAGCGGTTCGAAGTCTTGTTCGCACAGGCTGTGAAAATGAAGGCCCGAAACGCCTTCGATATGTTCGGCCTTTAATTGACTGATAGGAAAACCAAGCCGCGAACCCGGTGAGCAGGGGTCGTATTTAGGTACTTCGCCTTCTGCATGTTCGGGGTTAACCCGAAGGCCAACATCCACACTATCATTCAGGAACGACGCAAAGCGCCGATGCTGATGCGGACTGTTGAAAATGACATGATCCGAGATATTGACGATCTCGGCCATGTCAGATTCTTTATAGCCAGCACAATAGGTCGCAATTTCGCCCTTGTAATAATCTCGCGCGAGACGCGATTCCCAGAGGCCAGAGCTGCATACGCCATCCAGATATTCGCCAATGATAGGCGCCACTTTCCACATGGAAAATGCTTTCATCGCACACAGTATCTTGGCACCAGACCGCTGTTTGACATCGGCCAATATGGCAAGGTTCCGCCGTAACGCAGCCTCATCCACCACAAAGGCAGGCGACGGCACGCGGTGAAGGTCAAAATGGGCAAAAGCCCCAGGATCGCCTGCTTTGGTTTCCATTAGAACTGCAGCGGCCCATCAAGTTCCTTCACTCGCCAAGGCAGGCCATGCAAATTGAGCATGTCCATGAATGGATCGGGGTCGAACTGTTCAATGTTCCACACGCCAGCGCCAGACCATTTGCCAGTTGCCAACATCGCCGCGCCAATCATCGCCGGTACCCCGGTGGTATAGCTAACCGCTTGGTTTCCGGTTTCGGCATACGCATCTTCATGGTCGCAAATATTGTAAATGTAGAGCGTCTTGTCCTTGCCATCCTTGCCAGCGCCAGTGGCTATACAGCCAATGTTGGTCTTTCCCTTGGTGGTTGGACCAAGCGAAGCGGGTTCAGGCAACACAGCCTTTAAAAACTGAAGCGGGACGATTTCTTTGCCCTCATACATCACTGGGTCAATCCGAGTCATGCCGACCGCCTGAAGTACGTTCAGGTGGGTGATATAGGCGTCGCCAAAGGTCATCCAGAACCGAATGCGCTTGATTTCTGGCAGATGCGTTTTGAGGCTTTCGATTTCCTCATGATACATCAGATACATGTTCTTCGGGCCGACGGCTTCAAAATTGAAGCTTTGCTTCACTGACATCGCCGGTGTTTCCACCCATGCGCCATTTTCCCAGTGACGCGCCACGGCAGTAACTTCGCGGATGTTAATTTCGGGATTGAAGTTTGTGGCAAAGGCTTGACCATGGTCCCCGCCATTACAGTCGAGAATATCAAGCGTGTCGATGCGGTCGAAGTGATGTTTTTTCAGGTAGGTTGTAAAAACGCTGGTCACGCCGGGGTCAAAACCTGAGCCCAATAATGCCGTAAGGCCAGCATTTTTGTACCGGTCCTGATAGGCCCACTGCCAATGATATTCGAACTTTGCGACATCAAGTGGTTCGTAATTCGCCGTATCCATGTAATGAACGCCAGCAGCCAAACACGCATCCATGATGTTGAGGTCTTGGTAAGGCAAAGCAAGGTTGACGACCAAACTTGGCTTGATTTGGTTCAGCAGCGCAGTTGTCGCGGGAACATCATCGGCATCAAGTGAATAGGTATCGATATCAACGCCAGTGCGGTCCTTGACTGACGCTGCGATCGCGTCGCATTTCGATTTGGTGCGGCTTGCAAGGCTGATATGGCTGAAGATATCCGGGTTCATAGCCATCTTGTGGACCGCAACCGACCCGACGCCGCCTGCGCCGATTACCAATATCTTGCTCATCTGCAGTTTCCTCTTATCAGAGATTCGTTCAGCGCACGCATATAGGGGCCTTTTATGACAGGACAAGAATTGGCTGCGGCCATCAAGACGCCAACGCATGAAGGTGTGCAGCGGGCTATGACCAAAATTGCCGGTATTCTGCCTAAAACACCGTTATTGCCGCTTGAGGTGGATGGCGTAACGCTTTGGTGCAAGGCCGAAATGCTACAACCCGTCGGCGCGTTTAAAATACGCGGCGCTTGGCATCGACTGTCCGACTTAAATGAAGAAGAACGCGCACGCGGCGTTGTTGGCGTGTCCAGCGGCAACCATGCCCAAGGCGTGGCGTGGGCTGCAAAGAAGCTTGGTATAGCTGCCACAATCATCATGCCCTCCAATGCGCCGCTTATGAAACTGGAGGCTACCAAAGCCTTGGGTGCCCAGGTTGTGCTGTACGACCGTGCAACCGAATCGCGTGATGAAGTTGCCGCCGGTTTGATCGCCCAAAATGGCGCGACATTGGTGCATGCCTTTGGTGATCCATGGGTAATCGAAGGGCAGGGCACTGCTGGCATTGAAATCGCAGAGCAGCTTGCAGCGCTTGGTTTGGGCGGTCCCGACATGATTGTCTCATGCTGCGGCGGGGGTGGTCTGGCCTCTGGTCTAGCGTTGGCCTGTCCCGACGCAGACATTGCGATCGTTGAGCCCGAAGGCTGGGACGACATCATAAGGTCGCTTGAGGCAGGCGAAATCCTACCCGTAAAAGACTTGACGCACGCAACCTATTGCGACGCACTGCAAACGCCGCAAACTTATCCTGTTAATTTTGAGATATTGCGCCGACGCGTGTCCAACGGAGTGTCCGTTACAACAGGCGAAGTCATCACAGCGATGCGTGTGGTGTTTGAAAAACTGCATCTTGTCGTTGAACCCGGTGGGGCAGTGGCGCTTGCCGCTGTGCTTGCAGGTAAAATTCAACCGAAGGGCAAAACCGCGATTACGCTGTCAGGCGGAAATGTCGATCTGAACGTATTTATGAAGCTACTTTCTCAAGCTGCCTGAGCGACAGGGATTTCCATCCGGCCCCAAATTTCGAGCAACGCCGCAGTCAAATCACGCATCATATCCTCATTATGCTGAGGTCCAGGTGTGAAGCGCAACCGCTCGGTGCCGCGCGGCACTGTTGGGTAATTAATTGGCTGCACATAGACGCCATATTCAGCGAGCAAAATGTCGCTGATCTTCTTGGCTTTGATAGGGTCACCAACCATCAACGGCACGATGTGGGTGTTGCTCATCATCACGGGCAGGCCGGCATCAAAAAACAGTTTTTTGAGCATCGCTGCGTTTGCCTGCTGCGCGTCGCGTTCTTCGCTTGAAGACTTTAAATGGCGCACTGCGGCCAACACACCGGCGACCAACACCGGCGACAATGACGTCGTGAAGATAAAACCAGGCGCATAAGAACGGATAACGTCGATGATATTCTGGTCAGCCGCGATATAGCCGCCCATAACTCCAAAAGCCTTACCCAGCGTACCTTCGATAATTGTTACGCGGTCAGCGACAGCATCCCGTTCGGAAATGCCACCGCCACGCGCGCCATACATGCCAACGGCGTGCACTTCGTCACAATAGGTCAGCGCATTATATTTGTCTGCAAGATCGCAAACCGCTCCGATAGGTGCTACATCTCCGTCCATCGAATAGACGCTTTCGAACGCAACTAGCTTTGGCACATCTGGATCGTCGGCCGCCAGCAATTCTTCGAGATGGGCGAGGTCGTTGTGCCGCCACACGCGCTTTTCACAGCCTGCATTTCGGATGCCAGCAATCATTGATGCATGATTGAGTTCATCTGAGTAGATTATGCAACCCGGCAGAACCTTGGCGAGCGTGGATAAGGTCGCGTCGTTCGAAACATAGCCAGATGTGAATAGCAAAGCTCCATCCTTGCCATGCAGATCGGCCAGCTCATGTTCCAGTTCGACGTGATAGTGGGTGTTGCCACCGATGTTACGTGTGCCGCCAGATCCAGCACCAACGTCGTGGAGCGCGTTTTCCATCGCGCTAATGACATCCGGATGTTGCCCCATGCAAAGATAATCGTTCGAGCACCACACGGTTATGTCTTTGGGTCCGTTATGTCCGGCAAAGCACCGCGCGTTAGGGTAATTACCCTTGTTCCGCAGAATGTCGATAAAAACGCGATAGCGGCCTTCGGAATGAAGCCGGTCAATCGCTTTTTCAAAAAATGCTTTGTAATTCACGGATACTGACCCCGTCGGTTGGACCGCACACGCGGCTTGCTCTTGCCCATTAATCGCGGAAAATGCAAAAATCTAGCGCGAACGACTTGCAACAAGCGTCATTCGAGTTTCTTTATTGTAATAGTTGCGTTCAGAGTGATGAGATTCGTGTCAAACCAAAGCCAGACAATGCCGGAAGCAACGTGTTTAGCGCAGCAGCTGGACCAGTTGTTACGAAAGTTCCTTCCTCGGGATCAACCGGCCAAGTGTGGTCCATTGTCAGATGGTTAATGCGCCGTGCGATGCCTGCTGCGCCGTCAACAAATGTCACATGCGGCGCGGCAGCGCGTAACTCATCCTCTACCAGAGGGAAATGCGTGCAACCAAGCACAACGACATCAAGTCGTGCCCCATCTGGCTGCTCCATCAGCCCAGCCATGGCCCGCACATAAACTGCTGGATCAACTTGTTCCCCGCGCATTTTTACTTCGGCTGCGCTTACAAGTTCTGGCGCAGCGTGCCGGAGCAACTTCATGTTAGGTGCATGGTCTTTATGGAGTTTGTCGACGTAAGTTTGGCGGACTGTCGCATCGGTGCCCAATAGCCCAATAACACCGCTTTGCGTTGCTTCGGCCGCTGGTTTAATGGCCGGAACAGTACCCACCACCGGCACGTCTAACGCCGCCCGCACATGGACCAGTGCGATTGTGCACGCGGTGTTGCAGGCAATCGTAACTAAACGTGGCCGGTAACGTTCAACCAAGCGGCCGAGCAAAGCAGGGACCCGCGCCGAAATCTCTGCCTCGGTTTTGGTTCCATAAGGCAGCCCTGCATAATCGGCTGCAAAAACAATTGGAGCGTTGGGCAAAGCGGCTTGGACGGCTTTCAGGACCGAAAGCCCGCCAATGCCGGAATCAAAAAACAAAATCGGGGCCCTGCTTGGAACAATCGACATGCGGTATCGATAAACGGTAGCGGCTGTGCTGGCAAGCCGACAGCCTTGAGCATGCGGAACAAAACAGCTACGTAATACAGATATTTAGAGGATTCGTGTGGTGAGTGATCTTTGGTTCAACATGGTTGCCGGTCTTGTGCTTGGCTATGCGCTTGGCGCCATCCCTTTCGGTTTGCTCCTGACTCGCTTGTCCGGTGGTGGCGACATCCGAACAATCGGTTCAGGGAACATCGGCGCCACCAACGTCTTGCGCACAGGACGCAAGGGTATGGCTGCACTCACATTGATTCTGGATATGCTCAAAGGATTTTGTGCGGTGTGGTTAACCACCTATTATCTCCCTGGGGGAGAGATACTCGCAGCTGCAGGCGCGATTTTCGGCCATCTGTACCCTGTGTGGCTTGGGTTCAAGGGTGGCAAAGGCTCTGCCACTTATGGCGGCATCTTGTTTGGCCTGTTTTTGCCGGGTGGGCTCATTTACGCGTCGGTGTGGGTTGGTGCTCTTGCGTTTTCACGTATTTCATCGGTGGCCGGTCTGGCAGCGGCACTCTGCGCACCTATTGCCGCTGCAATCCTCGGTCATTATGATTTGGTTGCGATGCTTACCGCGTGCACGCTGATAGTTTTTTGGAAGCACCGCAGTAACATTGGGCGCTTGATTGATGGAACAGAGCCCCGCATCGGCGCAAGCAAAAGCTGACTGCGGTGACTTTTGGCAGCCAGGTCCATTTTGATCAGCTCCGCTTGTAAAGTCACCCAATATTGGGCCTGTTAGTTATAGCCAGCTCATGTCGCGCTTCGGCAGTGCAAAGGCCGCTCTTGAGGCGTTACCTGACCTTGTGCGGCGCGGCTTGCAGCGGAGGCCGGGCGTGAGGTCATGGCTGTTCCAGGATCACCACTTGATCCGCGATTCCGCGGCTGCAACCAGCTTATCCGGAATGGTGCAACTCTTGCGCAAAATGCATCTGAGATTGTAGAGATGATCCGTCCGATCGACAGTCGTATGCTTGGGCAGGCTGCATCCCACGCCAATCTAGCTCCAAAGATATCCGACGACGGTAGCAACGCCGAACGCAGCGCAGTTATCGACCTGATGGGCAGACCTATGTTTCGGTCGATGAATTGGTGCGGCAATCCGGAAGCAGTCCAGCAACTATCCAGATGGTATTACTGGAATTTGAGTTGGCCGGAAAATTGGAGCGCGGGGCAGGCGGCAAGGTTCGTTTTACAGCATGAAATAAAATCGCATTTTTCATCTTGACGGGGGGCGCCTTACCCCATCAGCCTGTACGCGTACGCGAGAGATTTTAGAAAAGCACAAAATATCATGCAATTAGTCATTGTTGAATCACCTGCAAAAGCCAAGACAATCGAGAAATATTTGGGCCCCGGCTTCAAAGTGCTGGCCTCTTACGGCCATATCCGTGACCTGCCGCCCAAGGATGGATCGGTCGACCCTGACAATGGGTTTGAAATGCTCTGGGACAACTATACCGACAAGGCCAAGCAACTCAAAGCAATCACGGACGAGGCCAAGAAGGCAGATAGCTTAATCCTTGCGACCGACCCCGATCGCGAAGGTGAGGCAATCAGCTGGCATGTGCAGGAAGTGCTTGCGAAGAAAAAAGTGCTGCCAGCAAAGGTCGGCCGCGTAACTTTCAATGCCATCACCAAACAGGCCGTGACCGATGCGATGAAGCACCCACGCGCGCTGGATGTCGACCTCATCGATGCGTATCGCGCCCGCCGCGCACTCGATTATCTGGTCGGTTTTACTCTTTCGCCTGTCTTGTGGCGCAAATTGCCTGGCGCAAAATCTGCCGGGCGTGTGCAGTCGGTTGCGTTGCGCCTAATCGTTGAACGCGAACGCGAAATCGAGGCGTTCCGTGCGCAGGAATATTGGACTGTCAAGGCCGGCATGGAGCATAAGGGGCAAAAATTTGATGCCCGTTTAATCCAGTATCTTGGCAAGAAGCTCGACAAGATGGATTTGAAAACTGAAGGGGATGCAGAGCAAGCCCGCCTTGCAGTGGAAGCGGGCAAATTTACCGTCGAGACCGTTGAGACCAAACCTGTCACCCTCAATCCACAACCGCCCTTCACGACGTCCACTTTGCAGCAAGAAGCCGCGCGTAAGCTTGGTTTTTCCGCAAGCCATACGATGCGTATCGCGCAAGGCCTATATGAAGACGGCGCGATTACCTACATGCGGACCGATGGCGTCCAGATGGACCACAGCGCTATTTCCGCCGCGCGTAAATCCATCTCCGACCGCTTTGACAGTGGATATTTGCCTGAGAAACCTCGCGTTTATCAAACGAAGGCGAAGAATGCGCAGGAAGCGCATGAGGCAATACGTCCAACTGATTTCAATAAAGACAAAGCAGGTTCAGGGGATCATGGTCGCCTGTATGACCTGATTTTTAAACGTGCAATGGCAAGCCAAATGGCCTCGGCGCGGATGGAACGCACCACAATCGATTTTCTTGATGGCACCGGGCAAACAGGGTTACGCGTAACCGGACAAGTCATGAAATTCCCTGGTTTCCTTGCCGTGTATGAAGAAGGCCGTGACGATAGTGACAGCGAAGACAGCGCCATCTTGCCAGCCATGGCCGTTGGCGACGCGCCTGCGAAGCACGCTGCGGAAAAGATCCAGCACTTTACGCAGCCGCCACCGCGTTTCTCTGAAGCGACGCTGGTGAAGCGTCTTGAAGAGTTGGGGATCGGCCGCCCATCGACATACGCGTCAACTATTCAGGTTCTAAAAGACCGCACATATGTACGTGTGGAAAAAAATCGTTTTTTTGCAGAGGAATCTGGGCGATTGCTTACAGCATTTCTTGAACGGTTTTTTGAACGTTATGTCGCTTATGATTACACCGCTGGGCTAGAGGATCAGTTGGATGAAATTAGTGGTGGCCGTGCCAATTGGCAGTCATTTCTTGAGGCTTTTTGGCGTGATTTTAAACCGAAGACGGCTGAGGTCATGGAGCAGAAACCGTCAGAGGTTACAGCCGAACTTGATATATTCTTATCACCATATCTCTTTCCCAAACGCGAAGACGGAACTGATCCCAGACTTTGCCCCAAATGTGGGGAGGGCAGGCTTGCCTTGCGCGGCGGAAAATTTGGAGCGTTTGTTGCGTGCTCCAATTACCCCGACTGCAAATATACCCGAAAATTTGCACAGCCCGGGGGCGAAAATGGTGAAGATACCGGCCCCGAGATTCTAGGTCAGCATCCTGAAACCCAATTGGAAGTCACTCGAAAATCTGGGCGCTTTGGCCCTTATTTTGAAACGGGCGAGGGCACTGATGTAAAGCGAGCCTCAATACCGAAAGATATCCCGGCAGAAGATATTGGGTTAGAATGGGCTGTGAAGCTGCTGTCATTGCCCCGCACCATCGGGATACACCCCGAAAGCGGTGAACCAGTGATGGCAAGCATTGGTCGTTATGGGCCTTATCTTGCGCATAAAGGCAAATACGCCCGTTTGCAGTCAACGACCGAGGTGTTCGAAACCGGAATGAACAGCGCGGTTGTGAAGTTGGCCGAAGCTTTGGCTAACCCAGCCCGTGGGCGTGGTGCCGCACGCGCACCGTTGAAAGAATTAGGCAAGCATCCGCGCACTGAAGCTGAAATCAAGCTCATGGAGGGCCGCTTTGGCCCTTATGTTACCGATGGCACCACCAATGCGACATTGCCCAAGTCCATTTCGCCTGATGCGCTCACACTTGAAG
>Ga0209444_10001533_pt1 | contig 12705 bp, 9 predicted proteins | sample LauGreFaBDMM15DN_2_FD_188215 | JGI IMG/M metagenome (GOLD analysis project Ga0209444, IMG submission 188215) | Freshwater lake microbial communities from Lake Michigan, USA - Fa13.BD.MM15.DN (SPAdes) (version 2) | ecosystem: Environmental > Aquatic > Freshwater > Lake | place: Lake Michigan, USA...
CGATAAGACCGACGCCGATGGCGGCGCCGAGGAGACCGAATGCGCTGGCGATGTTGCCTTGGATTTCAGCGATGATGTTGAGCATGTGGATGTTGTTTTTGTGTTGTTGGATTTCCGTCGTGCGCGCGCGAGGCACGCTCCCGACGGGAGAGATTTTAGTGGTGCGCTTCTGCCGCGTGTTCGGACTTGTCGTCGTGCGCGTGTTCGTCGCCGTGGTTACAGAGCAGACCAATGTACACCGAGGTCAGCAGCGTGAAGACGAGCGCCTGGATCAACCCGACGAGGAGCTCCATGAAGTAAAAAATAAAGAAGAAGCCAGTGCCATGAAGGAGGTTTTCGCCGCCAAACACGTTACCAAAGAGACGAACGGATAGGGTAAAGGGGCGGATAACGATCGAGAAGACTTCGATGAATCCGACGATGAAGAAGACCAGCGCTAGAATGGGATACAACCAACCTGGAGTTTCTTTTTTTTCGGCTTTGTTACCGAAGAGATCCCAAAGGATGAGCTTGGTGCCGGCGATTTTGAAAACAATGATTAGCCACGCTCCAAATGAAATCAGGGCGAGCGCAATTGTGCCGTTGAAGTCCGAGTTGTGCGGGCGGATGAGTGGGCGGGTAATCTGGAAGTGACCTGCGGCGTCCGTCGTCCCCCACCCCATGGTCCCAACACCGGGAATCAACCCCATCCAATTGTGGAAAAGGATGAAGATGAAAAAAGTGACCAAAATGGGAAACGCCAAGGGGAAGGCTTTCTTGCCAACGATGGGTTCGAACAGGTCCCGCAGTGCTTCGATTAACGATTCGATCACGGCCTGCCCTTTGGAGGGGAGAATGGTGGGTTTGCCGACGAGATAGAGAACCAGCGTCACGAGCAGAGCTGAAATCATCCAACCGGTGAACATGCTGTTGGTGATGATCCAGCCACCGCCGAAATCTACGAGTTTAGCCGCGCTCGGCGCTACTCCCTCCGCAAATGCGGTGACGGGAAGAGCGAGTGCCGCGAAAAAAGTGGTGAATTTTGTGCCTTGTGACATGCGTCGTGAAACGTTCGAACCGAAATGAAAGAATGAGAAGACGCGAGCGGTCTAAGCTTCGTCAACCCCGGAAATGTCCCGTTGGAGATGAGGGCGCGACAAATTAGTCCCAACGGATTTTTCCAGTGTCGTCTCCGAGGGAGGTGTTTGGTTACTGGGCCCGAGTGGTCGGTGGGGTGGTGGTAGGCTGTTTGGGGCGCGCAATGAGCGATTGGTAGCTCGGCGCGCGGGCCTGGAAAACGGTTTCGTGTTCAAAGGGCCAAGGTTCGGCTCCTTCGGGGATTACGTCCCAGTTGGCATGGCCGCTGAGCACCGCCTTGGTGTCGCCGTAATAAGGGGTGAAATCGGTGCGGAAATAGAGTCGCGAGCTAGGGGTAACCCACCGCGAAAGCTTCGACAAAAATTCGGCCTGCATCAGGCGATTCTTGTGGTGCCGGCGCTTGGGCCAAGGGTCTGGAAAAAATATAAACAATTCGGATACATATATTTGAGATGGAAATATGGCGAAAAAATCCTCGGCGCTGGTGTTGATAAAATGCACATTGGCTAGCCGCGCCCGGTTCTTCTTGCGGTTGGCGCGAGTAATTCGGTCGGCGATGATATCGATGCCAATGCACGTTTTCTTGGGGTGCGCCGCGGCGTAAGCGGTGAGCAGGTGCCCGTGCCCGCACCCGATTTCGACCACACAGGTTTCCATGCCTAGAAACAGATTTCGGGTAGTCTCTGCGAGCTCTTGGAGCCGAGCGGCAGCCATGGAGGCGAACCGCGCTTCCCTTGGCCCCAGCGTTCCCTCTGCGGTCATAATTGGAGGATCACTCGCCATCGCTTAAGGCCTCCCCTGCCCTGCCCGCGTGGATTCAATCAAGACCAGCAGGACACTGATATCGGCCGGATTTATTCCGCTGATGCGGGAGGCTTGGCCCAAGGTATAGGGTTTAAAAGCAGCGAGTTTTTGAGCGCATTCGCGGCGTAGGCCTCGCACCGACGAGTAATCTAAATTGGCCGGAATTTTGATTTTTTCGGTCTGTTCCAGCTTCAGCACATGGCGACGTTCTCGTTCTATATATCCTTTGTAAAGAACATTATACAATACCTCTTGACGAACTTCAGGTGGCGCAAGATCGAACGAATTTGGGGTGGGTGAATCGACGCCCTGGCTTCGGATTTGATCACCAAAAATATGGCCCGCGACCCGTTCTGTTTCGATTCGTTTGATCCAGGTGTTGATCAAGTTTTTCTTCGCTTCGACGCGGGCGATTCGTTGGGGGCTGAGGAGATTGAAAGCGCGGGCGTGATGCAGTAAGCGGAGCTCAGCGCTGCCGTGGTTGAATAAAAGTCGGTGTTCAGCGCGGCTGGTAAACATTCGATACGGTTCGTTGGTTCCCTTGGTTACAAGGTCGTCGATCAAGACGCCGATGTAACTCTCGTGCCGCTTCATGATCAGGGGCTCCCCTGCCCTGCCCTTTTGCACAGCGTTGATTCCGGCGACTAGACCTTGGGAGGCGGCCTCTTCGTAGCCGGAGGTACCATTGATTTGGCCGGCAAAAAACAGATTTTCGACTTTCTTGGATTCTAGGGATGGGTAGAGCTGCGTGGGTGGCGCAAAGTCGTATTCGACGGCGTAAGCTGGGCGCAAAAGAACTGATTTTTCCAGTCCAGGGATGCTTTGGACCATTTCGACTTGAACGTCGAACGGCAGACTGGTTGACAGGCCATTTACATAAAACTCGTTGGTGGACCGCCCCTCGGGTTCGAGGAAAAGTAGGTGCCGTGGTTTATCAGCGAATCGGACGAATTTATCCTCGATACTCGGGCAATACCGAGGGCCGACCCCTTCGATTTCCCCGCTATACATCGCGGACTTGTTGAGATTGCGACGAACAATATCGGCCGTCTCGGCGGTGGTGTGGGTCATCCAGCACGAAACTTGTTCAAATCCGGGTTTCCAGCCCAGTCGACGTTCCCCGGTCTGTTCCACGTGGAACAAGTCTTGAGGGTCACGGGTGTCGTGAAAGGCGAATAAGGTCGGTTGGGTATCGCCTTTCTGCTCCTGCATCTTTCCGAAATCCAAACTTCGCCCGAGTAGGCGCGGCGGTGTGCCGGTTTTTAGGCGTTGTAGCTCGATGCCGGCTTCAAGGAAGCTATTTGACAGCGTTTTTGCGCTGAAATCGCCTAAACGGCCGCCTTCGTTCTTATTTTGGCCGATATGCATGAGGCCCCGAAGAAACGTGCCGGTCGTCACCACCACGGTCTTTCCCATAAAATCGAGGTCGAGATTGGTTCGACAGCCGATTATTTTGCCGGTGGCAAAGATGAGCCCAGTGACGGTGGCTTGGAAGATTTGTAGGTTAGCCTGGAGTTCAAGGGTGTGTTTCAGGCGAAACTGATAGGCTTTCTTGTCGCATTGAGCGCGGGGTGATTGGACGGCTGCACCCTTGGACTCGTTCAGCAGGCGGAATTGGATGCCGGTAACGTCCGTATTGATCGCCATCTCGCCGCCGAGGGCGTCAATCTCGCGCACCATTTGTCCCTTGGCTTGGCCGCCGATGGCTGGGTTGCAGCTCATTTGGGCGATGGTGTCGATATTGCCCGTGAGGAGTAGGGTAGAGGCGCCCATGCGGGAGGCGGCCAAGGCTGCTTCCACGCCGGCGTGCCCTGCGCCACACACGATTACATCAAACAATTTTCTATTGTAAACCATTATCTAATAACGCTATAATACCTATTTTCCGATGCAGAAATTAGCGAAAAGAGCGTCCAGCATTCGCTCGTTGTCGACTCTGCCGGAGATTTCCCCCAATGCCGCCAGTGCGCCGCGGAGATCGCTCGCCACCAGTTCCGAAGCCGCGTTTTCTCCCAGCTTCAATTGAGCCGATGCCAAATCGCCCTTGGCTTGGTTGAGGGCGTAGGCATGGCGGGCGTTGATCGCGACGGCGTCGTCGCCCGTGTGGGGTGCCAAGCCATCGGCCAACCCAATCAGGGCGGATCTGAGGTCCTCAAGGCCTAATCCGGTTTTTGCGGATACGGCGACGGATCGGGCGTGAGGGAGAAACTCGAGGGTCGCGGGCGACCCCGGTTGGTCGATTTTATTCACCACCACGATAATTCGGTCGGGACTAAACAAGCTACTTAAACGAATATCAAACAAAGGGGTAGGGGAGGTGGCGTCCAAAACGACCAAGAAAAAATCGGCTTCGGCGGCAATCTCGTAGGTCTTGCCGATGCCCAACTCTTCGATGGCTCCGGGCTTCGGATTTAGGCCGGCGGTATCAATTAGCCTAAAACAGTGGGGCCCTAAATTAATAACTTCTTCAATAAAGTCGCGGGTCGTTCCGGGTTCGGGGCTGACGATGGCCCGTTCCTTTCCAACAAGACGGTTCAACAGTGAACTCTTCCCGGCGTTGGGTTCACCTATGATCACGGTTTTGATGCCGTGCCTTAATACCTCGCCGTAGTGACTGGTGGCGAGCAGGCGGTCAGTTCCACGTAGAACGTTGGCGATTTGATTTTCTACGATCTTTCTATCCTCCGGCGGAAGGTCTTCATCCGGGAAGTCGATATACGCTTCGACCCGGGCCAGCGCGATGAGCAGTTCATCGATCAACCCGGTCATCTGTTGGCCCAAGGCGCCGCGAAGCTGGCGGTTGGCCGCCGCCAAAGCCCGCTCGCTCCGGGCGTGAATCAAATCCATAACCGCTTCAGCCTGAGCTAAATCTATTTGTCCCTGCAGAAATGCCCGTTGCGTAAACTCGCCAGGTTCGGCCGATCTGCAACCCCGCGACAAGAGGTCTTCAACGAGGCGTTGGGCAATATACGGGTTGCCGTGGCAGGAGATCTCCAACGAGTCCTCGCCGGTGTAGCTGGCCGGTCCGGCGAAAAACGTAAAGAGCACGTCGTCCAACACCAGACCTTGCCGATCCCGATAATCGGCGTGGCGCGCCAGGCGCGGCGCAGGTGTCTCCCCAAAGATATCCGTCACCAATTGCGCCGAAGCCGGGCCGCTCACCCGCACGAGCGCGATCGCAGAGGTGCCCACAGGAGTGGCCAGAGCGGCAATCGTATCGAGGTAGCGTGACATTTCACCGCGAACCAACGCCCGCCGTCGGCTCGCGCCAAGTCAAAAGCCCGCCCGGCACTCTTCTCGCCCTCACGCTTGATTCGAGCTGCTCGGCCTCGAACTCGATCAAGCTTCGTTAAACGGCCTTCTCTTTAGCGCCCAAGATGGGCCGAGCATCGACCCGACGCAGCGTCACCTTAGGCGTGTTTATAGCAGCTGTTCACTTCGATCCATTGGTCGCCACAATGCTCGCGCCATCGGTGATTTGATCGCCCGGATACACGATGATGCGCCGGCCCTCGCCCAGCCCTTCTACGATCTCTGTTTCCAAGCCGTTGCTTCGTCCAATCGTCACGTTCTGCAATTTGGCCGATTTGCCCTCGACGACGAACGTCTGCCAATTCGCGCCGCGTTGAAACAACGTCCCGGCCGGCACCTTCAAAATTCCTTTGCCCGACCACGTTTCGATTTTCGCTTCGACGCGAAAATTATCGCCCAGCGTGGGGCGCGTCGCGAGCGGGTCGGTTAAGTCCACGACCACGAAAACCCGCTGCTCCTCGACCCCGAGTGCGGAGATTTTCGTAAAAGCCGACGGCTCCACGAGCCGCACGAGCGCGTTCAGCGGCTCAGGCCCGCCCCATTGTTCCAATTTCACCCGCGCTCCTGGGCGGATCGCGACCCCATCGCGCGAGAGCACCTCGATCCTCGCTTCCAAATCGGTAGGGTCGCCGATTTCAACCAGCGGGAATCCTGCGGGCACGAGGCGTTCGCTCTCTTGCAGCACCCGCAAAATCCGTCCGCTCACCGGCGCGGTGATCACCAAGGGTTCGTTGGCACTTGCGGCTAAACCGGCGGGACGTCCGCGCAATAACACCGCCCGCGCTTGGGCGAGTTCGAACTCCGCGATTTGGCCCGCAAATTCCGCCGCCCGTTCTTCCTGAGCCGCGGCGGTGGCCCGCATCTCCGCGCCGTCGATCTCTTGCCGCGACGACGCTCCGCTTGCAAACAACCTCTGCTGCCGCGTGAAATCATCGCGTTGCATTTTCGCACTCGCGCCGGCCCGGGCACGCTGCGCCTGGGCTTGAGCGACGGCCGCTTCACTCGCGCGGATTCGCGCTTCGGCTTGAGCGAGACTGCGGGTGTCGAGCAGATCGGCGCCGCCTGATTCGAGCACGGCGAGCACGGTCTTTCCGGCTTCAACAATCGCGCCGGCTTTCCACTCGATCCGACGCAATTGCCCGGCGACGGGGCTCGCAATCACGTAGCGGTTTTTCACCCGCGTCATCCCTTCTTCGTTCACCGTGACGACCAGATCCCCGCGGGCGACGACGGCCACCTCGGCGGGCAACGGCTTGGGCCACAGTCCCACGACGATCAACGCGGCCAACAGCGCGCCGCCCAACCAGGGCAGGCGTCTCGTCCAACGCCGCGGGGCGGCGCCTTGCGGGTTCTTTTTGCTCGAAGCGGCGGGCGAGGGCAGGGGAGAATTCATTGAAGGGATACGTGAGGTTTGAACGTTAAACGATTAGTCGCGGGCCTTCAACGCGCCCACAAGATCCAGTTGATCTAGCCGGCGACACGCGAGCAACGCCGAGATCACCGACGCCGTGGTGACGATCAGAACGGCGAAGGCATAATTATACGGCGTCAAAATCAGCGGCAGGCGCACGAACTCTGTGTTCACCGTCGTCAGGATCGCCGCCGCAAATCCTGAACCGATCAACAGCCCGAGCGGTAACGCCAACAGCGTCAGCACCGCGAGTTCGCCGACGAGCACCGCGCCCACTTCGCCCCGCGAAAAGCCGATGACGCGCAAGGTCGCGAGTTCGCGTTGGCGTTCGCTTAGTGAAATACGCGCGCTGTTGTAGACGATGCCGAACGCCACGACCGTCGCAAACGTGAGGTAGATCATCTGAATCAAACCGATGCTCTTCGCCGTGGTCTCGCGAAACCCTTCGCGGATGCGGTTCTTCACCACCACTCCGGCGGCAACCGGCGACTCTTTCATCGCCCGCAAAAACTCCTCCCACTTGCCCCCGGCGACGGTGAGGTAGGCCCCGCTGATTCGATCGCCTTCGCCCAGCAGGCGATTGAGCGCACTAATATCCATGAAGGCCGCGGTCCCGGCGAAATCCTCCGAGAGCGCGACGACCGGCACCGTGAATTCGGGTCGTCGGCCGTCGAGCACGCGCACCGCCAGGTCATCGCCGACGTTCACCGTGAGCACTTCGGCCAGCTTCGACGACAACACTACCCCATGCGGGGGAAGCGTGAAGGGCCGCTTTTGCGCGTCGATCACGCGAAAGAGCTCTGCCCGCGGCGGCAGTCCGGTAATGGCGAGCCGGCGGAAACGGTTGCCCGCCCGCAGCTCGACCGCCGCGCCGCGCACTGGCTCGGCCAACACGACGCCAGGCAGAGCTTGAAAATCCGCCAGCGTGCGCGCCGGCCCCGGTTCGATCATCGACACAAATACGGTCTGCCGCTGGATCAGGTCCCATTGGTAGTTCAACACGTAGTCGACGCCGTCGCGAAAAGCGTTCGGCACGATCAGAATTCCGGTTGCCAAAGCGAGCGCTCCCATAGTGAGCATCGAACGCGCGGGTCGTCGCTCGATGTTGCGCAGCGCCATGCGGAACGACGCGGTGAACGCGTGCCCGGCGCCGAGTCGTTCGATCAACGCGGGTCGGTAGCTCGATGGTGCTTCGGGCCGCATCGCCTCCGCCGGCGGCAATCGCACCGCCGCTTTCACCGCGCCCGCGACGCCGACCACCGCGGCGAGCGTGCTCACGCCGATCGCGGCCAACACCACCGGCGTGGCCAGTCGGAATTCGAGCGAGGGAAATCGAAAGAACAACGTATACATGTCCACCAACTGGTGCCCGAGTCCGATCCCGCCGAGCGTGCCCAAACCCATTCCGCTCACGACGATGATCAGCGAAAATTTCAGGTAATGTCCTCCGATCTCGCGGTTGGAAAAACCAAACGCTTTCAAAATCGCGATCTGTTCGCGCTGGAGCGTGATCTGCCGACTCATCACCGCATTGGTCATAAACGCGGCGACGCTGAGGAACACCAGCGGGAAGCCGACGGAGAGGCCTTGCAAAATCTGAATCTCGTCGCGCACCCGCGTATGCGAAGGATGGGACTCGCGGCCGTAGGCGCCCCGGCCGCCATAGGGCTCCAGCACGCGGTCCACCGCGGCGATGACGGCAGCCTCCGAAGCGCCAGGCGCGAGCCGCAGCGAGAGATGGTTAAAGGCGCCGTCGAGATTGCTCGCGGTGGCGAGTTCTTTGTAGGGCATCCAGAAAACCCCGTAGGTTTTGTTGTTGGGCAAGGCCGCGCCCGGCGGCGCTTCGAAGATGAATTCCGGCGAGAGCACCACGCCGGCGATGCGAAAATTTTGCCGCCGCCCATAAAGCACGGCGGCGATCTCGTCGCCCGGTCGCAGCCCGTTGGCTTCGGCGAACGCTTCACCGGCGAGAATCTCACCCGACGATTCACGGCCCACGAGGATTCTTCCGCTGCGTAGATGAAGCCGGTTAAGCGTGAGTTCGCCTTGTTCGGGCAGCGAAAGGATCAATCCACTCGCGGGCTCGAGCACGCCGGGCAGATCAAGCGTCACGGGCAACGCGATGCCGGTTTGCACGGCGGCAACCCCCGGAATCGCGGCGAGCTGCGCGGCGACGGCGTTGGGCGCACGTTTCAGGCGGGAGAACACATCGGCGAAACGGTTGTCGCGGTAGTAGTCCGCGCGCGTCGCCTCGAGGGAGGCGATCAGGCTGCGGGTCATGATCATCATCGCTAGGCCGCAGGCCATCACGAGCGCGACGGCGAACGCCTGCGACTTCAGCGCCTTGAGATCGCGGAGCAATTTGAGATCCAGCAGCGACATGGCGGACAACGCGCGGCGTTACCAAGCGAGACTCGAGGCAGCGGCGCGGGTGGCGTTGCGTTTTTCGCCCGTGATGTGCCCGTCGGAGAGCGTGAGGACCCGGTCGGCCATGCCGGCCATGACGGAGTTGTGCGTGATGATGAGGGTGAGCGTGCCCAGGTCGCGGTTGATCTGTTCGATCGCTTCCAGCACCGCCATGCCGGTGCGCACGTCGAGTGCGCCGGTGGGTTCGTCGCACATCAGCACGGCGGGGCGCTTCGCGATGGCGCGGGCGATGGCCACGCGTTGTTGCTCACCGCCGGAGAGCTGTGCGGGGAAATGGTCCATGCGCGCGCCGAGACCCACGAGATGCAACGCCTCCTCGGGCGACATCGGGTCGGCGGCGATTTCGGTGATGAGCGCGACATTCTCACGCGCAGTCAGGCTCGGGATGAGATTGTAGAACTGGAACACAAACCCGACCGCCTCGCGCCGGTAGCGGGTGAGCGAGGCCTCGTCGGCGCCGCCCAGATCCCAACCGCGGTAAAGCAGGGTGCCGCTGGTGGGTGTGTCGAGGCCGCCCAGGAGATTCAGCAGGGTGGACTTGCCGCTGCCGGAGGCCCCGAGCACGACCAAGAATTCGCCCGGGTGACAATCGAGCGTGATTCCGTCGAGCGCACAAACTTCGGCCTCACCGGCACCGTAGATTTTTCTCAACGCGCGGGCGTGGAAAACCGGTGTGGTCGGATCGGCGTTTTCGATTTGGGCCATGGCTGATTAAGGCTCAACGGCGGCCTGCGGCCGGGCAATGGCATTTCAGTTCGACTGTCGGTTGGCGGAGTTCCGGAGGGGCGTCGCCGGACGATAACGGCGTTCGCGGTCGGGCCGAGCCCCTGCGGAAATGAGCCAGCCGGCCGGTGGCTCAGAAGAACGTGTAATATTTGTTTTCCGCGAGGCGTTGGATCAGCAGCGCGAGCTCCATGGCGTGGTAGTCGCCCCACATCGAGGACTCCCCGCACGGCACTTTTTGGCCTTTCGGAATGTGGTCCCAGCCATTGGGGCGGTGATAGACGCTGTGGAGCAGGAGGCCCTGGTGCTTCTTGTCGGTCGAGAGATAGGGCTCGGCGAAAAGCGTGTCGGCGATGGTGAGCCCAGCCTGGAAATACTTTTTACCGGCGGCCTTCTCGCCGTTGGCGTCGAGCCATCGGCCGAGGCGGAGCATTCCTTGCGCGGCGATGGCGGCGGCGGAACTGTCGACGGGCTCGTGAGCGTTGAAGGGATCGGCGGCGCGCTTGGTGAAATCGCCGAGCTTATGCGTGTTGAGCGCGGCGCTGTCCCAATACGGGATGCCGTCTTTCGCCGAGTAGCCGTCGATGTAGTAGTCGCTCGTGGCCTTCGCCGTTTCGAGAAACAGATCGGTCACCGCACGGCGGCCGCCCACGGCGTCGAGGTCGGTGCCTTTGACGGTGTCGAGGAACTCAAGCTGCTCGGCGTAACCGGTGATGATCCAGGCGGCACCGCGCGTCCAGGTCGTGAACGGGGAGTAGCCTTGCTGCGAACTGGGGCAGCGGAACTGGCCGTCGTTGCGGTTGAAGATACTCTCGTGCGCCACGCGGCCACGCACGTCGTAGCGGTCGCGGCCCTGACCGAAGAACACATTGAAACGCGCGGTCGTGGCGGCGTGCTCGATGGCGCGATGCAGTAGATTCGTCGGCTTGTCGCCCTCGCCCATGAGGACGTGGCCGAGTTGATGGGCGACCACGAGCGACCGCATCGAGCGGATCGTGTCGGCAAAGAGCGATTGCGGGCCGTTGAACGAATAGACGTATCCGCTCGGCGCGACGCCGGCGGCGCCCGGGATGGGAGACCACGGCTGTTTATAGCCGGTGGTCGCAAAGCGCGCGGCCTGGACCGCGCCCGAGGCCTTGAGCGCGACCTCGGTGTAGTCGAGTTCGGCTTGGTTGAAGCGGGTTTTACCCTCGAGCATGAGCCGGCGTTGATTGCCGTAGGTGGAAACGTTGTTGAAACCGTGGTCGTGCACGCCGACGTGCGAGACGTGCGACGCCATGTGGCGCACCGTTTTCACGCGCCCGCGCTCGAGCATCGCGGTGTCGCCGGTGGCGTCGTAGTGGAGGAACGCCATGCCGAATTGGAAGCCCTGCGTCCACTCGGTCCAACCGCGCGAGCTGTATTTGCCCGCGACGGTGAAGACCGGCGTGCCCTTGCTCGGGTCCCAGGCGGCGTCGAGGGCACGGATTTTTTCGCCGGCGAGTTCGAACACGCGGGCAGTTTTATTCGAGAGCTTGGCCGGGGTGAGGGAGGCGTTGATTTTCATGAAGGAAGACGTGCAAGAAACCATGAACCGGGCCGACTGCACGAATGTTTTTCCCCTCCGCGCCGAGCTTGCAGGTCCAAGTGCGGCGGAGTGAGCATCCGGCCATGCCTTCGCTGCTCGAAGAGTTTGTCAGAGCGTTTATCCCGCTTTTTGTTGCGATCGACCCGATCGGTTTGGCGGCCGTGTTTTTGGCGTTGGGGCAGGGCACGCCGCCGGATTTGCGCCGGCGGATCGCGCGTCAGGCCACGTGGACCGGGGGCGGGGTGGCGCTGCTCTTTCTGTTTTTAGGCCAGTCGATCTTTGCCGCGATCGGCATCACCACGAGTGATTTTCAAATCGCGGGAGGGCTCATTCTGTTTATCCTCGCGGCGCGCGATCTCGTTCATTCGGCGGCCGAGGCGCCGCCGAAGCTCGCCGACGATTTTGGGGTGGTTCCGCTGGGAATGCCGCTGATCGCCGGTCCGGCCTCGATCACCACGCTCATCGTTATCGCGCAGTCGGTGGGTTACCTGATCGCGCTCGCGGCGCTCGCGGCGAATCTCCTGCTGGTGGTGTTGGCCTTCGCCTACAGTGACCGGCTTGAAAAAACGATCGGCGCGACGGGTCTGCGGGCGATTTCAAAAATCATCTCCATGCTGCTCGCAGCCATCGCGGTGAACATGATCCGCAAGGGCTGGGCCGGTTAAGCGGCCGCCGGAATTCGCGTCAGGCTGCGGCGAAGCACCAAGGTTTCGATCACGAGCCAGCTGGCGAGGATCATCAGTAACACCGCGATGCCCGCCTCAACATGGTGCACCACGGCGATCGGGGCGGAGCCGTTAATGCGCCCGAGGTGGGTCTTCAACATCAGGGCGAGGCTCCAGAGCGACATGGTGAGCATCAGTCCCGCCGGCCCCAACGTGAACCAGGCCCCGCGACCTTTCCGGTAAAGCCAGACGGTGAGGCCGAGCAGGGTGAGGGCCGCGAGCAGTTGGTTGGAAGAACCGAAGAGCCCCCAGAAAACGCGCCAGAGCGGGAGAACTTGGCCGTTGACCTCGGCGGGCGGCAGGAGCGCAAGCACCAGCGGCCCCGCCAAAGTCAGGCCGGTCGCGATCAGCGCTTTGCCCTGACCGGCCCAGCCCAGCAATTCCATCAAGACATAGCGCGCCAGCCGCGTGCAGGCGTCGAGGGTGTCGAAAATGAACGTCGCGAAGCAGAGCAGGGCGAAGCCGTGGGCGATATTGACGGGCAGCAGGCCGAAACTTGCGTGATGCAGGAAGAGCGCGACCCCGTTGGCAAAAATCGCGTCGGGCCGGCCCGAAGGAGCGGCCAAGATCATGACCGCGGCGAGGCTGATGCAGGCGAAAAACGCTTCCAGCAGCATCCCGCCGTAGGCCACGGGTCGGGCGTCGGCAAAGCGGTTGAG
>Ga0209444_10001534_pt1 | contig 12701 bp, 7 predicted proteins | sample LauGreFaBDMM15DN_2_FD_188215 | JGI IMG/M metagenome (GOLD analysis project Ga0209444, IMG submission 188215) | Freshwater lake microbial communities from Lake Michigan, USA - Fa13.BD.MM15.DN (SPAdes) (version 2) | ecosystem: Environmental > Aquatic > Freshwater > Lake | place: Lake Michigan, USA...
ATCCATCCTTTCGACGACTACGCCGTCATGGCCGGCCAAGGCACCGCGACGCTCGAGCTTCTCGAGCAGGCGCCGGAGCTCGACCTTATCATCGTGCCCGTCGGCGGCGGCGGACTGCTCTGCGGCACCGCGGTCGCCGCCAAGGGCGCACGTCCCGGAATTCGCGTGATCGCCGCAGAACCCGCGGGAGCCGACGATGCGGCGCGATCCTTTGCTGCCGGGCACATTATTCCGCTGGAAAAAGCCTCAACCGTCGCCGACGGCCTGCGCACCTCGCTCGGTGAACGAAATTTTCCGCTGATCCAACAACACGTCGATGGAATCGTGACCGTTTCCGAGGATAGCATCGTGGCCGCGATGCGCCGCATCTGGGAGGTGCTCAAGATCATCATCGAGCCGAGCTGCGCGGTGCCCTACGCCGCGATCATGGAGCAGAAAATCAACGTCTCCGGAAAGCGCGTCGGCATCATTCTCACGGGTGGCAACGTCGATCTCGACGCGTTGCCGTGGCTGGCGAAGTGACCGCAGCGTCGCGTGAATTCCCGGTCTGCTCCGGAAGCGGACGAGGTCGCGAGGCCGTCTCGGGCGCGCTATCCACCGGGGACGAAGAGGCGAATTCGGCGGCGGCGAGAGCAGAATCAGCCGAACGATTTCACTCGGTCGCACGGATGGCGGCCTGGAGGTCGCGGAGCATCTTGGTGATTTCTACGTAGGAGTCGTAGTCGGGACGGCGCATGGAGAGGGTTTCGATCGGAACGTAGCCGCGGTAGCCGGAGGCGCGAATGATCGTAACGAGTTTTTTTAGGTCGACCTTGGGCGACTCAACCGCGCTCTGCATCGTTTCCTTGATCTGCCAATTGACGGCGTAGGGAGCCATGAGTGCGATGTCGGCGTAAGGATCGGGGGTCAGATATTTGCCGGTGTCCACCATGGCGGCGCACCACTCGTGATCGACGCGCCGGAGCAGGCTGAGGTGCTCAGCGCCGGTGCTGATAAAGTCGCCGTGATTTTGAACCGCGACGATGACGCCGAATTTTTTGCCGTGCTCGGCACATTCTCGGAGGGACTCGGCGAGATAGGCTTCAACGGTGTCACGCGAAGTATTATTGGATGCCTGCTGCCACGTTTTGAACGGCTGCTGAGAGTCGGCAAAGGCGCGAACGGTGGGGGCGCCGAGTTTGGCGGCGACCTCGATCCACGTCTTGATGCGCTGCACGCCCTCGGCCCGGGTGGCGGGAGCGGCGGCGGTGAAGTCGTTGCGGACGCCGGTGCCGCTGATGGCGAGACCGAGATTGAAGGCGTGGCGCTTGAGACGGATCAGGTAGTCGTCGGCCGGAGCTTGGGGATAGCCGGGGAAAAAGTAGCCGGTGACATCGATCGCGTCGAAGCCGACTTTGGCGCAAAAGTCGCAGGCGCCGAACAGGTCAAGGCCCTTGGACTTGTCTTTGGCGTTGGCGTTGAGGAGTTCGAGGAAGGAGTAGACGTTAAGCGACGGGCGCAGGTGCGCGCCGCTGTGGCGGGGAATGGGGGTGTAGGCGGCGCGGGCGGTTGCAGACGAGCCGGCCACCGCAAACGGGAGGAAGGCGGCGGCTCTAAGAAAAGAACGGCGCGTAGAGGTCGAATTCATGAGCGGGACGATGAAGTTACAGCGGCAGATAGCAGACGGTGTTGGACAAAAGGATCATGATGAAAACGAGGCACGTTGTCATCGGGCCGAGGTAGATGCGGCCGGTCATGCGGTAGAAGATGCGGTTAAAATACGGCAAAATGAACATCATCGGCACGATCGCGAAGAGGAGGTTCACGTAGAGCCAACTGTCGGTCCAACGCACGGTGCCGGTCAGCGCAAAGGTGATGTATTGGGCGGCGAGGATGAAGACGAGGCCGAGGGAATTGCCGAGGCCGCCGAGCAGCAGACTGCGCCACTCGGGTTGACCGGCGAAGCGCATCCCGGCGTTTACGCGCAGCGAATTGGAAAGGAAGAAGACAAAGAAGAACGGCGCATACATCGGCACGAGCAGGAGCAGCGCGGGCTGAAACACCCGCACGCCGAGGAAGAGAAACCGGTAGTCCACGTGGAAAATGGCGTAGACGACGAAGAGCGTGAGGAAGAACGCGGCCCACAACACCAGCGCGAGCACGGCCGTGCGGAAAAGTTCGCGCGGGCCGATCGCGACGCCCCACGCAGAGGGCTTGGCGCCGTTGGCCCGGCCATGCAGGCGGTAGCCGAGATAGAACAGCGTGAAGCCGATGAGGCCGTTGCAAAACGCCCAGAGGACAACGGCGTTGTTCATGCGTTGCGGAAAAAACCACGTCTGCTCGCGGCCGGAGGCTTCGGTAAAGAGCCGCTGGGAGAGTTCGCAGAATGGAATGTAAGTGAGGCACGCGATGAGCGCACCACCGAGGAAGAACGTCCAAAAGATGATCCGACCGCGGCCGGTGGGAGCGGCGGGCGCCGGGGTCACCGGCTGCACGAGGCCTTGGAAAAAAGAAACATGGGCGAGGAGCAGGTGCGCGAGCGGGACGAGCGAGACAAAGGCGGCGATCAGCGCGGCGAGGCCGAGCACCTCTTTCCAGTACCAAACTTGGTCAGCGGGCGGCAGGGTCTTTTCGAGGCCGAATGTTTTTTGAAAATAGGCGATCTGCGCGGTGGTCGCTTCAGGGCTGTAAGGCTGGAACGCGTGCAAAAGCACTTCGTTGTGAATCACCCGGAGCGTGCGGGCGGCCGGGTCACCATAGAAACGGCCCATTTCAATCTCGTCGATTTTTGCGTCGGCGGGCAGGCCGGAGTTCACCACGCGGAGAGCTTCGGGGGCGCGACGCATGTCGCCGTTTTTGAGTTCGTTGCGATACGCGCCTTCGTCGTGGAAGGCGTAGCTCGCGCCGACATTCGAGCGGACGGGGCGAAGAATTCTTTCCGTAAACGTGAGCACGTAGCCCGAAACGAAGACCGAGTGAACCTTGCTCGGCGTCTTGGTTTTGAGTGCCTGGGCTCCAAAATAAGAGGCGGCTTGGATCGCGGCGTTGCCGCCGGCCGAGTGGCCCGTGACGCCGATGCGGGTCTTGTCGATGTAGTTCAGGTTGTCGGTGTCGGCGGCGTAATTGACGACGGCGAACATGCCGTAGCCCTCGTTGGTGGCGGAGCGTTGGTTGGTGGACGAGCTCGACGAGCCTTGGGAGTAAGGATCAATGGCGATCACGACCAGACCGCGCCGAGCGAGTTCGAGGGAGATGTTGGCTTGGGTTTCTTTCGAACGCTGAAATCCCGGCACCACGATGACCAACGGCGCGGGCGTTTCGGCGGTGGCGGAGAGCGGTCGGAACAGGTCGGCGACGATCCACTGGCCGTTCTGCATCGGCAGCCGGATCTCGGTCACGCGCACGCGCCCGAACGACGTTTGCACCTGCGAGGCGAGCCAGCTCCCGACGAAGATGACGACCAAGCAAATTGCCAGCAGCCGGCGACTGAAGCGGAGACGGGGTTCGGACAGCGATTCAGGAACGGGCGAAACGGTCATGAGGCAAAATGAAGCGCAGGTGGGCGCCGAGGCGAGCCCACCCGCGACCCACGGCGGGAAATCAGAACGCCAGCTTCGCCGACAGCGTGTAGCTGCGCGGGACGAGGTAGCTGAAGTTGCCGGGGACGGTCACACGTGCGGGCGAAGAGATATCGGTGCGGGGCCGCAGGTTGGTGGCGTTGGTGCCGATGACGCCGCCGTTGCTACCGTAGATCGGCTCGCGGCGGTCGAAGAGGTTATCGACGTTGAGATCGACCTGAAGACTGCGACCCTGCTTCAATTTGAAGGTGTAGGAGAGACTCGCGACGCCGCGGTAATGGGAAGGAGCGTAAACCGAGTCACCGGGGCCCACGGTGGGATCGTCGATGGCGACGGCCGGGTTCGCCGGGTCCACGATGGTATCGCTGCCCCTGTAACCGACCACCTGACCACCGCGATAATTGACGCCCGCGCCCACGCGGACGCCCTTGAGCGGGCCGTTTTGAAAACGGTAATCGGTGGCGAGATTGCCGACCCAGCGACTGCTACCGTTGGTCTCCTGGGGCACTTGGGCGGTGGTATTGGGAATGACCGTGTCAGTGAGGCTGTTCCAGCCGTTCACGGCTGCTTGGACGCGCGACTGGTTGATCGCGGTGGGATTATTGAGCGCTGGGTTGATGGAGGCGTCGTTGTTCGCATCGATCAGGATGCCGGCGTCCGCGAGGATCTGGCGGGAGATGGCGTCCTGTGATTTGAAATAGGCGATGATGTCAGGGTATTGGTCGCGCACCTTGGCCTTGGTGTTGCCGACGTTAAGCACGGTGCGCCAAGCGCGGGTAAAGTTGGCGGTGAGCTCCAGCTCGTAGCCCTTGGTTTCCGAGGTCACGGTGGAATAAACGTTCTGCGGGAAGCGGGCGACATTGCGGGCGTTGCGACCGACGGAACTGAGGTCGCCGACCACTGGGGCGTCGGAGATCGCGTTGTAAGCGCCGTTGAACCCTGAGGGCGAAAGAACCGAGGTGCCGGCTTGATAGGAATCGAAGGCGCCGATGCTGAGTGACATCCGGCCGTTGGGCAGGGTGACGCGGACGCCGTAGTCTTTGCCGCGCGAGCTGGTGGGCGGCACGAGCGTCCCATCAACCCTCTGCTGGGGCGAAGTGAGGCTGAACGTCTCGGCAACGTTGGAGTAGACGCCGAGCCAGCGAGTGATGTTCACGGTGCCGCCGAGCGTGAAGGTATTGATAATCGGCGAGAGCGACGGCGAATCGTAGTCGTCGCGGAAACGGTCGCCGGCGTACTGGGGCTGCGGGATGTTCGCGCCGTTGACGTTTGCGCGGGGCCGGACATCGGCGATCTGCGCGGGGCCGGTGGGCACGCCGGCGGCGTTTTTCGGCGTGTATTTGAGGTCGAAATAATCCTTGGGCGCGTCCTTGCGGAAGACGAGCGTGGTCCCGTCCCAACCAGGTGCGTTGTCGCCGGGCGAGACGACGCGCTTGTCGCCGATCTCGGCGAAGTCGCGGCGGAAGGCGCCGATGAGGACGAGGCGGTTTTTGAAGAGGTCGAGATTGCCGGCGGCTTGGATGAATTTGTATTTCCGGAGACTGTTGCGGTTGTTGTCCTCACGACGGGTGTCGAACATCCACGTCGGCGTGACGGTCTCGGTGGCACCGGTGACGGGATTGACGAGTTTCACGGGCGCGGTGGCGGGCGTGTAGTCGCGGTTGGGCTGATCGAGATAGAAACGGGAAAAGAGACCGTATTCGCTGTATTCGAGATTATCGACCCAACTGCGGGCGTCGGGCGTGCGGCTCTTCAGCGGGAGCAGCAGCGTGAGGGCGCGGGACTTCGTCTTCTGCTCGGTGAGACCGGCCATGCTGCTGAACTGAAATTTGCCGAAGCGCGTGTCTTTGATGTAGACCGCCTGGGCGCGGACATTCTTCAGATCGTTGGTGCGGAGGTTCTGATACTCCATGAACTCCATGTAGGCGTGTTTGAAGTAGGGATTGGCCGCGCCGGTGCCGGGGAGCGTCGAGTCGATATCGATGTAGATGTCCTGCCCGCCGCGGCGGGCGAGGCCGGCCTGGCCGTTGGCGTCGCCTTGGTTGATGTCGCCGGCGAGTTCGAGAAAAAGACTGTCGCCGAGTTTGTAGTTAGCGGTGAGCGCGAGGTCTTGGCCGACCTCGGTGAACGTCGGAAGTTTGTTGGTCCAGACCGTCGTGGACTCGCGGGTGGGCACACGAAAGAACGGTGAGCCGGCAAGCGCGCGGGCGTAACGGTCGGCGGGGACGCCAAAGTTGTCATCGATCATCGCCTGATTGTTGATCGAGAAGCTGGGCGTACGGATCGGAACACCGTTGATCTGATTGGTGAGCGACAGGGTGGTGCTTTGGGCGGCGCCCTTCGTGACGTAGCGGTTTTCGAAGTTAACGACATTGCCGCCGAAGGCGTCGTTTCGCACCCAACGCGGCCCGGAGCGCACGATGCCGGCGGCCGCGATCTCGGCGTTGGTGGGCAACGTCGTCGGCACCGAAGCGAAGGTCGTGCGGCCATCCCAGGCGGAGATGCGGTCGCGGAGCGAGGTCGTCCCGCGCAGCTCGCGGCTCTTGCCGTATTCGGCCTCGGCGCGAAACGACAGCCGCGACGTGGCCTTGAACGTGGCCGCGAGGTGCGCGCCGTAACGGTCTTTCCACTCGTTGTCGCGCCACGTGTTGGCTTGGTCCCACACGACGTTGGCGCGGACGGCGAACTGGGAGTTGAGCGCCCGGTTTACATCGGCCGTGAAGCGGTAGCGTTCAAAGCTGCCGAGTTGCACGCGCGCGTTTTGAAAACTTTTGGTGGTGTCGGCCTGCTTGGTCACGGAGTTGACGGTGCCGCCGACGCCGCCGGCGCCGTAGAGCACGGCGTTCGGCCCGCGGCCGTAGTCCACGCGGTCGAGGTTGTAGCTATCGGCGGTGGTGATGTAGGGGAAAAAGTTGCGCGTGGGCAACCCGGTCGAGACGCCCCGCGTGCGCAGGCCGCCGTTACCGACTGAAGTGCCGAAAGCGCGGTTGGTGCCGTCGGCATCGACGACGGTGCTGTTGACGGACCACTGCGTGGCCTCGGCCACGTCGGTAAGATTAAAGGCTTCGAGGAATTCCGCGGTCACGACCGAGTAAGCGACGGGCGTATCTTTCAGCGCGGTGGCGATGCGGCCGCCGGCCAGCGAGCTCGCGGCGACGAAACCCACGTCTTTTTCCGCGCTCACATTGAACGGCGTCAGCGTGATGGCTTCGCCGCTGGTCTCAGGCTTGGGCGCCGGCGCGGTTTGGGCTCGGACAACCGAGACGCAGAGCACGGCGACGATCGCCCAGACCGCGGGAATTGAGGAAGGACGACGCGATGGGGTGACAGCGGAGGGACAGGTATTCATATGGTAAATGGGGTAAAAGTGGGGTGGCGCGGTCAGACTTCCGCCGCTCGAAAACCCCAATGAACGCTTGATCGCAGTTCAATCCGAACCTGCGTACTGAGATGAAAAGTTCATCGGCTTGATTTTCATTTCGGAAAATTCCGATCATTTCTTTAAAAACAAATCGCTCTGCACGAGGGCGTGGATCAACGAACGCACGCCATAGGCTTGGGGTTGGGCGGCGGCAATAATCGCCTCAACGTGCTCGCGGTCGCTGAAGTGCACGGGCGCACCGGTCGCATAGACGACAAACTGGCGTGCGAGATTGCGGGCGAGCGCTTCGTCTTCCGTGCGCAGGAGATTCTTAAAATCGCGCACGTCGACAAATGGCCGGCCATCGGGGAGTTCGCCGGCGGCATCGACCGGAAGCCCATAGTGATAGCCGAAGGGATGGCCGTTTTTACCGCGGCCCACTTCCGCTTTTTTCGTTTCGTCGATCGCGCGGTAGCGGTCCCGCCAAGCACCCATGACATCGAAATTCTCGAGCGCGAAGCCGGGCGGGTCCATCTTGCGGTGACATGACGCGCAGCTGACGTTGTCGCGGTGCTTTTCGAGTTGCTGGCGGATGGTCACGGCGCCGCGGATATCGGGCTCGACGGCGGCGACGGGCGGCGGCGGCGGGATGTCGATGCCGAGAATGCGTTCAACGATCCATTTGCCGCGCAGCACCGGCGATGTCGTCGTGCCGTTGGCCGTGATTTTCAAAACGCTGGCCTGCGTCATGAAGCCGCCGCGCGGGCTGTCGGGCGGCAGCGTGACCCGGCGCATCGCGGCCCCTTTTACGCCGGTGATGCCGTAGTGGGCGGCGAGGCGTTCGTTGAGATAAGTGAAGTCGGCGGCGGCAATCGTGCGCGCGGGAAGATTGGCGCGAATCATCTCCTCGAACGTCAGCTGGGTCTCCGCGACCGCCGCCTCGACCAAGGCATCGTCGAGGTAGTAATCATTATAGAGCGTGGTCGAAGGCGTGGAGTCCTCGATCTTCCGCAGGTCGACCCAGTAATCGAGAAACGCCTCCCGGAAGCGGCGCGATTTCGGGTCGCTGAGCAGGCGTTCGGTCTCGGCGCGGAGCACGGCCGGTTGGCTGAGCTCGCCGCGGGCGGCCCGGCCGCGCAGGGCGTCGTCGGGCGGAGAATTCCACAGGAAGAGCGCGAGGCGGGTGGCCACCGCCGTGTCGTCGAGCCGGCCGGGTTGCTCGTCGAGGAAAATGAAGCCGGACGACGCGAGCACAGCGGTGTAGGTGGCGACCATCGCCTCGCCGAAACTCAGACCGGCAACCATACGCTCGTCGAACAACGAGAGGAAACGCTGCGCATCGGCCTCGGCCACGGGGCGCCGATAGGCGCGGGCCAAGAACGCGCGCAACAGGCGCTCGGCATCGGAGCGGGGCGCAGCGGACACGATGTCGACCCGGGATTCTTCAACGGGGACGACCCGCTGGCCCGCCTGCCGACCGCCGTCGCGCCGTTCGCCAAGCGCGATCACGGGAATCGCAATTCCCGGCGCGTTGGGCTTCACCGTCACCAGGGGCAGATCGCCAAAGAGCAGCCGATAACCGGCAGCGGTGGCCTGATCGTAGAGCGGCCCCTCGACCTCCATCCAACGGAAAGCGACGCTGGGCACACCGTCGGGCGTCATGAGTGGATTTCGAAAATCATTCGGCCGCGACCGATAGAAACGCGACGCGTCGGGGACGAGGGTCTCGTTGGCCAGCAGCCAGACCTCGCCGACTTCGTGGGTCGTGGGCTCGGGGGTGAGATCAAACTCGCCGACCCGGCGGTTGAGCAGGCCGTTGCGCGTATAAACGGTGATGGGCTCGATCGTGCGACCGGGCGAAATCCGGTCGTAGTCAGGCGTATTGGGATTGGGTGGTCGGGGCTTGCCGACTTTGTCGTCGCTGTGGGCGAAACTCTTGGTCACGCCGCCGGGCGCAGCCCACATGGTGTAGCCGTTGAAACGAATCCGGTAGCGGCCGGCGACGGGTGCGCGGAAACCATCCCAACGATACGTGAAGCCGGTGACGTAGTTGCTCGCCACCCAGCCGACTGCCTCAAGGTCGCGGGTGACGGAATCGACGGCGCCGACCGTGAGCGGAGCATCGAGCATCCGGACGGCGCGCTGCGGCTCTCGACCGAGCAGCGGATAGGTCATGCGATCGGGCGACGAGTTAAAGGGGTTCGGGGTAAACTTGCTGGTGAGGGTGCGCTGGTCGCGCGCGTAATGCCGCACGGTCGTCGTGGGCGGGCGCTCGAGCTGCACGGTGAGCGCCTGGCGGATCGCGTAATCGGCGGCCGCCAAGTAGCGCGCGAGGTGGACGTGGGAGACGTCGAGCGCATCACCGATTTTATTGTAGCGGTTGGACTCGCCGTCGTCGGGGAACTGGCCGCGAATCTGGAGCCACGGCGCGCCGAGCAGATCGCGCAGGGCGTTTTCGTATTCGTAGCCGTTGAGCCGGCGCTGCGTGGCGCGACCCTCGCGGGCGACGAGGGCGCGGTCGTGCGTGATGAGGACCTCACGCAGCGCGGCGAGGAAGGCCGCGGTCTCGGCCGGATCGGGGCGGGCTTTTTCCTTCGGCGGCATCTCGCCGGCGCCGAGGCGGTCGTGGACTTTAATCCAAGTCGCGAAGTCGGACTGCGCCGTAAGGTCGAGGGCGAGCGAGGTCAGATCGAGGCGGCCCTTTTTGTCCTCGTCGTTGTGACAAGCCGAGCAGTATTTGTCGGTGTAGTCGCGCAGCGCGGGCGGGAGGGCGGCGGAGGCCGCGGCGGAGAGGAAAATAAGGACGGAGACGAGGCCCAGTGTAGGGGCGCTGCTTGTCGGCGCCCGGTTTGCCCGGGCGGAACGGGCGTCGGCCAGCGACGCCCCGACCGGAAAGGCGCTCATACCAAGTCGAGTCCCCGCATCGTACCGGTGGACGAGGCGAACTTGTCGCTCTCGATGCCCATGCGTTGGAGCATGGAAACGTAGAGATTGGGCAGCGGATAATTGTTCGAGGTGCTGAACGCGTGATGTTGCCCGTGTTTGAATCCGCCGCCGGCAAGCAGCGTGGGCATGTTAAAACAGGTGTGAGCGTTGGCGTCGCCGAAGTTGGAACCGTAAAGTACCATCGTGCGGTCGAGCAGCGTGTCCTCGGCTTCGCGCACGGACTTCAAATCGGAGATCAAGTTGGCCAACAGTTTCATGTGCCACTCGTCGATCGTGATGAGCTCGGAACGTTTCTTTTCGGATTTTCCGTGGTGGGAAAGGTTGTGATAGCCGTCGGAGATCGTCGTGTCGGGAATCTCGAGCGCCGGGGTGCTCACCCCGTCGAGCATCAAGGTAATCGCACGGGTGGAGTCGGTCTCGAAGGAGAGCCGGGCGAGGTCATACATGATTTTGACCTTCGCCATGTAGGCCGAGGGATTGGTGGGATCGACGGGCATGGGCGCGTCGACGACGGGCTTGGGCTTGGTTTCCCAACCGCGCGAAGCCTGCAGCCGGTTCTCCAGATCGCGCACGCTCGTGAAGTATTGGTCGAGTCGGTCGCGATCGCGCGCCGTCACGCCGCGTTGGAGTTCACGAGCTTGGCCGGCCACGGTGTCCAGAATGCTGCGACCGTTGTCGAGCTGACGGAGCTGGGCTTTGATTTGCTCGGGCGAACCTTGGAGGAAGAGCTGCTTGAAAACCTCGGCGGCCTTGTCCTCAGGCGGGATCGCGACGCCGGTGCCGGTCCAGGAGAGACTGCGCGTGCGGGTATTTACGCCCAACGTGAGCGACGGGAAACGCGTGAGCGTACCGATCTGCTCGGCCATGTGCTGGTCCAGGGAAACGGTATTGCGAAACGAGCTGCTGCCGGGATGCGGCGCCGCGGTGAGAAAACAGACATCGGCCGGGTGGCCGCCATCGACGTTGGGATGGGAAACACCACTGAATACGCTGAAGTCCTCGCGGTGGGGCTGCAGGGGCTTCAAGTAGGGCGAGGCCACGTAGTCGCGACCCGTGCCGGTGGGGAAAAACTGATCGCCGAGGAGCCCGAGATTGTTGCACACGGCGAGCATCCGGCGGGGCTTGGCCCCGGGAGCCAGCGGACCATCGGCCTTCGCGGCGCGGGCGACGCCAGAAAGCATCGACTCCAAAAACGGCAGCGAAAGCGCGATTCCCGTTCCCCGCAGAAACCGGCGACGCGAAAGCGGCAGGCGGGTGGTAACAAACGGAACGCGGGGCAAGGACGGCGTAGCGGCGGGGGTTTTCATTGGGCGGGGGGAAGCGAGAAGACGGAACCGCGGGAAAGAAGTTGCGACCAAAACCAAGCGCAAGCGTTGACTCACGATTTATCCATGCGGCGAATCGGTCTGGCCATATCGCCGCGGGCCAGACGATGATTTGTCGTCCCAGCCTAGAGCCTCGCTCTGAGCCCACTTTTCCTTTCGATGACCACCATGACTCTGCGGGATCAACATGTGCTCATCACAGGCGGTTCGAGCGGTATCGGCCTAGAGCTCGCTCGACAGGCGGCCGCCGCCGGTGCCCGCGTGAGCCTCATCGCCCGCGATCCGGCGAAACTGGCGCTCGCCCGCGAAGCCGTCGGCGGCGTGACCTTTTCGGCCGTGGCTGACGTCGCCGTCGAAGCTCAATTGACCGAGGCGATCCGCGCGGCGGAACAGACCCACGGCCCGGTCGACGTGCTGATCGCCTCGGCCGGCATCGCCGAGCCGGGCTACTTTGCCGACCTGCCCACCGCAGCGTTTGAACGCGCGATGGCGGTAAATTATTTCGGTACACTTTACGCGCTCAAAGCCGTCGTGCCCGCGATGCGCCAACGCGGGCGCGGCGCCGTGGTGCTTGTCTCATCGGGCGCGGGTCTGCACGGATTCTTCGGTTACACCGCGTATGCGCCGTCGAAGTTCGCACTAAGCGGGCTGGCTGAATCCCTGCGCGCCGAACTCAGCGGCACCGGCGTGCAGATCACGATCGTCTACCCGCCCGATACCGATACGCCGCAGCTCGCCGAGGAAAACCGCACCAAGCCGATCGAGACCAAGGCGATCACCGCCGGCGGCGGACTCTGGACCGCCGAGGCGGTCGCGCAGGCCACGCTGGCCGGGCTCGCCCGGGGCCGTTTCGCCATCACCCCCGGCGCGCCGGTGACGGCGCTTTATTGGCTGAGCAGTCTCCTCGCGCCGCTGCTTTTTTGGCAGTTCGACCGCTTGGCCCGCAAAGCCCGAGGCCGGACCAGCAAAGACTGAGGCCGGCCCCGCCATCGCCGACGTTTTCGGGTCGCGAGGTCAAAGCGTAGTCGCCCGGGTCCATTCAAAAAACAGGAAAATCAAGTTCAGGGGATTCGGCCGATTGATCGCTGCATGAGACGGGGCCAACTCACCGCCGCGGCGCGCTCAAAAACTTTCATGCCGTCCGATCGCTCTGGAATCATTTCCACCTTGCTCGCGACGGGATCGCTCCCGCTTTCCCGCGCGATCACTCGCAGGCAAACGAAATTGAACCGCGCCTATGATGCCGCCGATGAACGAAGGCTCTGCGAATTCGATCAAGCCGCGCTCGGCGCCGGCCCATACCGCCCGGCATCAAAACAGACCACCCAAGTTTTCTACCTCGGCCGCTTTGCCTGGGCATTTATCTGTGACGAAGTGAGCCCGATCGCGAATCCGACGGTGCTCCTGAGTTTTAAGCCAACGACGACTAGCCATTGGGACTTTTTTTTGGCGGACGTGCGCCAAGAACCGCAGAGCCGGATCACAGCCAGCTGATCCCTGCGACTAACGGCG
>Ga0209444_10001535_pt1 | contig 12700 bp, 13 predicted proteins | sample LauGreFaBDMM15DN_2_FD_188215 | JGI IMG/M metagenome (GOLD analysis project Ga0209444, IMG submission 188215) | Freshwater lake microbial communities from Lake Michigan, USA - Fa13.BD.MM15.DN (SPAdes) (version 2) | ecosystem: Environmental > Aquatic > Freshwater > Lake | place: Lake Michigan...
GGTAAGGAAGGCCAGAACTCTAGACTTGCCAGCAAGCTAACCGGAGCCAAGATTGACATCATGGCTGATGACCTCGAAGACGAGGAATAAACAGTAGCCCTACGCCGTTACATAAAAGGCTAGAGCTTTAGGGAATGCAGGCATTAGAATGTATCCAGTTAGAACTTGCGTTGGCTGCCGCCAGCGTGGCAACCGATCAGATTTGATTCGGATAGCCAATTTTCAGGGAAACCTGAGTGTTGATACCGAAAAGAAAATGCCCGGTCGTGGCTCTTGGCTACACAAGAAAACGAAATGTCTTGAAACTGCGGTTGAAAGAAAAGCCTTTGGGCGAGCATTTCGCGGAAAAGCAGACCTTGAGCAAGTAACTGATTTAGTCAAACAAATAGAACAGGCCGAAATGATGTTAGAGATCTAATGAGCACCTCGAAATGAGTTCCTCAAAGCAATAAGCCTGCCCTGACTGGGGTGGGTCCCAGACAGGAGATATAAAGTGGCGCTACCACGCGTGTACGACATTGCCAAAGAGCTCGGTATTGAAACTGCCGAGGCACTGGCCAAATTAAACGAATTAGGCGAATACGTCAAAAGCGGTTCGTCAACCATTGCCCCTCCGGTGGCAAACAAGCTTCGTGCAGCGTATCCAAACGCCAAGCCAAAAGAAGAAGCCCCTAAGGTTGAAAAAGCGCCAGCTAAGGCAAAGACAACAAAGGCAGCTGCTGCTAAGGAAGAAACCGTTGAAGAGGCAAAGCCAGTTGATGCTGCTCCAGTCGAGCCAACAGCTCCTGTTGCTCCAGTAGCTCCAACCGCTGGTATCCCGCGTCCAGGAAACAACCCATTTGCTGCAGCACAGGGCATGGGTATTCCTCGTCCGATGGCAAGACCTGGAAACAATCCTTTCTCTTCTAACCAAGGCATGAGTAGACCAGGTCAATCTGGTACCCGTCCAGGCGGAGCACCTCGTCCAGCTGGTGCAGGTGGTCCTTCAAGACCAGGCGGATCTCCTCGTCCAGCAGGTGCTGGCGGAACTTCTCGTCCAGGTGGATTTACTCCACGTCCAGGTGGTGCACCCGGTGGGGCTCCAGGCGGAGCTCCAGGTTTTGGTCCTCCAGGAGGACGTCCAGGTGCTGGTGGCCGTGGTCGCGGTGGTGGTACAGCGGGTGCTTTCGGTAAGGGTGGATCAAGAAGTTCATCTAAGGCTAGAAAGTCAAAGAGAGTAAAGCGTGAAGAGTTTGAACAGCGTTCAGCTCCTAGCCTCGGTGGTGCAGTAGTTCCACGTGGTGATGGCACAACTGTTATTCGTCTTCGCAGAGGTTCTTCTATTCAGGACTTCGCAGACAAGATTGATGCCAATGCTGGTCAGCTGATTACGGTGCTATTCCACCTAGGTCAGATGGCAACAGCAACTGCTTCATTGGATGAAGAGACATTCCAGATTCTTGGTGAAGAGCTGGGTTACAAGCTTGAAGTTGTTTCAGCAGAAGATGAAGAGCGAGAGCTATTCGATTCATTCGGTCTAGACATCTCTACTGACTTCGAAGAAGATGACGAAGACATGGAATACCGTGCACCAGTTGTGACAGTTATGGGTCACGTTGATCACGGTAAGACTCGTTTGCTTGACAAGATTCGTAATGCAAATGTTCAGGGCGGTGAAGCTGGTGGAATCACACAGCACATTGGTGCTTACCAAGTTCACAGCATGCACGAAGGTGTTGACCGAGCAATCACATTCATTGACACACCAGGTCACGAGGCGTTCACCGCTATGCGTGCACGTGGTGCTCAGGTAACAGATATTGCAATCTTGGTTGTTGCAGCCGATGACGGTGTTATGCCTCAGACAGTTGAAGCGTTGAACCACGCTCAGTCTGCTGGTGTTCCAATTGTTGTTGCAGTGAACAAGGTTGATAAAGAAGGAGCAAACCCTGCCAAGATCCGTCAGCAGCTAACTGAGTTCAACTTGGTTGCTGAAGAGTACGGTGGCGATGTTCTGTTCGTTGATGTTTCAGCTCTAACCGGTGCAGGTATCCCTGAACTTCTAGACGCTGTTCTACTTACTGCAGATGCTGCTCTAGATCTTCGTGCTAACCCTAACCGTGATGCACGTGGAGTTGCAATTGAAGCCAACCTAGACAAGGGACGTGGATCGGTAGCAACAGTTCTGATTCAGTCGGGAACTCTAAGTGTTGGAGATTCAATCGTTGCTGGTGCTGCTCACGGTCGTGTTCGTGCGATGTTCAACGAGAACGGTGAAGCAGTCGAATCAGCAGGTCCATCAAGACCTGTCCAGGTTCTAGGTCTGCAGTCCGTTCCTCGTGCAGGTGACACATTTGTTGTGACCGAAGATGAGCGTCAGGCTAGACAGATTGCTGAGAAGCGTGAAGCTGCAGATAGAAACGCTCTTCTTGCTAAGACTCGTAAGCGCGTTAGCCTCGAAGACTTCACTAAGGCATTCGAAGAGGGCAAGGTTGAATCACTCAACTTGGTCATCAAGGGTGACGTTTCTGGTGCTGTTGAGGCTCTTGAAGATGCACTTCTCAAGATTGAAGTTGATGACTCTGTTCAGCTACGCATCATTCACCGTGGTGTTGGCGCTGTTACTGAGAGCGACGTTAACCTCGCTACTGTCGACAACGCGATCATCATCGGTTTCAACGTGAAGCCAGATAACAAGGCTAAGGAACGTGCTGACCGCGAAGGCGTTGACGTTCGTTTCTACTCAGTTATCTATGCAGCACTTGATGACATTGAGAAATCACTCAAGGGAATGCTTAAGCCAGAATACGAAGAAGCGGCTCTTGGTTCAGCCGAGGTTCGCGAGATCTTCAAGTCTTCAAAGGTTGGCACAATCGCAGGTTCTATCGTTCGTTCAGGTTCAATCAAGAGAAACAGCCTTGCTCGAATCTCTCGTGATGGCACGATGATTGCTGAGAACCTAAAGATTGAATCCCTAAAGAGATTCAAGGATGATGCAACCGAAGTTAAGACTGACTTTGAGTGTGGTATTGGACTTCAGGGATTCAACGAGATCTTGGTAGGCGACATTATTGAAACCTACGAGATGCGTGAGAAGCCGAGGGTCTAATGGTTGATGCAGCTAGAGCAAGAAGACTGGCTGAACGAATCAAGGTACTAGTTGCAGCAGCTCTTGAGAAGGTCGTAAAAGACCCTGATCTTGGTTTTGTAACTATTACCGATGTTCGTGTCACGCCAGATCTTTCCCACGCCCGTATTTACTACACCGTTTTCGGTGATGCTGATCAGCAGAAGAAGAGCAGCGAAGTAATCGAACGTCACCGTGGCAAAATCCGCGGTGAAGTCGGACACCAGCTATCTATTCGTCTAACTCCAACTATTGAATTCATTTCAGATGATGTGCCAGAAAGCGCTGCCCAGATGAATGATCTTCTTGCTCAAGCAAGAGCTAGAGACAATGAGTTGAAGAAGATGGCTAAGGAATCTGAGTTTGCGGCAGGGGAGAACCCTTACAAAGAGCCAAAAGTTATCGATAAAGAAGACAGAGACTAACCTTTGGCTACTCCTGGATTGTTGCTAGTAGATAAACCTGCTGGAATGACAAGTCATGATGTTGTTTCTAGGGTTAGGAAACTTGCAGGCACTAAAAAGGTCGGTCATGCTGGAACTTTAGATCCAATGGCTACTGGACTATTGGTTCTAGGAATTGAATCTGGAACAAAACTTCTAACCTTTGTTGTTGGTGCAGATAAAACTTATGAAGCCACCATTCGTTTAGGTGCATCCACTATTACTGACGACCGTGAGGGCGAACTCGTTGAGCAAGCATCACCGGAATCAGTAAGCGCTGTTTCAAACGAACGAATCAACGAAGAATTAGCAAAACTTAAGGGAGTCATTAGTCAGATCCCGTCAACTGTTTCAGCAATCAAAGTCAATGGCGAGAGAGCATATGACAGGGTTCGGGCTGGTGAAGTTTTTGAACTCAAATCCAGAGAAGTAACTATTTCAAGACTTGAAGTTATTGGCGACATCAGACGTGATGAAGGTTTTATTGACTTTGATGTAATTGTTGACTGCTCCAGCGGAACATACATCAGAGCAATTGCTAGAGATCTTGGTGCTGCTCTAGGAGTTGGCGGTCATCTAACTTCACTTCGTAGAACACGCATCGGTTCCTTCGATGTTTCAAACTCAACGCAGCTGGATGGCTTTGCGGGCGAATTGTCTATTCTGAAATCTGTTGAAGCGGTGAGAGAAGTTTTGCCCACGCTTGAGATAACTAAGGAAGAAACTTTGGCTATCAGGCAGGGCAAGAGGATTTCTCGTTCCCTAGATCAAATAACAGCTCTAACCTGTGAAGATGTTTTAGTAGCCGTAGCTGAATCAGCCGGTAATCAAAGTTTGAAATCACTAGTTGTCTTCAATGAGGGGGAAACCAATGCTTGAGTGGGGTTACCAGTTCCAACTTGCCTTTGCTTCGTTAACAGGACTATTCGCTCTGTCTTTGGGAATCTTAAAGAGACCACCGTCTTGGTGGAGCGTTGGTGCAGTAGCACTTGTTGAAGCCTTGCTATTGGTTCAGTTGATTGTTTCGATCGTTCTGGTAGTTCAGGGGCAACAAGCGGTTGGCGACACAGTCGAGTTCTTCGGCTACATCATCACTGCTTTGATAGTTCCTCCTGCAGCTATCGCCTGGGCTGTCATTGAGAGAACTAGATGGTCAACCCTTGTATTAGGTGTATCTGGATTGACTGTTGCCGTGATGCTGGTTCGGATGTGGCAAATATGGACTGGGATTCGATTTGGTGCTTAGTTTCACATCATCAATCTTTCGCAGATTTCAGGCTAGGACAAATCCCAAGTTAGGCTTTGATTCATGACAGCAAAGACTCAAAACAGGGGCGTTGGCACTCTTGTAATTGCAATCTATGGAGTCTTTGCTTTGTCCGCGTCAGTTAGAGCTGTCTACCAACTACTAAGAAAATACGAAGAAGCACCTTTGGCCTACTGGCTTAGTTTGTTAGCTGCCATTGTGTATATCGTTGCTACCTTTGCTTTAGCCAGAGGAAACTTTGGTTTAGCCAACAAGACTTTGATTTTTGAATTGGCTGGAGTTCTGGTTATTGGAACACTGAGTTTGACTGTTCCATCGTTGTTTGATCACCCTAGCGTTTGGTCATATTATGGAGCGGGTTATGGATTTATCCCACTACTTCTTCCAATCTTTGGACTTTGGTGGGTAAGGAGAGTTAGACGATGATAACTGTGTCTTCAACTAATGAAATTCCAAGAGATCTTCCTGAAGCCTCTGTCACAATTGGCAAGTTTGATGGCATTCATCTAGGTCATCAGCAACTTATTGCAGAAACTATTGAATCAGCAGAAGAGCACTCATTGAATCCGGTGGTGGTGACATTCGATAGACACCCACACTCGATACTCAGCCCTGGAACTGAACCTCAAGCTTTGATTGGCCCAACCCAGAAGACAGAGTTACTTGATGAAGCAGGGATTGAACTAGTTCTAAATCTTCCTTTTGATGAATACCTTTCAAAACTAACTCCTGAAGAGTTTATTAGAACTGTTTTAGTAGATGCTCTAAAGGCAAGAGTTGTAACTATTGGCGAAGGCTTTAGGTTTGGCGTTGATCAGCAGGGAGATGTTGAAACTCTTAGAGAGCTTGGACTCAAGCTAGGGTTTGCTGTTCGAGTTATTCCACACTTCCTAGTTGATGGCGAGATTGTTTCCACCAGTCGAATTCGAGCACTTCTTCTTGAAGGAAACGTAAAAGGAGCAGCCAAGCTACTAGGTAGATTGCATGCAACCCAAGGGGTTATTGAGCATGGACTCAAGATTGGTCGTCAAATAGGTTTTCCAACAGCCAACATGTCTAGATCTGCTGAAGGGTTCTTGCCCCTAGATGCTGTTTATGCAGGTTGGCTCTATGCCGATGGCGAGAGATACATGGCTGCTCTATCTGTTGGCATCAATGAAACTTTTGAAGCTGTGCCAAGGCTTGTGGAAGCCCACGTGATCGATGTTGATGGGCTAGATCTGTATGACAAGGTTGTCACTCTTGAATATGTTGATTTCATCAGACATGCTGCCAAATTCGATGGGGTTGAGTCTCTGGTTGCTGAAATCAACAATGACCTAGACAAAATCAGGGCCATTCTGTCCTAACTAGAGCCTCGACTAGCAGTTATCGGCAATCTTGGCTATGCTTGTGAAGTTGCCGTGAACCGGCCGCGGATCTCCAAGAGCTTTAGACACAAGGTTTATAGCGCCGCGCAGCGAGCCCCGAGAGGAACAAAATGGCACTGGACGCTTCAAAGAAAACAGCAATTATCAACGAGTACGCAACTCACCCAGGTGACACAGGTTCTCCGGAGGTTCAGGTAGCAGTTCTGACTGAGACCATCAAGGAGCTTACTGAGCACCTAAAGGACCACAAGCACGACCACCACAGCCGTCGTGGACTGTTGCTAATGGTAGGTCAGAGACGTCGTCTTCTTGGCTACCTGCAGAAGGTTGACATCGCACGTTACCGTTCTCTAATTGAGAAGCTAGGTCTTCGTCGCTAATTGTTTTTACTCAAAAAAAGCCATCTCTTCGGAGGTGGCTTTTTGCATATCAGACCTAGAATGAAAAGTGATAAACGTTGATGGGAGTCAATCATGGATTTTGTAGGTGCTGTTAGAGCTGGTTTCAAGAACTACGTGAACTTCAGGGGCACAGCTACTAGACCTGAGTATTGGTACTGGGTCCTATTCACTGCTTTAGTTTCAATCGTCGCCAATGCGATCGACCGAACTGGATCTTTGTCGGGGCTTTTCTCTCTAGCGACTTTGCTTCCTGGCTTGGGTGTAACAGTTCGAAGACTTAGAGATGCAGGTTTTTCTTGGACATGGCTATTGCTTCCAGTGCCTGGATTCATTCCGTTTATCTATGGGCTAGTAGGCATCTTTGTCCAACTCTTTGAAGCAGGCTTTGAAGAGTTAGTTATGACTTACACAGATGAGCAAGTAGGCGCGGCATTCATTCAATTAGCCATGGAGAACACACAATTGCAAGATTCACTTCTGATCGTGTTTTTTAGCTTGCTCTACCTAGGTCTGGCCTCAATCGTTGTCAACCTGATTTTTCCAATCCAACGCAGTAAGAGCTTTGAAGAAGGCAACAAGCGCGTTGCTCCTAAAGGCCCTGAAACACCTGCTCTTTAGTTCACTTTCTTGAATTTTGTAATAAAAACGTGAACATTTAGTTCGGGTTATCTCTTTTGATCTAACCTAAAATTTGCTTATAGATGTTTAGGGGAGTAAAACATGGGATTTATAAACGCAATAAAATCTGGATTTAGAAACTACTTCAAATTCTCTGGTGTTGCGACCAGGCCTGAGTATTGGTACTGGTTTTTATTCAACTTGCTGCTTGCAGGTATTGGATACCTGCTGAGTGAATGGGTTCAGCTATGGACTATTCAAGTGCTGGTTCTATTCTTCCCAACATTGTCGGTAACGGTTCGACGACTTAGAGATGCAGGGTATTCCTGGGCGTGGCTTCTTCTAAAGGTTCCAGCAATCATCCCATTCCTCATTGGGGCGGCGTTTTACTACGGGGCAATGTTCAGACTTGGGTTAGGCGCTGGATTTAGCATTCTGGCAGGTGATGTAGATGAGGCTAATACTCAATTGAGCCTAGCGAGAGATGAGCTAATCGCAGGCTTCTGGACCATGGTTCTCTCGATGTTATACATGGCGGGATCTTTTCTACTCGTTTGGGGATTCTTCACTACTCGCAAATCAAAGAGCTTTGAAGAAGGTAACAAGCGTGTTCCACCCAAAAACCCCGAGAATCCAACCGTTTAGTGCCTTTCTCTAGACAAAACATTCAACCTATAGGTGAATGTCGGGGCCTCTGTTAGGCTTTAGGGGAGTCAAAACGGCAGGTTTGCTGGTCATCGGTTGTGAACCTTGGGCGTATTTCCCAAGCTTTTCTACTGTTGTCCAGCGCATCCCTCAAATAATAAAACGGGCAGAAATTTTGTCGCGGGGGCTCAAGTGCATCAAGAAAGCAAACAAAAGTTAGCTTTGCCATGCGCTTTCATATGAATAAAACAGAGGAGGGACCATGGAAGGTCCAGAAATTAAAGCACAAGAAGTAATCATCGACAACGGTAAGCACGGTAAGCGTGTTATCCGATTCGAAACAGGCCGTTTGGCTCAGCAGGCTCAAGGAGCTGCAGCTGTATACATTGATGGAGAGACAATGCTCTTCTCAGCCACAACAGCTAGCAAGACACCTAAAGATCAGTTCGACTTTTTCCCGCTAACCATCGACGTTGAAGAGCGTATGTATGCCGCAGGACGAATCCCAGGATCATTCTTCCGTCGTGAAGGTCGTCCATCAACCGAAGCTATTTTGGCTTGTCGTCTAATCGACCGTCCACTTCGCCCATCATTCCCTGATGGTCTTCGTAACGAGATTCAGGTTGTTGTAACAGTTTGGGCAATTCACCCAGACGAAATGTATGACGTTGTTGCAATCAACGCAGCATCTATGTCAACTCAGCTTGCAGGTCTACCATTCTCAGGTCCTATCGGTGGTGTGCGTGTTGCACTTATCGATGGTCAGTGGGTTGCTTTCCCTAAGCACTCACAGCTAGAGCGTGCAGTATTCAACATGGTTGTTGCTGGTCGCGTAGTTATCGAAAACGGTAAAGAAGATGTTGCAATCATGATGGTTGAAGCAGAAGCAACTGAAGGTTCTTGGAACCTGATCAAGAACGAAGGAGCATCTGCTCCTAGTGAAGAGATCGTTGCTCAGGGTCTAGAAGCATCTAAGCCTTTCATCGCTCAGTTGGTTAAGGCTCAGCAGAAGCTAGCAGCAGAAGCAGCTAAGCCAACCGCTGACTACCCACTGTTCGCTCCATACACTGATGAGGTTTTCTCAGCAGTTGCTAACTTGGCTGAAGCAGAACTAGGTCGCATCTACCAGATCGCTGACAAGACAACTCGTCAGAACGAAGATGATGCTCTAAAGGCATCTGTCAAGGACAAGCTTGCAGAGACTCTAGATGATGCTCAGCTAGCTCAGGTATCAGCCGCTTACAAGTCAGTAACCAAGAAGGTTGTTCGTACTCGTGTTCTAAAAGAAGGAATCCGTATCGACGGTCGTGGTCTACGTAACATTCGTGTTATTGACTGTGAGACAGATGTCATTCCTCGAGTTCACGGTTCAGCTATCTTCCAGCGTGGAGAGACTCAGATCTTGGGTATCACTACCTTGAACATGTTGAAGATGGAACAGCAGATTGACTCATTGTCACCTGTGACTTCAAAGCGCTACATGCACAACTACAACTTCCCACCTTATTCAACTGGTGAAGTTGGTCGTGTTGGTACTCCTAAGCGTCGTGAGATTGGTCACGGTGCTCTAGCAGAGCGTGCGTTGGTTCCAGTTCTTCCTTCACGTGAAGAATTCCCATACGCAATCCGTCAGGTATCTGAGGCACTTGGTTCAAACGGTTCAACATCAATGGGTTCTGTTTGTGCATCAACACTTTCACTATTCAATGCTGGTGTTCCACTGCGTGCAGCTGTTGCTGGTATTGCTATGGGTCTGATTTCAGACACAGTAGATGGCAAGACTCAGTACGCTGCTCTAACAGACATCCTGGGTGCAGAAGATGCATTGGGAGACATGGACTTCAAGGTTGCAGGAACTCGTGAGTTTGTAACAGCTATTCAGCTGGACACCAAGCTTGATGGTATTCCTACAGATGTTCTGATTGGTGCTCTAAGCCAGGCTAAGGAAGCTCGTTTGAGCATTCTTGACCTAATGAAGGCAGCTATCAACGAGCCAGACGAAATGTCAGTAAACGCTCCTCGCATCATCGCGGTGAATATTCCTGTCGACAAGATCGGTGAAGTCATTGGCCCTAAGGGCAAGATGATCAACCAGATCCAAGAAGACACTGGTGCTGACATCTCGATTGAAGATGACGGAACTGTTTACATTGGTGCAACCGATGGAACTTCTGCTGAAGCTGCACGTGCAATGGTTAACGCAATCGCTAACCCACACGTACCAGAAATCGGAGAGCGTTTCCTTGGAACTGTAGTGAAGCTTGCAACATTTGGTGCATTCATATCCCTTACCCCAGGTAAAGATGGTCTTCTTCACATCTCAGAACTACGCAAACTAGCTGGCAAGCGTGTTGAGAATGTTGAAGACGTCCTAACTGTTGGTCAGAAGATTCAGGTTGAGCTAACCAAGATTGATGACAGAGGAAAGCTTTCACTTTCACCTGTTGTTGAAGGCGAAGTAGCTTCAGCTGATCAAGACGAAGAGTAAGAAAAAAGTTAGTTCGAGATGAGCGTTACCCAATTTATTCTCGATCAACCCGAAACTGAGTTCACCGCTTCGGGAGGCAGTACGGTTCGCCGTACTGTTCTTCCGAGCGGTGTTCGCGTTTTAACTGAGGTTGTTCCTGGTGCTCAATCAGCATCGGTTGCTTTCTCGGTTGCGGTTGGTTCTAGAGATGAAGTTGATGGACATCACGGCTCAACTCACTTTCTTGAACATCTTTTGTTCAAGGGAACAAAGAACAGAACTGCACTAGATATTGCAGTTGCTTTTGATTCAGTTGGTGGAGCATCTAATGCATCTACTGGCAAGGAACACACCTCTTACTACGCAAGAGTGCAGGACAGAGCTATCCCTGTTGCTGTTCAAGTAATTGCAGACATGCTTACTTCATCAGTGATTGATCCTGTTGAGTTTGAGAATGAAAGAACCGTCATCCTAGAAGAACTAGCGATGAACGATGATGACCCTCAAGATGTTGCTCATGAAGAATTCTTTGAAGCTGTTCTTGGCTCTCATCCACTAGGTAGACCAATTGGTGGAACGCCAGCAACTATTAATGCTGTTTCTAGAGACGCAGTATGGGATCACTATCAGAGAAACTATCGTCCGCAAGATCTAGTCATTGCTGCAGCCGGTGGCGTATATCACGATGGGCTACTAGAGCTTGTTAGAGAGAATCTTGAAACCGCAGGTTGGGATCTAAACCTAACTGCAACTCCAAGACCATGGCGCGAACAAAGCACAGAACAGCTTGCTGTTGAGCCAATTGCCAAGGTGATTAACCGTCCTATTGCTCAGGCAAACATTGTTTTAGGTGGACAGGGATTGGTGGCAGGGGATGAGCGTCGTTATGCGATGGCAATCTTGAACACAGTTCTAGGTGGTGGAATGTCTTCAAGACTGTTCCAAGAGATTCGTGAAAAGCGTGGACTTGCCTATTCTGTTTACTCTTTCAACCAGGGCTATAGCGATGCAGCTGCTTTCGGTTTGTATGCAGGTTGTTCACCGCAGAAAGCCAAAGAAGTAATCAAACTTATGCTTGCCGAGCTTGAGAAGGTAGCAGCCGATGGCATTACCGATCCAGAGCTTGATCTTGCCAAAGGCAACATCTCAGGTGGTTTGGCTTTGAAGTTTGAGAGCACTCAGGCTCGTATGTCTAGGCTAACTGGGGCAGAACTTACAGACGGTGAATTCATTGATTTGGATGAATCACTAAGTAGATATGACGCAGTCACCTTGGCTGATGTTCAATTAGTTGCCAAACTAATGAGTGAATCAAAGAAGTCTTTCATTGCCGTAGGCGATGTAAAAGACGATCTCTTTGATGAGTTTGTTTAGATAGTTGATAGGTTATTTTTCATGACAATCAAAGTAGCGGTTATCGGTGCAACCGGACGTATGGGCAAGCTAGCCCTAGACATCATTAAAGGATCTTCTGATCTTTCGCTGCACGCGGCTTTGGATTCAAAATCTGAGCTCAATCAGGCAATTGGTGCCGATGTAATCTTTGAGGCAACCAATCTAGAAGTAAGCAAGAGCGTTGTTGAATTTGCTGCCGAGAACAACATGAAAGTTCTTGTTGCTACCAGTGGTTGGACTGAATCTGCTCTTGCGGAGGTATCCAAGAAGCTTTCGGGATCTGGTGCAGTTGTAGTTGTTCCTAACTTCTCTGTCGGTTCGACTTTGGCTACCAAGTTTGCTGCTGAAGCTGCCAAATACTTTGACTCAATTGAGATTATTGAAACCCACCATGCTGGCAAGTTGGATTCACCTTCTGGAACTGCCATTCGCACTGCAGAGCTAATCTCATCAAGTCGCGAAGAAGCGGGTCGCACTCAATCACTTATCCCAGGTGTTGGCCAGAGTGCTAGGGGAGAAGTTGTGTCTGGAGTGCCAATTCACAGCCTTCGAATCAACGGTGTTTCAGCTAAGCAAGAGGTGAACCTTGGTGGAGCAGATGAATTGCTAACCATATCTCACACAGCCGGATCAGTAAATGCTTATGCTCACGGCATTCTTGAGTCAATTAGATTCACTGCCACAGCAACCGGTGTCACCCTAGGTCTGAATAAAGTTCTAGGCATCTAAGAATGTCGAGAGCCAAACTCGGTGCCATTGGTATGGCCGCTCTTGTCTTTATCTACCTGTTTCTCTTTGCAAGACAGGGATACCTCTTTTTAATCCAAGACAATCTAGTGGGCAAAGGTATGGGTCTGGTTATTCTGATCCTTCCTATTTTTGGTTTTTGGGGAATTCTTAGAGAGCTCAAGTTTGGGCTAAATGTAGAAAAGCTTGGCAAAACTCTCGAAGCCGAAAAGGGTTGGCCTAGCTTTGAATTCTCACTGAG
>Ga0209444_10001537_pt1 | contig 12692 bp, 21 predicted proteins | sample LauGreFaBDMM15DN_2_FD_188215 | JGI IMG/M metagenome (GOLD analysis project Ga0209444, IMG submission 188215) | Freshwater lake microbial communities from Lake Michigan, USA - Fa13.BD.MM15.DN (SPAdes) (version 2) | ecosystem: Environmental > Aquatic > Freshwater > Lake | place: Lake Michigan...
GATTTGACTTGGCATAGGGTTCCCACCCCGGGGGTAGGCTCATAGGCATCAGAACGTGCCATTCAGCCTCTCGTAGATCTCCACCAATGGCTTGAGTTGATTGGCCACCTCATGGCGTTCCTCGGGCGTCCAGCGCTCGACAGGACGCTGCGCAGTTTCCTTGTTGAACCATGCGCAGATGTTTCCTTTCCATCCCATCCATTTTGGTGCGTCCACCTTGCTCGGCGTTACCTCTGATGGATTGCTTATTTTCTGGTCGATGACGCCTAGGAGCAGCAACTGCCTATGGTCGATTACCATCTCCGATCGTGCCTCGGATGTCCGAAAGATAGAGAGGTAAGCCTTGGCCCGATCAATGGTGATGTCCGGCACATTGTCTCGCAGCCAGGCGAGCATCTTGCCGCGGGATAACTGCTCAGCCTGGGCGATGAAGTTGCCGGCATTGACTGCCGCTTCCATTGCCTCGCCTGCGCTCGATCGTGCGTTGTATGCTGATGACTCGGCCTTTTCGTGCCAATGTTTAATCTGCTCTGCTACTGCTATTTGCAAGTCGTTCATTTGTTTTGTGGGCTATGTGACGTTTACGAGATTTCATTGAGGCGATCGAGGTTGCCTCGGATCGCATGTAGCGTGATGGAGGAAGTCCATGCTCGGTGCAAAAGCGCCGTGCTTCATAGGACAACGATGCCTTGGAGCATCCTAGGCTTGCCGCGATCTCTGCCATGCTGCGATTGGTGCAGATCGGATTGTTTGTCGCGAATGCAATGCCCCACTTCTGGACGCTGTCGACCTGCCGCTCGATAGCGCCGTGCAGGACGCGCATCAAACAATCGGCTGCCTCTCGGTAGAGATTCGGCTCATTCTCTTCAATAAAGAATAGATCGTGTTCGGTGTTCATTCGGACAATAGCGTTCGCTTGAACCTCAAATGCCACAAAACCGAAAAGTTGTCAAGTGACTTCAAAAAGAACGTCAAGCAAAAAAGCGTGACTAACGGAAAAAAATTTCAAATTCCTACCAACTGATGGTTGAGCGGGTAGGATTTTCCTTTTTGAGCGTTTTTGCCCTTTGCGGGTGTTCATGTGAGTAGTCCCCGCAGGTTTTCCCTTAGAGCCATATAGGTTCTAGAGCCTTGCGGGGACTGCGGGGACTAAAACGCATGTTTCTATTTTTATTTGGCGGGTCTACCTCCTATTCTCTTATATATTCTTAAAAAAAGTAGAAAGTAGTAAAGTAGTCCCCGCAGTCCCCGCAGCGCTCTGCAGCCCATATAGAATATGGCGATTTCTTGCGGGTACTACTCAAATGAACTCCCCGCAAAAATCATTTAGTCCCCGCAGAAAATGACGAAAACGCCCATTTTGGACATTTTAACGATCATTTCAAACGATCGTTTGAATTTGAGAAAATGAAACATGGATGTCATCGACATCAACCTATTTCAGCTTTTGGCATCAAAAGTTTTTTCAATGCCAATTCAGAATCGCAACAAATAACGATTGATTTTCGTATGTTCATCCCGGCTCCCGAGGACAACTCCGCTGCCTGCCATCTTGGACAATTTGGACAAATACGATCCGCAGGCGCCGTACCAAGAGAACAATGCTCTGGCTTGATCACGCACGGTTCCGTCTTGATCGAGCATCCGTGACTCGATTTCAGACGCGGTGAATTCGCGGTTGAGATCATGCCAGACGCCGAGGTTTTGAGTCGAGACAATGAGCAGATCCAGCAGGCGCTTTGTCGGACTTGTGGCATCCAGTTCGCGCATCAATTCGTGATCACGCCACGCCTTCACGCCGGATCTGGAATCCTTCAAGTGATCTGGAGTTTCCCACTCATCGAGCATGGCCACGAATGCCGGCAGTTCGGTTTCCAGCATCTTCTGGTATTGCCTGCGACCTTCTGGCGTCGACGTGTCGACATGTGGCTTGATCTTGGCGACATGGAGCAAGACCACCTTGTCAGACAGATCCGAGTCGAGTGGTGGAATGATGTTGAGAGCCTCTGGTGTATCATTGCAGCAGACCATGACGGCCCAGACTGGTCGGCATGAGATCGACGAGTTATTGCGCTTCCGCAGCTCGATGACTGGCGGGTAGATCGCCTCCTTGAATGCGGCCCCGAAATTGCGTCGCGTCTTGATCTCGGTGGATCCAACGCAGTCGTCGACCAGCAGCAGTTCCGATCCTACAAGGTTGTCATTCCAAAGTGTGCCACCGGACCAGGCTGCGTATGGGTTTGAGATCCTGCCACCAAGCACCTGTCCGACGATCCACGCCAGCAGCGATTTGCCGCTGTTGACTTCGCCTGCCAGCACCATCATGGGTGATGGGATATGCTCGCCGCCAATGACTGCCCGATATCGGCCTGCAAGCCATGAGACAAAGACCATGAGTGCATCCTCGTTGTTGCCGAGTCCGGTGTTGAGTATTTCAGCGATGAGCGAGAATTCGCCTGCTTCTGGAGTTGGTGGTCGACCTTGGCTGGTGATGAGAATTGGAAGACCAGAATGATCGCGCATGATGCCAATGCGCTTGCCTGCCATTGCACCAGTCCATTGGACGCCGCCATCAAGTTCGCGGCTGGTGATGGCGCTCTGAACGGCCATTTTTAGATCGTCTGGCTTTGTGTATTGTGGCGCCAGGTAACGCGTGATCCCGGTGACGATCGGACGGATCTTGGAGTGCGAATGGAATGCATCTTCCACCTTGATGAGGTATCGACCAGACGGTTGATCGTAAAAGAGATCCGCGGGTGAATACGAGATCTGAGTGGATCCACTTGTAGCAGCCGGCGCTTGTACGAGCGCAGCCTTGATGGAATTCGATGTGGCGATGCGACCTTTGACCTTGACTGGTGACCATCCATTCTGGACTGCAAAGTGCCAGACCGTGCCAATAGTGAATTGTTGGAGTCGATTCTTAAATTTCTCGGCATACTCGCCAGATTGTTCCTCGGCCCATTGCGCTTGCAATACCGCGGTGGCGTCCTCGCCAAAGTGATTCCATGCACCAGAGCAAATCTCCAACCATTCTTGGTAGCCTGGCCGCTGGATGTTGGCGACCATGTCGCGCAGATCATCGAGCGTAAGCTCCGACTCGGTGTTGGCAGACAAGATCAGTCCTGCGCTCGGCGCATGTGCCTGCACCTTGAATTCATCGAGCGATTGATCAAGCGGTTCAAAATAGTCAGTCCGAGCCAGGTCGGTGAATGCGTTCGGATCGTGACTTACAAAGCACAGGCGCCCCGGATCTTTGGTTGCCTTGTCCATCGCGATTCCGAGCGACTTGAAATGCTCCTCGACGGCAAAGAATGACTCCTTGTGCTTCGATGCATCTGGCAAGATCCGAGCAATGCCCTTGATGCCAGTTCCGCTTGGTGATTGGAAGACCGCGATGATCCGCTGATCGGCCTTGAGAGTCTCGGAGATGAGATCCAACTCGATGTCTGGATTGTCTTTGCCGTCGATGTCGATCTGAATGTAACCCGAGTGGATGAAGCGACCTTCTTGCACAGCTTGCTTGCGCATGCCATCTGGGATTGCTCCGCTGATGGAAACTGCCGGCAGCATGCGCTTCCAGGCATCGGCATTTGCCTTGTCAGACGCATCGATGTAGTTGCGCACCTTGTCGACTTGGGCTGCATATTCATCGGATCTGATGGCATACATGAGATCCTCGATGGTAGTTGCTCCGGTTGGCGATCGTGCTTCGGCATTCGGATAAAAGTCGATCAACGGACTGCTTTTCTGCGGCTTTTTGGCTTTTTTCCTCTCGGCGAGGACTTCTGATATGGCTTTCATGATTGGTATTGGTATTTTGTGCTGCATTGGCAGCGGGGGAATTGCCTACCACGGAATCGGCCGATTGTCTAGGACTTTCACAAAATGAAAGTTTTTTTCATTTTATGCAAAAAAAGTGTGGACAACCCCATCACTTTGTGCGAATCTCTCCTTGTCGCCGCTGCTGGCGACCGTAACAACGAACCAAACGCACCAATGAAAAGTACCACTACACAATTCCTTCCAATTATCAACATCACTACTCACGAAGGTCAAAATTACCTTTATGGTTGCGGTGCTTGGGGAACTAAAGAGCAAGCCGAGCAATCGCTGGAAACAGAACAAAACGAGTGCGAGGGTAAAGTTAATTACTCTTACTTTGAAATTCGCGAGGTTGAAATTGAAAATGGAAATATCGCCAAATTGTCCAAATCTCAATCTTTGATGATGATGTTGATTGGCTCATGCCCAGAAGACAAATTTGAGCAAAACGAATGGAATAATTCTAAAATGGTTCGCAACCATAAAGATTCAAGAGTGGTTCTGCTTCGCGGTTCACATCAGCACAGAACGGCTTACTCGCTTGTGAGTAAGGGATTTGTTCAAGTGTTTTGCAGCCAAGAAATTGGTTGGTATGCAATTGGTGCGTAATTTTCCATATAATTTTTCAATATGAAACTCATCACCATCCTAACAAACCCGCCAACATGGTTGGCAGTCATTCTTTCCTTGGCATTCACCGCATTTGGTATCGCATGCTTATTTGCCCTGGTACACGTCAAGAATCTGATTTTTTAATATGAAGAAAGAAAAACGATTCGGAGAACGCTTGAAGTGTCTCCGCAAAATAGCCGGGCTGACTCAAGTTGAGACAGCATCACTCGTCCAGTACTCAAGATCTTCGATCGAGAAGTTTGAGACTGGAGACAAAACACCTCCAGTCCGCTGGCAAGAGAACATCCTTGAGGTAATCGAGAACCACATCAAAAAACATGAAAAAGTATAAATTCTTTCAAGTCCGTATGGGCGAAAACAATCCATCCGTTATAATCCCTGCCGTCAACCAGCACACCGGATTGACCTACGAATCGCAGCAACTGCTCGGGAAATTCACTCGCGTGATGCCGACTGGATCAGACCATCAAGCGCTCTGCATGATGGTACATCGTGAGGATAAGTTTGCGCCAGCAAGTGGAAACGGCGTGATCATCCGCAATGAAATCCTCAAGCAGCTCGACGCACCATGAAACGATCGCACCGCACACTCAAAGTGGCACGATACTTCCTCGCCTGGTCACTTGGCTGCGGAACCATGAGCATGGGATTCCTGATTTGGAGTCTGTCACTCTTGGCAAGATTGGAAACGCTTGCTGGCATACTGGTAGTGATGCTTGGATTTTGCTTTGGATTCGTGGCCTGCCGGCTGGTTGCCGATGCCTGCCGCTTCTTTAATATTTCCCAAATAGAAAAAAATTTCGAGGCCAATGCCTTGAATCGTAAACAAAACAACAACAACTAATAGTAACTATGAAACTAAGTGCAAATCGTGGTGGCGGTGATTTCCAACCACACCCAGAGACTGAAGGAACCGTCCGTGGAGTCATTGTCGATGTGACACCACTCAAGACTCGTCAGAGTCAATACGGAGAACGTGAAGAATTCAGATTGGTCATCGAGACCGAGATGAAGAATGACCAGGGGAAGAACTGTTGCATCTGGTCGCGTGGATACACACCATCGCTACACGAAAAGGCAGCGTTTCGCAAAGATCTGAAGAAGATCATGGGACGTGACCTGACAAAAGCAGAAGAAGGTGAATGGGACACGGACTCGTTGATCGGACATGGAGTCTCGTTGATCGTGCAGCATGAGGTTGCCCAGAATGGTCAGACATATGCAGTAATCAGCTTCATCGCCCCGGACAAGACAGGTACGGCGATCAAGGCGAGTGGATCATACAAGCGAGTAAAGGATCGTGATCAAGCACCTGGTGGATCTGGTGATTCGGGCGGGTATCGTAAAGCACCTGCCGCGGCCCCAGAAGAATCTCGCCAAGATTGGCAGAAGGTAAAAGTGCATGTAGGCAAACATGCTGGGGTTGATCTCGGTGACCTCGACGAGGTTGCGGTGAACAGCCTCATTGAGAAGTGGCTACCAACTGGTCAAGCAATGCCAAAACCACTCAAGGCAGACCGCGACTTGATCACGGCCCTGCTTGAAGTAAAGGAGTTGCTTGGAAGTGGCGAGGAACAAGAAGAAGAACTAGGATTCTGATTCACAAATGCTGCCGGAGTCCAATCCTCCGGTGGCAACTTTTTACCTACATGGCAACAATCCAAGACATTCTGGCTGCAAAAGCAGCGGTAAAAAAAGCAGCTGTGCCGGGAAAGCCACAATCGCTGGTTCTGTCAGCATCCAGCAAGAAGGAACAACAAAAGGCGCCGGCACCAGACTACTACGAGCAACGCTCGCTGTCGGCGACCGATGGACAAGCAGTCGATCACACACCGATCAATGCTCAACAGGCGATGACAACCTGGCACGAAGCGCTGAACTCGTTTGCGAGCGAACTGGCGATCACCAACGATCCGAAAGATCCGAGTCACTCATGGTTGGCGATATTCCCGAGCGGATTAAAGGCGCCACCGATCCTGCTCCATCGCCTTCAATTCATCGAGCATCCGCAGACAATTCGCCCGGCGAATCATCCATTTTAACAATCCAACAACGTCTGGCATTGATGGCCAGACAAAAACGAGAAATTAAATGCCCACCAGACTGCTGCAATCATTGCCATCGTCACCATTGCAGATGGTTGTTGATTGGTCATTGCGTTTGCACCGGTCACATAGATTTAAGATCCAAAAAACAATTCCCAATTTAGAACCATCCAATACAAAATATGAATAACGAAACCATGATACTGACAGGTGAGGGCTATGCGCTCACGATCACCACAGAAGCCAAGATCCAGAAGGCAAAGTTGCTTGATGTTGCTCGCGCAGTTTGCCACGTCCGATCGAATGACGAGTCTGCTGATGCAGCATTCCACATGCGATCGTTGGCGCAGATGAGGATCGCAGTCGATAAAAGCAGGAAAGAGATCAAGGAACCTGTGCTGCGAATCGGCAAGTTAATCGACCAGACTGCAAGGAATTTCTTGGCCGAGATTGAAGACGAGGAAGAACGCATCCGCGGACTGATCGGAGATCATGCCGAGCATGTTGCCGAGTTAGCCAGGCAGCGTGAGATTGAAGAGCGCAAAGCATTTGAGGCAGCACGGAATGCTCGCCTTGCTCTGGATGCTGCACAATCGGCCTCTGACGCGTCTGGATCTATTTCCGCGGTCATCGCAACCATGAAGGCAAAGGAAGCGAACAATGAGGCATTGGCGGCCAAATTGGATGCATCCAGCGAGTTGGCATCCACCAAGATTGCACAAGGAGTGCGATTTGTCTGGGATTTCAAAGTAACGTCGATAAAAGACCTCATGGAATACGCACCGGATCTGGTTGAGATCACACCGCGCCGGCGTGAGATCCTCGCCTGGTTGAAAGGATTGGAAGAGAACGAAGACCGCGACGCCGCGGCGATTGCCTCGCAATTTGGAATTCTGGCATTCAAAATTCCAAGTATCTCAACACGATGATTGCTCGATTTACATCAATCTGCGACAAAACGATCTTTGGACAACCCAAAGCGCAGCCACGCGCCAGAGCATTTGCCTGCAATGGTAAGGCACGGATGTATGATCCCGGCACCGCGGAGGCGTGGAAAGGTGACATTGCTCGCCAGACAACAAAGTTGCATGGCATGAATCTGCTGGGATGCTTGAAGGTATCGCTTTACTTCTTCATGGATCGGCCCAAAAGCCATTTTAAAAATGACGGCAAGTCGCTCAAATCAACAGCACCGAAACGATACTTTGCCAAGAAACCAGATGCTGACAACCTAGCAAAAGCTGTGCTGGATGCGCTGACTGCGCTGAATGTGTGGGGCGATGACTCGCAAATCGTCATCCTTGAGGTTACCAAAGTATGGTCGATGGACCAACGTGCCGGGTGCATTCTCACAATCTTAACCATATCAGAAGATGAAGTATGAAATCATTGGCAGAGATCCTGTCCTTACTTACAAAATAACGCAACTTATCGGCGAACGAGCAGAACGCAATCGAGTGCGCCAGCAGCGCATCGACGCGATCCTTAGGCCATTCATAATTATCAAACGCATCCTCGGATGAACCCACCCTGCACACTATGCGGATCGACCATGTGGCCGATCAAAGACGATCCCTGCCCACTCTGTCGCGCACCGGATGACGAGGTCGATGACGATCCGGATCATGACTCGCATGATGACGAGCGGTACGATGACTCAAAAAACCGACTAATAAATGGCATACATCACGCCGCAAGAGCGCATAGGCATGACGCAACCATAAGTAGATTTGATGAAGTCGCACTTTAACATTAAACTCGCAACTAAATGACTGACACACCAGAGACAGACGAATTTATACGAACTCAACTTGAACAAGTTGGTATCGATCAAATTAGATTAGCATCCAAGCTAACACTTAAATGCATGGGACTAGAACGCGAGCGCAATGCCGCCATTGCGGAACGCGATCTCTGGAAAGCCGAGGCAGAACGCTGGAGGCAAATGTACATGGAGTACGATGAGATGCTGGAAGGTCAAGTGCAGGAAACTGTTGAGCGCTTGAATCAAATCTGGGAAGACTTGGATGAGCTAAAACGAAAAGTCGAAAATGACATGCTTGATGATTGAAGGAAGATGAAATCAAAATCCATGAACACCGCACAAAATGGCAAAGGTGATGCGCCTCGCCCATACAATCCATCTCGCTTCGCAAACAACTACGAAAGCATCTTCCGCAAGAAGGTGCAGGAAGTCTGCGATCTGATTGATGAATGCGAATGCTTGAAAACACCAAATGACCATGATACTCGATCCAATCCAGAAAATAGCAACTGCCAGGGTAAATGAAGGCAGAAATGTTTTCCTCACAGGATCTGCCGGCACAGGCAAGTCCTCGGTAACGGTTGAGATCATCCGCAAACGCCTGGGCGACCGCGGATTGAAGGTCTGTGCGACTACCGGAGTGGCTGCGCTAAACCTGCGAGACAAGCTCTCGTCGTTGTTTGGCTGCCATGTTGACACCTCGACGATCTACCGATGGGCAGGCATTGGCATCGGCCCACAGAATGGTCAATCGTTCGACGAATACCTTGGTCACATGCGATCAAGGAAGTTTTCGTGGTATGGCACAAATGCAAGGATTCAAGCGACCAAGACATTGGTTATTGATGAGATCTCGATGTTGCCGGGGAAGACATTGCAGTTCATTGATTTTGTCTGCAAGCATGTCCGAGGTAGCAATGAACCATTCGGTGGTATCCAAGTGCTGTGCGTCGGTGACTTCTTGCAGCTCCCTCCGGTTGCCAAAACTGGTGGATATGACTGGGCGTTTGAGACTGACACTTGGCATGATCTAGGATTCTCCAATGTGACGCTCCAGACGGTGCATAGGCAGGCCGATCCGATGTTTGTGGATGTTCTTAACCAATTCCGCGAAGGATCAATCACAAAGGCAGGTGCGGCCATTCTCAAGCCGAGAGTGGCAAGGTTTCCCAAGTGCGACATCCTGCGGCTGATGACCCACAATACTCAAGTGGCAAAGTGGAATGCGTATCAACTCGGCGCGATTGATGGCGAAAGCCATGAGATCAAAGCGACCTTCGATGGCGCCACCGCGGATTGCGATTTTCTGCGTAAAAACTTGATCACGCCAGAATCATTGCTGATCAAGCGACAAGCTAGGGTAATGGTCACCAGCAACATTGCCGGCAATGGCGAATCGCTTGCTGCTGCGAATGGTGACATGGGAGTTGTGGTTGATTGGTCGGATCAAGCGGTGATCGTCAAGCTAGACAATGGCACATTGCTGCCATTACAAGCCAAGACATGGTCGTTTGATCCGATGGACAAGAAGTCTGCGACGATGACCCAGATCCCTCTCAAGTTAGCCTGGGCGACGACAATCCACAAAAGCCAAGGACTGACGCTCGACAATGCGTTGATCGACATCCGTGCAACGCGTGAACCAGGACAAGCGTATGTCGCCATCTCCCGAGTCCGCAGATTGTCTGGACTGCATCTCAAGGATTGGTTTTCTGGCATCTGGGTTTCGCCAGTTGCCAAGGCATTCCACAAGCAGATTGCATGATACACTCACCGAGTGTAGTCACACCATGAAGCGTATCACCGAGCGGATCTTGCTGGAATGCCGGCGCTTGCGATAGACGCCATCTCCCTCCCGAGATCCTTCTGCATTCGTGTTGCCCTCCACAGTCTGCACGATTCCATCCTTGCCTATGTCCCCGACCGCGATGCCAATGTGCGAGAACGTGAAGACCACGATGTCGCCACGCCGGATGTCGTCCTTGTGTGGCTTGCGCAACACAACTGACTTGTCGACGCTGCGGCACCAGTTCTCGAAATCCCATGCGCCGGCAGTCTCTGGCCTTGGGAAGGTGTATTGCTCGGCGCCCATTGCCTCACGGCTTGCCCAGCACACGAATGCAGCACACCACGGCCACGGCCCGACTGGCAGCCATGTGCATCGTTGATACTCGGCGATTTGCTTGCCGGCATTGGTCTTGCTTTCACGGACGCCGATTTGTGACTCGGCGATCTTGGCTAGTTGTTCAGCGATCATGCTTTGCGGTAGAGATTGGTAAGATGCCCAGCGATGCAATACTTGCGCTTGGTTAAGATTCCCTCGGCCACCATGAGATCGAGCTTCTCGGATGCCCTGCTGCGCTTGAGTTTGCTCTTAACCATGAATTCGGCAGCGGTGAATTCATCTGGCATGCGATCGACTTGCGATATTCTGGAAAGTGCGAGATCCAGTCCAGAGAGTGCTTTTGCGATGTTTGTTTTCATGTAGTAAAAAAGCGGGATTTTTTTCCCATATGAGAGATAAAGTGTTAAATTTTGGTCAAAAACTGCCAATATAAACAGAAATACTGCACATCTTCAAAGAATGCCCATCGGAGAGATCATCTCGCCATTGTCCTCGGTGACGTGCCAGGCGTTCCACGCGCCTGTCTTTGAATTGATCATTCCGTAAATCCAACCTCGGCGCCATCCGAGCATGTTAGGGAATTTCTTGGCGTAGTCCATCTGTCCGATGTCGGCCATGCAGCCCAGAGCGTATGCCTGCCCCTGGTCGATGTGCTTGGCGATATATGAGCTAGGAGCGTGGACATGGCCGAATAAGCACGATCCGAATCGCTCAAAATGTGCCTTCGCTGGATTCATTCCAGCAAGAAATCCATGCAGCAGCTTCGGTCCACCTTCCGGCATCTTGAGATACTTGGAGACATGATACGGAACCCATTGGATCTTGAGCTTGCGAAATTCTTGCTCCGCGGCCTCGGCCAGCTCCGCGCAATGCTCGCGGAGAATGCCATTGGCACAATGCGTTGAGTGCAGCCAGATCCTGTCATCATGGTTGCCGAGCGTGAGATAGTTTGGTCGATACTCGCGGATGAATTCGATGCCTGCCTGGAAGTCATCGGAGATGCCGAGCGATGATTCCTCGATCGAGCATCCTTTGCGCAGGCTCGGCGCATCAACAAAGTCGCCAAGGTGGATTCGGTAGTGAGGTTTCCAATCGGCCACAAAGTCCAAAAATTTCTTTTTGGTCTTCTCGCAGACGAGGTTCCCGTGCGAGTCACCGCATGCTACGAATTTTTTCCAACTCATAATTTTAGTTTTTTCATCAACAAATCAATCGCGGGAAAGAAGATGTGTTCGATGGATCTGACAATCGACTCTTCCTCGATTCGCTTCGACCATGAATGTCCAGCGATCGCTAGTGAGGCGTGTAGCATCTCATGGCGAATAGTGTCAAGGAGCATCTTGTCGCTCTTTAGACACTCGCGGGAAATTCTGATCTCCTTGTCGTCGAAAGACATCTGTCCGTAGTCATCAATCTTCGCGATGACGATGCGGAATTTAATGCCGCCAATGAGAATGGATCGTGGCAACTTGAGTGCCACGCATCAGTCCTTCTTGAATGCGTTTAGGAGTCCAACGAGTGCTGTGCCGCCGGCGATGATCGCAGCGGCCTGCGCAGGCTGCACGATGATGCCAAATGCGGTTGCGAGTTGGATGATCCCGCGCCATGTCGATTCCATTTTGAGGTATGCAATAAGAGTGGTCATTATTTTAGATTCTTGCGGATGATTGATGCTGCGGAAAGAATTGAGACGATGATGCCTGAGAGAAGAGCAATGGTTTGCAACCACGGATTAAGATCCCCTGGCACAGTCGCCAAGATGGATGCAATCGGTGCGCTTACACCGACTATGCTCTTGCCAGCAAATGGCATATGATCAAATGGATTCATCGGCAGATTCAGCAGATTCGATGGTTTCAGCAATTGCTGAAGGAACATATTTCACGCTACCATCAGCCTGCGGTTGGTAGATGCTGATATCAAACACAGGAGCGGTATGCTCATATTTGGCTACGGTAAGCGCCGAGTGAAATGCACGATAAGCAGTAAGTGCAGCCACGGCGTTTTTACCGAATACATCCAGAACTGCTGGATCGCTGGACAACGTGTGCAACTGCTTGAGCCTAGCCTCGACGAACGAAATAGTGTCGGCGGTAATCTGCTCGATCTCGGCAGCAGCTTTAAATGCGGGGGTGAGTGAGGTAAACATGGTGTTAATTTACTGATGCAAGGCGAAGATAGTGGATATTAACAAAAGTCCCTGTAGCGGGATCTGGATTTATTGCCTCTGTGCAGAATCCATATTGACTTGTGCCAGAGTTTCCAGTTGGGCCACCTGTCAAAGCTGTCTGTTCAGTAT
>Ga0209444_10001538_pt1 | contig 12689 bp, 7 predicted proteins | sample LauGreFaBDMM15DN_2_FD_188215 | JGI IMG/M metagenome (GOLD analysis project Ga0209444, IMG submission 188215) | Freshwater lake microbial communities from Lake Michigan, USA - Fa13.BD.MM15.DN (SPAdes) (version 2) | ecosystem: Environmental > Aquatic > Freshwater > Lake | place: Lake Michigan, USA...
ACAACTTACCCTGACCGGTTTTCCGCGCACCGTTTTTGCCACGGCTAAACGTCGTTTGCAAGCACGCATTCGTCGCATCAAAAGCAAAATCCAGACCCAATTTCAACCATTTTTACCAATCACCAACTCAACAAAGTAAGCTTGTGAAAATCAAAGAGAATGAGACGCGCGACTTGACCAGTGATTTCGTAAGAAATGTGTCAGTTTGTGCTTTTCTGACCCCCATTCATCTGACCCCCATTCATTGGATTCACTGAGCCAACCTATGCATGACTCTCAGCTTTTCTCATTTCACAGAAATTGATTTGAGTTCATAAGTCTTGCTTGCTGTTGCCGCGCTGACTATCGTGCCACGTGCCTTTTGCCCGCGTTCTCATCGACGGCCCATCGGAGCTTGTTTTTGACTATTCCTTTCCGGATGACCTCACCGTCTCTCCTGGATGTCGCGTTCGCGTGCCTCTGAGGAATCGGGATGCCACGGGCACTGTGCTTTCCATCGAGCCGATGCAAGATCTCGGTTTTGCCACCCGTCCACTAAGCTCGCTGATCGATCCCGAACCACTCCTCACCGCGACCTTGCTGGAGCTCGCGCAATGGATCGCCAACTATTATGGATCGACCATGGAGTCAGTGATTCGCGCATTGTTGCCAGAGTCGATTCGCGCCGAAGAACATTCGGCGAAGGTGCAGAAAATGGTGCAGTTGATGCAAATGCCCAGTGAGGAAAAAATCCAATCGATTGGGAAAAAAGCACCTAAACAGCAGAACATTCTCTTGCTTCTGAACGGCTGCCCCGAACGCAAAATGCTACTCAGCGAGCTCGGCCAAGGCGCTCATTCCTCGGTGAAATCGTTAGTGAAACAAGGATACGTGCAAGTCGTGGAGGAGGAAATCCGTCGCGAGCCTGATGCCGACCAGCAAGAACAAGTCATCGAGTCATTTCCTCTGCCGCTCAACAATGAACAGGCTCAGGCGCTGGAAGTAGCAAAGCAAGCGATGGCAGAACCGAGTAAGCCCATTTTATTGCTCGGTGTGACCGGATCGGGCAAGACCGAGGTCTATTTGCAGGCGGCACGGCACACCATCAATCAAGGGAAAACGGTGCTCGTGCTGGTGCCGGAAATTTCGCTTACCCCACAAACCGTGCGACGTTTCAAGGCACGCTTTGCAGCTCTAGATGATCAAGTTGCGGTGCTTCACTCACACTTATCCCAAGGCGAGCGTTTCGATGAATGGCATCGGATTCGCAATGGCAAAGCATCCATCGTGATCGGTGCCCGCTCCGCGATCTTTGCCCCGCTGCCGAACTTGGGACTGATCATCGTCGATGAAGAACACGATCAATCTTACAAGCAAGACACCAGCCCGCGCTATCACGGTCGCGACATCGCCGTATTGCGTGCGAAGCTGGAAAAATGTGCGATTATCCTTGGCTCCGCCACACCATCTCTCGAAAGTTTTCACAATGCACAGGAAGGAAAATACACACTCGTTCGCCTGAATCAACGCGCCGATTCTCACAGCATGCCACTCGTGCGCGTGCTCGACATGCGATTGGAACAGCAGAAGCAAAAAAACTCTCACGCGATCTTTTCGGACAAGCTGCGTCAAGCCTTGGAGTTGCGACTTGAACGCGGAGAGCAATCGATCCTTTTTCTCAATCGCCGCGGCTTCGCACGCTCATTGCAATGCCCCGCCTGTGGACACGCCTGTCAATGCCCACATTGCTCGATCGCACTCACCTACCATCGTACCGAGGATCGGCTGATGTGCCATGTTTGTGGCTATCAATCCATCGTGCCGCGCAAGTGCCCAGAGTGCAAAGACCCAGCCATCGCTTTGCAGGGCTACGGTACTCAAAAGGTGGAAGAAGTTCTCGCCAAGCTGATTCCGAAGGCAAAATTCGCCCGCATTGATGCCGATGCAATGCGCAAAAAAAACACCCTACGCGACATGTTGCATGCATTCAAGTCAAAGAAGATCGACATCCTGATCGGTACACAAATGATTGCCAAAGGCCTACACTTTCCCAACGTGACGCTGGTGGGCATTCTGAATGCAGACATCGGACTGCACGTTCCTGATTTTCGCGCCGCCGAACGCACCTTCCAGCTCATTACCCAAGTCGCTGGTCGAGCCGGGCGCGGCGAGCTAGAGGGCGAAGTCATTGTGCAAACAGCCACACCACATGCGCCTGCGATCCAATTTGCGCGACGCCACGACTTTGATGGATTCAGCGAGCAAGAGCTAGAATTCCGCCGCGAGTTCCAGTTCCCGCCATACGGTCGCTGTGCTGTTCTCACCGTGCGCTCTACTCATGAACGTCGTGCCGAATTCACCTTGCAGACCTTACACCGGCGCTTGTTAGAAAACCTCCCGCCAGAGATTCAAGTCAGCGAACCGCTACCCAGTCCCCTCATCCGTTCGCACGGCCAATTCCGCTTTCAAATCACCCTGCGCTCACTTCACGCGCGACCACTGACCAAGCATGTGCAGTGCGTTTTGCAAAAAACCACCTTACCCGAAGATGTGACCGCCACCTTTGATATGGATGCGATCTCTTTCATGTAAGTATACTCATTCATCGAGCGTGACCGTAACACGAAAAAAGCGCTTCGGTCCGTTCATCGGAACAGTGATTTCCCCACTCATCCAATCGGGATGCACAACTGTGCGCTCCACGATTGCTACGCTCGTCTGCGAGGGTATCGTAGTCGTCCAATCTGCTAGATTACTGGAAAAATCAACCTGATAGAGCAATGCACGATCATCCGCATCACGGCGTCGAGGAAAGCGAGAGACTAGTTGATTTCCTGTGCGCACGAGAGTCAGCGGCTGATCCGCCTGCAATGGATTCGAGCCAAAAGCATACTCCTGCACGTTCTGATAACCATCCTTGTCATCGTCCATGCTGGGCAAACCTGCTCCTGTCGCAGCTGCCCATGCTTTATACGATGGCTTGATGGTGGCGCTGAGGTTTTGCATGATCGGCGATGTCTCATCCGAGTCAAATTGCACCGCGACCGATAGTGGACCCGCTGCTGGCAACTCATCCCAATGGCATGTGATTGTCGTAGCGGAATTTTTCGCGAGACCGCCACGACGACATTCCCAAATCGTGGCCGATACAGCTTCGCAAATCCACCCAGCTCCCGCAATGCTATCAGGCGCACGACCTGCAGTAAATGATAGCCGAATGCTGACATTGTTCGCGTCATTCGTTACTGCATTGCTGAGAATCAAATCGAGATCTCCCATACACATTTCACGCCTTGGGGTTGCTGATGCACCGATGTTAACACTAAGCGCCGTGCTTAGCGGATTCGCCTGCTGCATGTGATAGCCCTCGGTTGCCATCACGGCGTTCAACATCGGCACTAACGGTAGAATGAAGCTGTCATAATTGTAATAGGCCGTCGCTGGCTGAGCATCAGCTCCCACGGCTGCGTGAACTCCGATCAAAGTCGCTCGCGAGTTGGTGTAATAAAAGCTCGGGCTCCCTGAATCTCCGATATTCAAGTAACAATCATCGTCGGCGCCGGCTGCGATCACATACTTAAACCACACTGCTTCAAACATTCCAAGCCCTGCCGCCGTAGCATTAACTTCGGCCATGTTATCGATGACCCCCTGCCCCGCACGCGCCGTTTGCCCAAAAACCACCAAGGGCTGACCTCGTAAGAGCGTGGGATTAGCCGTTCGATAGTAAGGAAAAAACGTAATACCGCTGAGTGGAGTCACTGCAGTTTGCAGCGTAGCGATGATGACATCGCTGTCCGAGCCATCGTCATCCGGCACTACCGCGACGCTGGCGATCACCGACTCGACAATCTCGTTGTCCATGTTGAGAAACTGCGCAACGTTGCCAACGCTTAATCCATAATGCTTGGCAAAAACCATATGCTTGGGCGAAACTAGCGCGACTTGGCGATTCCATTGATTTTTGATCCAACCGACCCCTGTGTAGCGGGTGCCATCGAAGGCAAACGAGGGATTGTGAACTGGATTGTTAGGGAACCCCGTGAAGCGATCGTGCCGTATGGGATCATAAATTCGATGAATCAAGGCAGACGCAGAATCAGTGCACAGCAAGGCTGCTGAAATAATCATACGCAACAAAACCCTGTCAACTACGCTCATCACTTCACTTCATCTTCAGCTTTTTCTTTCGGAGTCACCAAGGAATGAAACTCATCAATCCAGTCATTGGCTTTGTTATGAGTGATGTATTGCTTGATGTGCGCCAACATGCGCAAGGCGGCCGCGCGCTGATCTCCACTTTTGTAAAGATCGAGCTCTTTTTTCCATTTCAAATCGGGCAGTGTTTCATCACGAAATTTCACCATCGCTGGCGTGCTATCCACTTTCTTGCTCAGCGCATTTTCCTCGGGGCGTTCGGCAGAGAAAAACTCCACCTTGGAGGCCTCCATCTGAATGCGCTTGTCCCAGGCCTCGGCAAGAGAGGCAATGCTTTGCGGCTTGCGCAATGGTGGCAAAATCACCTGATCAAAGGCTCCTTCCAAATCCAAGGGCGAGAGTGGCCACTGCTTGAGTTTTAGTTCGCCCAACTCATAAGCGCGCACAAAAACCGTGCCGGTCACCGGTTCCGCAAGCAGCCGCTGCTGACCATCAAGCTGCTTCGCATTGGCAAAAATCGAATTCAATGCATCGAGCACATCAGGCGCGAGCTTATGACGATCATCAGGACGGGCCGTGGCCCGCATTGCCAGCGACAACCAATTCAACTGGTGACGCAAAGCATCCTTAAATTCAGGCCTCTTCAAGCGTCCTTCTTCACGGCGTTTCCAATCACGAAACTCCTGTGATTTTTTCTGTTGATCCGTGAAGTCGGCTTTTTCCACGCATTTGACGAACAAATTGAGTGCCGCATCATCGCTTTGTAAAGCCGCGCGATAATCATCCACTGCCGACTTGTAGCGGGTGTCCAGATGCTCCAATGCCCCTTCCTTGATCGCCTTAAGCCTTTCACGAAGCTCTTCTAAGTCAGCGTGAGTCAATGGATCAGCAGAGGCCACCGTGATGCATGAGAGCAATGCGACGAATAACAATTTGTGCAACATATTGGATATGTGTCTATTGTTTCAGAAAATTTCTGCGATGACAAGAGAAGAATATAACAGAACAAACCACAAGCAATTGGTTCGCGATGCGAAGGACGGGATCAACGTAAAAGCCGACTCGTCAGCCGATGATGCCATCAACATTCTACCACATTCACCGCTAGTCCCCCGCGCGAGGTTTCTTTATACTTTGCGTTCATGTCACGACCAGTAGCACGCATGGTCTGGATCACTTTATCGAGCGATACATAGTGACTACCGTTCGATGACATGGCGAGCCGCGAGGCATTGATGGCCTTGACCGCCCCCATCGCATTGCGCTCGATGCAAGGAATCTGCACCAGCCCACCAATGGGATCACAGGTCAGGCCGAGGTTGTGCTCCATGCCTATCTCAGCAGCATTTTCTACCTGATGCACCGTGCCACCGAGATATTCGACTAGACCCGCAGCGGCCATCGAGCAAGCGACGCCCACCTCTCCCTGGCAACCAGCTTCAGCTCCTGAAATGGAGGCATTGCGCTTGTATAGCATGCCAATCGCAGCAGCCGTGAGGAGAAAACGATGCACGCCATCGTGATGCGGCGAGGTCTTAAATCGCAGCGCGTAATGAAGCACAGCGGGGATGATGCCTGCCGCCCCATTGGTGGGGGCCGTGACGACTCGTCCGCCCGCAGCATTTTCTTCATTGACCGCAAGCGCGTAGAGATTGACCCAATCGAGTACCGAAAGCGGATCTGCTAAGGCGGCCTCAGGGTGCGCGCAAAGTTGATCGTAGTTTTGCTTAGCGCGGCGCTTGACCGCAAGCCCACCAGGTAGAACCCCATCGCGAGTGATGCCGCGCTTTACGCAATCTTGCATCGCCTGCCAGACAGCATCGAGCTGCTTTCTTGTTTCGGTCTCGGGGCGATAGGCCGCTTCATTGGCCAATACCAACTCGCTTATGGAGAAGTGCTGGGCCTCACAGAGTTCGATCAATTCCTTAGCGGAGCGAAATTCATATAGTAATTTCACCGATGCTGGCTCGCGCTGCATTTCTGCTTCCGTGGCAATAAATCCGCCGCCTAACGAATAAACGATCTCCTCCACGAGAACGGCATCATGTTCATCCATTGCAAAAAAATGCATGCCGTTCGGATGCAAGGGCAAGGGCTTGAGACGCTTGAAGGCGATGTCTTTTTTCGGGTCAAAGGCAATGGAGCGATCCGCCGACCATTTCAGGCACTTGGATTGCGCGCACTGCGCCAACAGCGTTTCGACGTTATCGACAATGACACTCTCGGGTCTTTCGCCTAGCAATCCGAGCACAATCGCCGAATCTGTACCGTGCCCATTGCCAGTAGCTGCGAGGCTGCCATAGAGATCGCAGCCGACGCGTTTGACTTGGTCATAACAGGCAGCACCCTCGATTTTCCAACGAAATTGCTCCGCTGCACGCATCGGACCGACCGTGTGAGACGATGATGGGCCGATGCCGATGGTGAAGAGATCCAGTGCAGAAATACTCATGAGGCGAGTAATGAATACACACGATACGACAACAAGCAATGCAGAATCGATTTCTTGTTGCAATGAATGGAACAGTTGATACAAAAAAGCGTATGCCGATTCCACGTCATTTACCGTTCACTTTTTGCGCCACCCTATGCTTCATGGCATCCCCTTTGCATGCACAAGAAAATGCTGCACTGAATGCCACCACTGAGATCGAGCCCAAAGTCAAGGCTGCTCGCGAGATTCTAGACACATGGCAAGCACAGGACCCGGAGAAAGCGAAGCGGGGCTTGCACATCGTGTTGTGGACGCCAAACGATCGTGCTCCGGCGCCTGAATATCGCGAGCGACTGACGGCCATCATGAAGGACATTCAGAAATTTTACGCCAAAGAAATGAACCGCCTAGGCTTTGGCGAGCGCACGATTCAGATCGAGCTCAAAGACGATCAACTGTTAAACATTCACGTAGTGAAAGGCCGTAAGCCTTATGCCGTTTACAATGGTGACAGCGGCCATGAAATTCTCAACGAGTGCGCGCCGACACTTCGCTCTCGTGGAATCAATCCAGAGTCTGAGACCGTGGTGATTTTTTGCAACATGGCCAACTGGGAACCGCAACAACGGCGCATCACCCAGAACAGTCCCTACTACGCCGGTGGATCCAGTAGATCGGGCACCGCTTGGCAAGTGGACTCGCCGATTCTCAATCTCGCATCTCTCGCCGATCAAGGAAATCATGTTTCCGATGGTCAATACGGAAAAATTTCGTTAGGTCGGTACAACAGCATCTTCATTGGTGGTGTCTGTCACGAACTAGGGCACGCGCTCGGATTGCCGCATAACTTGGAGCGCCCCGATGAACGCGAAGCCTTCGGCACGGCATTGATGGGCTCGGGAAATCGCAGCTACGGCGAAGAATTGCGCGGTGAAAGTAAGGGCTCGTTTCTGACGCTAGCACATGGCTTGCGCCTGGCCTCGCATCCGATTTTTTGTAGTTCGGTCAAAGCCATGAATCAAAAACCACAAATCGCAGTTAGTCAGATAGCAATCGAGGAAAAAGGCAAAGGTTTTGTGTTACGAGCAAACGTCAAGGCCTCGCCGCCGGTGTATGCAGTCGTCGCCTACATGGATCCCACGGGTGGCAGCGACTATGACGCCACATCTTGCACGGCGATCCCCGACAAGGAGGGAAATTTTGAGCTCGATTGCCAAGCCCTTCGCGCGGGGAAATCCGGAGAGCTTCGCGTTTGCTACATGTTCGCCAATGGTGCGAGTTCCGGCATCATGGGGCAAACGCCGTTTCGATATAGCTATGTGGTTGACGCTCAAGGCAAGGTCGACATTACAGCGGCTCGTGCAAGCATTTTGTTGGAGCCTTTCACCGCAGCATTTGAAAAAGATGATACCAAGACGATGAAGGACTATCAGGCCTCAGATGCAGTGAAAAACGATGCTCTGTGCCAAGAAATCATGACGCGCTTGCTCGCCACAAAGTCTCCCGCTTTGATCGATCTCTTGCAAGTGCCCACAGAGAAAAAAAGCCTGCCACTGTCCGACATTCGCGCAGTCAGCGAGAAATCCGGCTACGGTGCAGCACTGCGTGATCGCGTGCCAACCCCAGGGAACATGTTGCTCGCCGGCAGTCGCATTTTTCGCCACGGGATTTACGCCCATGCACCCGGTCAGCACGAGTGGGAACTGGACGGCACATGGAAAACCTTGACGGGACATTGTGGAAACTACCAAACGCAATCAGGCACTTTGCAGTTCCAAATCATCGGCGATGGCCGTGTGCTCTGGGATTCTGGCTCAATCCCCGAGGGTGAGATCAAACCGTTTCAAGTATCCTTAGAAAACGTCAAGCGCCTAAAATTGCTCACACTAGAGGGGGAAGATGGCAGAAATTACGATTGGGCGCTGTGGCTAGAGCCGACACTAAACCGCTGAGCTCTCCTGCGAGCTTGTCAAGCGATCAACGCCGCGGCAAAGGTCGATCGATGAATGCTTGTCATCCTCATGTTTATTGCCTAAGCTTTGCCCGTTCATGCGTGTTTTCACTATCCTCTTTCGCAAAGAATTGCGCAGCTTCTTGCTCAATCCACTCGGGTGGATTGTGATTGCTTTTGTCATCATCATGCACGGCGTCTCTCTATCTACGGCGATGAAGGCCTTTAGCGATACGCCCATGAGCACCAGCTTGGTATATTTCTCGATGCACACCCCGGTGTTTTGGTTCTACTTTTTGTTCATTTTCCCGCTGTTGACGATGAAGCTTTTTGCCGATGAACAACGTTCCGGAACTCTGGAAACATTGCTCACCGCTCCCGTGAAAACGTGGCAAGTAGTACTATCAAAATATTTCGCAGCACTCACATTCTACTGCCTACTGTGGATTCCAAGCTTTTTTCAATTTCAAGTTTACCCATGGGTCACGGGACTGCCGCCCGCATGGAATAATGGCTCGCTCATAGGAACTTACTCGATCCTATTCTTGATGGGCGCTTTTTTTCTCGCCATCGGCTGCTTTGCCTCATCGCTGACCTCAAACTCAATCGTAGCAGCGATCGTTACACTCGGTCTACTTGTGTTGCACTATTTCCTAGGATTTGTGACAACCATCTGGGGTGAAAGCTTCGCCGGAGCCTCTCTGTTTCAATACATTTCCGCACGACAACACATGCACTACTTTTGCAGCGGATTGATGGACACAAGAGTGGCGATTTTCTACCTCTCGCTCTCGATTTTCACTCTAGCGCTGACTTTTCACGTGCTCGATTTCCGCCGCTGGCGCCGTTAGTATTTCGCCTTTCGCTCCCACATTTTTCTCATGTCAGACGACTCTGCAACTACTCAGAACCACACCAAAGCTCGACCTATGAATCGCTGGAATATCGGCACGCTTTCTGTGCTGCAAATTTTCTCGCTCCTGATCATTGTGATCCTCGCCAACTTCCTCGGATCGCGCTACTTTTCGCGCTCAGATCTGAGCCGCGGTGAGAATTACTCGCTCTCGAACTGGACCATAGGCTTGTTGCAATCCGCCCAAGTTCAGGAACGCAAAACTCCTGTAAAAATGATCGTCGCCTTCCGTCGATCCACCGCCATGACAGAGCGCGTGCGCGTTCTCGCCGCGGAATATGCCCGAGTCTCCGGCAACAAGGTTGTGGTCGAGCGCTTCGATCCCGTGCGCGATGTGGACCGCGCCATGCAAGTCGCGGAAACATACAATCTCGCGGCGAATTCGGGCGTCATCAATCGGGACGACATCGTGATCATCGATGCACGCGACGACACCTCCGCTCAGGCCACCCAAGAAGACTCATCTAAAATCCGCTTTGTGACCCAAGACCACATGTTGCTCTACGAGACCAATGATGGCAAATCAGCGCGCAGGCTGAGTTCATTCCAAGGCGAAGATACGCTCACCACTGGACTTCTTTCCGCCATCGAGGGCAAACCACGGATCGTCTATTTCCTTGCTGATAAAAGCGATTTCCAGACCGAACTGGAGGGCGGAGCTTGGTCGGTGATGCGTGATTCCTTGCTATCGCAAAACATCCTCCCCATACCGGTGAAAATGAGCGAGCTGGGTGAAATCCCCGAAAATGCCGCTGGCGTCATCATCGCCGCGCCGCGTTACGACTTTACGAAACCTGAGATGGCGTCATTGGCAAAATACTGGAACCGTCCAGCCAGCAACATCATGGTCCTATTACGAGCTCAGCAAACACCTGATCAACTTCGTTCCTTTTTACGAGATCATGGTGTGACTCCGCGACGTGATCAGATCGTCACTACTGCCGGAAAAAATGCTGTATTTCAAGTCGAGGCATCGTTCGTGCCGGGCTTCGAATACACTCGAGATTTCTGGAATAAAAGCACCAGTTTTGATGGCGTCAGCTCTTCCTTGGAAGTACGTGAAGGCGCGGAAGATCTCATCAATCGACGCATTTCTCCCATCAAATTGCTGGAATCAGCTCCTAATTATTGGGGTGAGACGGGCAAAACAGTCACCACGCCGAGCTTCAGCGATGTCGAGGACATCCGCGGACCACTCGCCCTCGCAGCAGCCGTCATCCGCGGTGCCGCATCCGATGACCGCTTCGCTGCCAAGGCCTCTCGGATGGTCGTGATTTCTAATGCTAGCTTTCTCGAACCGAATTCCTTGCGCAATGAAAATATCGATTTCTTTAACGCCACGGCCAATTGGTTAGTCGGTCGCGAAGAAATGTCCGGCACCGGACCGCGCACCGTCGGCACTTACAAATTGCCGCTTCTCACCACGCAAGCCTCCTTCATCAATCGCGTCAACTTGTTTTTCCTACCCGCCGCAGTATTGCTGATCGGCTTGTTCGTCTGGAACGCACGTCGCGCCTGACCTAACAGATTATTTCCCTTGTGAGATCACTCTTTTCCACACTGTTGCAGTTATTCATCGCCATCGTCATGCTGGTGCTTGTTGGGATATTGCTATCTCGTGGCAATCTGCACCAAATTTTTGGCGTCCCACCCACCCCTCAAGGCGAGCGACTTTACACAGACTTCACACCTGCCGACATTACCAAAATTAACCTCAGCACCAATGGCGTAACGGCGAAATTTTCGCGAGCATCGGGTGTCTGGATGATGACAGAGCCAGCCCAAGATCGCATGGATCCACGCTGGGCGAAAACCCTGATAGATTTCAGCTTAGCAACCCGCGCGACCGATGTTATCCCGAATGAAAAAATCGATGAAACACAAGCTGGTCTCAAGGATGGCATGGTTTATGTTCGCCTCGCTGACGATGAGGGAAAGGCCCGGGCGAAGTATGTGATTGGCCGACGCACGGCATGGATCACAACGGATGCTGAGACCGAAGAGCTCGTGCCGACAGTGTTTCTGCAACCACGTGATCGCAGTCGCAAATCTCACATCTATGCCTGCACCGGCGACATCCGACCAATATTTAAAGATGGATTGCGCTACTTTCGCGATCATCAACCATTTTTGTTTGCACCATCGCAGTTGCAAAAGATCCACATCAAATCTGACTCTTCCGAGTTCATGCTAGAGACGACTGCTCCTGGGCAACCCTGGCGCATCACCAAACCGCAGAAACTGTCAACGGAGACCGAAGCCGTGAAAAGCTTGATCGAAAAAGGTCTTTTCTCGCTGCGCGCTCTGCGCGTATTGGACAAAGAAAAAGTCACCTTGCCAAGCATCGAGGATGATATGTTTCTGCGCATCGCGATTCAATCTTTTGGCCAAACGGAACCCGTAACGCTCAGCGTCTATCCCAGTGCTGATGACAAAGCAAACACGGTCTATGCCACCGTATCTGACCGCCCAGGCACTGTGTTTGAACTCCCGCTGCGCCCCTACCCTGATCTCGTTTCGCTTTCCGAACTACCCCTAACCAATTACAATAACCTCCGCGCGCAAAATCTCACGGGCTTTGATCACAAAAAGCTCCAAGCCATTACCATCAACACCGCTAAGGCCTCGCCGATTCAATTATCTCTACCACCGCGTGGATCTTGGAGGATTCAGCTCGATGAGGCTACTAGCGCGACGCTCAACGAAGTTACCCACTACAAATTCATCAAAACCATCACCGAGACCAAGGTCGCAGGTTTCCTCACCGATAATGCTTTCCTCACCGATGAAGCAAAGGATTTGGAAACCTACGGCCTGAAATCACCACTTGTCTCCATGCAGTTCCGCTTCAAGGATCAGTCGAGCATTTTACTGCGCATCGGCAAGACCAAAGATGGCGTCTTCACGGCCCATCTCAATCACCCCGAGACCCTACATACCATCGTCAAATTGCCCGATGATTTCATAGCCCGCTTGCCCTTACGCATCAAGCAATGGAAAGACACACGACTGCTCGCAATCGCCTCCATCGACTTCATCAATCTGGAGCGCAGCCTGATCAATCAGCCCAAGCTGAAGCTCAATTTCAACTACCGTGATGAAGCTTGGGAAAGCTTTCTCAACGACGAAAATACCACTGGTACGCTCAATATAGCGCGGGCGAACAAGTTGCTAGAAACCCTCGGTGATCTGCGCGTGAATTCTTGGCTGAACTCGGACGATCAAGATGCTCTTAATGCGCTCGCCACACCAGC
>Ga0209444_10001539_pt1 | contig 12675 bp, 16 predicted proteins | sample LauGreFaBDMM15DN_2_FD_188215 | JGI IMG/M metagenome (GOLD analysis project Ga0209444, IMG submission 188215) | Freshwater lake microbial communities from Lake Michigan, USA - Fa13.BD.MM15.DN (SPAdes) (version 2) | ecosystem: Environmental > Aquatic > Freshwater > Lake | place: Lake Michigan...
AGGCAGTTGTCCATACGCATGCCAACACCCTTTGGGGAACCCGAGTGGGCCCAGACAACATCGGTGCCGATCCCGATTCGGTGTATCTGATCTTCCTTCCGTTCTTCCACGTGAACGCGCAGTCGTGGTCGATGTGGTCGATCCTTGGCGTTGGTGGCACGGTCGTGTTGCAACCCAAGTTCTCCTCGAGTCGCTTCTGGGAAGTTGTGGTGAAGCACGACGTCTCGCATATCTCATTGATTCCGTTCGTCTACCTCGCAGTCCAAGGTCAACCGATTCCCGAGAACAAACTCAAGGCTGCAGTCTTCGGTGCTATTGCTCCTCCGCTTGAAAACCTCATCGGGTGTCGGGTGCTCGCCGCTTATGGCATGACCGAAACGGTGACTCACGCAACTCGCTCTGGTTTGCATGGAGACATCCCTCCGGGCTCGCTCGGAAAGGCGACACCAGGGTACGAATCGCTCATCGTTGATCCCGAGACCGGCGAGGTTCTTGACGACGGTCGCGTGGGTGAACTTTGGTTGCGCGGCACACGCGGTATTCAGTTGTTCCTCGAGTACTACGACAACGCCGACGCGAACGAGAAGAGCTTCACCGATGACGGCTGGTTCAAAACTGGCGACATGGTGCGAATGGGTGATGGGGGAGCGATCTTCTACACCGAGCGTGACAAAGATATGCTCAAGGTAGGTGGCGAGAACGTATCGTCGAAAGAGGTCGAGGACCTCTGCCGCACAGTGCCGGGCGTCGGCGACGTTGCCGTCGTCGGTCGTTCACATCCGATGCTCGACGTCGTTCCCGTTGCATTTGTCATTAAGGGTGCCAATGCGCCAGACGATGACGAACTGCAGGCGGCAATCCTCGAGCTTTGCCAGAAGAACCTTTCCGATTTCAAAGTTCCTCGCGCTGCATACTTCGTCGACGATTTCCCACGCGCAACGTTGGAGAAGATCGCGAAGAACCAATTACGAGACATCGCCGACGCGATGCCAGAACCGTTTTAAGGGGAGACCATGACTCTTACGCCATTCGATGAATTTCCTATCCATCAGGTTCCAAAGCCCATCGCACTCTCGGGCACCACTGATCGGAACGCCTATGGGCGGTATTGGTTCGGGGCAACCCACCGCGATGGTGAGTTCCAGATCGAAATAGCGTTCGGTCGCTATAACAACCTTCAGGTACAAGACACGTCGGTCTCGATTTCACGCAACGGATCGCAGCATGCCTTCCATGCCGCACGTCGGGCATCGGAAGATCCCACCGAACTCACGATTGGTCCGGCCACTCTTGAGATCATCGAACCATTTCGCCAACTGCGTTATGCGGTCGCACCCAATGAAACCGGAATCACTTGCGATATGCGCTGGCGTTCTCGCGTCGGAGCATTGCTGGAAGATCACACGGTGATGGCAGACGGTCCTCACACGATGCTCGACATGGCCCGCTACATGCAGTTTGGAACCTGGGAGGGATTCGTCGATGTCGACGGGGACCGCACAGAGTTCACCCACGACGAGGTTGTCGGTATCCGCGACCGATCATGGGGGGTCCGTCCCGTTGGTGCTCCCGCCCCGGGCAAGCCCTCAAGCGGTCCACCCAAGGCATGGTTGTGGTCGCCGATCCACTTCGAGGACGAATGTGTCGTCGCCGGCTGGTTCCAGAGTCCCGGAGGCGTCTTCTGGCGTCCCGATGGTCACCGCATCGATGTCATTGATCCGGTTCCGGCCAGCGTCACACTCGACGACGATTCGGTTCGTCGATTCGATCCAGTCGGGCAACGGTTGCAATTCGAGCCAGGTACGCGCTGGGTGTCACATGCTGAAATCGATCTCTTGGGTGATGGGGGCGAGGAAATCGTTCTCGAGCTTGAACCGTTGTCGCGGTTCGATATGCGAGCTCTTGGGTACATGAACCCCGAATGGGGTCACGGCTTGTGGCACGGAGAACTCGAACTCGGTCGTGAAGACTGGAACTTCGACGAGGTCAGTCCGCAGGATCCGACCCATCAACATGTCCACCACATTGTGCGCGCTCGTATGGGCGACAAAGTCGGCATCGGAATCTTTGAGCAGATCATCTTCGGACCGCATACGCAGTTCGGGTTCAACGACATTCTCGATGGCGCTCGCTGAGTGAACGCCGGGAGCGTTTCCCTCATCGGGGTCTACGACGCTGATGGATCATTTGCTGGCGAGGTTCGCTACTGGCTTGGAGCTCGTCTGGGCCGGTCTCACTGTTCGCTTTGCGAAATCACTCACGGCATGTTCAGAGAAAAATCAGATTGGCGAAACTGTCGCGATTCGTTGAATGTCGAATTTCTGACGTTTCATCGAGATGACGCTCCTGTCGATGTTCTCGAGGCGTGCGGATATCAGGTCCCGGTTGTCGTGGCGCGACGTGGGGATGATTTGCTGTTGGTCTTGGGCCCCGAGGAACTTGAGGCACTTGGCGGAGATGTCACAAGGTTCGAGGCGGAACTCAAGCAGTCGTGTGCGGCAAAGGGAATAGCTCTCGCCTGACGAGATGTTTCGTCAGGCGTTCAGAAATGCCACAAGCATGAAGAGTGCGATTGCCCCACGTCCTGTCCACGCCGCGGTGCGAAACCAGTTTGTCGCGATGAGTCGATCGAGAAGTGAGGGATTGGCTCCCGCTTCGAGTCGACCGTGGGTTGGTGCGCTGACAAACGCGGTAACGCCAATTGCGATTGCCTCGAGAATTCCGCCAAGCAGCGTTGACCAAAACGGTACGCCAACAGGCCGAGCAAAAAAGACTGCAAGGACACAAAGACCTTCAACCGCCATAAGTGGACCAACAACAAACGAGATCAGCCGAGTGTGTTGTTTTTCGTAGGCTACGAATGCGTCGTCGGGGATTGACCGCATCAGTGGGTAGTGCACGAGTTGAATGGTCCAGATCACGCCGAACATTCCAACGGACCCAACGACCTGAGCGATGAGGACCGCCGTCGCAAAGTTGCCGCTCATAGCGCCACCTCGGCAACTACCGCGTAGTGGTCAGAAGGCTGAACGCCATCGATAGCTTCGAGACCGGTGAGCTCGCAGGATTGAAAGGATCCACAATTCCGGCGGCGTGGAAATGTTGTGGTGATGTAGTCAAGGCGACGATTTGGGTAAACAGCGCGACGAGGCACGAGTGGGTTTGCCGATGACCACGTGTCACCTCGGCGTTCGTTTCCGCATGCCTCCCATGCGTCGACTAGTACGAAGCCGGGAACGAAGGGCGTCGATGCTCCAGTGGCGTGGCGGATCTCATCTGACCACGGAACGGCGTTGAAGTCGCCGGCGACGAGCGCGGGCAATTCGTCTCGCCAGGTTCCACTCGGACTGATCGCGTCCGAGACTTCGGCGATGAGGTGTGCCAATTGGGCAGACCTCGTAAGCATCCGATCGAGACCATGTTCAAGATGCGTGCCGGCGGCAAGAAAGGGTCCTCCCTCTTCGTCTGGTCTGTCGACGGACGCAATGAGCACGTGACGCCAGGTCGAGGCAGCACTTTCGTCACGGAGGGGAATGGCCTTGAGGATTCGGCTTGGCCAACGGGTCAAGATGGCATTTACGACCCAGTAGGGCGCTTCTGGGTACCGATCGAATCCGGCAAGTTCGAATGCCGTTACTGCGAACATCCCGAGTCGTTGTGCAAGTTGGTGCGCTTGAGTCGTACCGTCCGGCTCAACCCAAGATTCCTGAAGCATCACCACATCAGGTTGTGTGTCAGTCAGAACCTTCTCAATCGCGAGATGTCGCGCCTGCCACTGACCGACTCGACCTTGAAGGTTCCATGTCATTACGCGCACCGTGTCATCCTGCCCGACACGGACGCTCAGTGTGTTGTTGAAGCAGGAGTTGTCCGCTCATGGCAGGATTCGCCCATGACAGAGTTCAACTACCCGCAGCCTGCTCCCATCGGCGATTGGAATCGACTCCTTGAAGGTCGGGTCGCCGTTGTGACCGGAGGCGGTACCGGTATCGGTGGTTCGATCTCTCGACTGTTCGCCCAGCATGGCGCGATTGTCGAAATTATCGATATCGATCCTTCGGTTGCGAGCCAAGCTGTCTCTGACATCCAGGCCGCAGGCGGAATCGCACGGGCTCATGTTGCCGATTGTCGAGACTGGGAACAGTTGCAAGGGGTGGCAGCGACAATCCTCACCGATCACTCTCATGTGCAGGTTCTCGTGAACAACGTTGGCGATTACCGGCCGCTCGAACGGTTCCGTAAGTCATCGCCCGATTCTTGGAAAGCGATGTACGACATCAACTTCTTCGCGATGGTCGCATCTACAAAGTGCTTCATCGAGTCGATGATCGATGGTGGAAGTGGATCAATCGTCAATGTGCATTCAGTGGAAGGAATGCGCGGATATCCCGGTGACCCCATCTACGGGGCAATGAAGGCCGCCAGTGCAAAGTTCAGCACCGACCTTGCGCTCTCGATGGGTCGCAACGGAATCCGCGTCAACGGCATCGGGCCCGATCTCACCCAAACCCCACAGGTCGATTACATCTCGACCTCAGCCGGCTCTGAGCATTTGTGGGAGGCGTGGGCGCCGGTCGGGCGGTTGGGCTGGCCCGAGGATCAGGCTCGGGTTGCCCTGTTTCTTGCCTCGGACCTTTCGGCCTATGTGACAGGCCACAACATCCCGGTTGATGGCGGAACCAAGGCGGGGGCTGGCTGGTTCTATTCGCCGGCCGAAGAGCGATTCACGAATCGCCCTAAGGGTCTCTGAGGCTCTGGGCGCCCGGAAAATTGATGTGCCCTGATCTCACACGTGAGCTCTTGTGTCACCTATGATTGAGTCAACACATCCAACCCCTCGGGGTTCGTCATGTGCCCGCAAAGGGCCAATTCACCACAGGAGACACCATGCTCGGACCGGACGATCACTACATCATCATCTCGGCAGACACCCACGCGGGTGGAAGCCACGTTCAGTACCGCGAGTTTCTTGACCCCAAGTACCGCGATGACTTCGACGCATGGCGCGAGAAGTACAAGAACCCGTTCAAGGATCTGAAGGACACCGATCTTCGTATCCGCAACTGGGACGACGATCGTCGTGATGGCGACATGTTCGCCGACGGCGTTATCGCCGAGGTCATCTACCCAAATACAGTGCCGCCGTTCTTCCCGAACTTCGTTCTCTTTGCTCAGCCGCCAACGCCTGACGAGTACGAACACCGTCACGCAGGCGTGCAAGCCCACAATCGCTGGTTGGCCGACTACGTCAGCCGCGCTCCAGAGCGTCGCGCCGGCATTGGTCAGATCTTCCTGAACGACGTTGACGATGCGATCGCCGACGCCATTTGGTGCAAGGAGAACGGCCTTCGTGGTGGCGTGCTTATCGGTGCCGTTCCGCCGACAGCCGATTGGATCAAGCCGCTCTATCACCCTGACTACGACGAACTTTGGGCAGCATGTGCCGAGAACAACATTCCGGTAAACGCTCACAGCGGAACTGGTGGACCGAAGTACTCCCCAGCTCCGGCAATGCCGCTCGTTCACTTCATCGAGATCCCGTACTACTCACAGCGTCCGCTGGTGCACATGGTTCTTGCTGGTGTGTTTGAGCGTCACCCGAAGCTCAAGTTCGCACTTACCGAAACTGGTTGTGCCTGGATTCCGCCGTTGCTTGAATCGATGGACAGCCTGCTCAACGGAATGCGCGGCAACAAGGTTGGCGAAATGCGTTTCGAAGGTGAAACCGTTCCTCCTCGTTCGGCAACTGAGTACTTCGCTCAGAGCTGCTTCGTTGGTATCAGCCAGCCGACACCTGCCGACATCGATGCCGGCATGAACGTGCTTGGTATCGACAAGATGATGTGGGGCAACGACTACCCGCATGAAGAGGGAACGCATCCGTTCACTCGTGAACATCTTCGTCAGGTGCTCGGTCATCTTGAGCCGGCTCAGATTCAGCAGATCCTCGCTGGAAACGCTGCGGAGTTCTACAACTTCGACCTTGCCGCTCTTCAGCCCTTCGCTGACAAGTACGGCCCCACGGTTGCTGAGATTTCCGAACCACTTACCTCTCTTCCTGAAGGTGCGAACCAGGCGCTCGAGCGTTCGGCTGCACAGCTTTCGAAGGCTGGTTGATTCGGTTCGTTCATCTGGACCCAGTACGCAAGAAGGCCCCGGGTTTCCCCGGGGCCTTCTTCGTTCTCAGAGTTATCTCTTTGCAACGATGGATTAGTTCTGGTTGTCGTTATCGCCGCAGTCGTCGTTCTTGGGCTTTGACGGCCAGGTGCAAACGTCGACATAGGTGGTGCCATTGCCGCCACCGGCTGAAACAACGAGGTACTCGGAGCCCTTCGTTGCGGTAAGACCGCTACCGCCCCAACGGCCACCGCCACCACCGGTGCTTGTGACTGACCAACCAGATGCCTTTGCCGCAGTGTCATAGAGGGCAGCGATTCCGCTTCCGGCTGCAGTGGTTGTGTAGCTGGTCATTGTTCCGCCGTCACTCAGTGACTTTGTTCCGGTTTTCGTTACTCCGGCAATTGTGGGCACTGCTGATGACGCTGCTGTGGTACTCGATCCTCCAGAGGCCGCCGTTGTTGCTGGCGACTTTGCAGTCGTCGAAGATGACGAGTCACTCTTGTCGCTGCTTGAGCAAGCCGTGAATAGCAATCCGACGCACAGTGCTGTCGCCGCAATGCTGACGTATTTCTTCACTATCTCTCCATTGGTAATAGTGAAATGTTCAGGCGAACAGATTGGTGATCAGAGTGAGTGCACTCAAAATGAACATCGCTGCAGCCGGCAGTGTCTCTGCACCCGAGTCGCCGAGTTTGGCGTGGGCGCGGATCGCGAGAATGAAATAGGCGACTAATCCGAGTGCCGCCAAAACGCCGATGACTCCGAAGACCAATCCGACCAGCAGCCCGAGGCCGCCGAGAACCTTGAGGAGTCCGAGCGTGCGAACAAAGTTGGGTTGGTGACCGAGGCGGTCAACGAGGTTAAGCACCTTCTGGGGCATGGTGAAGTCGTACGCGCCGCTCGCAAGCATGACGAGCGCGGTGACGACTGAGAAGAAAACTGCTGCACTGGCCATGGAGAGAAACGTTATTCCCCGCAGTTGGTGGGCCGGGGGATCCCGTTATCGGCTAGGTGGAGAGTGAGCGGTAGCCTGAGAGCCATGACTGAGTACGAACCAAGCCCATGGGAACCAATCGCAGACCACGTCGAGCGTTATATCGCCACTAATGGCGAGGACGGATTCCTTTGGGAGGGCGGGGAAGTCATCATTCTCACCACGACTGGTGCAAAGTCCGGCAGAGAACGTCGTACGCCCCTGATCCGGGTCACCGACGGTGAACGGTATTTCTGCGTTGCGTCGATGGGTGGTGCCCCAAATAACCCCCAGTGGTTTCACAACATGGTCGCGAATCCGTCAGTGACGGTGCAGGACCGAGCCGACGTTCACAATCTGGTCGCCCGAGTTGCGACGGCTGAAGAGAAGGCCAAGTACTGGTCAATTGCAACGGCAGCATGGCCGGCGTATGACGACTACCAGACCGCAACAGACCGCGACATTCCGCTGGTCATCTGCGAGAAGGCCTGAATCGGGGCTGATGATGGCAGCAGAGCACGCTCACTCTGCTGATCACGTCCATTCCTCGGACTGTGGGACAAGGCGATCGCGTCTGGTCGCGACGATGGCGTTGCCTCTAGGGCCATTACGTTGGTTGGTGGTTGGATGCATCGGTCTCGCAGCAGTTGGATTCGTTCTGCCGTTCTCGCCCATTCCACCGTGTCCGTTGCTAACGATCACTGGTGTTCCTTGTCCGCTGTGCGGAATGACGCGATCGGCACGGGCAATCATGCGTCTCGACCTTTCCTCATCGTTGCAGTTTCAGCCTTTCGGGGTTATTGGCTCCCTGTGCGGAGTGATCATCCTCGCTCTTTGGGCGATCCCGAGAACTCGCGCAGTATCTGTCGTTCGGATACCCGTTGCGGTCGTTGTCGCGGTAATCGCCGGCTCGTGGATCTGGAACATTGCGTTCAACCCGACATTTGCCTGATTTCAGTTAGCGGCGGAAAACGACAAACGCCCCGGCGAACCGGGGCGTTTGTGAAACGAAGGATTGCTTATCAGGCAGCGACAGCGCCCTGTGCTTCCCACAGTTCATTGGCGGCATTCTGAACTTGAACGATCCAGATGAAAACTCCCAGAATGGGAAGCAGAACCCAGAGACCGTGGATGGCGTTGACGCGCTCGGGCATACCGGCACGCTTGCGGCTCTCGCCAACCTGCCACGGAATAAGGAAGATGGCAACGATGCCGCAAACGATCGTGATCAACAGGCCGACGATGCCGCTCACGCCTTCCTTGTCGAATTCGTTCGTTTCCTTGAACATTTCGTAATGCCAGTAGATGCCATAAATGCCAAGTGTGACGATGGTGAGCAAAATGACGACGGCTGGATTGCGGATTTTTCCAACGGGACGCATTGGAACCCCCTTTTGGTTAATGGAGACATCGAAGATTCTCCTACGGCGAGCGTAGATGTTTTAGATCTGCGGGGACGGGATCGTCTCAAACGTTCATTCTCCGGCCTTCATGAGTTCAACTCGAACGCCAGCCGAGCGACTTTGAGCTTCGAGACGGCTAGGTTTCGACACTAGGGGGTAGCCATGACGTTTGATCCGTTGTCCGCTGCATTCGATGATCCTGGATTCGCTGATTTGCGACAACAGTGTCCTGTTTCCAAGACCGAAATGGGGGCGTGGTATTTCGCGCGTTATGACGACACTGTTGACGGAGCAAAGAGCGTCGACCGTTTCATTGCAAGCTTTCGTGAACCGGGAGTTGTGGTTGCTCCTGAAGAGCAACTCATCAGCGAAATTCCTGAACCGCGTCATGGTCAGATTCGGAGAATTATCAACTCAGCGATCGCCGCTCATCGTATTGGTCGCGTCGAACCATTTTGTGTCGATCTTTGCCACTCGCTCCTTGATGGGATTCTCCAAGCGGAGGGGCCGGTCGATTTGGTTTCGGATTACGTAATGCCGGTTCCAAACAACGTCATCGCCCATTTGCTCGGTGCACCTCCCGAAGATTTTTGGCGGTGGGCGAACTGGTCCGACGATGTTGTGCAGGGCACGTACCCAACAAAGAATCGCAATGATCGCGGTGAAGGGCTTGCTGGTGCTCATCCAGAGTTTGTGGCCTACGTCGACGGATTGATTGCCGATCGACGCCGTGAGCCCACCGACGACTTTATTACACGGTTGATCAACACAGAGGTCGACGGGCGCAAACTCACCGAGATCGAAGCCAGGACGCAACTCGTTTTTCTCTTCGTTTCCGGTAATGAAACTACGCGTCACCTCATAGGAAATCTGTTGTGGCGAGTTTCGAAGGACCCCGAGTTATTCGCCACGTTGAACAATGACCGCTCGCTCATCCCGTTGGCGGTCGAGGAATGTTTGCGACTCGATCCTCCTGTGAAGTTTCTAATGCGTAACTGCATGATCGATACCAATGTCGCCGATGTCGAAATTCCTGCGGGAGCAAAGGTTGCGTTCGGTATTGGTTCGGGGAACCGTGACGACAACAAGTTTGATGACGGGAACAGTTTCCGCCTTGATCGCTCTGACCCGAGATCGCACCTTTCCTTCGGAGGTGGACCCCATGTCTGCCCGGGAGCAATGCTCGCAAGACTCGAAGCCCGTGTGGCGCTCGATGTGTTTCTAGATCGCGTGAAGGAAGTCGCACTGGTCGACGGCGAGTTCAAGGGCGTCGAGGTGTTCTGGGCGCACGGTCCGGCGACGCTTCTGGCAAACATCGTCGGGAACTAGCGTCAGGGGCTTCACGGAACGAGGGGGAGTCATGGCTGGTCGGCTTGAGGGAAAAGTTGTGATCATCACGGGGGCTGCCCGTGGGCAGGGCCTCGCCGAGGCACAACTCTTTGCTGCTGAAGGGGCACACGTCATTGCTGGTGACGTCCTCGAACACGATGGACTCCATCTCGATGTGACCTCGGCGGAGAGCTGGGCATCGGCGGTCGCTGGGGCGCTGAAGGAGCATGGCCGTATCGACGTGCTGCTGAATAACGCCGGTGTACGTGCGGTGGCCCCTGTGCATGAGATGCCGCTTGCCGATTTTCAGCGTGTTCTCGACATCAACCTCATTGGGCCACTCCTCGGCATCCAGGCAGTTGTCCCGCATATGCCCCGCGGAAGTTCCATCATCAACGTGTCTTCGCTAAACGGTCTTGCTGCAAACGTGAACACATCGGCCTACACGACCTCAAAGTTCGCATTGAGGGGCCTGACCAAGTCCGCAGCGTTGGATCTAGGCCCACTTGGCATTCGCGTGAACGCCATTCTTCCGGGTGTTATCCGTACGCCGATGGTGTCGTACATCGTCGATGAATACGAGGAGAGGTTGGCTGCCGGGCTTCCACTCGGGCGCATCGGCGAACCGATGGACATCGCTAGCGCAGCGCTCTTTCTCGCGAGTGACGATTCTGCATGGGTGAGTGGACTCGATCTCACCGTTGACGGCGGCCAAATGGCCAGCACCCCGAAACTCTGAAGGATTGAAAATGGATCGCCTGAACCTCGTCGATCCGAGCCTCTATCTCGATGGAGTGCCTCGTGACTATTTCCGCTGGCTTCGTGACAACGATCCGGTTGCATGGCACGAGGAGCCCGATGGTCCCGGCTACTGGGTGCTCACCCGATTCGACGATGTGGTTGCTGCGAATCGAGATTGGGAGTTGTACTCAAATTCGCTCAAAGGTTCTTCCATTGAAGAAGCGCGTTCGGAAGAGGAACTTGTCGCTCGTCGGCGAATGTTCGTCAATCAAGATCCGCCGCAGCACACTCGCTATCGGAAACTCGTGAGTGCCGCATTTACGCCAGGGCAGATCCGTCGAATGGTGCCACTCATCGAGCAAACCTGTTCGCGTCTGGTGGATGGACTTCTTGACGGCGAGGTCCATGATTTTGTGCCGGTTGCTGAGGAACTCTCGTTTCAAATGGTGGCAACACTTTTTGGGGTGCCCGAATCGGATTGGCCTGGCCTGATTGAAATCACACGAGTGATGGCCGATTTCCAAGATCCTGAAGTGAATCCGGGCTTGGCACCTCGGCCGGAGATGCAGCGCGACATTGCTAACTATGCACTTGGGCTCATCAATGATGTTCGCGCAAACCCGGAGAGTCACCATGGAGTTGTTGCCGACCTCGCTCGGGCTGAAATCGTCGACGAGGAAGGAACACACAAGCTGAGCGATGCCGAAATCGTCGGATTCTTTCCGGCGGTGCTGGTCGGTGGACTCAGCACAACTGCGCACACGATGACAGAGATGATTCACTCATGGGCTGAATCTCCGGTGCTGTTCGATGAGTGGCGGGGTCAGGAGTGCCCGTCAATCTTTGTCGAGGAGTTCTTGCGGTGGCGCGGTCCGGTCATGGCCTTTCGACGAACAGCGACGCGTGACCATGAACTCCGGGGTCAAAGCATCGCAGCAGGTGACAAGGTGTTGCTGTCGTACGCATCGGCGAACCACGACGAACGCCATTTCGTTGCTCCGGAAGTGTTTGATCCGAGTCGAGACGAGCTCGATCATGTCGCTTTCGGCGGGGGAGGGCCGCATTTTTGTATTGGAGCTCAACTCGCTCGTATGGATCTGAAACTGGTGTTCAGCGAACTCCTTCGAAAGATCGACACCGTCGAATTAGCGAGTGAGCCCCAGCGATTGCGGGCAAACCAATTCGCCGGATGGCTCCACTATCCAATTCGTGCCACTTCGACATGACCCCATCTGAGGAATCTGCCAACGAGCAGTCCATCTGCATCGGTTGTGGTCTTTGCTGTGACGGAACCGTCGTCACGCATCTCGCCGTCCGAGATGAAAGTGACCTAGGTGCTCCGCTTCGTGGCCTCGGTGTAGAGATCATCGCTGCTGCGGATCCGCCGGTATTCGAACTTCCCTGTCCCGCCGTGTGTGACGGTGTCTGCACAATTCACTCTCTGCATCGACCGTCAGCATGCGAGCAATTTGAGTGCAAACTTTCGCGAGCGGTTCTTGATGGCGAGGTGTCGCCCGAAGAGGCCCGGAGTGTCATCTCAGCAACACTTGGATCACGGGAACAGGTTCGTGCTGGACTGCTCAACGAGGCAGTGTTGCAGGAAATGCTGACTGCGTATTTCCGGATTGGCGACTGACCCTTAGTCGGCTTCGAGGCCTTGCTCAGCGAATGATTCGTCGAAGGCGTGAATGCACCACATCGCGTGGAGAAGGTGCTCAACATCGCGGTCGCTGAATGGAGCGGTGGCTTGGTGCTCGCGTAGTTGTCGGAAACCAGCGTCCATGGCATCAATCGATGGACGTAGTTGTGAATGAATGCGCTGTGCCAGTGCGGGAGTGTCAGACCAATGGGAACTGTCAATGTTTGAGATCGCGCCATGGAGAGCTTGGATAACTCCTCTGAACTCGGGTTCAAGGAGCCGTTGGGCGGAATCGGTTTGGCCTCGTGTCGCAACGATGACGAGAGAGCGCGTCACCCGACTAGTGCGTTTTGTGAGTTCCAGGGCAAGCGCAAGGCTGTCGGAGCGTCCTCCCATTCCTCCTGGTTCGTAGGTGGCCTCGGTGTAGATCGCATCACGTTTTCTGACATCGCCAAGAAGCGCGTGTAAAC
>Ga0209444_10001541_pt1 | contig 12665 bp, 14 predicted proteins | sample LauGreFaBDMM15DN_2_FD_188215 | JGI IMG/M metagenome (GOLD analysis project Ga0209444, IMG submission 188215) | Freshwater lake microbial communities from Lake Michigan, USA - Fa13.BD.MM15.DN (SPAdes) (version 2) | ecosystem: Environmental > Aquatic > Freshwater > Lake | place: Lake Michigan...
GGATTTGAAGTGCGATCAAAGCAGCTTCTGTTGATTGTCCCCAAGCGATACAACGCGCATGGACGGGAAGAATATTGACTTCCAAAAAAGCACGCACATTACTTGGACTCGAAAACACATAGTAATCACATGGTGGAATCACCATTGGATTTGTCAAGGTTCGATACACATATAGTTCCGTTTTTTGCGCTGATGGAATGAGCGATGAATAACTATGTAAACTTTGCTCACTCAAGGGAAAAAGAACGGTCCGTTCCTGTAACCAATGTTTGAATGCTATCGCGGACTTCGATGGATTCCCAGCTTCTTCTGATATGAAGTCACAGTCAATCTGAAATTGATCGGCCAGTTTTCGTGCTGTCTCTCCACCGGCACACGCGAATAGTGCCTTTGGTTTCTGATGGTATTTAAAAAAGAAAGAAGCTGCGCGAATGCTAGAAAAAAAGACAACATCACAAACGGGCGTCGCTTTGTTTTCAATTCCTTCAAAGGTAATGAGTGATTGCGCGTAAAGTGATCCTCCGCTTGCTTCAAATTGTAGCAATTGGTTCCCTATTTGATCTGTTGATCGAGAAATAAAGATAGCGCTCGGAGTCACTTGATTAATTCCTGAACAATATGTTGAGCGAGTTCTACTTCGTTTCCTTCTACGTAATCGTACACGGAATTCGTTGCTGCGCTAGTGGATGATGTTGAAAAGGACACATGCACACGATTTCCTTCACAGAAAACACCCAATGGCAATTGACATCCACCATCCATTTGACGAAGAACAGAACGCTCAAGTCCGATGCGTTTCGCGACATCGGCATGGTGTAATTTTTGAAGGATTTCCGTTGACACATGATCATCTACTCTGGTTTGTAGTCCAAGAACTCCTTGTGCCGGAGCCGGAATAAACGAAGTTGGATCCAAAACGATGGTTTCCAAATCCGCTAAGTCGAGTTCCAAACGCAACACGCCAGCTCGCGCTAACAAAATCGCATCGTATTGGCCTTGACGCAGTTTATCTATGCGTGTAGGAACGTTTCCGCGTAATTCTTTGATTTCCAAGTCTGGACGTTGCGACAAAATTTGCGCTTTGCGTCGAGCGGAAGAAGTTCCAATGATGGCATTCTTTTTCAAGTTCCATGGTTCATTGCTGTCCATGGCGCTTTTGCGCATCAACAACAATTCGGAGGCATCTTCGCGGTAGGAAACAGCAGCGATGTGCAATCCTTCCGGTTGAGTCGTTTCTAAGTCTTTATGTGAATGAACCGCTAAATCAACTTCGCCATTTAGTAAGGCTTGTTCAATTTCTTTGGTGAAAAATCCTTTTCCTTCTAGTTTATCGAAACTCAAATCTTGAATGCGGTCGCCTTGAGTGATGATGATTTGAATACTGACTTCACATCCGATTTCTTCCAATTGTCGACGAACGAAATGAGCTTGCCACAGGGCGAGGTCGCTACCGCGTGTCCCAATACGGATTTTTGGATTAGTTTGCATTTTTTAAAATGATTTCTTTGGCTAATTTCATGGGGCCACTAATGTATTTTTTTTCCATGTACCCAATGATTTTGTCGAGCACTTCTTTCGCATGTGGATCCAATTGATCGAGGTCCTCACGGAAAACCGTTTCATATGCCATGTGTTTGATTTCCTTCACTTGTTGTGGGACATCTTTCATCGCGATTTCTACTTTGCGCTCTTTGAATAAATTTTCGAATGTTTTCATAGAATCAGCAATGATTTGTTCCACGTGTAAAATTTCTTTGGACCGTTCTTTCAAGTTCTCGTTGGAAATCTTTTGCAAGTAATCAATCGATAAATAGTTGATTGGATGTGCATTCAAAATAGATGCGTCTAAGTCCTGCGGAATGGCCAAATCAATGATTACGCGTTCATGTGTTTCATCTTGCAATATAAAGGAATACAATTCCGGTGTCAATACGTGATGTTTCGCTGCTGTGCACGTTATAATGACATCAAATCCTTTGTCGAAGTTTTCTAATTCTGAGAGGGAATAAGCTGTTCCTTTGATTTCATTCGCTAATTTCTCTGCGCGTTCATGAGTGCGGTTAAAGACGTGGAAATTACGGAATCCATGTTTTTTCAAAAAGCGACACATGGTGGTGTTAGTCACACCGGCACCAACGATTAAAATGCGAGCATCCAATGGGATGTTCATTTTTTTCATGTGGTGATATGCCAGAGAAACGACGGAAACGGGTTTCGTTGAAATAGATGTTTCTGTATACACTTGTTTGGCACATTGAATCACTTGTTTCATCAAAAGGCGAATAAAATCACCTGTGAGTCCAATGTCTCTGCAATGTTCAAAAGCCATTCGAACTTGCGTAATGATTTCGCGTTCACCAACAATCATGGAGTCAATCGATGAAGCGACTGAAAGCGCATGTTGAACCGCTCTTTTACCTGAATATGTCTCTGCGCGATAGACAAATTCTTCCAATTGAATGGGAACTAATTTGGGATAAATAAGCGATAAAATCTGGTGGACATATTCCGCATCTAATGGGTGATGCTTTACGAAGGTGATTTCTACTCGATTACAGGTAGACAGAAACTGAAGTTCATCCAATTCCAATTCATTTTTCGCACGACTTAGGTGTTCAAACTGGTCTTCTTTTTCAATGTGAAGCAAGCCAATTTTAGTGACGTCTAAATTTCGATGCGTAAATGCGATAATATGTAAGTCCTTCAACACAATCGGTAGCTTTGACCACAAAAGTACATGCCCAATAAAGGTGTATTGTCATAGTAATGTCATGTTTGTTAATTTAGAATTCATTCAAATAACACATTTAGGCAGTATATTCGTCTTATGAAAGACATTGAACTCATTTTGTTTGATTTAGGCGGAGTACTCATAGATATTGATTATCAAGCCACTGAAAATGCATTTGTCGAATTAGGCGTTGAAGACTTTCAAGAACAATACACACAATTTCAGCAAAATCAGTTATTTGATCTTTTTGAAACTGGACAAATTTCCGCACAGCATTTCATCAATAAATTGCTGCCGATTACCCGAAAAGGAACATCTCCGAATGAAGTTGTGCACGCTTGGAATGCGATGATTGGTTCCTTTCCTAAAGAGAAAATTAAATTATTGGAACGCTTATCAAAGCAAATACGAATTGCTTTATTGAGCAACACCAATGAACTGCACATGGTTCAAGTAAAACGCGCTTGGGAAAACGCAAGTTCAGTGTCGTTTGAGTCCTTATTCGAACAGGTATTTCTTTCGCATGAAATTGAGCAGCGCAAACCAGAAGTAGCGACCTTTCACTGGGTGTGCGAACAGTTACATATAATACCAGAAAAGATCTTCTTTATTGATGATAGTCCACAGCACATTGATGGTGCAAATTCAGCTGGACTTCAAACTCACTTTTACCAAAATCCAGAAGCGTTTTATGCGCTTTTTTCTTGACAAATCTCCACCAACAACGAACCAGTAGATTTCGGATGTAAAAAGGCTATGCGCTTGTTATCGGCGCCATCTTTCGCCATTTCGTGGATCAATTGAAATCCGGCTTGTTGAAGTCGAGCGATTTCCGCTTCGATGTTTTCCACTTCAAACGCCACATGGTGAAATCCTTGTCCATTCTTTGCCAAAAACTTTGCAATTGGGGAGTCATCATTGGTCGCCTCCAGCAATTCGATTTTCGATTCGCCAATTTGAAAAAATGCTGTCATTACACCTTCCGATGCGACACCTTCTCGTTTATAACAGGAGGTGTTGAATAATGCCTCATACAGAGGAATGGCTTCATCTAAATTTTTTACGGCAATTCCCAGATGTTCAATGCGTTTCATTATTCAGCGATTTTAATGAATTTTTCTGTTTGATTATCAAAATTGATGAAGTAGACCCCGCTCACTAAATTGCGGCAATCGACCATGGTAGCAAAGCCAACTTTCAATAAATTCCCGTAGGCATCATAAACCTCAAACTTGGTTTTCACATCTTTAGAGATCGCTTTGAAATACAAATTATCGCGCACCTTTGTTGGGGAGATTTTGGGAGACGGGAGTCCAGAATGAAAAAAGATTGCCTGAGAACTTCGCTTGTCCCCTGTATTGTCAATTTGAGAGACACGAATTTGATTTTTACCAGAATGTGGCATGATTTGGAAATAATAGGTGTTCGCTTGTTTCATCCCGGTTCCTTTTACTTGTCCAGCTTCCACCCATCGATTCCAACGGTATTGCTCAATAATAAAATCCAAAGAACCAGTTTCATCTGTTGTGGTCCAATTAATCATGCCTGATTTATCAGCGGTAATTACGGAACATTTAAAGGTGCTTTTCGGAAGGAGAATTTCTGGATTGACAAACCTAGGTTCACATCCATTTGCGTGTTCCAAAACGACAAATACACTCTCTCCCTTTTTCAATTGAAAAAGCTGAAAGTTTATTTCAAAATGTGCAGATTGAATGGCCGCAGGTAAAATTTCTCCATTAACAAGGACTTTTGTTATACAAAATCCGAATCCATCAGACTGTGAAGGATTAAACACCACCAAATTCTTCTCCTGATATGTGCCGTCCAAAGACAATAGTTTTTCTTGTCCGTTTGACTGAAAAACAAAAAACAAGAAAATGAATGAAGTTAAAATCTGTTTCATCTTTAAAATAGATAGCTCTGCAAAATATTCACAAACGAAGATACAAATATACCCTGAATCCGAGTGAATCAATTACTTTTGTAGGCATGTTATATATCAAAGCATTACACATCATCTTTATGGTCAGCTGGTTTGCTGGACTTTTCTATATGGTGAGGTTATTTATTTATTTTGTTGAGGCGGGTGAGCAAGAAGAACCAAAAAAGAGTATTCTTCAAGCACAATTTGACATCATGCAAAAAAGATTGTGGTGGATTATTACTACGCCTGCGATGGTTTTGACCGTTGTTTTTGGAACATGGATGATCATCGATCAACCTTCCTATTATTTGTCACAACCCTGGATGCACATGAAGCTAGGCTTCGTTTTCCTATTGATTATTTATCATTTTTACAGTCAAAAAATGATGATACAATGTCACCGCAGGACCATAAGTTGGACGTCCGGAAAACTGAGGTTATGGAACGAAGTAGCGACACTCTTACTCGTAGCCATTGTATTTCTTGTCAGCATGAAAAATTCATTGGATTGGATATACGGAACACTTGGATTCTTTGGAGTGGCTATTCTGTTAATGATTGGAATACAGATATACAAGAAATTGAGGAAAACTCGTGGCTGAAATGTTCAAAAAATAAGTTGTTTCTTTCGAAAGATTGCCTAACTTTGCAAAAAAAAAATTAAAAATCGCTTAACGAATCGCTAATGCAACAATTCAGCAAACTTTCAATTTTCATGCGAAAAGTCTCTATTTTACTCATCTTCATTGGGGTTTCAGGCTTTTCATTCGCAAATGAAGAGAAAGAATTCAATGTGAGCGAGATGATTATGCACCACATTAAAGATGCCCATGAATGGCACCTTTTTGGTCCAGAACATGGCGGTACAAGTATTTACTTACCCGTTATTTTGATGGATAATGGCTTAAAAACATTTAGTTCAAAGCATTTATATCACGGAAAGCCTGTTGAAGTTGCGGGAAAAGAGTCAGAAATTAGTTTACATTACGTAAGAGGTGTTGGTCCAGCAGCAGGTTATGCTTTGTACCATGAAGAGATTTACAAATTGAATCCAGCGGGTGAATTGCAATTCGAAGGAGAACATCCACACAATCCTCAACCATTAGATTTTTCGATTACAAAAAATGTGATGTCCTTATTAATGGGTGCCTTCCTTATACTTGTAGTCATGTTTAGCGTAGCTAAATTCTATCGCAAGAATGGCGCAGTGGCGCCAAAAGGAATTGCGAAATTCTTCGAGCCAATTATTGTTATGGTGCGAGACGACATTGCGAAAGCAAACATCAATGAACACAAATACAAAAAATACGTTCCTTACCTGTTAACGATATTCTTCTTTATATGGTTTAATAATATGTTGGGCTTGATTCCTTTCTTACCCGGTGGGGCGAATTTAACAGGAAACATTACGGTTACATTATTTTTATCTGTATGTACCTTATTAGTCACTTTATTCTCCGGGAACAAAAATTATTGGGGACACATCTTTTGGATGCCAGGTATTCCAGTTCCAATGAAAATCTTCATGATGCCAATTGAAATCATCGGTATCTTCACTAAACCATTCGCCTTAATGATTCGTTTGTTTGCTAATATTACAGCAGGACACATCATTGTATTGGCATTAATCGGACTTATTTTTATTAATAAAAACGTTGGTTGGGCAGGATTATCTGTGCCAATGGCTTTATTTATTTCCGTATTAGAGATTTTGGTTGCGTTTTTACAAGGATTCCTTTTTGCGATGCTTTCCGCATTGTTTATTGGAGCAGCTGTAGAAGAAGCGCATCATTAATTAGTAACCTTTTAAATTAAATATAATGACAGGAATGTTCGGTAGTATTGCAGCAATCGGTGCTGGTTTATCAGTTTTAGGCGCAGGCATTGGAATTGGTAGAATTGGTGGTTCTGCAGTAGAAGGTATCGCTCGTAACCCAGAAGCAGCGGGTAAAATTCAAACGGCGATGATTATTATGGCGGCACTTATTGAAGGTGTTGCGTTATTCGGTGTAGTAGTTGGACTACTAGGCGCGAAAGCATAATTCTGATAAAAGAAGTTGAAACGGTTGGTTTCAACTTCTTTTATATTAACACTTAATTAAAAGAAAAATGGATTTAATAATACCTGACTTAGGTTTATTGTTTTGGACAGGAATCGTATTTTGCTGTCTATTGTTTTTACTTGCAAAATTTGCTTGGAAACCTATTTTGAATGCTGTGAATGCACGCGAGCAAAAGATTTCTGAGTCCTTAGAATTAGCGGTTAAAACTCAAGCTGAAATGAAGGCGCTGAAAGCGGAGAATGATCAAATCTTGAAAGAAGCTCGTGCTGAGCGCGATAACATCTTGAAGGAAGCGAAAGATGCTGCAAATCATATGATTGAAGATGCCAAAACGAAATCGAAAGTAGAAGCACAAAAAATCGTTGAAGCAGCTCGTTTAAGCATCAACAGTGAGAAAGCTGCAGCGATTGCTGAGATTAAAACACATGTGGCAACATTGGCAGTTGAAATCGCTGAGAAAGTAGTGCGTGGGGAATTAGCATCTGACGAGAAACAAAAAGCATTAGCAGAAAAACTTGCTGGTGATATTCAAATGAACTAATCAAATGAAATCAACTAAAGCAGCAGGACGTTACGCGAAAGCATTATTGGAATTAGCCTTAGATCAACAAAAAATCGAGGTTATTGAACATGATATGCAACAAATTATAACAGTTGCAAACGAGGCGCATGATTTCCAAGTGTTTTTAAGTTCTCCCTTAATCAGGGTGGATAAAAAGCTGGAAGTGATCAAATCAATTTTTGGCAACTTTGATGCCTTATCCATCTCCTTTTTAGAAATGATCGCTACGCAAAGACGAGAGGCAATGATTACAGAAATTGCAGCAGCGTTCTTAAGCCAATTGAAAGAACACCGAGGAATTGTTTCAGTAACAATTATCAGTGCAAAATCATTAGACGCTCAAACAAAAACACAAATTACCTCTAAAATCAGCGCGTCGGTAAAAGGCACATTGGAAATTACAGAAACTGTGGATGAATCATTAATTGGTGGGTTTATTGTCCGAATGGGCGATCACCAAATTGATGCTTCGGTATCCAATCAATTGAATAGATTAAAACAAGAATTAGTAAAATAGTCAAACGACACATTAAACAAAGTAAAAATGGCAGATATCAAACCAGCAGAAGTTTCCGCAATTTTAAGAGAGCAACTTTCTGGATTTCGCTCTGAAGCAGAATTACAAGAAGTAGGAACCGTTCTTCAAGTAGGAGATGGTATTGCACGTATCTACGGAATGAATGGCGTTCAATATGGTGAATTAATTGAATTCGCAGGTGGAATGCAAGGAATTGCATTGAACTTGGAAGAAGACAATGTAGGAGCTGTATTATTAGGTAGATCATCTAGTGTAAAAGAAGGTGATACTGTTCGTCGTCTAGGAAAAATCGCTTCTGTAAAAGTAGGAGATGGTATGGTTGGACGTGTAATCGACACATTAGGTCAACCGATTGATGGTAAAGGACCGATTGCTGGTGAATTATTTGAAATGCCAATCGAACGTAAAGCGCCAGGAGTTATCTTCCGTCAACCAGTAACTGAGCCTCTTCAAACAGGTATCAAAGCGGTAGATGCGATGATTCCAATTGGACGTGGACAACGTGAGTTAATCATTGGTGACCGTCAAACAGGAAAAACAACTGTTGCGATTGATACCATTATTAACCAACGTGAGTTTTTTGATCGTGGAGAACCTGTTTACTGTATTTATGTTGCTATTGGACAAAAAGGTTCAACGGTAGCAGGAATCGTTAAAAAATTAGAAGATGCAGGTGCAATGGCATATACTACGGTTGTTGCTTCGAACGCATCTGATCCAGCTCCAATGCAGTTTTACGCGCCAATGACAGGTGCAGCAGTTGGAGAATATTTTAGAGATTTAGGTAAACCCGCCTTGATTGTTTATGATGATTTATCAAAACAAGCGGTTGCTTACCGTGAAGTATCCTTATTATTACGTCGTCCTCCAGGACGCGAAGCGTACCCAGGTGACGTATTCTACCTTCACTCTCGTTTATTAGAGCGTGCAGCGAAAATTATTGCTGATGATAACATCGCAAAACAAATGAATGACCTTCCTCCTTCTTTGAAAGACAAAGTAAAAGGTGGTGGTTCATTAACGGCGCTTCCAATTATTGAAACTCAAGCAGGTGATGTCTCTGCATATATTCCAACAAACGTGATTTCCATTACTGATGGACAAATCTTCTTGGAAGGTGACTTATTTAACTCTGGTATTCGTCCAGCGATCAACGTTGGTATCTCTGTATCACGTGTTGGTGGGTCTGCACAGATTAAATCCATGAAAAAAGTAGCTGGAACATTGAAACTAGACCAAGCACAGTACCGCGAGTTAGAAGCGTTTGCGAAATTCGGTTCTGATTTGGATACTGCCACTAAAAACGTATTGGACAAAGGTTCTCGTAACGTAGAAATTTTGAAACAAAAAGAAGGAGATCCATACCCAGTTGAAAAGCAAATTGCGATTATCTACGTCGGGGTAAAAGGATTAATTCAAAATGTTCCAATAAACCAAGTGAAAAACTTCGAGAAAGATTATTTGACGCTATTAGAAGCTAAACATGCGGACACATTAGTCGCTTTGAAAGCTGGTAAATACACAGACGAAATCGAAGCTGTTTTAACGAAAGTCGCGAAAGAAGTCGCTGAAAAATTCTAATTGTTCACCATCATTAGATTGAAGATAAACATCAAGAATGGCTAATTTAAAAGAAATACGTAACCGAATCACCTCTGTAGGTTCAACGATGCAGATCACTTCAGCAATGAAGATGGTTTCTGCAGCGAAGTTGAAACGTGCTCAAGATGCCGTTACGCAAATGCGTCCATATGCTGGAAAACTGAAGGAAATCTTGGAGAACCTAAGTGCAACTCTAGATCTTTCAGAAAATGCGTATGCGGAGAACCGCGAAGTAAAAAATGTATTGCTTGTTGGCATCACTTCAAACCGTGGTTTGTGTGGTGGATTCAACAACAACGTCATTAAACGAGTTGGTGTACTCATACATGAAGATTACAAAGATGCGAATGTCCAGGTATTGAGCGTTGGTAAAAAAATCAGAGATGTATACAAGCGAACTGAATACAACTATGCCAATGAGAAGATTGAGCAAATGGAAGATGTCTATGCCGACCTTCGATTTGATGTTGTTGCTCAATTAGCCGAAGAAATCATTCTACAATTCAAAAACAACTCATTCGACAAAATCGTTTTGGTTTACAATCGCTTCATTAATGCCGCGACTCAATTTGTCGAATCCGAACAATTCTTGCCCATCGTTTCAACTTCGAATGAAGGTGAAAACACAAGTGACTATTTGTTCGAACCATCGAAAATAGAAATCGTGGAGGATTTGATTCCAAAATCATTGAAACTTCAATTATTCAAAGCCATTCGCGATTCATTCGCTGCAGAACACGGCGCTCGTATGACTGCGATGCACAAAGCAACGGATAATGCAAATGAACTTAGAAAAAGTTTGAAATTAAGTTACAACAAAGCACGTCAAGCTGCTATTACGAACGAGATCCTTGAGATCGTTGGTGGAGCGGAAGCCTTGAACGGTTAAGAAAATTATTACATAATAAAAAAGCCCTGACAATATCGTCAGGGCTTTTTTTATGTATTGCTTTATGGCCTTTACAGGTTTAATTCCCAATTAAAACGTTCGTTAATCGTTTTAATAACTTTCGTTTTTACGGCTGGAATGGTAATTTTTTCTAATACATCCGACATAAACGCCGTTAATAGCAATTGGGTTGCACCTCTTTCTGAGATTCCTCTTGCTCGCAGATAGAACAAAGCTTCATCATCTAATTGTCCAGTTGTAGATCCATGTGAACATTTCACATCGTCTGCATAAATCTCCAATTCTGGTTTAGAGTTTACACTAGCATCTTCGCTAATCAATACGTTGGCATTGGACTGAAACGCATTTGTTTTTTGCGCATCTTGACGCACGAATACTTTTCCGTTAAATACTGCTATGGATTTATCATCCATGATGCCTTTATATAATTCATTGCTTTCGCAATTTGCGACTTGGTGATCCACCGTCGTGTAATTCGCTACATGTTGCTGTCCGTTGAGCATATACATGCCATTTAAATGCGTTTCCGCATGTTCTCCTTGAACTTGAATGTGTAAGTCGTTACGAACCAAATTTCCGTCTAAGGTCAATGTATTGATTTGAAAAACGGAATCTGCACCTTGCCACACTTCCTCATCTGAAAAAGAAAACAAGTCACTTGACTCCATCTGAACTTTTTCCATGTTAAAATGTGCATGCTTACCCACTTCAATGGATGTATGAACATGTGAAAAACACGCTTTTGTTTGTTCGGATGCATAGGTCATCACCAACTTCGCTTGTGCATTTTCACCAACAGAAATATGGTTTCGTGTAAATCCTGCATAAGAAGCAGTGCATACATGTACTATTTCAATCACCGCATCAATCACCGTATTTTTTGCCACATGCACACAGACTCCAGACTGAGCATGAAGGAGATTCATGGCAGCAAAAACATCTTTCATACTTGATGAAGGCAAAGACTTTGATGAAGAAATGTTATCTATGATGAGCCCACTTGGCACGTTCGTTTCAGGTAAATATACCTGTCCATTTACAATAAAAATCGGGATAGCCTCTGGACAAACCTGGTATTTTCGGTAATCAGAAACAGCTGCAACAGCGCTATTATCCAACTGCGCATTTGAAAGTTTTGTTAAACGGGTGTATTTAAACCTTTCTTCTCTTGTGGTAGGGAAGTCATTTCCCGACAAAAACAAACGAGCGCTATTCGCCATTGGAGAGAGTCCGTCGATTTCTGTTGACGGAAATCGACTAGTAAATTGAGTTAATTTATTCGAATTTTCCATTGCTGTTCCTTAGGCGTCAATTGACTCTTTAATCCAATCGTAGCCTTTTTCTTCTAACTCCAATGCGAGATCTTTTGTGCCAGTCATGACAATACGACCGTCATACAATACATGAACAAAATCCGGAATAATGTAATCTAATAATCGTTGATAATGTGTGATAACGATTGTTGCGTTTTTATCTGATTTTAATTTGTTCACCCCGTTTGCTACAATGCGTAACGCGTCGATATCTAAACCAGAATCTGTTTCGTCTAATACCGCCAATTTCGGTTCCAACATCGCCATTTGGAAAATCTCATTACGTTTTTTTTCACCACCAGAAAAGCCTTCATTCACTGCACGAGAAGCTAATTTACTGTCCAATTCAACAATGGCCGATTTCTCACGCACCATTGCCATAAAGTCTTTTGCTGAAATTTGTTCCTCGCCTTTGTATGCGCGGATTTCATTCAACGCTGTACGAAGAAAGTTGATATTCGATACACCTGGTATTTCTACCGGGTATTGAAACGCTAAAAACAATCCTTCTCGAGCGCGGTCTTCTGTCGATAATTCCAACAAATCAACTCCATCGAAATCAACTGATCCCGCTGTTACCTCGTAGTCTTCTCGTCCGGCCAAGACACTTGCAAGTGTACTTTTTCCAGCTCCATTTGGACCCATTATCGCATGAATTTCTCCCGCTTTCACTTCCAAGTTTAATCCTTTTAGGATTTCTTTTCCGTCGATACTTGCGTGTAAATTTTCAATTTTAATCATCTCTTATCTTTTCTTAATCAGAACTCGTTCCTTTTATTAATCATTTACCCAACACTGCCTTCCAAACTAATGGCAAGCAATTTTTGTGCTTCCACGGCAAATTCCATGGGTAATTGATTTAACACTTCTTTACAATAACCATTCACGATTAGGCTAATCGCTTTTTCTTCACTGATTCCACGTTGCATGCAATAAAACAATTGGTCTTCACCGATTTTCGATGTAGTTGCCTCATGTTCAATTTTAGCTGTTGGATTCTTACATTCAATGTATGGGAA
>Ga0209444_10001543_pt1 | contig 12651 bp, 9 predicted proteins | sample LauGreFaBDMM15DN_2_FD_188215 | JGI IMG/M metagenome (GOLD analysis project Ga0209444, IMG submission 188215) | Freshwater lake microbial communities from Lake Michigan, USA - Fa13.BD.MM15.DN (SPAdes) (version 2) | ecosystem: Environmental > Aquatic > Freshwater > Lake | place: Lake Michigan, USA...
GGCGGGAGTTGTCGCGATTTCCGGCGCCACCGTGCCGGCGACCGCCGGCCAAGTCGTGCTCATTGATTTCTGGGCCTCGTGGTGCGGCCCGTGCAAAGCCTCCTTTCCCTCCCTCGCTAAAATCCACACCGATCTCGCCCCGCGCGGTCTCGTCCTCCTCGCCATCAGCATCGACGAAAAGCCCGCCGCCGCCGCCGCCTTCGCCAAGAAACTCGCGCCGCCCTTCGCCACCCTCCACGACCGGGAGCAGCAGCTCGTGAAAGCCGTCGGCGTCCCCACGATGCCGACCAGCTACCTCCTAGATCGCACCGGCAAAGTCCGCTTCGTCCACGACGGCTTCCACGGCGCCGCCACCGAGAAACTCCTCCGTTCCCAAATCGAAACGCTCCTCGCCGAAAAAATCTAAATTTCCATGCGCACTTCGCCCGTTCTGACTCTCTCTCGTTCTCTCCGTCTCTCCCTCTTCCTTTTCGCCGCACTCCTCGCCGCGTGCTCCACCGGTTGCACCAATACAAACCTCGTCCGCGTCAAGCCGTGGGAGCGCGCCGCGCTCACCGACTACACGATGAACCCCGGCCGCGACCCGCTGGCCCGCTCCCTCGCCGAGCACACCTACTTCTCCCGTGAAACGGCTACGGGCGGCCGCGGCGTCGGCGGCAGCGGGTGCGGTTGCAATTGAGCGACCCCGTCGCCTCACACTTCAGCTCACTTTTGCGTCTCTTCATTCCCTCTTCTCCTTCGTGAAATTCCTCCTCCGTTTCCATCGCCACCTCCTGTGGATCAATCTCCCCGTCGCTGCGCTGATTGCGCTGCTCCAGCGCACGCCGCTCTTGCGCGTCGTCTCCGCCGCTGAGTCGCTCGCGCACGCGTCCCCCGTCGGTCACGTGCTGCGCTCCGCGTTCACCACCGTCGCTTCGCTCGGCGCCGTCCACGCGCTCGCAGGCGCGACACAGTGGGTCGTCAGCCGCACCTCGGTCTCCGGCACCGTCGGCGCGGCGGTCCCCGTGGTCGCCTTTTCCGTTAGCGGTTCCCCGGCGTCGCCCGGCTCTTATCGCGTCACAGATCTCCCACCCGGTGTCACGATCACCGGCGTTGCCGCCAATGGCATTTTCAACGGCTCCGCCGGCACCCTGAGCGGTACGCCGACCGCCAGTGGCACGTTCCTCGCGGCGATTACCGCCTACCAAAATGCCGGCGCGCGCGGCGATGCCTACGGCCCCATCACGGTCGCCTTCGTCATCGCACCCGCTACCCCGGTCACCGCAGTTTTCTCGCTGCAACCGGCGAGTCGGACCATCGCGGTCGGTGGCAACGTTACGTTCACCGCCTCGGCGAGTGGCACGCCGTCCCCGACATTTCAATGGCGCAAAGATGGCGTCGCGATCCCTGCCGCCGTCGGCGTTTCGTACACCCTGACGAATGTCCAGCTGGGGCAGGCCGGTGCCTACAGCGTGGCCGCCACCAACTCGGCGGGCACCACCGTGAGCGAATCGGCCATTCTTACCGTCAACTCGACGGCGGTGGGCTCACCCGCGTTTACAACGCTGCCCTCCGCCTCGGTCACGGTGGGCATTGGCTCCACGGTGGTCTTCAATTCAACCGCCACGGGAGCCACCTCCTATCGCTGGCAGCGCAACAACGCGACTCTCCTCAACGCTACGTCCGCCAACCTCGTTGTGCTCAACGCGAGTGCCCTCGACGCCGGAACCTATCGGGTGATCGCCACCAACTCCGCGGGCTCAACCACCAGTCGCGACGCCACACTCATCGTGAACCCGGTCGCAACCACGGACCTCGGCCGCCTCGTCAACCTGTCCATCCTCACCACGGCCGGCCCGGGCGCCAAAGTACTCACCGTCGGCGCTGTCGTCGGTCCGCTGAATTTTTCCGGTTCGCTCCCTCTCCTCATCCGCGCAGTCGGTCCGACGCTTGGCCTTCCGCCACCCGCAGGCTTCGGCATCGGCGGTGTCCTCGTCGATCCCGTCCTCACGATCAACGCCTCCGGTGTCGCCGCGCCCATCGCGAACAACGACAATTGGGGCGGTGGCGCTCCGCTAAACGCCGCCTTTGCCGCGGTGGGCGCCTTTGCCCTTCCCGCCAACAGCTTCGACAGCTCCGCCCTCTCCGATGCCGCGCCTGGTGGTTACACTGTGCAGGTGACCGGCAAAGCCGACACCAGCGGCCTCGTCATCGCCGAAATCTACGATCGCAGCACGGGACGTACCGCGACCAGCCCGCGCCTCATCAATCTCTCGTCACTCACGCAAATCGACGCCGGTGCCAATCTCGCCGTTGGCTTCGTGCTCCGCGGTTCGACTGCTCGCACGGTCCTCGTGCGCGGCATCGGCCCCTCGCTTGGCACGATCTTCGGCCTCGGCGGTGTCATGTCCGATCCCAAGCTGGAACTGTTCAACAACGACACGGGCTCGAAGATAACGGAGAACGACAATTGGGGCGGCGACGCGCAGCTCATGGACGCCGCCGCCTCGGTCGGCGCCTTCGCCCTCGCGGACACTGCGACAAAAGATGCCGTGCTCCTCGTAACCCTTGCGCCCGGCGCCTACAGTGCGCGCGTCAGCGGAATCGGCTCCAGCGCCGGCACCGCCATCGTGGAAGTCTACGAGTTGCCGTAGAAAGAGCATCAGCAGGTCGCTGCGAGCGCCTCTCAAACGTTCGCAATGGTCACCATTACGAGAGACGCACGCTAAAGTAGTGACCAATCTGACCGAGCGCTATGCCGTGGTGACCGGAGATGTCGGCGGCGGCCAGTTGCACGGCACCAGCTCTATACGTTGAGGGTCGGACTTGGTTCGCGACGGAAGACGCGACGGAAGCCGGAACACCGCAAGGCGTAATCCTCTCGCCGATAGCTCGCAAATCTCGCGCTCGATGGGCTGGAGGAGCTGTTGCAAAGCACGTTTCCCCGCAAGTGGGCGGGGTAGCGCTCCAAGGTCCTGCGGAACCCGAAAGTCCACTTGTTGCGCTACGCGGACGACTTCCTCGTCACCGGAGCTTCCCGTGAACTCCTGGAAAACGAGGTTCGTTCCCTCATCGAAAGCTTCCTGCATGAGCGCGCTCTGGTCCACTCTGCCGAGAAGTCGAAGATCACGCACGTGCGGGAAAGCTTCGACTTCCGCGGACAAACCCTGCGGAAATTTAGCCCGATCGCCGAAGTTCAACGCGAGGCGCGCTTCGCGCTCAACTTCGGCGTTCGGGTTTATAACGCCGTCAGGGGCACCCCCGCTACCCTGGCCGTCCCCAGCCAGACACCTACGGACTTTCACTAAACGAAAGGAGAAGACCCGCTTTAGTGACCGCTGAACAGTGAGGCTGTCGAGCTGCCCCGCCTCCGCGTCATCCGCTAACAACCCTACTAGCGGGCACCGAGCCATTCAATTAGAGGGATTTCCACCGTTTCACCAACGATCGGAAGGGCATTCTTTCAGCGCCGAAAATTTAGCCTCTCGCCCGATTGCCCCGTCCCGCCAGCTGCCACTCAGAAAACGGGCAAATATTTTTCAGACTCTGTCTTTCTCCTGCTCCTCGTTTTTCGACATCACGACATAATAATCTTTATACGATTTGTCGTAATACTGAGCGTAATAATAACCAGAAACAGCAAGGTTCAGGCCGTTAAGCACCGCTCCAAAATTCGGAACATTGGCCTCAAGGAGTTTCTTCGCGCTAAATTGCGCAGCTTTGCGCCGAACTTTATTAAAGAAAATCGCGAATATAGAGCCATCGACCAGCGGAAGAACGATCAGTGCGTCACTCACGGCAGCTAACGGAGGGGTATCAATAAATACACGGTCATAACGCTTACGCAACTCGGAGATCATCAATTCAAACCCTTTGCTATTAAGTATTTGCGTGGGGTTCTTCGCTCGACCACCCGCGGGCAAGACATCGCAATTGGGCTGGATACCACGAACAATCGCTTCATCAAGCGTCGCGGTACCACCACAGACATCAATTACACCCTTAATATTCTCAATTCGGAACGATTTGTGAATATTCGGTTTACGGAGATCGCAATCAACAATGAGTACGCGCTCACCATGCGCCGCAAATGTAAGCGCAAGATTCGTTGTCGTAAACGACTTACCTTCACCGGGAATTGTGCTCGTGATAAGGATACATTTCGCATTCTTGCTCTCGTCTTTCAATCGTAGACTAGAGTGCAGGGTCAAAAACGCCTCGGCGACTTGGCGATCAGCATTATTGACAACAATCTGCGCTTTGTCTGGCTGCTCCATTCGTTTAATTTGAGGAATAATGCCAATGAGCGGAAGACCAACCACCCCCTCAATGTCAAAAGAGCTCTTCACCCGGTCATCAATAAATGCGACGAAAAACGCAAAAGCTAAGCCAAGCCCAAGACCACCCACCAGCCCCAAACCAAGGTTAAGCGGAACATTGGGCGAGATGGGTTTGTTTTCTGCGGAAGCCCCTGCCCTATCTACAATCCGAGCACTCTGGGTTTGGATCGCGCCTGTCATCGAAGTCTCGCGAGCGCGTCCGGTGATACTTTGCAATATTTGCTCGCTCAGTTTCAGGTCTCTTTCGAGCTTGGTGTATTGTAACGCATAGCGGTCAAGTTCGAGGGATTCGGCCTTTTGCTTCCGGAGATTATCTTGCACCTGCTCGTGATTGCGTATCGCCGATTGATAATCGGATTCGACCTGCGCAAAAACTGACTCAATAGCTTTCGTGATCTCTCGCTCAGTTTGCTCAAGTGAATTGAGCGCCTCATTCATCTTAGGATGCTTTGGCAGGTAACGCTCCCGCAACTGGGCAATCAAGATTTGCTGGGTAGAACGCTGCTGATTAAGGGCAGCAATTAACGGCTGATTCGCGATGAACGGTAAATCAGTTAGGTTGATTCCTTTGGCGCGATGTTCTTTTACCTGATTCAAGCGAATCTCCGCCGCGTTCAAGGCACTGGCCAAACGATTGGCCTCGAGGTTGATCGCTTTAAGTGTCTCGTTCACTATATCCTTGCGACTATCGAGCGACACCATATTATTTTTTTCTTTGTAGGCCTGCAGATCGTTAGCGTTCTGGTCCACCTTCCTGCGTTGGTCGTCAACCGTCAGGGTGAGTTGGTCGTAGGCTGTCCTAGAGTCGTCGAACCGGATTCGTGTGTTATGGGCGAGATATTCATCCGCGAATAAATTAGACACTCTAGCCGCCACAAAACGATCTGGATGATCGTAGGTTACATTGACGATAAGTGACAGACGAGTCTGCACCACCTTTCGGTTTAGGGCCAATATGTCCGTCACGGACAAGGTGTCTGCGCCGCTTCTTTCGTAAGGCGCAAGAAATGCTCGTAGATCCTCACCCGAAATACGTTCCGCTACTTTGCGAATGATACTGACGCTCTCCAAAACCTTAATTTGAGTGTTGAGATCTTCTGCCGATCGGATGTCATTGTCCATGACCTGTTGCATCTGAATGACGTTCGGATCTCGGCGGAAAATTTGCACCGTAGCACTCGAACGATATACCTTAGTCTGGCTGAGTGTATAAACCAGCGAGCTGGAAAACACGACCAAAAAAACCACAACCACATACCAGATTCGCTCACGGAGGATCAACAGATAGTCTTGGAAACTACGTTGGACCGAGCCTCCGCCGCCCCCTCCATCTCCGTAGCCATAGCCAACGGCGGAGTATCCCGCATAGTTACCGCCATAATTATAGCCGTAGCCAGAACCTTCCTGTTTATTCTTGTCGGGAGCGTCCATCGATGGATTTTTTGAATTTAGAGAATCTTCTCCGGAACGTTAATGACGTCGTTCGGCTGAAGCGGCCAGGTCAAATTCGAATCACCCTTCATCAGCTCTTCGACGTTGATGGTGAAAATCTCCGCAGATCCGTCTGATTTCGTGCGCTTTAGAGTCACGCGCTTCCTGTCGGCCAGTCGATTGAAACTTCCGGCGCGTGAAATGGCACCAATCAATGTGAGGCCCTGCTCCTGCAGGAAAAGAACCACGCCCGGCGTTAGGACGGCGCCTGCAATGAAAACGCGCTGCGGAGCGTATTCCAAGACGAACAAATTGACCTGGGGTTTAGCCAAATACTCGCGTCCATAGAGATCACGGATGTGTTCCTCGGCCTGCCGGGCGGTCTTATCTTTGAGATAGACCGTATCGATCAACGGTAGCTTTACCGTAAATTCTCCGGAAATACGCACTTCACGCTTGAGGTCGTCTTCTTGGAAAATCTCAATGCGGATCAGGTCTTGAGGCTGGAGAACATAGTCCGCCTTGGTCGATTTGGGCTGGGATGCGCCCGCCTTTACGGCGGTGTCTGATTGGGCAGCGAAGAGGCTGGTTACCCCCATAAACAGCCCAAAAAGCATTAGTCTCGTTCTGCGCATGGTTATCGGATGCAGGTAGAAAAAAAGCGGAAGAAGATCACGAAGATCATCTTCCGCCAAAGGTGGATCAACTAAGATTAGCTATCAGTAGCGGAAATTCGTAGAAAGACTAAAAACATTCTGAGTGAAGCTTGCTCCCGCTAGCGGCGAGCTGTTATCACGATACGTGTAGCTTGCCATGATCTTCACATACGTGTTAACCACGTAGCCTGCACCCAATACCCCCTCGAGATAGTCATCGGTCCGAGTGTAGTAGTCGATAGCGCGGAAGCTGAGACCACCGTTAACCGACCATTGCTCATCAAGGTTAATATTGATTCCACCATTGAGCGACAAATTCTTCTGCTGCACGCCTTGAGGAGAAGTTCCAAAGTCGTAACTGGAGCCAACCTCAATGGAGGTTTTCTCAGTGAGCGCGTAAGACAGCTTACCATCAAAACCTGGAAGTGTCTCGGAATTCCGAAGGTCGAATTTACGTGTAGCCACACCAGCGGAAAACTTGCCGGCCAATTTTGGGGTAAATTGACCGCGAGCACCTACATTGAAAAAGTGGTCTGTTGAGTCTAATCCGATCGTGGTTTCATAGCTCCTGTAGGAATAACCAAAACTCAAATCAACCTTCTCCGTCCATTTGTAGTACATCTTCAGGGGAACAGATAATTCGTCGGTATCGGCATAGCCTTTGACCTTGAAGTTGTCGTGGGTGAATTTGACGTCTGCACCGAGCGCCGTGATCGCGCTGATTTCAACTTCCGCGCCAGTGCCGATGACAAATTGATCACGACGGGTAAGACCGGAGAGGGTCGGGGTGTTCTGGTTCATCTCGTGGAAACCAGTGTTGAAGTTTAGCTTCAATTTGCCTTCCTCAAAATTCGCCCGAAGGTCACCCGTGAAAAGGTTGGTGTTCAACTTACTGTTGTCGGAATAGTTAGAGAAACTATCCACGAGCGTAAGCGAGCCTTTGAGGGCGGCGTCTTTTCCAAACGTAATTTCAAGGCCCGGATTGATATCGAAGATCGTATCGCTGGTGGCCTTCTCGACGGTGTAGATGTTATCGTCTGCACGGATACCCAACGTGCCCGTGACGAACAACTCAGCGCCATCCCCTATAGCTAGAAATGGAGCGGCAGTTAGGAGCGAGCCTGTGGTGGCGGCCGCAAGGAGGGTAAGGGAGATTTTCTTCATTTTCGTATGCGGTTTTTAGAGGATTTGTAAGCGAAAGGTTGGCGTAATCAATTGAAAAAATCGTTCGGCAAAGCCGGCGTGAAGCGTCACCGAAATTATTTCTTTAATGCTGAGAGCTCCTAAGAAACTGGGGCTTTTCGGAAACCGCAAGGCTGAATTACGAAAGAATTACGAAAGAATTACCGACGGCAGGAGCAATTATCTTTGGCAGGTAATTACCTCATTACGTTGGATGATAGGTGTTTTTTGCAGCACATTTCCTGTCGGATCTGCTGACCACGGCGGGCATGGCCAAGCCGAAAGCACAGTTCCGACAGCCTTTGGTGAGCGAACAACTTATGCTCGCGCACCTGCAATGGCGGCGGCTGGGTGAACCGTCGGAGTCGGCCCGCTGTGACACTTCGATCGTCGAAGATCATTGCTGGCGTTCTTCGGCGCGTCGCGAAGGGCGTGGATGAGTTCAACCCGTTCCGTGGTGCCGTGGCGGCGCGCTGCCGCGCAGAGCTTTGCGGGCGAAGCCGAGGCGTTCAGCATCGAGAGCGCCGAGCCGATGATCACAGGCCCCTACTGACGTCAAAGGCCGCAGCTTTTCGTAAAGGGCGCAGCTGATTTTCCGCCATCTTGGCGCCATCGAACCGCCTCGCTCTCGTTGGACTCGACCAAGCTCCGATGATCGGTGATAGCGAGCGAAACGCGGGCTGTTGCCATGATCCAAGCATCCTGAGCGCACGCTTGTGCTCGCCGCCAAGCAGGTAATTATCGAGCCCGTTTTAACCTTCCTCTTCGCCCTGCCCCGTGTCCATGCCGCGCATGCCAGTCATTGCCATCGTAATCCCTGTCTTCAATGAGGAGGCCGTCCTGCCCACGCTCTTTGCCCGCCTCAGCGCGGTCTTTGACGCGCAACCCGCCCTCTGCGCTTGGCGTGCGGTCCTCGTCGACGATGGCAGTCGCGACCGCTCGGCCGCGCTGATCCGCGAGCAGGCGGCGGGCGACCCGCGGTTCGAACTCGTCGAGCTTTCACGCAACTTTGGTTTTCAGGCCGCACTGGCCGCAGGCCTCGCGTATGCACGCCAGGCGGACGCGATCGTGACGATGGATGCCGACCTCCAAGATCCGCCCGAGGTGATCCCCCAACTGCTCGCCGCGTGGCGCGCGGGCGCCGAAATCGTCCGCGCGACCCGTCGCACGCGGGCCGAAACCGGCCTCCGCCGCGTGGGCTTCAATGTGTTTCACGGTGTCTTCGGCCGGCTCTCCGACTTCCCGATGTCGCCCAACAGTGGCACGTTTGGCTTGATCGGCCATGATGCCATCGAGGCGTTTCACCAGTTTCCGGAGCGCCACCGTTTTTTCCCCGGCCTACGGGCGTGGATCGGCTTCCCGACCACCGACGTGCTCTACGACCGCGAGGAGCGGGCTGCCGGCCAGCCGCAACAAACGTTGCGGCAGCTGGTGCGCTACGCGCTCGACGGGCTTTTTAGTTTTTCACACCTGCCACTGCGCATGCTGACCTACACGGGGGTATTCATCGCGTTCATGGGTTTCGCCGCCGCCGTGTTCTACGCCGCGCGTCGTATCCTAAATATCGAGACAGCCCCCACAGGTTACACCACGCTGGTCACGATCGTGCTGTTTCTCGGTGGGGTTCAGCTCATCGGCATCGGGGTGATCGGGGAATATTTAGGACGGGTTTACGACGAGGTGAAACAGCGCCCACTCTATGTGGTGAAGCGCCGCCCGGGCGGTCCCCGATGAGCCGCCTCCGCTGGGCGCCGCTAGCACTGCTCAGCGCCATCCTCGTGGTCGCCGGTGCCACGCAGCTGTTCTCGACGTTTATGGTCTATGACGATGAGGGCTACGTGCTCTTCTCGTTGAAGACCTTTGCCGAGGGCGGCGGGCTCTACGAACGCGTCTACAGTCAATACGGTCCGTTTTTTTTCCTCTTCAACCAAGGCCTGCATCTCGCGGGGCTCCAGTTTACAAACACGGACGGACGGCTCCTGACGCTCGTCTGCTGGCTGGGTGCGGCCGGGTTCTGCGCAGCATCCGTCTGGCGACTCACCCGATCAATGGCCGCGACGAATGTCGTCTTCGGCGGCGTGTTCCTGCACCTCTTGCAGATGACGGATGAACCGTCGCACCCCGGCGGCCTGATCACACTCGCCACTGCCGCTGCAGCGTGGTGCGGCACGCGGTGGACGACCGCGCCGCGCCGCCTGGCACTCGCCACCGGCCTCATCGGAGGGGCACTCGTGTTGACCAAAATCAACGTCGGGGTCTTCCTCGTCGCTGGGGCGGGCGGATGGTGGATTCTGCACCTCGAGGCGCCTCAGTTCGGACCGCGCACCCGCGCAGGGCTGGTGGTGGTGGCGATGGCGTTACTGCCGGTCGCGCTGATGCGCAGCCAGTTTTCAAATCGCGGCGCGGTGATCTTCGCCCTGATTGCCGCAGCGGCCGGCGCGAGTGTCGCGCTCGCGGCCGCACGCGGCGCACGGCCGCTCTCCCGGTGGCGTGATCTCGTGGCGGGTTCCGTCGCAGGTTTGGCCGTAATCGCGCTGACCGGCCTCGCCGTGACCGCGCAAGGCACCTCCTTGCACGGTTTGCTGGAAGGTGTGCTGTTCGGGCCGCTGCGCCATCCCACCGTTTACTCCGCCTACACCGCATGGCCCGCCAGCACCGTGCCCGTAGCCGTTGGACTCGCCATCGCCGCCGCTTGCGCGATCGCGTGGCCCGGCACGCTGACAAGCCGGCTCGTGGCCACGGGACGGGTGGTCGCAGCGGCCATCTATTGTGCCCACTGGGGCCTGGGCGGACCGTTGAGTGCCCCCAAGTTTGCACTGTGCTTCGGTCTCGGCTTGGCATGGCTTTTCGTTCTGCCGCTCAAAGGAGACGAGCGCACGCAACCCGGACGGGCGTGGCTTGCGCTCCTCCTCGTCCCGCAGGCACTCCACGCTTTTCCCGTCGCCGGCAGCCAAGTCGGTTGGGGTACTTTTCTCTGGATACCGCTGGTCGCGTTGGGCGTACACGATGTGGTGCGCATTTTCACCGCATCCTGGCGACCGGCGGGCCTTCGCGTCGTAGCGGCGGCCGGCAGCGTGCTCATGCTCGCCGTCACGGTGGGCTGCGCTCAGTATGCGTGGCTCGGCCTCTCGCGCGTTCGCCACGCCGATCCGCTCTACCTCCCCGGCGCAAGCGAGTTACGGTTGCCAGAGCGCACGGCAACCGCGCTGCGCATCCTTTCACGCAATATCGTCGCCCATGGCGATATGCTTTTCAGCCTGCCCGGCATGCTCAGTTTCAATCTTTGGACCGATGTGCCGCCCCCCACCCCGGCCAATGTGACCCACTGGTTCTCCTTGCTCTCACCCGCCCAGCAGGAAGCCATCCGCCAACGTCTCGCCGACGCTCCTCGCGCCATCGTTGTCGTGCAACGGGGCCTGTGTGACTTCCTTCAACGAACCGGCGTCTCCACCGCGAGTCCGCTCAACACCTGGCTCCACCAGAACTACCAACCAGCCTTCACGCTGGAGGACTATGAACTATGGGTGCGCAACGGGCGCTCGATCGCCGCGCTCGATACCGCGACGCTGTTCGAAGCCACACCGAACAGCAGAGAATCACGCTACAAAATATCCCTCACACTCGCCGCCTCCGCGCTCGCCACGACCACCTCCCTCGAGCTGCACCGACTCGGTTTCAGCGGCAGCAAAATTGAGCAGACGTGGACAAACTCCGACGCGCGGCTCTTCCTCACGCCCCTCAACACCGCCGGCGCCACCATGGGCGCCCCTCAGCGCATCACCCTTCCCTTCCGCGCCTCCGGCATCGTGCGCCTTGATGTATTTATCGATCTTTTCCCGACTGGCTTCCCCCACCGGCAGGGCGCCGTCTACCTGCTCGACGCCGAAGGCAACCGCACCGCCGAGGCTCGCTTTATCAACTAGCCCCGCCGCCGCGCCACCAGCACGAGGCTCACGCCAAAGGGAAACGGCACGCGCCATCTGGCTAGCCCAGTGAATTGCGCCCGCAGGAGCGCGTTGATCGCCGCCGGCGGCTGGCGGTCTTCCGTGCGCGATGCAGGTGCGGACCAGCCGAGCCGTTTGCCGAAAGCACGCCAACGGCGCACCGCCCAGACCAGTGGATACACCAGAACGTTCGTGTAATTGATGTAAACTAACTCCCATTGCTCGCCCGCAAACAACGCGCGTAACTGCGCCCGATCATAACGCCGGAAGTGGTGGAGCGCTTCATCCCAGTCGCTCCACAACGCCATGCTCGCGGGCACGGTGACGACCGCGAGCCCGCCCGGCTTGAGCAGACGGCAAAATCCGTTCACGACTGCGGCGTCGTCGGGCACATGCTCCAGCACATCGAGCGCTGTCACATATTCGAGCGAACGGTCGGGCAGCGGCACGCGGTCACCCGCCAGACTAAGAATCTGCTCCGGCTTGAACCGGGTCCGCAAAATGCGCAACGCCTCCTCGTGGTCGTCGAGCACCAACACGCGACAGTCCGCCGCCATTTCTTCGGCGAAGAGCCCCGTGCCGGCACCACAATCGAGCAGAGTGTCATCCCGGTGCGCCGGACGGGCCCGGCGAATCCATTCGCGCACGAACCAACGCTTGCCGGAATAATACCAATGCTCACGTTCGAGAGCGGCGATGTGAGCGTATTCGGCGGCGTCCATGCGAGTGAGGGAAGACGTTGTTTCGCTGCGCGGAGTTCTCCAAGTTCAAAAACGTGCCGCGCCCCGCAGTCACTTTCTCCTCTGGTTTTCTCGTCACGCTCGCCGTGCTGCTGGCCCTCGCTCATGCGATTCTCGCCGTCACCGCCACGACGGAAAAATCGATGACGTCCGACGAAATCGCCCACTTGATCGCCGGTCACTCCTACAACACTCTCGGTGATTATCGGCTCCAGCCGGAGAACGGCAATCTGCCGCAGCGCTGGGCCGCGCTCCCTCTGACTCTCGCCGCCCAGGGGCGTCTGGTCTATGTCAACCACACCCAGATGAGCTCGGATGGATTCGATTTCAGCCCTGATCCCCCCAGCGCTGCCTTCACCCGCCCGACGGTGGCCTTATA
>Ga0209444_10001553_pt1 | contig 12597 bp, 14 predicted proteins | sample LauGreFaBDMM15DN_2_FD_188215 | JGI IMG/M metagenome (GOLD analysis project Ga0209444, IMG submission 188215) | Freshwater lake microbial communities from Lake Michigan, USA - Fa13.BD.MM15.DN (SPAdes) (version 2) | ecosystem: Environmental > Aquatic > Freshwater > Lake | place: Lake Michigan...
ATAATTACCTCGTGAATCTGTATTAGTAAAAACAGCTGGTACAGTTGCTTGCGGAAAGTCAAACCTAAATTGGTCAGTTGTTCTTCTTGTCCAAAGTCCCATATCAGTCCCTGCATTAGAACCAATATCAATAAAATTGCCCGCTAAATTTTCTCCGATATAATATCCTATTTGTTGATTTGTACCCATTAAAGAAAACGCAGTATAGTAAGTATCTGCAAAAGCATTAACTCCGTTAGGTTTTGCTCCAGTACTCGTGTGAGTCCATCCACCAGAAAATGTTAATCTAAAAGCCGCATCAGTATCTAAAGGATTCTTTAAATTAAATTTATGTTGTGACGCTGTACTCCCACAAAATGGGTACAAAACTCCTAATTTCGACCAAATACCATACCCTTTCAAGTCAACTACCAAAGTATTGATTGCAGCCTGTTGTGTAGGGTCTGTTATTGCAGCCGCTGTTATGAATGCCTGTGCATCTGAGTCAACTGCTGCTATTGGTGTAATGGTGTTTGATGTTGCACTTGCACTACCAAAGCCGTTGGTTGCTGTTACTTGGCAGGTTATTGACTGAGCAACATCAGCTGTAACAAGTACATAAGTTGAGTTAGTTGCACTACCAATGTTTGAGCCGTTACGCTTCCACTGATATGCAAAGGTGATAGTAGGTGTGCCAGTCCATGTACCTGTTGAACAAGTGACCGTCTCCCCTTCTTGAGCTGTTCCTGTTATTGCAGGAGCAACTGTGTTGACTGGAGCAACACCACTACTTACTTCAAAAGCTGTGCGTAAAAATACGCTGTTACCATAGCCGTTCATTATGCAAGTACAAGCAATACACTTCCACTTGTTAAAGTAACACCGCTAAACTGTTGAGCATTGATAGCACGTATGATAGCACCCGCCTTCACAGCTGTTGCAGTTGCAGCAATGTAAGTTGACTTAACGTCTGTACCTGCTATTCTAATTGCACTGAATACAGTATCCTCAAGTACCACTATAGCATTGATAGTAACAGTTTTTGCTGCTGTGTTGTTAACTACAAATGTACCTTGATTTGCAATTAGTATGTCGTTATCTGTTTGCATTATAAATGTTTTATATACCTATATTGTACTACGGGTTAATTTTTGTTAGAAGTGGTATCTGGCAATCTGTCCAGTTGCTCATCTCAACATCCAAAGTCATCAACCATCCTGCTGCATAGTCAAGCAACTGGTTGTTCAGCGGAGTCAATGATGGTGTACCTAAGATGTCAAAGGAGTAGTCAGTGCTAAATGTGAACTGATTGACCAAGTCAACAAGTATCTGATGGCAATCGGATAGTATTACAGTGATGTTAGCTCTATCCTTCTGTATGATGTCAAAGCAATATATCTCTAAGCTCATGGTGTTGGTGTTGGTAGTAGGATTTGCAAAGACTGGAGCTATGAACACCAGAGGATACTTCTCATCCTTAGTAGCGAAGTTTGGTAACTGCTCTGTGAAGTCACTGCCTACCTTCTTAACTTGAGCATGGTCAGTATAGAAGGCTTCAATGTGGTTGATTAGTGCTTGATAACTTGTCATAATTCTGCGTTTCTTTTTATTCTGTTTACTCTATTCTGTACATCTGTTACTTGGGTCTCACTCACTATAGCATTCACTGTGATACTCTGACCACCTTGCTCTGAGTTAGGGTCTCCTACGTTGTTAAAGTTGTTGTTGCTACCAAACAATGAAGCTGATGGTGTAGCCATGCCACCTGTTGATGCTGCTCCACCTGTTAAACTGTTACTATCTGGTGCCGCTGGTGCACTGCCACCACCCTCAAAGGATGTACTTGCAATGGTTGCTAAACTTGTTGCCGTTGCAATCACTGAGCCAGCTAATGCAGCAGCCATAGCAAAGCCACCATCAAACTTAGGATACTGTGCAAGGATTGAGGCAATGGCTTGAGCACCGTTAATAACTGCCATTGCAATATTCATTCTCTTCTGTTGATCAAACTGTTGCTTGAGAATTTTCTCCTCTTCCTTACTACCTTGTTTTACACCCTTGAGTTTTTTCTTTGTGTTGATATCTTGCAAGGATGCAATGGATGACATTGCCGTTGTAGCAAGTTGGAAGCCTGTCTGAATGTTAGCATTGATTTTCTCCTGTGATGCTTTCTCAATCTCTTCTAACTTAGCAGTCTTGGCTTCTGTAGCAACTATCTTAGCCTGTCTATATTTCTCTTCAATGGCTGCCTTCTCTTCCTCTGATAGGTTAAGTGCTGCAAGTTCAGCTATCCTTTGAGTATCTAATGTCTTTAAAGTAGTTGTAAGGAACTCCTCTTGTTTTGCAATCTGTTGGTCTGCTGTACCCTTAAACCTCTCCAGTTCAAAGGCTGCATTAGATAGCTTAGTCTCCTGTACTAATTGTGCAGCTGCAAGTATTTTAAGGGTCTTTTCTTTATCACTAATTGCAATCTGCTTATCAATATCAGCCAGTCCTTTTGCAGTCTGATCAGCAAGTAACAAAGCCTCATCAGACCCTACCTCTAACAATAGCATTTTCTGTCTGCTCTGCTCAGTCAATAAATTCTTTTGAGCTATCAGCACAGCATTACCTTCTGCCTTTGCATTCACTACAGCACGTTCAAGTCTTGAAAGGGCATCGGCATTGTCCTCTTTCTCTTTCTCTGCTGCTTCTTTATCATTGATATCATTGATAGATTTCTGTAATTTAAGAATAGCATTATCCTGGTCAACCGTTGCCTTGTAAAGTTTTGCCTTATGAGTTTTGACATAGGTTAACTCAGCATCAAGTTGCTTAAGTCTTTCCGCTTGTATTTCGTCTTCTGATGCTTTGTTTGTTTGTAATAATAGTATTGCATTCTCACCATCTTTACGCATCTGTTCTAATTTCTTGGCTTCCTTAGACTTAGTCTCTTGTGTGCTTTTAGTAATAGATGATGTGTTAGCCTTAGCAATACCTGCATTACCTTTGTTAGTTATCTCAAGCTCCTGCCTCTTGAAGTCCTCAATGATAAGCCCTTTTAATTTCAGAGCCTTAGCAAGTAAGGCAGTATCACCTGTAAGCTCAGCATCTTTTATCTGTTGCTCAACCTTAGACAATGCCTCTTTCTTTTGAATCTCAAGCATAGCCTTAGCACGCTCAGACTCACCCTTGATTTGCTTAGCCTGTAGCATCTCAATCTGTTTGTCAAGGTCAGCCTCTAACTTCTGCTTAGCCTGTATCCTTGCTATATCATTAGCAATCATATCTCTGTTGAGCTGTACTTGTGCTTTGAACAATTCATCCATCCTCTTTACATCCTCTTCTGATAGCTCCTCCTTAAGTTGTAAGGCATCCATCTCAGCTTGGTTCTGAGCATAGGTCTGCTCAATGGTCTGTTGCTTGATGTCATAGATAGACTCATTCTGGTTGATCTCTATACCTAACTGCTTCTCCAATGCCTCTATCTCAGCATTACTCATATCCTTAGTTAGGTTATATAAGTCCTCTCTTGCCTTACCTTGTTCCTGTATGTTCTTAATATTCTTCTCACTTGCCTCCTTCACAGCCTCTGCATTCTCTTCTGCTGCATTGTCAGTCAATCCCATCCAGTCAGTCAAGTCCTTGAAGCCTTGTATCACCGCATTGATAGGTATCATGATAGCCTTGAATATTGCATCAAGTACTCCTATCTTTTTAAGGAAGAAACCAATGGCAACTACTATGGCAGTGATCACAGCTATAAGTAAAAATAAAGGGTTTGCCAAGATGGTCATCCCTAACTTAACGAATGCACCACCAACAGTTGTGATAGTACTCACCAATCCCTTCATACTCTTTGATATATCAGCAGGGTTCAGCTTGCCTAATGACATTGCAAAGTTCTTAGCCTTATCACTTGCCTCTTCAAAGTCTAAGCTCATCAATGAGTCCTTGATGCCACCTATACCATTACTTACCTGCTCAAACTTACTGCCAGATGCAAAGACATTGACTGCATCATTAGCATCACCTATCCTGTCCTTGAGCTCACCTGCTCTTTGACTCAGTGCAACTATTGCTGCAGGGTCAGTAGCATCAGCAATGGCTCCCTTGAGTTCTCTCAACTCAGCCTTCATAGCACTTATGCCTGTTATCTTTAAGGGTATCTCAACTTCATTCATCTTAGTATGTTCTTATTTCTATTGTACTGTATCCAATCAAGTCATCTGCCAGTGCAGACGTTGCTATATCATAAGTAGTTATCTCTATCTCATTCACACTCTTCCATGCCGCTGTGCAAGCAGATGGTCCTACTGTGTTGTTGAAAACTACATAAGTTCTATCTTGGTCAGGGAACGCTCCACTCAATGTACCTCTATACACACCAACAGCAAACCTGGTCCACACAATGTCACCTATGCTGTTCTCAAGGACCGTTGCAAGTGGGTCAGTTGTACTTGACTGTAGTAAGGTTGCAATGTACTTAACACTGTCCACCACCACCTCACCATTGATAGTATCAGTCACAGTCAAGTTACTCACCACCATGCCATCATTCTCAAGGACTTGACCATCACCTATCAACACACCCCTTGTACCAGCCGTCACAGTGTTGCCCCTACCAAACACCATAGCATCTGCACCAGGCATGATCACGTTGTTGTTCATAGTCATGGTCCGCAACATGGAGTCAGTACCTACAGCTGTGATGGTATCACCTATAGGGTTGCCATTGCCAGTCTGGAAGGATACAAGGTCAATCTCTGTATCTATGCTTATCAGCTCCACCTTAGTCAGCTGGTTGTTGTTAGCGTTGTAGTCAGCTATCTTGTTGATGTTCCACCATGAGTTGTCAATGTATATCTTATCATTGAGCTTGAGTGACTGGATGTCCACCTCATCAAGGTCAAACATAGCCACCAACATCTTACCTACGTTTATCTGGTTGACCGTTCGCCTCCAGTATAGGTTGTACAGGTTGTTGGCTGTCAATGACTCAGTCTGGTAGAAGTAGAAGTCATTGGTGCCAAAGTTAATGTCAAAGGTAGGAGTCAAGGCATTGTTGAAGTGCCCTAACATTGGATAGGTAGTCACACCATACTGACCTGTTGTTCCAAAGTCCACTACGTCAAATGGTCCACACACCTGCTCACCACCATCATACAAGATGCGGATGTTGTTGTTAGGTGCGGAGCCTATCATGGCTGGAACATAAGCCCCAAATGGTGTATAGTAAACTGGAGTAGGGGAGAACAGTAGCTCCTTAACATCCACGTCCTTAACATATTCATTGTCAAATGTATATTCTATCTGACCGTATATCTCACCAGTCATCTGTGTGTATAATGTGTTGAACTCATCCTCATCCTGTGCGTAGGTTAGCTTGAGCTTCTTCTTAGTCAAGTCTGGAAGGAACACCAAGTCCTGCCCTCTGTCCTTAGCCAACTTGCTTGACCAGTCCTTCTCAGCACCAGAGTCATAGTACTCATCACGATGTCTCAACACAAGGTTGTAGGGGTTGTCAATGTCCTGCTCAACATAAAGGTTGTACATCTGTAGGATGCCCTTCACGAAGTCTGACTGCTTGATCTCTACTGGCACGTACTGGTTCATGGTCAGCGTGCCACCAGTCACCTGTATGTTGTTGCTTGGTAGTATCACCATGTTGATGGAGGTCAAGTCAAGGATGACGTTAACGGCTGCAGCTGTAGTGACTGTGATGTCATACCAGAAGCTATTGCCTATCTGTCCTGTGCCGTTGCTGTTGTCAAAGCTCACCACCTCAACTCCTACATGAAGTATCTGAATGTCAGCAGATGCTATGCCTGTTATCAATCCATTAGTTGCAGCTGGTATAGGTAAGGTCTCAGCAAAGTTAAGTATTGTTGTGCTGCCTGTTGCCAATGGTGTTGTGTTTGGATATAGCACGCTTGAGCCATATACATTGACTTGACCAAATCCTTCCACATACACTATAGCAAAGACTCTGTATCTGTTGTAGTTGTCACCCACTGGACCAAAGTTTGTTAAGTAGGCATTTGCACCACTACTATTGTCAAGTGAGATTGTGCCTCCTATTGTCAAGCTGTACATATAATGCTCACCCGCTATAGCACTGGTACTGAATGGTGTTGAGTACTCACCAAGTGTAGGGTCAAACAAAGACTGTGTATCTATCAGCTCAGTCCATCCAGAGTCAACTGCCTCTTGGAAGGTTACGTTCTGACCTACTGCCTGCACATTGGTTGTGGTCCATGTGTTGGTTGCCTCAACCTTGTAGTCTTCATAGTTCTGGTCATTGGTATCACCGTTGTAAGGTATCAACAACTTATCAAAGTGTGCAGAGGCTATGTCTGCCCATGTATATGTGAAGCCTGCCACAGCGAATATTCTATCCCAATATGTCTGAGCATAGATAGCTGGCTTGAAGTCATTTGCATTGTACAGGTTAGTGTTGTTGTACGGCATCAAGTACTTATACCCATCTGCCACAGTGTTGTTGAACGTGGCAAGTATAGAGCCCGAGTCAAAGCCATGGTCAAGGTCTGAGAAGTCTAAGTCAGTCAAGTTAGCGTTTGTGATGGCTGTGAAGAACTCAGCTCTGCTATCCTTGATCAGTACACTGTATGTCACCTCATCCTCATAGCTGTTGTTAAGCTGCACCTTGTTCACACTCACCAACTGTAACAGTGCCTCATCTAAGATTGGTACACCGTTCTGTATCACCTGGCACTTAGTCAAGGCATTGATGTTGAAGGTGCCTGCTTGGATGTTCACATCATAGTAGTGACCTAACAGCTCATTGTTGTTCTTAGTTCCTTCCAGAGTCACAGTCTTAGAGAATGTACCCTTGCGAGATGTTAAGTCTCTGATGTCTCCGATGTTGAACGTGATAGGTAAGGATAGAGTCTCTGCTACATCCAGTACACCTGTTGATAGTACTATCTTAACCATTGATCATGTCGTTGTTGCTTAACCTAACTTGGAGCTGTTGTCTGATGAGGTGCTTGTTCCTCACAGTATCTATGTCAAAGCTGTTGTTCATAACATTACAGCTGATGTACTCACCCAATACATACTCACAGTTCACAAAGGTAACTGGTACGATGTAGGTCTGTGGTGATGTCACCAACTCTTGGAAGTAGTATGCCTGTGCCTCTGTCATCCAGTTGGTGTTGAGGTCAATGGTCTTGCTCACTTGAGTGTTGTAATTAACAGTACCTTGTTCATAACTTTTATACTGCCACTCTGCACCACTCACGAAGCCAGGCACATCCTTGTTGTAGGTCTCCCTCTTGATGGCAAGCTTCTCATAGGTCTTAAGCTGGAAGGCAAAGCTACTCCATGAACCCATGCGGTCAAGGAACAAGATGTTGTACTGTGTTATCACTGGTCTCCTGTCTATCTTTATCTCATAAGACAATGACTGTACAGGGTTGAACGCTCCATCACTATACCACACTTGATATATCTTAGTGCTATCCTTAATCAATGGAGCAGTGCCACTCTCCACTGTAAGCGAGCCAAAGTTGTTAGGACCAACTGCCACACCCTTGATGAAGTCACCTCCTGCAATAGCCTTGTAGAACAGATCACCGTTGTCATTCTCAAAGTACACCCTCTTGTTGATGCCTATACCATCACCTCTAAGGTTCAGCCATAAGTCTTGACTTGGGGTGCAGATGAATGTCTGTGGCTGGTTGGTCAACCATTGCTTAGTCACACCATCAAGCTCATAGTCAGTCTGGTCCCAGTTAGGCATCTCAAGCCATGGTTGCACACCGTTGAACACATACTTGTCAAGTGTGCTGATGATGTCAAGGTCAACTGTCTTACGGTTGTCAGCATACTTCACTGTACCGTTGATGGTTGCATCTGTTACATCTGCCCACTGTGCATTGATTGTGAAGTCAGCGTCTGTAACAGCTATCACTGTATGAAGTCCTTCCACTCCAGGGTTAGCAACACCTAAGTCTGCTTGTGTGATGTTCACCTGGTCTCCCACCACAAAGGGATGACTAACTGTGATGGCTACACTACCACTATTGTCAAACAAAGAAAGAGTATAGCTTAGGTCAAAGATGTACTCTTCACCTATCTTAACATCATAGTTGTAGTAGCTGTTCACAGCATCATAGAAGGTAGTCACTGTAGGGTCAAAGTCAAAGCTCACCATATTGCTCAGTAACTTACTTAAGTCCTGCTCACCATAGCCAGTGCCATATGTTGGCAGTGCCTTGTAGTATCCTATCCTGGTTGCAGTGCCTGCCTCAAACACCTCAAAGATATATCTGAATCCTGCGTTGTTCACATTGGTGGAGTCCACGATGAACTTGCACTCATTGTATGCAGGAGTGAAGTCTTGAGGCTGTGCTATGAATGTTGTTGCCATACCTATATTGTATCTTAGAATGAATCCTGTTAGAAGGCAAGGTATGAGTCATCAGTGTAGTACTCCTGCTTGATGTATGTCGCTGCATATCTTATGGCATCCATTGCATCATCCCACAGCTTGACTGGTTCATCTGTTATCTGGTCTCCTATCTTTTTCCACTTATAATTCTCATACTCCTTCTTAAGTGCAGGGTGCTCCTCACAGATCACTCCAAACGTCTTGATGTTGTCTATACCCTTCTTCACTACCTTGTTGGCATTCTCAATGTAGTACCCTGCCCTATCTATCTCAGCAATGGTCTCTGGTCTTGAGTAGTCAGCCAGTATGTTGATGCTCTTCTCTATGCCTAACTGGTCCATCCTTGCGATGAGGTCAGTGGTAGTTAAGTAGCTCTCATATATCACTGGCTCAATGTAGATGTCTTTGTCCCTCCAGTACACCCTGACCAATGCAGTGGGGTGGTTGTACCCGAAGTCAAGCCCATAGACAAAGGATGTGAACTTAGCAGGGCGGTGCTTGACAAAGGACCAGTTGCTGTAGATGTTGCTCTTGCTGATAGCTTTCTCACCCAAGGCATATATCTGGTACTGTGCCTCATCTGTTCTCTTCAAGTCCTCTATCTGTCTCTTGATGCTCTCAGGCAGGAAGGGGTTGTCTCTGTACGTTGACTTGATGAGGATGCTGTCCTCCACTGGTAGTTCATACAGCCATGAGTTAGACTCTGATGGGTTGTAGTCAAAGATTAGCTTGCCCTCTGTCCTCATGTTCAGCTGAGTGAAGTCATCATAGTACAGCTCATTAGCCTCATTGCACCAGGCGATGTCTCTCTTCCTACCTCTTATCTTTTGCTCATCATCCACTGAGAAGAACTCCACTATGCTGCCATTGTCAAAGGAGTAGATATGCTCACTCTTGTTGTGCTTGGCAACCTCATAGATATCTAAGTCCTTCATGATTTCAAGGAAGTCTCTCATCACTGTAGCTCTGAGTGCAGGGAAGGTCTTGCGTATGATGCTCACCACCTTGCCTCTATTCTGCAGGCAGTAGACTATTATCAGCTGGCATAGGCTGTAGGTCTTGGATGACCTTGAGCCACCCTCATTGATAATGAATCTATGGTCTGGACTGTTGAGGGCTTCGTAGTTCCTCTCGAATATCACCGTGCTCTTTATCTCCATTGTGTGCAATAGTTGACCTATACCACTTAATTAGTAGTATAGTAAGATTTATGTCAAAGATACACTATTTAATAATAGTAACCTTAATATCATTTATTGCCTGACCATTGCTGGTTACATCTACAGTATCAGTTACACCAGTTACTCTTGCTGTCAAGTTAGGTGCTTTATATTTTCCTGTCATGGTTCCGCTAACATGGTCATGAGTCCATTCATTTCGTATATGCGTTGTGACTCCCAGATATGCGTTATATGCTTTATCTTGATTATCCAGATATTGCTTCACTCCAAAGCCATAAGTATCAAATACCCAAGCCTCAAAGCCCCATCTTGTGATTGGTTTCTGAACAGGCAAATATAGTACTTCACCTGTTTTATTATTAGCTACAGGTAGCAAGTCATAAATCTTTTGTGCCTCAGCCTTATAGTCATCCCACATTTTCTTTAAGTCCTCTGGAGTCTCTATGTATTTATGCTTTGACATTGTCTATCTGTTTTAGTTTACGTTGTGCCCACTCTACTCCTTCATCACCACCCCAAGCGAGCCACATTAGTCTGCCACATCCATCACCCAGTTGCTTTTGTGAGTTTTGTCTTTGACGTTCAAATGCTGCCATCCTTGCAATGGTATCTCTTGTTATTGGTTCTTTGTTTGCTAACTGGTTAGCTCTTGCCTTACCAACAGGAGTTCCACAGTCACCCCATCCATTCTCTTCTGCCCATCTGAGTGCTATCTTAGCATTCTCAGTAGCTTGTTGAGGGTAGTCAGTGTATGACTCTTCTACCAGAGATGCAAAGTACTTAGTCAGCAGGTGCATCAGTCTTTGGTTTGCGTTTCTTCTTAGGCTTAGGAGCATTCTCTGGTATTGGTCCTTCTACAGCCTTGTACTCTATGACAACAACCTCTGGAGCAGTGGTAGTGACCACCTCTTCAAAGATATGCTTGAGACCTATGCTGATGTAGTAGTCTACCTTTGTCAAGTCAATCTTAGATGTTGACATTGCTCTTGTTCCTGTGTGCTTACTATAGACTTTGATAGTCTTGTTCATCCACTCTTCTTTAATTTTGTAGTTCATTCTGTTGTATTATAATAAATATTAGATAAGCTCCTAATGTGGCACCTGCAAATTTAAACAGCAAGTACATATTCTCATTGAGTAGTGCGAGCACCACACCCCATGACAGGATGTAGGTAATTAAGCCTATGATGTCAACACTCTTCATACCTATATTGTATTTGTTTTATATTTTGTTTTATTTCACGTATCAGAAAGTAAGCTGATGTACTGTTGATGTCAAAGTACTGAGCCAGTGCAGTCTGAGTTGAGTGACCTTTGTCATAGTATGCTTCAAAGATAATCCTTTTTATCCTATCATCCAATGAGCTCCTGTATATCTCCACCATTGCCTTCTTAAAGTTGTGATCATTCTCAAGTCTTATCTTGTGCTCAATGTCTGTAGGGTCATCAATGGAGTCATCAAAGTGTTCCTGTGATCTATAGATGTCATCCTTCTTTGTCCTGGAGCCTTGAGTCCAGATCAACTCATACTTGATGGTGTTCAGCAGGTAGCTCTTTGCCTTATCTTGGGTCATGTCTGGTAGGTGCACCTTGATGCAGTGAAGGTAGGCATTGTTGATGACGGCATCTGCATCTATTGAGGTTGGTATATTGAGTCGCTTGAGGAAGTGCTTAGTGTATTTGAGCACCTCATCATAGTGATGGTTGATATATTGATCAAGTATTAGCTTCATACCAGGTGAGAAAGTCTTTATACCATACCTTCCTACGTACTCCAGAGCAGAAGCACTCTTTATCACGTACACCTGTTGCCTTCTGTTTGACTGCTCTGAGTTGCACCAGGGAGCTCTTCTTCATTGTCTCTACCTCTGGCAGGTTGAGGATGGTCTCTATGAGTTGTATATCAGTTTGTTCAAGCATACTGCTGTGAGTGAAGTAGCACAGGCTACAGTGAATGATTGTGAGTAAGCTAATGTTGACCAGAATGATAGACATTTCCAGCAACCGAGTGCGGTGTGTAGCCAGTCTGGTAGTATTAGTCGGGTATCAATGTAGTGTTGGATGGGTTCAAAGTGTGTGAACCACCAGGAGACTACTAAGGGAGTAAGGTAATTGATTATCATGGTGTAAATATAGTAATTATTTGAATACAACAAAGGGGAGCTGTTACACTCCCCTGTTTGGTCACCTCATTAGATAGTTGAACACCTTATCATAGAACTTACCTCGTGCCTCACCACCTTGAAGGAAGCGGTGCAGTGTTGCGTTCACTACACCAATATCCTCTGCCATGTGTACAGCCCTGTTTCTGCTGTTTAGCTTATCTCTAAGCTCACATCTCATCCATTCGGTTAGTGTTTTACCTTCTTGAAGGTAAACGGTCTTAGAACGGCAAGTCATCTTGTTCATTGTTTAAGATGCTATCAAGTACACTTGGAGCTGCAGCCTCACCTTGCACCTTATATGCATCCAGTGTGTTGTAGTACTTACCGTTGTACTCTCTACCTCTCACATTGAATGATACTGTGACCTCTTGACCTTGGCCGTATGGTGCAATCACATCCATCCTGTCATTGACTGTCTGAAAGATCACCTCTTGAGGGTACTTGTCTGCTGTTGTGATCACAAACTCTCTTACTGAGAACTTGTCTGATATCACCTTGACTGGGTTGATGAGCTTGATAGCTCCTTTCATTGTTAGTTCTGACATTATACTACTGTTTCGGGAAATGGTATCTCCTCGGTTGTTGTTTCAATTATCTCATCTGCTATGTCACGTGCAAATATCACCATCTCAGTGATACTCATGTCGGTGTCATTGTTAATCATTGCAGCCACTAACTGAGTGACTATTTGTGTTCTTGTTTCCATTTGTTATTTATTATTTAAAACATTAATATACTGTGAATAATACTCTGAGCAGTGGATCAACCGTTCCTTAATCTGCTCCTCAAGTGCCTGGTCTCTCTCATATCTCACCACTGTGATACGTTTAGCTGGGTCAATGTGGTCAACTCTGTGGATGGATAGGTTATCCCACTC
>Ga0209444_10001556_pt1 | contig 12582 bp, 26 predicted proteins | sample LauGreFaBDMM15DN_2_FD_188215 | JGI IMG/M metagenome (GOLD analysis project Ga0209444, IMG submission 188215) | Freshwater lake microbial communities from Lake Michigan, USA - Fa13.BD.MM15.DN (SPAdes) (version 2) | ecosystem: Environmental > Aquatic > Freshwater > Lake | place: Lake Michigan...
AATGTTGTTACTTAAGACAGGAGAAATATAATGTTAAAGGTATGCCCTAAGTGTGGCTGGAAAGTCAACATGTTAGATGAGTGTGTAGACTGTGGGTGGGTTGAGTTTAGTTGGAGTTCACTTGTAGAAAGTGCAAACAATTTAATCCGACTTAAGACAGGAAAGGAGGATAACAAATGAGTGATAATCAAGAGTTCATGTTTTGGTATTACAATAGGGTCAATGAGTTTTCCAACGCGTTACTTGCCTCTATTTATAAAGAATTAAACGAGCCAACCATTAACGACCTGAAAAAAAATGAGGTTGAAGCAAATGGCTGACCCTCAATACCTAGACGGGGATAGTGTGGCACGCTCTTTATACGCATGTAGTCAATGCGACTTAGTAGAGTGCGACTGCACACCTGATGATAGTGGCACACCTGACCGCATGTCGGAAGATGAGGATTAAAATGTTTAATGTCTTAAGACAGATACACCCGCACGCTAGATTATGGATAGTGTCAGCAGTAATTTTAGGTGTGTTATTAACCATTAACACGCCAATCGTAAACATAAATCACCAACCTAAAGGCAAAGTAATTGCATACTACAACAATGACTATCAAAGGTATGCGGTAGATAAATTAATTCAAATGGATATGCTTGAACAATACCCTTGCCTCTTTGAATTATGGACAAAGGAGAGTAACTGGCGACCAAAGGCACGCAACAAATCAAGCGGTGCGTTAGGCATAGCACAACTCATGCCTGCTACTTGGGTAAATATAGATACGAAACCTACACTCAATGGGTATAAACAAGTTGATGCTGGACTTGTTTATATTGAAAGAAAATATGGCAAGAAGGGTATATGCAGAGCATACGCCCACCATCTAGCAAAGAATTGGTATTAAGACATGAAGCCAAAACACCACAAAATACAAGAAGAAAAACAAATGTTAAATCAAGTAGGTGAACCAGTAACTCGTTATGTCTTAAGATACAACTCTAATTTATTTGAAAATGCTAGATGTATTGGCATAGATACCAGCGTATTCTTTCCAACACAAGATACTTTCACATACGCAGAAGAGAAAATGATTAACAAGATGTGTGATAATTGCCCAGCAATTACGGCTTGTTTGGAGTGGGGTTTAGCACATGAAAGATACGGAATATGGGGTGGCACTACACCAAACAGGAGAAAAAAATTAAGGCGCTTAATGAAAATACAGGTGGCTGAGTTAAAAAGTGTGATATAGTTCTACTTGAAAACCCAGCAATACTCTCCTGTCTTGTTGGGTTTTCTTGTTTCTAAAGTCAGTATTTTATACTGTCAAGTGTAGTTGATTATCGGGAGTGTCGCTGTTTAAACTTTACTTAAAAACTAAAATTTAAAAAATGCAATTAGTATACTTATACCAAGCCAATCAAATTGGTTGGTGGTATATGACAGGAGAAACAAATGAGTGATAAACAAAATTGCATAGCAACCCCGTTAACTGCAGATGAAGATAGCATTGGTATGAGTTATGATACCAAGGTCTGTGGCAAGCAAGGTAATCTAATGTTGAAGTATGAACTGCGAGGCAGTTATTACGGAACAATAGTTCTTTGCGAAGAACACTCTGATAATGTTTGGAGTGAGATTACAAGGTTAATAGATGTAGATAACTTTTAATTAAGTTGTAAGAAGCCCCCGCTTTGGCGGGGGTTTTTTATTTGTCCAAGTCTAACTCTTTAGCCAACATAAATACTTCATCACTTAAGTCATCAAGAGTTCCGTCATTGTAAATAACATGGCTAACCATATAACTATCCATTGCATGTTCTGATGGGTGCCCATTGACTGCGTTAAGATTATGTCTGTTGATGCGCCATATAGAACCGCCAAGTTTCTTTATCGTTTCAGCCTCATTAGGAAATCTAACATCACTAACTACGACCTTGCTACTGCCATCTAAATTCTTTAATGCTATGTCAATCCAAAAATCTAAACCAAACATTTTACGACCAACCTCTGTGCCAAATACCTGAAGTAATCTACGAACCTCTTGGTTCTGCTTGGCTACATCCCAACCATACTCATCCACATATTCTGATAAGCGAGTAACATTATCTAGTTTAGGACTTAAGACATATAATGCTTGGCGCATAGGGTCTGCAAATGAAACTCTTTTGTATCCGTAATTAAGACACAACAATTCTGCGACAGTATCTTTACCACTGCGTGCGTATCCACTTAAACCAATTATCACTAATCACGCCACCAATTTTTTGCTATGCCATAACTATAAACAAAGAATATAATTGCCATAGTATTTACTGCTAACAAGGCAATAATTATTGCTTCACTCATTATTGTCCTAGCCTTTCATATATTTCTAACACTAGTTTATAGAACTCTAGGTCAAGTAAAAGCATTTGCAACTGCCATAAAATAGATTCCATTTCAGTCCCCTCTTTCTTCTTGGTTTCTTATCTCTGCTTGTGCTTGGGCATTACTACGAATACGCCTACGCCCACGCCATATTGGTGCTTCACCACCTAGCCTATCTTGTAACTTATCTAAGGCACGCTTAACACGCTTACGCATGGCTTCTTCGGTGGTTTCATAACTTTCAGCAAGCGCGGCAAACTCCATACCACCCTCTGAATAACGCAGACGGAGCAAGTCTTTATCATTTTTGTTTAAACGATTTACCGCTGCTGATACATCTGATAGTAACGCCAATCTATTACCACCTTCGGAAGGTTTACTAGAGTGTGAAGTAAACTCTGTTCTAGTATCAGGTGCACTAGTCCAGCCAGCATACTCCCACACATCACGAAGTAACTCATGTAATACTACATGGGTATAATAAAAAGTATCCGACATTGGAGCGCGTGAGTGTTGCGCTCTCTCTTTGGCTACATATTTTTGCGCTTCATTATAGAAAGTCTTACGCAATTTATACTTTAAACTTTCCTCACCCTGCCATTGTTCAATCTTGTGCCAGTGTTCTAACGCCCACAAGGACATGTGCTGGTATAAATCATCAGTACTTACAAGCCCACGATGGATTCTATTAGCACGGCTCGCCACTTGACGGGCTATACTATAAATGTTTTCCCAAACTTTATCTTGTTCATCCATCTGTTGGCTTATCCTTGTGCTCTCTTGTTGCAGTCATTAAATCATCCACTGTTATCAAGTAACCTTTACTTAAGTTAGGTGGTATTTCGCAGGTTATATCCCTACCAAATTTATCTACGGCATACCTAAGTACAGGTGTAGGTACCAAGATGACCGATACCTGTAGAACGAAAGCCCAATAGGAAGCCTCCGTAACTGAAAGCCCTGAATCTGCCCATGCTTCGGTCTTTTTAAAATAGCAGGAAGTTTCAATGTATAGATTGTTTGTTTTGTACCACTTTCTATCTCTCTTGACTTCCACAGTTCTACCTTCGGTGAGTAATTCTTCAACAAGTTTTTCTCCTTTTCTTCCGTATCCAAAGTCTAAATCAAACGCTGAGTTTTTTGTCAAGGTGTAATACCAACACGCCTGCGTAAACCATCCGCGCCCTCTGTTAAGAATACATCATTAACATCTTGGTTATCGGGCATAAACACAGGAAAAACATTATCTAATTCTCTGCTGATATTCTTTGCCATTTCCCTACCAGCATTATCGCCATCACAAAACAACATTATTTTATCCCAGCCATCAAGCACACGGGAGTAGTAATGCTTCCAGTTGTTTGCCCCAGGCAAACCAACCGCAGTAAAGCCAACCTGTGAGGCGATGATGGTATCAATCTCACCTTCACATACAACTAACATACCACTGTCTTGATTTAATGCAGTTATGTTGTATATGTGGGTAGTAGCACCAGGGCGTGAAAGATATTTTGGTCCAGTATCATTACTTAAACTACGAAAACGAATATCAACTACACCTGATGGTGTTATGTATGGAATAGATAACTTACCTAGGTATAACTCATGTCCTGTTTCAGGATTCGCCACGAATCCGAGTCGGAATATACGAGCCGTTTCCTCTGTTATACCGCGACTCTTTAGATATGGTAGAGCCTCGTTGAGGTTTGCTTCGTAACTCTGTGTTGCTTTCGCCAGTAATTCCCTCTGCGATTTTGAGAGCCTTGCCATAATCAACTCCTTCTCGTTTCATAATAATTGAATAAACATCTCCAGCCATGTCACAAGCAAAACATCTATAGCCACCGCCATCAATGTTTAAACGAGCAGACTTCACATGGTCGTTATGGAATACACAGCGAAGTGACATCCAACCACCACGGTTACTTGGAATAGTGAACCCGTAATGTTCTAGTACTTTTACGAGGTCATGCTTAGAAGTTCGGGAGGACATCACTGAGCCTTTGAACAACATAAGCATCGCCTATTCCTTTGTTACTTGCTTTGATAATCACCAATGGTGTTGGCGTAAGAGCAAGTTTCTTTTGTTCTTTATAGTTTTCTGCTTCTATTTGTGCTTCACGCAACCAACCTGATAAGTCAATGCGCCCATCACGCCTTGGAGCCTTGGCTTCTATAACATAAGAGCCATTGACCCCAGGCACGAAGGCATCACCAACATCATTGCGCCCTGCACGAGGCAATCGCTGGGCGTTTAGACCCTGAGTCATTAGCCAATCAACTAACTCTATTTCAAAGTTAGCACCTCTACGCTTGTTGCTCTTTTGTTGACTCATGCTCTCTCCGTTCTGCTGCTTCGTATGCTGCCCAATAAAGATTGTAGTATGCAATGTCAACTGAGAATCGTTTTATGTGTTGAGCAGTAACTCCAGTATGTACATGAACTGGTATGCCTGCTGCTTTTACTTTCCTAAAGAAAGAAATATCTTCACCAATAAATTTCTCTCCCTTTTCATTATTCTCCCCAAACAAAAAATTGTCAGGGAATTTTTCATTTAGTTTAGTAAGTACACTTTTATGCATAAGAACTAATCCCATGCCAGCATTGTCAATCTTAACAATTTGGTTTAAAGGTAGTGGGTGTAAATAATTAATCTCATACTCGTTGCCAGTTTCATTAAAGACACAAGGAAAAGGTTTCATCAAAGAATTTTCCATTTCCTTGGATATAAAATAAACACCGCATACTATGGGGCGAGCAATCTTATCCGCAGTATCCCATAAAGTTTTTAAATGTTCTTTAGTTAATACAATATCTGAATCAACCCATAGTGCCCAATCAGTTCCAACCTTTGCCCACATCTCAATCGCTGCTTGGCGTTGTCTTGCTATCTGATTACCCTGTACACGGATAGCATTGTTAATTGGAACTCCATTACCACTTGCAGTTATTATTGAATAAACTAAACCTTCTGTAAACTTGCCATCTGTGGTGCCATTATCACACCATACTATGGATAGCGTTTCTTTATTAGTGTGTGCCATTTGTTTTAAATGCTTTCTGTGATTGGTCTATTACTTTCATTGCGTTCTCGGCTAAGTCCTTGAACGATTCACTCATTAATCCAAGTCGGTCTGCGATTTCTTCTCTGCAATCTCCTCCATGTTCCTCCCTGAGATGAAGTGCAAGTTGACCCACATAGTCTGCAAACTGGATTGACTCAAGCCAGACGGAGGAAGGGTTGAAGATTCTTTGTGTCGCTTCATCAATATGTTCCACAAACTCAGGGAGTTCATTAAGTAATGCTTCCTTCATCGGTGGTGGTAGGTCCGAGTTCTGTATTGCTTTCTCCACCATCTGCGGGGAAAGTAAGAGTTGCTCCTCTGTAAAGTTCTTCATGTTCTTTTTGTGTAAGTTCTTTAAATTCTTTTGTTTCCGTTTCCTGCCAAACATAGGTTCTCCATCCCACTGTCCAAGTAAAATTCTTAGGTAAAAACTTCAACTGCTTTTCCATATCTTCAATCAGTGTTTTGGTAGGTACAACTACGCTCTCACTATCGTAGGTGCCAGTTAAGTCACCTATGTTTTCTACTAACTTAAGTTCCCATGTCATTGAATCACCGCATCCTTTATCTGCATACTTGCTGGTTCATAGATAAGCCAAACTGGTGAACCACCATTGGCATCTGCTGGTCCATATCTATTCTTAACAGCACACACGCCAATCGTTGCTACTTGACCGTATACCGTAAGTATTAATGATGGTGTCTGTGCAATTTTGCCATGCAATGACGAGCGTGGAGGACAAGGATTACCTGTAACACCTTCGCTAGTATGATGACATACAACTACAGCAGCACCACTATCGCGTGCCCACCACTTAAGTTCACGCATGAGGGTGCGTAAACCACCCCACTCATCTTGACTTTCAAGAGTAACATCAACTGCATTGTCTAAGATAATAAGTTCAACATCTTTACCTAATCGTTCACGGGCAGCAAGTATTGCATCTTCTATATCTTTAAGTGTTGGTGCAGAATCAAACTCCCACATAATATGGTCTGCTGGTTTAAGCATTTGGGCTGCCCACTCCCTGTCTTGCTCCATCATTGGTTCAACCTCTGCTTGTGTTCTGTTAGTTAACATTGCAAGCAAGCGCAGACTCATTGTATGGGAGTGTGTATCTGCAGATATGTAAAGTGTTGGTACCTGCACATGCACCGCAAGTGATAAAGCAAAAGTAGATTTACCAGCCCCTGGGGGACCAGCAATCATACTTACTTCACCCCTTCTAAATGTTATCTGCTGCGCCAAGAGTGAGTGCCATACTGTTGGAAGTGTGGCACCACCCTGTGATGCAGTTCTGATTGCCCGTGAAAGAAGGCGCATTTTTTATGCTGGTACTTTTTTGTTACAAGCCTGACCTTGTGGAAGTGGACAAGCATAGAACGCCTTGTAAGGGCGACCAGTTGCCTTAGCAATACCTGCTGGTACAAAGCGCATTGGTGCTCCACTACATGCGCCACCATCACACACTGGCGCACCAGTTGGTGCTGCTGATGTTGGTGTATTGGGTGTTGAACTAATTACTTGTGCATTAGGGAAAGCATTTTTAACTACTGCCATACCTTCAACTGTTTTTTCTAAATCAACTAACGCTGCAAGGCGTTCACTAACTTGTGTCATTAGTAAATCAAGTTCGGCACCATCGTTTGCACGAAGGTTAATTAACATGCCATCTTTTTTAGTTTTGAAGTTGATTTGTATTGGTGTGCTATCACTCATTTGTTTCTCCTAGTTCGGGATATTTGTGTGATTCTTTACCTTGTACTGCATAGCAAGCATGATTAACAGAACATGTACCACACATAAAGCCTGGCTGTGGTATAAATATATTGTTATCAACTGCCGTCTTAAAGCCTTTAACTTGTGAGGCTAAACGCTTTTCAGTGTAGTGCGACAACTCTACTGGATGAGTTAGTTCACCACTACGAGCCATAAAGTATGCGCCTTTAACAGGTCGCACACCTATCGCTTTCTCACACATAATTGCGTAGGTACCTAATTGTGTGTAAGTAATTGGTGCTTGTTTGGAGGTTTTAATATCCACAACTACAAGTTCACCAGCAGGTGAAACCATAAGTCTGTCTAAAAATCCCTTCATTAGTATGCCACCAATTTCTACATTGAGTTCAGTTTCAATAGCAAACTCTCCACCTGATAATTGGTATGGCTGATACCCACTATCTTGACGAAACTGAATCCAAAAATCTACCATCTTGGGACCATTTTCCAACCACCAGTTTGCATCCTCTTTATTTGGATACTCTCTAGTAGCCCTGCCACCAGCACGGAACGGCATGCCGTTGTCAGCAAGACGGTAGTTCTCTTCCCATCGTTGAGTAAATACTGCGGTAGGATTAAAGTCGTTTTCTAAGGGTGGAATTGAGTCATATATTTCTGTTGCCTCATGTAAGGATTTGCCCCCCACAAGCCAGTAAGAGGGGTTTTCAGCGACTTTCTGTATTCTGGTAAGATAGTACGCCCAACCACAATTAAGCCATGAACTCATGGCACTATGGCTGATGTAGGGCTTACCTGTTTTTTCTTCAAGTGTCATATCAATAGCAAAGTCTACATGCACCTCACTCCTCTATCCTGCGACACGCCCTACAAATTACACTATTGTAATTAAAAAATTTTATGCTAGGACTATACTCCTGTTCGTGCAGAACGGGTTAAGTGTATGTGGTTGCTGAAGTGGAAACGGAGGCAACGCCTTCTAAGGTGTGACTATAGTGGCATACCAACCCATGTTTGTCCTTGTGGTTCGCAGTTACTTAAGACAGTATGTATCTTTGAAGATGGTGAAATTATACTTTGGTTTACAGAAGCAGAGTGTGCATTGTGTGGTGCAATATTAACTGCACCTACACCTATTGATGTAAACAAGTGCTAGTGTAATGGGGTTGCATTAAGGCGGGGAACCCTTGGTGTAACAACTTACCTGCTAGGGAAAAACAAAAAGCCCCCGCTAATCAAGATTTCTCTTGACTGCGGGGGTCTTTTGTTTAAACAGTATTAAATTTTACTCAGCGCCTAAGCCGTATTCTTTTTCAGTCTTATCTGCCCACTTAGCCAATGGTCCTGCTAGAGCGCCGATAAGGATAGCCTGCTCAGGTGCTAGGTCAGCAACAAGGGCTAGTCCCATAGTAATTGCTGATGCTAGTACAGCCCGTAGGTAAGACTTAAATGCAGCCTTAGTCTTTGGGTCTTTTAACTTAGCGATTAGGTTTTTCATATCCATCCTTTAAGGGCGTGCAACGCCCATTACGAGGGAGTAGGAGCGTTTCCTAAGATACACACCATCTCCATTTGATTGACTACCTGCTTTACCACTTGAGGTATTACCCTCAATTACTTGTAGATATTTCAGCGTAGTGTTGTTCCATTTAACTATCCCAACATGGTCTGGTTCTGAGTCAGCATCAAATTGGAAAAATACTATATCACCTTCTTGGGCTTGACCTACAGGTATTAACTTGTTTTTACTAGCAAACCATTTAAGTCCTGCTGCACAAGAAGCAAATCCTTTTGCGTTCTGCGCTGCTACTTTCTTAACCTCACCTACTTGGTCAAAGCACCACGATACAAACATAGCGCACCAAGGATTATTGTTAAGTCCATACCATTTACCGTACTTATTATCATTAGACTTACCTTCTTCGGTATAGCCTATCTCTGCTTTTGCTATTTTTATTAAACTCATCTTTGTATTAATAACCTCATTATTTCTTCAACCTGTCGTTCTAGTCGGTCAACGGAATCACGCAGACTTGTGCCTCCATTTGGGCGAAGTTCGGACAAATAGTATTTAACTAAGTGTCTTACTGTTATCGCTAGTGTTCCAACGAGAGTAGTTAAGGCTACTGCAAAAGCAGCCCAATCAGCAGGGGTCATTATGGTTCCTTAAGTTATACGACAGTTCTTGCCGTGATTTGTATGATGCCACCCCAACCAGTGTAGTTACCGTTTGGTGGTGTTGTTCTAGTAAATGTTACTTGTTCAATAACAGCCTCAATGGGTTCACCACCTGCTGTAAAGTCTTGGATAATTATAGTTTCACCTTGTGCTTCTTTTTGTTCCAACGCTTGAAGGCGAGCAAGGGCGTATCCTTCAAATCCCATAATATTTTTAAGACGGTCACGCTCAGAATCAAAACAAAAGAGAGGAAACTGAATAACGCGAGCGCGAGTAGGAGTAGGCAAAGCCTTAACGGAGTAACCAGACATTGTTGCACCCAATGATGCCGTGGTCGCGTTGCGATAGAGGCGGAATTTAAACTGCGCTTCAACATTAACATCGCCAAAAACCGAGGATAAGTCGTAGTCATAATCCGTGGAACTTCCTTCCTCAACTGTTCTAAAAGATTCTGCAACACCATTTTCTACACGAAAAATATCTATATCACCTTCTAATGCAGATTCAGTGCGTATCTTAAGGCGCTTCCATGCTTTGTTTTCAAGGGTTTCATAACGGATAATACCTGTAGTTAACTCACCTGATTCTAATAATTCTGTAGCATGTTCTATAAATAAACCATCACCATTTACACAGAAGGCTAGACGACCACCAGCCATAACAGCAACGCCTTCTACTTTACCTGTTACTGAATCAGCATATACATCAGTGGCGTAAGGGTAGGTACCACCCTCTAGTGGTTGTGATAAATCTATTCGGTAGATACCAGAGTTACCACCTACGCCTGAGTCAACACCAACATAGATAAATTTGCTATAAGCACTCATCTTAAAAACACCTAGTGATGATTCAAATACAAGTGGTCCATAGGATAAGTCACCAGTATCATTGGCTATTGCAACTCTTACTCCTGCACTAGTACCAATAATAATATATGTTCCAAGGTATCCAAATAAACCAGTAACGGTTTCGCCACCAGGTAGTGTAACTACGCTGGTCATAGTATTTAAAGTACCATCATTGGCTACTGTAATTTTATAGACATTGCCCTGCTCACCTGAAAATCCGCCAACATAAATAGCAGCACCCGCCTCAGCAATGGCTCGGAAGGTGTATCCAAGGGGTATTGAACTACTACCATTAATTGCAGTTAGAGTACTTAAGTTAACTGAAGAGCCAGTATTGCGTGGTACTGAGTATACAAATGTATTTTTAGCAGTATCGTGGTATGCAAATATAAAACGATTTTTAACAAATGCAATAGTGCCAGACACAGCATCGGCTGAGTTAATTGCATAATCTTGATGGATAGCAGGGCTACTAGCATCAAAAGAATAACGAAAAATTTTAGTAGGAGTAACCATCATTAGGTCATTACCACCCATAGCAACAGCAATAATATCCTCAGTAATATCGGTATTATTTAGAATAGTGCTTTCACTAAGGTTACTTACTTGAATTCTTATTACACGCTTAGTTTCCGCAGAGGCATAGTTAACTAATATTAAATACTCTACTCCACTAATTGATGTGCTAAATACACGACTGTCACCAGTTGCAGCCTCTTGTAAAGAGGTTCTTTTTAATAAAGATATTTGTCCTGGAGTCCATGGGTTAATACCTACTGAACTAGAGTAACGAAAGCGAGCCTCATTAAGTGAGCCAACAATAGGCTCTTGGTAAATGGCACCTTCACCTAAATGAAATGATGATTGAGAACGAATCCAATAACCTGAACCTGATAATGATTGCTCACCTGGGTCACGGAGTTGGTCTACACGGGCTGTTCTAAACTCTGCAGTTTGTCTACGGTATGGAGTGTCGTCTGTAATAGCATAGATGAAAGGCATACCACCTACAGCAACATCAAATTTATAAGTAGTTGGGTCAAAGTAAGTTGCAATACGACCTGAGAGGTCAATGTATACGCGTTCAGATATATCAGGTGGTCTACTATTAGCCATCTATCTCCCTATGTAATATCGTAATTAAACCTATTAGAATCTTCTAACTTCCATTTATCTTGGTTCTCAACATCCCATTTTCTTTCGTTGATAACCCTATCAATAACAAAATCTTTCTTTAAAGTAAAGGATGGTTCGTAAATACGAACTCTATTATTAGGTTGGATAGCAAAGTTGCCATCATCTCTTTGGATAACATGACCACACTTGTGCTCTGATGGACTCTCTGAGTAGCCATCATCTAGTATGTTGGTATCAGGATTATGCCAATCAAGTGTAAAAAGATATGTACCCTTGTGCATTGTCTTTGTCCTATCAATGTAGGACATTTTTAAGTTAGTAAGATTTTCAAACTTAGTTACTGCTATGTGGCTACTAAAAGAATTCCATAGTACTAGGTTATGTAGGTCAGCCTCTGGAGTATTAGGCTCTGCACAGAAGGCATTAATAGGCATACGCCACCATAACCCACCATCCTCCATCATAAGATGAAAGAGTGGACTTCTACTTTTAATGGTAGAAACACCAAAGACTACGCAAGGAAAGTATTTATCATGGCTATCTTTTTGGTTGCGTAAAAAGTTGCCCCGCACATAGCACTCTATTGGTGGGATGTTAGCATTAAGTTCTGGCAATTTATTTCCTTAAATTAATGAACAGTTTAAACACATGTTCGGGTGTAGTTCTACCCAGGGGACATTGGGTAACACTTCTTAGTAAACCTCGTAACCTGCTATATGAAAGTCAGTTGTAGTAACTGATGACGACCCAGCAATAACTTCACCATTGTAAATAATTTGGTCAGGTGTAAGATATGTTGTAGTGTTAGCAGCAACTGTTAAAGAACTAAATAAAGGTACTCCACCTAGACTTAAACTTGCAGTAACTGAAGAACCACTATCATTAACAATAGCAATGTTAGTTACACATACTGCAATGTTTGTTGGAGATGTGTATAGTGTTGTACTAGAGGTTGCTGCTGCGCCCCTATAAAGGGTTAATGATGTATTCTCAGCCATTGTTTGTTGTTTCCTGTTCTGCTTCTATGTCTGTTGTTTCCTGATATGTTTCTACTTGAGGATTTGGATTTGTAAATATTCCATTGTCATATAAGTATCCTATTGATGGTGCATTTTCATTTGTATATTCAACACAGGTCTTACCTGTTACTTCTTGAGCAATATCTAATGAATCTGCTATTATACAATTTTCAACTATCCCGTTGTTAATTACTGCAAATGTTGCCACTATCTATATTCCTTTCTTGACCAGAAT